>Ga0302322_100005258_pt1 | contig 11344 bp, 8 predicted proteins | sample Fen_T0_2_FD_203757 | JGI IMG/M metagenome (GOLD analysis project Ga0302322, IMG submission 203757) | Peat permafrost microbial communities from Stordalen Mire near Abisko, Sweden - Fen_T0_2 | ecosystem: Environmental > Terrestrial > Soil > Wetlands > Permafrost | place: Sweden: Abisko... | reverse complement strand
CGGCCCAAACGCCATTGTTTCGTGCCCAAGTGCCGCCCGCGATCGCAGGAATCGCTTGTGGCGTGCCGATCTTTATGGCGAAGCGGCCATCGATGAGCCCGTCCTTCAGCAAGAGATCGTCGAGGCGTGAAGTCGCGACCGTCACGGGAAGCGTGCCGTATTTCCCGGCAAACTCGACCACGGAGGATTTCATGGCGCCCACCGAACTGACCGCGCTCGTCAGACGAGCCGAGGCAATGGTGGAGAACACCTTGGGGACGATGATGACGGCGAGCACGGCGATGATCGCCAGCACACCGATCATTTCAATAAGGCTAAAACCGGCTTGTCGACGAGGAGACATCATTTGACGCGGGGAGATATTCATGGAGTTGAGGGACTTGAAGGGTAGGGCTTATATCGACTCGGGATGGGCTGGCTTTAGCCCGGATCTGGGCAAATCACCTCGGGATATTTTCTCATTCGATCCATTTATTGCCGGCGAAGCTGCCGGTCCTGGGTGTAGACTTTCATCCAAGCGGTCTCCGGATTTTGGATACCGGGGAGCTGAGGTTATTAGTTCGTCCATCCAATAAGGGAAGCTGTGATAATGACTATGCGGTAATCATGGCCGCCAGGTCTGCGGGGCCGGAGGTGGGTCACGCACTCCAGATCGTCCGAAGAAGTTTGTTAACTCGGTCCAGCTTCAGGCCGATAGATAGGGAGATTGCCTGGTATGCGTTGATTCCGGGCGCCCCTCCCTTTACCTTAACCATGAATATCCTCGTAGTGGATGATGATCCGGTCGCTCAGCGGATCATGAAGATGTTCGTTGAAAAATCGGGGTATCAGCCGACCATTTTCACTGACGGTCCAAAAGGGCTGGAAGCTGCGTTGGCGCCGGATGCGCCGCCGATTATCCTGCTCGACTGGATGCTGCCCGGTATGGACGGGATCGCGGTGTGCAAGAAGATCCGTGAAGCGAAGCCCCGGGTGCGGCCGTACGTGATCATGCTGAGCGCGAAGCACGGCAAGGAAGAGATCGCGGCGGGACTGGACGCGGGCGCAGACGATTTTGTCTCGAAACCCTTTAACGTGGGAGAAATGCAGGCGCGATTGCGAGTCGCCAGCCGTCTGGTCGCGTACCAGAGCGAATTGTTGAAGCAGATCGACGACAACGAAGTGCTCAGCCAGCGCAACAGCCTGCTGGGAGAATTGATCAGCAAGCGGCAAGGTGCGGTGGAACAGGCGATCCCGGTGGTGAAACCAGCTACAGCCGGTAAGAACGTAGAAAAGCAAAGCGAACGGAAGCCGACGGATTTCACTGACCACGAAGTGCGGTATATGCTTTCGATTTCGCTGCTCGAACTGCGGCTCGCATTGCAGGGGGTGTCGCCGCGCTCCAAGCCCCCGCAGTTCAAATTTTCGGAGTACTGCGCCTGGAGTGGATTGTTGCTATCCGGGCAAGATTCTTGGGTGGATTTAGTGGTTGTGGGGGAAACTAAAACGGCAGACCAGCTTTTTGAACGATCATTGGGGCGCAAGCCGCAGACCGAGGTCGAGACGTCGGGTTTCATGGCTGAGATGGCGCGCATGATCGCGATTGGCTTTTCACGAATGATCCGGCTGCGGGCAGGCGACGCGGTTCAGCCGCTGATGTCGCGGGCGTTGCGGCTGTCAATTTCGACGCCGGCTGTTCCCGTGCCGCCAGAGATCAGGTCCTACGATCTGGTGGTCGAGAATTTACCGTTCAGGCTGATGATTGTCGTCGAGCCTTGCGGAAAAAGCATGTTGACGCCTGAAGCCGTGCATACGCTGGACATTCTCGCAGGGCCGTTTCCGCCGCGGGAAATCAGTTCTGTGCCGATTTTCAATGAAGGCGTGGTGATGACACCGCGCTTCATCGAAAAAATGTTGAGCCACGACGTGGCCCAACACCAGGGAGAGTGCGTCGCCGTGCGGCGGCCGACAAAGCTAACGAGGTATTTCAACGGTTAACGACTCGCAGGGGCGATGGGTCTTTTAGCCACCACCGGAGGTACTTGATGATTCCCAATTTCGGCCGATATAGGATTGGCGAAGTCCATTTCCTGGATTTGGCCAGCGTAGATTTGCGACCGACTTATCCCATATTTTTCACTGCCACACGTGCGAATGGAGGATTCTATGCCCCCGACTTCCGACCGAACTGAACTCGCCAAGACCCTGGCAAGCATAAGCAACCTGTTGCCTGATCTATTCGCAGTATTTACTGCGGATAAGTTAGGGCTGGTCCAGATAAACGCTGCAGGCAAAAAACTGCTCGATCCGTCCGGTACGAGGACGCTCGATCAAGTCACACTCACCGACATCATTGGAATTAACGATATTGATCGGTTTCGCCGTGAAGTCCACGCGCAAGCCCGGGTGCTCGGGAGCTGGAAAGGCGTGCTGGTTTTGCGGGACTTGATGGGAAGCGAATTCACGCGAGAGGTAAAATTGCTCGAGATCCCAGCGATCAGTTCGGAAGGCGGCCGTTGCCTCTGCCTGCATGCGAGCCCGACGACTCAGAAAAACGCAGGGAACGATTTGGTGACCGATCCAGATATGTTGAACGCGATAATGGAGACTTCGCCCAATGCTGTCTATTTCAAGGACACCGCCAGTCGTTATCTGCGTATCAGCCGGGCTTTGGCCACCAAGTGTGGAATCGCCGATCCGCGCGAGGCCATCGGTAAAACGGACTTTCATTATTTTACCACCGAGCACGCGTCTCCGGCTTTTGCGGACGAACAGCGCATCCAAAAAACAAAGGAGCCCCTGATCGACCACGAAGAAAAGGAAACGTTTGGCGATGGTCATATTGCCTGGGTGAGCACATCAAAATTTCCTTTCTACAACCGGGAGGGAACACTCATCGGCACTTATGGCATCTCGCGCGACATCACCGCCCGGAAGGTTGCAGAGGAGCGTTCGCGCATACTCTCCCTCGGAGTTGAACAGAGCCCGGCGTCGATCGTCATCACGGACAAGCGTGGCAGGATCGAATACGTCAACCCCTACTTCGAAAAGGTCTCGGGCTTTTCTGCCGCCGAAGCTATCGGCCAGAATCCACGGATCTTAAAATCAGGGCATCAACCTGCAGAGTTTTATGAAGAAATGTGGGAGGCCATTTCCGCCGGCCGAGAATGGAGCAGCGAAATTCAAAATCTCCGGAAGAACGGCGAACTCTTCTGGGAAAGGGCAAGGATCTCCGGTATTCGCGACGATAAGGGGGAGATTACGCATTACATCGCGGTCAAGGAGGACATCACCGAGCGAAAACAAGCCGAAGCGCAAAGTCGCGAAGAGGAGGCGCAGTCACAACTCGCGCAGAAGCTGCAATCGGTCGGCATGCTGGCTGCCGGCGTTGCGCACGAGATTAACACGCCTACCCAGTACATTACCGATAACACCCGGTTTCTTACCGATACCATCAACCAGCTTTTCAAGGTGATCGCCTGCTACCGCGCTCATTTTGCGTCGCGCCCAGAATGTGCGGAAAATTTCAAAGAGGTAGCCGCCGTCGAAAAGGAGAACGAACTCGAATATCTGCTGGTGGAGATACCGCGTTCTCTGGAGCAATCGCTGGAGGGCTTGGGCCGGATCAGCCGGATCGTTTCTTCGTTGAAAGAGTTTTCCCATCCCAATTCAGAATCGAAAACCGGCGCCGACCTCAACAAAGCCATTGAGACCACCGTGGCCGTATCGCGTCACGAGTGGAAGTACGTTGCGGATGTCGTTACTGAACTCGATCCCAAGCTGCCGCAAGTCGAGTGTATCCTCGATGAGTTCAACCAGGCGGTCCTCAATCTGGTCATCAATGCCACCCACGCCGTCGACGACGCGATTAAAAAGCACGGTGCGAAGCGCGGCACTATAACCATCAGAACAAGGCAAGAGCCCGGCTGGGTGGTCACCGAGGTGGAAGATACCGGCACCGGCATACCGCCCGCGGTGCGCGACAAGATTTTCGACCCCTTCTTTACCACTAAAGGCATCGGCAAAGGCACCGGCCAGGGGCTTGCAATTGTGCAGGCCGTGATTGTGAAGGGACACGGAGGAAGGGTGGATTTCACCACGGAAATGGGCAAAGGAACGACCTTCCGATTGTATCTGCCCTTGACACAATCTCACCCCTCGCGTGCTGGCATTCCGACGGTGGCGAAGCCTTGAATATTTTTGCGATCTCCTAAGAATCACGTTCACCCCTCCTCATGATACTGCCTCCTCTTAACCCCAAGCCCCCTGCGGTTGTGAACCGCATCCTTTTCGTTGACGACGACCAGAATCTGCTCGCCGCGATGCAGCGGACGTTGCGCAAACTCTTCAATTTCGACATCGCAGCGGGCGGCGAAGAAGCCTTGCAGCTGATCAAGAGCAAAGGACCCTATGCGGTCGTCGTCGCGGACATGAACATGCCGTCGATGAACGGAGTCGAGTTGCTCGAAGCCGTTGCCGCAGCCTCGCCCGACACGGTGCGCGTCATGCTGACGGGCAACGCCGATCAACGTACCGCGGCGCAAGCGGTGAATCGTGGCAATGTGTTCCGTTTTCTTTCAAAGCCCTGCGGACCCGATGAACTCACCTCCACGCTCGATACGGCGTTGAAACAGTATGAGTTGGTCACGACCGAAAAGGCTTTGCTCAGCCAGACGCTTAACGGCTCTTTGCAGGTATTGACGGATATTCTCGCGATGCTCGATCCCGATGCGTTTGGTCAGGCACAGCTGCGGCGCACGGTGGTGCGCGAGGTGGCGACAAAACTCGGGCTCGCTTCAACTTGGGATGTGGAAATCGCTGCTTTGCTGGCCGAGATCGGTTTGGTCACGTTGCCACCGGCGCTGCGCGAAAAAGTTCGGACAAAGCAGGTGCTGACGGACAACGAACACCAACTGGTCGAACGCATCCCGGAGTTTTCCGCCCGGCTGCTCGGAAGCATCCCGCGGATGGAGCCGGTGGCTCAAGCCGTCCTGTATCATTGCAAGAATTTCAATGGTTCAGGCTTCCCTGCCGATGGGGTGAAAGGAACCGATATACCGATCGGATCACGCATAATTCGAATCGTCGACAGTGCGGTGAGAATGGTTCGAAAAGGCATGCCTGCTTCTGATGCGTTAAGTGCGATTCTGGCCGGACCCGAGCGCTACGATTCCACCGTGGCCCGGTCGCTGGTCGGCTGTAGCTCGGTGCTTCGTGTGGAGCCGAAAGCGGTCGCGACCGGCATGAGAAGCCTGCCCTTGGCTGAACTTACTCCGGGCCACGTCTTGTTGGCGAATATCGTGACCTACGATGGCACCGTGGTATTGGCCGCCGGGGCGACACTCAACGCCACCCAACTTCAGCGCTTGCGAAACTTTGCGTCGTTAAACCCCATCGTGGAGCCAATCTCGGTGGACAGGCCCGCCGACGCCGGCTGAAGTCAACGCTGCGTAGGCATACTAGAAAAGCGCAACGGGTTACCGCATCGATGCGAAGCCCAAACTAACGAGGTTCTTCGCTAAATTTGGCCGCGGGCGGGTCGATAAATAAACGTATGCGATCGCAGAGGATTCTTTTCGTCGATGACGATGCCAACCTGCTCGCCGCCATGCAGCGAAATTTGCGGAAGCAGTTTGCTTTCGACACTTCGCTGGGAGGAGCGGAGGCGTTGACGTTGATACAATCATCTGGCCCCTACGCCGTCATTGTTGCGGACATGCAGATGCCCGAAATGAATGGCGTGGAACTGCTGACCAAGGTCTGCGAAGTCGCGCCAGACACCGTGCGTGTGATGCTGACTGGAAATGCCGACCAGCTGACTGCGACCGAAGCCGTCAACAAGGGCCGCATCTTCAGTTTCCTCAACAAGCCCTGCGAACCGGAAACATTGCGCTTCACACTCAACGCCGCGCTCAAGCAGTACGAGCTGGTTACCATGGAGCGCGAGTTGCTCGAAGGCACGCTCTCGGGATCGGTGAAGGTTTTGGGCGAAGTCCTTTCGATGATCGATCCGGCGTCATTTGGGCGTGGGCAAAAACTGCGCGACTCGGTTCGTGTATTTGGCAAATGGTTAGGCATGCCGACCACCTGGGAGTATGAGATGGCGGCGTTGCTGGGCGACATCGGCCTTGTTTCCGTGCCGCCGTTGATCCTGCGAAAATTGGAGCAAGGTCTGGAACTGGCGCCACGGGAGCGCGACATGGTCGAAAATGCACCTCAGATCGCGCACGACCTGCTGGTTCACATCCCGCGGCTGGAACCCGTGGCAAAGATGGTTTTGTATCAAGGCAAACACTACGATGGCGCTGGTTTCCCGTTCGACAAGGTTGCGGGCGAGGATATTCCGGTCGGGGCCCGCATGCTCAAGATCCTGCACGACCGCGTGCTGCTCGAGGCCGAAGGCGTGGTTAAGAAGCGTGCTTATGACACCATGAAGGCACGGCAGAATACCTACGATCCGGTAATGCTCGACAAGTGCTTCATGTGCTTCGAGTCCTTCCTCGAAAACGCGATTTCCGCCGAGCGTCCGGTTTTACCGATGAGAGTCGATGAGCTGCAGCCCGGAGTGATTTTGGTTTCGGATATTAGGACCAAGGGAGACATCCTTCTCGTGGCCGCCGGCAACCGCCTGACCGAAATCATGATCAGCAGGCTGAACAACTATTCGAATTTTGATAGCATCAAGGAACCGATCTACGTGCAGTAATTCGCCGGCGTCCGTTCGCCGTTTGCTGGTTAAGCGGGCCTCATACCATTTCTCCTTCAAACGTATAATAACAGCTGGCGATGGGAGGGTAGGGACGGCCAGCCCTGGCCGTCCGGTTCGATTTGAGCAGCAGACTAGCGTTGCTTGCGGACGACCCGGCGGGTCGTCCCTACCTTGGCCTCTTTTGATATGTTCGATTGAGAAATGGTATCATACCAATTACGTATCAAATTGGCACTCTAGGAGGGAACGGCGACCACGGCGGGTCGCCCTCCAAGATCAGTTTGCTTGAGTGGAGGGCGGCGCGCTGCCGCCGCCGGTTTCGTTGAGCGACCGTGCGATAAATGCCAAATCGAAAGGTAACTGGTATCAGTTGCGCTTGAAAACTGTCCCGGCTGAAAATCCGCAATAAAGAAAAAACGATCCAGTCCTTTGATCCAGCTCGGCATAGGGCATATCTCGTAAAACCGTAGCCGTCGCAGTAAAGATCCTCGGGGCAAGCCCCGAGGCATTTTCAAACCAACAACCACCCACCATGCCTGCCGCTTGTTCGCCAATTTGTAGGAGCCTGCTTGCAGGCGATTCATGTTCTCTTCGCCTGCAAGCAGGCTCCTACATTTCAACCAAGCCGAAGCGAGCTTCGGGGTATCGGACCCATTGCGAATGAAGCAGCGGTCATCCCAGGAGCGCGCAATCCCGCGTCTCAATTGACGCGGCTACGCCATTTCCTAAAACATCCTCCGCGCCAGCTCAGGTGCCGGCAGCCGTTTCCGGTGCCGGCGCTTCGTCCGGCCTGGACATAGGAAGTCGGATATGGAAGGTCGTGCCTTTGCCAGGTGCGGTGGTGAAGGAAATCGTGCCGCCGTGATTCTTGAGGACGATCGTGCGGATGATGGCCAGGCCCTGGCCAGTGCCCTTGCCAACGCCCTTGGTGGTGAAGAATGGTTCGAAAATATGGCTCTGCGCGGATTCCGGTATACCGGTGCCGTTGTCCGCGACGTCAACCAGCACGCTATCACCGTCTTGTTTGGTGCGGATGGTGATGACACCTTTGGCCTCACCGCGCAGCTTTATCGCGTCACCGATGGCATGGGCGGCATTGACGATCAGGTTGAGCATGACCTGGTTCATTTCATCGATGCACAACGGTATCATCGGGAGGTCCGGATCCAGTTCTGTGACCACCTCTGCCACGTATTTCCATTCGTGGCGCGAAACCGCGATGGTGGTAGCGATGGCTTTGTTGAGGTCGGCGGGGTGTTTGGCGGTGGTGTTGGGATGGGAAAATTCCTTCAGGGATTTTATGATATGGGTAACGCGCTGAAGCCCGCTCATCGTTTCGTCGAAGGTGCGTGGAATTTCACTCAACAGATATTCCATTTCGTTTGTTTCCTCCGCCGCGCGGGCGAGCGCGAGGGCTTCGTCAGGTTTGTTGCCGCTGGCAACAGTTTCGTTGACGGCCCGGTAGGCGCCGAGCACCTCGGTCAACGACGTCACGGCCCGCTTTAGGAACTGCGTGTTGTCGGTGATGAACTGCATCGGGGTGTTGATTTCGTGGGCAACACCGGAGGCCAGGCGACCGACAGACTCGAGTTTTTGAGAGAGGCTACTCTGGGCATCTATCGAATGTTGTTCTTGCTCTGCCAGCTTGCGGTCGGTGATGTCGAGGATGATGCCCGCTCGGCGGATAGGCTTGCCCTTTTCGTCACCGTAGACCTTGCCTTGAAATTGAATCCAGCGCAATGCGTGGTCCCCGGCGCGGATGATCCGGTACTCAGAATTGATCAAAGTGTTCGGATCGGAATGCGCCATTTCCTGCCGACGTCTTTCACGGTCTTCCGGAACGATGTGTTCGAGCAGGGTCTCGTTGCTCCAATTCTCTTGGATCGAGTCGTAACCGAAAATCTGGTCGTGGACGACCGACCGTAATAATTTGCCGGTGATAAGATCCTTATCCCATATGCCCATATGGGCTGCATCCAGTACGAGATTCAGCCGTTCCTCGCTGCGTTGCAGGGTTTCCTGAGCCCGTAGGCGACCGGTGATGTCGCGGATGACTGCGATGGCCACCCATTTTTGGCGGAGCTTTACGGTGGCGACGGAAAGCTCGATCTGAAATTCGGAGCCGTCCCGACGGAGGGCGTGCAGCGCGATGGATTTTCCGACCGATGGGCCGGTCTCAGTGGCTTTGAAATGCTCGAATCTGTATTCTGGGGCAGCGCGGAAGCGTTCTGGCACCACACGGTCATGGAATTTCTTGCCGGAGATTTCCTGCTCGGTGTAGCCGAACATGCCGATCGCCGCCCGATTCCAGAAAATGACCCGGCCTTCGTCGTCTAGCATGACGAAGGCGTCCTGGGCTGACCCGGCAAGCGTGCGGAATTTTTCTTCACTCTCAGAAAGGGACGCCGCTATTTCTTCGCGTTTGGCGATTTCGTCTTGGAGTCTTTGGTTAGTCTCGCCGAGTTCGGCTGTTTCTTTCTTTAGCGCGGCTTGCAGGCGGGCAAGCGCCAAGTGCGTGTGTACCCGGGCCAGCAGCTCCTGGCGTTGAAACGGTTTAGGGACGAAGTCCACCGCGCCCAGTTTGAATCCTGCCACACGCTCTTTAGCCTCGGTGGTAGCGCTCAGAAATATCACGGGAACGTGACTGGTCTTCGCGTGGGTCTTGAGCTGGCGGCAGACATCGAAGCCATCGATGCCCGGCATCACGATGTCCAGTAGGATCAAATCCGGGAGGGTTTGGGCCACCAACTCCAAGGCCCGTTCGCCGCTCTCTGCTGAGTGGACTTCATAGCCCTCTGCTTCCAATACGGCCGTCAATAATTTTAGCGATGTCCGTTCGTCATCGACGGCCAGAATTGTTCCGTGGCCGCGTATTGGACTTCCTTGATTCATTTTTTTAACCGGGCGCTATCGCCTCGCTGAAGAAAGGCGCAATATATCGCGCGCCATGAAAAAAGCGTAAAACCCGTCAGCCACGCGATTGACCCATCGCATGGTACGTGCTAACCCTAAGGTCCGCCTTGAGGTGGTCGCGATGGTAACGCGCATTTCTTTTGGTAATGACACTTAAGCCCTTAATGACAGGTCACGAATGACGATAACTTCTTATCGGCACGCCATCGTCGTGCTGAAATAGGCATTGTTGAATTCTACTCTCGCGCGATGGATACGCAAAATAACAAAGCGTCGGAGGGCCCGGCCCCGGGACCTCAGCTGGAGGCGAAGCGCAAGATCCGGGTCATGTTTGTGGACGATGATCCCCTGGTTGTGCGCGGAATCGCCCGCAATATGTCCATGATGGGGGTGAAAATGGACATCGCGGTGCGCACCAGTGCAGCGGAAGCGCTCAAGTCTTTGGAAAAGGAACTGGTGGATGTGATCATCACTGATCTATACATGCCCGGGATAGACGGTGCGGCCTTGCTTGAGGAAGTCCGGTCGCGCTATCCCACCGTGCTGCGTTTTGTCCTCTCCGGGGAGGCAAAACCAGAGGTTATGGTACAAGCCGCGCGCTTGTCCCATCAGTACCTCAGCAAACCGTGTGAGACACCTTTGCTGCACAAAACCATCGTCGAAACCGTGGCGCGGATGGGGGCAATCAAGAATCCAGAAGTTACCAAAACCATTGCTCATCTGGAAGGGGTTCCTTCACGACAGGCATCCCTGGCCGAATTCCTCCGGCTGCTGAGCGACAACAGCGTGTCGCTGGATACGATTGCGACCAGCCTGAAGAAAGACCCGGGCTTGAGCGCGCGTTTGTTGAAAGTGGCCAACTCCCCGTATTTTGGCCATTCCGGGGCCATTGAAAGTTTGGACGACGCCATTGGTCTTTTGGGGATGGATATGATCGTATCGATGGCGGCCACCCACAAGCTTTTCGCAGTCACACCGCCACCCGCGGCCAGCAACTTGAAGCTTGATGCGCTATGGGAGCATTGCGTTTACGTCTCGTCACTCGTTCGGCATGTTGGCTACAAACTCAAAGTGCCGCAGTCGGTCATGCGGGAGGCGGGAACTGCAGCCTTGCTGCATGATATCGGCAAGCTCGTCCTGGCCTACGCGGCCCCGTCAGCTTTTGCCGCCGCGTACACTCGCGCGATGGCCGAGCACATGCCGGGCTGGCAGGCAGAGTATTTTATTTTCGGCAATCATCATGCCGAGATCGGCGGATGCCTGCTCAAGCTCTGGGGCTTGCCGGGTACCGTCGTGGATGCCGTCTCGATGCATCATACGCCCCACAACAGCACCGAAGATCGCGTGGGGCCGGTTACCCTGTTGCACATCGCAGACACTCTGGCTCATGCCGCAAACAGTGAGGGCATAGCTACTTTTTTGGATACCGCTCATCTGAAAGCGCTCAAGCTGCCCGAAGACCTGGATTACTGGCTTGGTCTGTGCCCAGACTGAGAGACTGGCGCAGGCGCTTGCGTCTGGCGGACGACTAGTTCGTTGCGATGACGAAGAAGCTCGGAGCAAAATTCCCGGCGATTCCGAGCTGGGCGAGCGAACGATAGTGAGAACGCAGTTCTGCTTGGAACGCGAGGGGCCGACCGGAACAGCCATCGTGCTCCTTAATAAAATTACCGGTTGCAAAATGATCGTTCACACTATGGCCAAACGGCAGAATCAGCTCGGGCAGCTTGTAGTCGGGCAGGG
>Ga0302322_100005257_pt1 | contig 11345 bp, 11 predicted proteins | sample Fen_T0_2_FD_203757 | JGI IMG/M metagenome (GOLD analysis project Ga0302322, IMG submission 203757) | Peat permafrost microbial communities from Stordalen Mire near Abisko, Sweden - Fen_T0_2 | ecosystem: Environmental > Terrestrial > Soil > Wetlands > Permafrost | place: Sweden: Abisko... | reverse complement strand
GTGGCGCGGGCACTTTGACGGTGCGCCGCCTGGCGACACCACGTGCAGATTCGGTGCATGCGCGACCGCGCCCAGTCCAACAAGCAGTTCCTGGCCCGCGCCAGGAAAACAAATTTCCGATGTCGCGAACCGGTTTGGGCTAGTCGCGCCTCTTATCCGGTATGCGCACGCGGTGCGTCGATGTCTTCAAGGAGATTGCCGTGTTCTATGTGAAGAATGTACCGGGATGGGAACGGGTTCTGCGGGTCGCGGCGGGCCTGCTGATGATCGCTTGCGGGCTGCTCGGCCTGGCCGGCCTGCTGGTCGGCTACCTGGTGGCGGCGGCCGGGGTGGTAACCATGCTGACCGGCTTTTTCGGCATTTGCCCGATGTGCGCCATGGCGGGACGTAAACTGTCCGGCCCGAAGTGATCCAGGCTGGACCACGCTGATGCCCGCCAAATACGATCTGCGCCTGCTCGAATCGGCACGCGGCGGCGATGCGGCCGCGATTACCGCCCTGCTCGCCGTCTCGCAGCCGGACATCCGGCGCTATGCGCGGCGTAGCTGCCGCGCCGACGACGTCGATGACGCGGTCCAGGAGGCCCTCTGGCTGCTGCAGCGTCGGGTCGGCAGCTTGCGCGCCCTGACCTCCTTCGCCGGCTGGCTGGTGGCGGTGGTACGGCGCGAATGCCTGCGCCTGGCGCGGCGCCTGGGCGGCCAGTGGGTAGACAGCGAGGTGATGGACAACGACCTGCGCTTTGCGCAGCAGCCGCAGGACGACTTGCGCATCGACCTGGCGCGGGCCATCGAGTCGCTGCCCGAACACTATCGCCAGGTGCTGCTATTGCGCGATATCGAGGAGTCGACCATAGACGAGATCGCCGCCGCCCTCACGCTCACCCGCGAGGCCGTCAAGGCCCGCCTGCACCGCGCCCGCCTGATGGTGCGCGAGTACCTGGTCCGCTAGGACTCTGGGTCAGGCCAGCGAATTGCCTCCCCTTATTTCCTGCACGGAGCATTCATGAATGACCAGTCCCTGTTCGCCAGCAACACCCTGTCCGAACACCTGCTGCGCGGCGCCGTCGGCGCGGGAGCGCTGGTGTGGGCGATCCGCCTCGGCGCGGATTTGGCGCTCGCCTCCCTGACCCTGGGTCTGGTGACCCTGGTCGCCTTGCGCGGTTGTCCGGTGTGCTGGACCGTCGGACTGCTGGAGACCGCATCACGCACCTTGGCCGCCAGGACCCGCGCAAGAGATCAAGCAGCCAACGCGGCTTCGCTGCCGGGAACAAACGTGTAGCACCTTTCACGCAAGGGCCAGGCCGCCCCGGGCGCCTGGGTAATCAACGTGTCACAGTCAGGGCGTAACTTGCGCGCCATTACCGGACCTGGTGAAGGAAGCCGCCCTGAACGCCACCCCCGGCTGGTTCGACCGCCTCGACCAGCGCGTATTCGATACCATCTACGCCCGCTCCCTGGTCTACAACACCTGCTGGGAAGATCCCGCCGTCGATCGGCAGGCCCTGCAACTGGGTCCGCGCGACCACCTGCTGGTGATCACCAGCGCCGGCTGCAATGTGCTGGACTACCTGCTCACCGGCCCCGAGCGGATTTACGCGGTGGACGCCAACCCGCGCCAGAACGCCCTGCTGGAACTCAAGCTCGCCGGCATCCGCCGCCTGAACTTCGAAAACTTCTTCGCGGTGTTTGGCAACGGCTACCACCCGGAATTTCACGAGCTTTACCACGAGGCGCTGCGCCGCGACCTGTCGCCCTACGCGCAGGCCTACTGGGACCGCAATGCCTACTGGTTCGCCAGCCGCCAGGGCAGCTTTTATTACCACGGGCTCTCGGGCCTGGTGGCACGCCTGTTCCGCACCTACCTGGCGCTGCGGCCGCGCCTGGCCGAGCCGGTGCAGGCCCTGTTCGAGGCCGGTAGTCTTGAAGAGCAGCGCCGCCTGTACGACGAACAGGTGCACCCGCACCTGTGGACCCGCGGCGTCAACTGGGCAATCTCGCGCCAGCTCACCATGAGCCTGCTGGGCGTGCCTACCGCACAGCGCCACCAGGTGCAGGCCCAGCACGCCGACGGCGTGGCCGGCTTCATCCGCGAGGCCATCGAGTATGTATTCCGCGAACTGCCGGTGTGGAACAACTACTTCTGGAGCGTCTACGTGCGCGGCCGCTACAGCCACGCCTGCTGCCCGGAATACCTCAAGCGCGAGAACTTCGCGCAGCTCAAGCATGGCCTGATCGACCGCGTCAGCCTGCACACCACCACGGTGACGCAGTTCCTGCAGCAGCACCAGCGGCCGATTTCGCGCTTCGTGCTGCTCGACCATATGGACTGGATGGCCAGCGCGATGCCGCAGGCACTGTCCGAGGAGTGGCAGGCCATCCTGTCCCGCGCCACGCCGGATGCGCGCCTGATTTTCCGCAGCGCCCACGCGCGCCCCGCCTATCTGGAAAAACTCGAAATCGGCGGACTGCGCCTGCGCGAGCGCCTGCATTTTGACGATGCCCTGGCCGCGCGCCTGCATGGCGCCGACCGGGTGCACACCTATGCGGGTTTTCACATCGCCAGCATGCAGGGATGATTTCGTGATCGCCCGCAGCCCCAACGTCAGCCCCGGCAGTTGAGCTTTAGCGCCGACGCCCGCATCCTCCTGCGCATGCTGCGCGGCATGCCCACTGGCGGCGATGCAGGCGAGCGCCTGGAGAGCTTCTATGCGCCGCAGGCGCAGGCCTATGACGCGTTTCGCGAACGCCTGCTCAAAGGCCGCGCCGAACTGATCGCGCAGCTGCAATTGCCGCCCGGCGCGCATGTGGTGGAACTGGGCGCCGGCACCGGGCGCAATCTCGACTACTTCGGCGCCCGCACCGCGAGCTTTGCGCGCGTCGACCTGGTGGACTTGTGCCCGGCGCTGCTGGCGCAGGCACGCCAGCGCGCGGCGCGGCATGCCAACGTACACGCGATCCCCGGCGATGCCTGCCTCTGGCAGCCCCACGCGCCGGTCGATTGCGTGATTTTTTCCTACAGCTTGAGCATGATCCCCGACTGGCGCGGCGCACTGGCCAACGCGCGCGCGATGCTCAAGCCGGGCGGGGTGCTGGCGGTGATCGATTTCACCGCGCCGCCGTCGCAGTCACGCTTGCTGCGGCGCTTCTGGACCCTGTGGTTTGGCCATGACGGCGTCCGGCTGGACTTTGCTCATGTCGATGCGCTGCGCGCCGCGCTTGCGCAGCACAAGTACACCGAACACCGCGCGCCGGTGCCTTACATTCCCGCTCTTGAAGTGGCCTACTACCGCTACATCGGCACCATGCAGTAGGCCAGGCGCAGTGCACCCAGGTTCGCACGCAGGTTCGAGCGCAGACCCGCACGCAGCCGCGCGCGGAAGCGCCAAATCGAAGCAGGCGGGATGCCAAAAAAGAAAGCCGGGCATCGTGCCCGGCGAAAGCCAACCCGGCCACTCGCAGACCGCTTGGTTGACCGTGCCTGTTCCTGTTTGAAAGAAGGAGGAGGTTGAAACAGGCCAGATGCCAGCATAGTGGCGCCAGGTTTCAGGCGCGTGACAAGCCGCGCGTTGCCATTCAGGCCAGGGCTGCCACCACCAGGTAGCGCGCCAGCTTGCCCAGCGCAATGAACAGCAGGCAGGGCGGCCAGGCCAGGCGCAGCCAGCCGGCGCCTATGCACAAGCCATCCCCCACCAGGGGGGTCCACGCCAGCAGCAGCAGCGGCGCGCCGTGCCGGCGCAGGCGCGCCTCAAACCGGATCTGGCGCCGGTGCGGAATGAAGCGCCCCATCGCGTAAGTGACCATGCTGCCTGCGCTGTTGCCGACGGTGGCGACCAGCACCGCGGGCCAGAACAGTTCCGGGTGCAGCCTGAGCACGGCGAACAACATGACTTCCGACGAGATCGGGATCAGGGTGGCGGCGACAAAACTGCCGGCCAGCAGCGACCACAGGCTCGCTTCCGAGGTAAAAAAGGCCTGCAGAGAGTCAAGCAAGCGGGCCGCCCTTGGTCCGCGTAGCGGGCGGGGCGTCCAATCGTGGGAATCGGATCAGGGCTTCGCGGCCCCGGGAAAGACTGCGTCCTTCCCGCACCTCTCGCTTCCACATTCCCATACGCGCCACTCGCCCAATTGCCGAAAAAGTTGCCCAAACCCCCAAAACCGGCTAAATTGTACACCCCTCCTGGAGGGGTTCCAGAAATGCCCGACTCACCGCCAGTCCCAGCCTGAATCATGCCTACCGCCAAGCCCCAATCCAAACCCACCAAGCCCGCCATCGACTACCTGCAGAAGATCCTCACCGCGAAGGTCTACGACGTCGCTGTCGAGTCGCCGCTGGAAAAGGCGGCGAGCCTGTCGGCGCGCCTGAACAACACCCTGCTGCTCAAGCGCGAGGACATGCAGAGTGTGTTTTCCTTCAAGCTGCGCGGCGCCTACAACAAGATGGCGCACCTCTCGAAGGAACAACTTGCGCGCGGCGTGATCTGTGCCTCCGCCGGCAACCACGCCCAGGGTGTGGCCCTGGCGGCCAAGAAGATGGGGGCGCGGGCGGTGATCGTGATGCCCTTCACCACCCCGCAGGTCAAGGTCGCGGCGGTGAAGGCGCGCGGCGGCGAGGTGGTGCTGTGCGGCGACTCCTTCGACGAAGCCTATACGCATGCCAAGGAGCTGGAAAAGCAGCAGAACCTGACCTTCGTGCACCCTTTCGACGACCCCGATGTGATCGCCGGACAGGGCACCATAGGCATGGAGGTGCTGCGCCAGAACCAGGGCCCGATCCACGCCATCTTTGTGGCCATCGGCGGCGGCGGCCTGATCTCGGGCATCGCTTCCTACGTCAAGCGGGTGCGCCCGGAGATCCGGGTGATTGGCGTGCAGCCGGTCGATTCGGACGCAATGGCGCAGTCAATCAAGGCAGGCAAGCGGGTCAAGCTGGACAAGGTCGGCCTGTTCGCCGACGGCGTGGCGGTCAAGCTGGTGGGCGAGGAAACCTTCCGTCTGGCGCGCGAACTGGTCGACGAGATCATCCTGGTCGACACCGACGACATCTGCGCGGCGATCAAGGACGTGTTCGAGGACACCCGCTCGATCCTCGAGCCTGCCGGCGCGCTGGCGATTGCCGGCGCCAAGGCCTACGTCGAGCGCGAAAAGCTGCGCGGCGAAACCCTGGTGGCGGTGGCCTGCGGCGCCAACATGAATTTCGACCGCCTGCGCTTTGTCGCCGAGCGCGCCGAGGTGGGCGAGAAGCGCGAGGCCATCCTCGCCGTCACCATCCCCGAAGAGCGCGGCTCGTTCCGGCGTTTCTGCGAACTGGTCGGAAACCGCAGCGTCACCGAGTTCAACTATCGCATCGCCGATTCGAAACAGGCGCATATTTTCGTCGGCCTCTCGGTGCATGACCGCGCCGACATCGCCAAGCTGACCAAGACCCTCAACAAGCACAACTTCAAGACCATCGACCTGACCGACGATGAACTGGCCAAGCTGCACGTGCGCCACATGGTCGGTGGCCACTCGCCACTGGCCATCGATGAGTTGATGTACCGCTTCGAACTGCCCGAGCGCCCCGGCGCGCTGATGAAGTTCCTCACCAGCATGCGCCCGGACTGGAACATCTCCCTGTTCCATTATCGCAACCACGGCTCGGACGTCGGCCGCGTGCTGGTCGGCATGCAGGTGCCGGCCAAGGAGATGGCCGCGTTCCGCAAGTTCCTCGATTCGCTCGGCTACCCGTATTGGGACGAGACCCAGAACCCGGTGTACCGGATGTTCCTGGCCTGAAAGGAAATACCATGAAATACGCCTACCGCTTGCAGAATGTATTCGCGTTCCCCAGCCAGAAACTCACCGGCAACCCCCTGTGCGTGTTCGAGGACGGGCGCGGCCTGACCGACGCCCAGATGCAGGCCCTGGCGCTGCAGTTCAATCTCTCCGAGACCACCTTCATCCTGCCGGCCGTCCACACCACGGCGCACATGCGGATCTTCACCCCCGCTTCCGAGTTGCCCTTTGCCGGCCACCCTACCCTGGGCACGGCGCACACGGTGCGCAGCCTGAAGGGTGCGGGCGACCACGTGACCCTGGCGATGCAGGCGGGGGCGATTCCGGTCCAGGCGCATGGCGACCACTGGACCCTGCAGGCCAACGCGCCGGTGACGCGGGAGTTCGACACCACCCGCCTGGACGAACTGGCTGCCGCGCTGGGCCTGACGCGCGAGGATTTCGCCGCCGACCCGCTGTGGGTGAGCACCGGCATGGAGCAGTTGCTGGTGCCCATCGCCTCCAAGGAGGCGGTGCGGCTCATCCGGCCCGGCGCGGGCCTGGCAGCGTTTTCCGCGGCGAGCGGCAACAAGGTATCGGTCTACACCTTCTCGCCCCTGGCGGAAACGGAAATGCTGGTGCGCTTCTTTTTCAACAAGAACGCGGGCAGCATGGGCGAAGACCCGGCCACCGGCTCGGCCTGCGCGAACCTGGGCGGCTACGTGGTCGCCACCGGCCGCACCCTGCCCCTGCACCGCACCCTGCACCAGGGCGAATACGTCGGCCGGCCTTCGCTACTGAAGCTGACGGTGGATGCGGACAAGCGGATTTTCGTCAGCGGCGAGGTGATCGAGCTGGGGCGCGGGTATGTCGAGATTTGAGCGCGCTGTCGATGCGATAATCGCGTTTTGCGTCTTTCGATCCGGAATCTTCAATCAGTGAAAGTCATCATTCTCGGGGGCGGCATCGGCGGGCTGGCCACCGCCCTGTCGCTGCACGCCGCCGGCATTCCCTGCCGGGTCTACGAATCCTCGCCCGAGGTCAAGCCGCTGGGCGTGGGCATCAACGTGCTGCCGCACTCGGTGCGCGAACTGACCGAACTGGGGCTGCTGGCGAAACTCGAAGAGATCGGCATCCGTACCCAGGAACTGGTCTATGCCACCAAGCGCGGGGAGATCGTCTGGCGCGAGCCGCGCGGCGAGTTCGCCGGCTATAACTGGCCGCAGTTCTCGGTGCATCGCGGGCATTTGCAGATGATGCTTTACGAAGCGGTGCTGGAGCGCCTCGGTGCGGACGCGGTGGTCACCGACCACGAGGCGGTCGATGTGACGCAGGACGGTGCAGGCGCCACCGCGCACTTCCGCAGCCGCACGACCGGCGCGGCGCTGCCGCCGGCGAGCGGCGACGTGGTCGTCGCGGCCGACGGCATCCATTCGAACATCCGCGCCAAGTTCTACCCCGACGAAGGCCCGCCGGTCTGGAGTCACCGCATCCTGTGGCGCGGCACCACCATCCGCAAGCCTTTTCTCACCGGCGCCTCGATGGTGCTGGCCGGCTATGCGTGGAAAAAATGGGTGTGCTACCCGATCCGCCAGCTTGGCAACGGCATGCAGCTGATCAACTGGATCGCCGAGCTGACCTTCGATTCCACCTCGATCCACGCGCCGGAAGACTGGAACCGCCTGGGCAAGCTGGAGGACTTCATGCCCGATTTCGAGAAATGGAATTTCGATTGGATGCCAGTGGCCGACATTATCCGCGGCGCGCAGAGCATCTACGAATACCCGATGAGCGACCGCAATCCGGTGCCCAGCTGGGTGTTCGGCCGCACCGCGCTGCTGGGTGACGCGGCGCACGCGATGTACCCGATAGGCTCAAACGGCGCTTCCCAGGCCATCCTGGATGCGCGGCGGCTTGCTTACGAACTAGCCACCCGCAATGACATCGATGGTGCGCTCGCCGCCTACGACGCTGATCGCCGCCCGGCCACCGCCAAGCTGCTCGAGCTGACCCGCGCCGAAGGCCCGGACGCGGTATTGCAACTGGTCGAGGAGCGCGCTCCCGACGGCTTTACCGATCTGGAAAAGGTCGCGCCGCTGGCCGAGCGCGAGGCGGTGGCGGCGCGCTACAAAAGCGCCGCCGGATTCGACCGCGAGACCCTGAACCGCAAGCCGTCGCTGAATACGCGCTGGCATGGCGCTACGCCGGCCTGAGGCAGCGGCGCGGACCAGCGCCATGCTGATCCGGCCGGCGTCGTGGCGCCAGGCGCAAGCCGCGCCAACAACGCAACGTTGTGTGCAAGCGACACACCGAATTGCCGCTCTCCTGGTCACGTGATACTCTGAATTCCGGTAACCAACGCGCCCCCTTTACCGCCTACCCCCATGCCGCAATCGATCCCGTCCACCGTCAACGCTTGCCACGCTCCAAGCGCGGCGTGCGTGCGCGCGCGGAAGCTGGCGGCCGGCTCTGGCGCCAAGAAACCGCTGCTCATCTGACGGGCAGCCACTGTCCGTCGGGTGAGCATCCGGCGCGACAGGTTGATGGTTTTTCGGGCTAGTTCGCTTTCTTCGCTTCATTCCGTTTCATCCTTTCATGCCGCAAGCGCAACCTTACGGGTCGGTGCAAACACGTCGGCTATGCATCAATCGAAAGGATGGACATGGACTTGTTTACCGGCATATGGATCCCCTTGGTCACGCCGTTTCGCGGCGGTCGCCTGGACACGCAAGCAGTTGAAAAGCTGACCGACATGGCGGCGCGCGCCGGCTGCCGCGGCGTGGTGGTGTGCGGTACCACCGGCGAGCCGGCGGGCCTGAACGAGAAAGAGAAGCGCGGCCTGCTGGCCGCGGTGCAGGCGAGCGGTCACGGCCGCCTGGGCATCGTGATGGGCTTGTGCGGCAGCGACACGGCGGCGGTAGCGCAGGAGGCGCACGGCTGGTCGGAATGCGGCATCGACGGCCTGCTGATCAGCGCGCCCTACTACGTGCGCCCGGCGCAGGAGGGAATCTACCGGCATTTCGAGCAGATCGCACGCCACACCGACCTGCCCATCGTGCTCTACAACATCCCGTATCGCACCGGCGTCAACATCGAGGTGGAGACCATCCGCCGCCTGGCCGAAAAACCACAATTCGCCGCGATCAAGGAGTCCGGCGGCGGCAACCTCGACCAACTGGTCGACCTGGTCGCCCAGACCCCGCTCAAGGTGCTCACCGGCGAGGACCGGATGGTATACATCAACGCCTGCCTGGGCGGGCACGGCGCGATCGCTGCGGCGGCGCACATCCGGCCCGACTTGTACGTGAAGACGCTTGCGCTGGTCGGCAACGGCGGCCTCGCCGAGGCGCGCGCCACCTTCGCGCCCCTGGTGCCGCTGATCCGCGCGCTGTTCGCCGAGCCCAACCCGGGTCCGGTGAAAGCCGCGCTAGCCCTGCAGGGACTGATCAGCGAGGAGTTGCGCCTGCCAATGACGCCAGTGTCGCCCGCCTGCCGCGAGCGCCTGCGTGGCTTGCTGCAATGCGTGGACGCGCTGTAGCACAGCCGTCAGGCGGGAGAACGGGCCGCCCGCTGCCGGGCCGCGACACGCCCGGTGAGCAGCACCATCGCCATACCGCAGCCGACCAGGGCGGCGCCTGTCCAGTTGAGAGGCGCCATCCCGTAGGCGGCGATCAATACGCCGCCGGTGGCGCCGCCCAGTGCCTGGCCGAGATAGATCGCCGAGGAATTGAGCGCCACCGACGCCGAAGCCAGGTGCGGCGCGGTGGCGACCAGGCGCGCCTGTTGCGCCATGTTGGCGGCGAACACCCCCAGGCCCCAGAGCGCCGCCGCCAGCATGGTGAGTGCCAGGCTGCCGTGCGCCAAACCCCAGGTCAGCAGGCCCCCGAGGATGAAGCCCAGGGCGATGATCACCACCCGCGCCGCGCCCAGGCGGTCGATGCTGCGCGCGCCGATCATGTTGCCGGTGACCCCGGCCGCGCCCAGCCAGAGGAACATCAGGCTCACCGTCTGCGGGGTGGCGGCGAGCGAGTCCTTGAGCGCCGGCGCGAGATACGAATACAGCACGAACTGCCCGGTGCCGTGCACCACCGTGGTGGCGACCACCAGCAGCACCACCGGGTCGCGGCCCAGTTGCTTCCAGGCCTGGGCGTTCATCGGTGCAACGTACAGGCCACGCGGGATCGCCAGCCAGACCCAGGCGCTGCCGGCCAGCGAGAACATGCCGATCACCGCAAAAGCAGCGCGCCAGCCGAAATGCGCGCCCAGCAGCGAACCCAGCGGCACGCCCAGCACGGTGGAGAGGGAAAATCCCAGGAACACCGCGCCGATGGCGCTGCCGCGCTCGTGCGCCGGCACCATCAGCCCGGCGGTGGCCACCGCTTGCGGAGTGATGATGGCCGCCGCCGCGCCGCTGAGCACGCGCAGCGCCATCAGTACGCCGTCGCCGGGCGCGAGGGCCGCGGCGAAGTGCAGCAAGGCGTAGATCAGCAGGCTGGCGGCAAGCAGCACGCGGCGCTCGATGCGGCTGGTCAGCCAGGCGAGCAGCGGCGCGCCTATCGCCAGCGCCAGCGAATAGCCGGACAGCAACTGCCCGGCCACCTGCACCGGCACATGCAGGTCGGCGGTGAGTTCATTGAGCAGGCCGGCAACGATGAAGCCGCCGCTGCCGATGATGAAATTGCCAAAACTTAAGGGAGCCAGTCTTGCGCGCATGAGTCCAGTGAAAGATAGCCCCTCGCTCCCCGCCTTGCAGCGAGGGGAAAGTTCAGGAGGGGTGTAGTGAAAGGGCGCAGGTGTGGAGCCGTCGCCGGGCGCAGGTGCCGGATCGCCTGTGCCACCAGTGGCGGCCACTCTGGTTCGAGTGCGGAAAGGGCTATGTGGGCCAGCGCGCCCGGAGGGCAGCGTAGAACAATTCTAGACTTCGCGCGGGCCTCTGCCCAGAGTCATTCCTGACAGAAAAAAAGCCAAAACTGCCAAGTCGCCTGCCAGGCGGCGCATGCGCGAGACCGGGTCTATTCCAGCTCGCTACGCATCAGGCGGTTGAAGCTGATCGTGGCCACGTCGCTGTCCGGAGTGGCGCAGGGCTCCTCGTCAAAGGCGATATCACCTTTGGGATCGGGCTTGCCGGTGACCTTCAGGCCGGCGAAATCCTGCAACTGGCGGTCCATCAGGTGCGAGGGGGTGATATTGGCCAGACTGGTGAATATCGACTCGACCCGGCCCGGAAATTTCTTGTCCCAGTCGCGCATCATCGCCTTGACTTCCTTGCGCTTCAAGGTCTCCTGCGAGCCGCACAGGTCGCAGGGGATGATGGGGAACTGCTTCTCGGCCGCATAGCGCGTCAGGTCGGCCTCGTTCACATAGGCGAGCGGGCGGATGATGATGTTCTTGCCGTCGTCCGACATCAGCTTGGGCGGCATGCCCTTGAGCTTGCCGCCGTAGAACATGTTGAGGAATACGGTCTCGAGTATATCGTCGCGGTGGTGGCCCAGCGCAATCTTGGTCGCCCCCAGTTCGCCCGCCACCCGGTACAAAATGCCGCGGCGCAGGCGCGAGCACAGCGAGCAGGTGGTCTTACCCTCGGGGATCAGG
>Ga0302322_100005256_pt1 | contig 11346 bp, 4 predicted proteins | sample Fen_T0_2_FD_203757 | JGI IMG/M metagenome (GOLD analysis project Ga0302322, IMG submission 203757) | Peat permafrost microbial communities from Stordalen Mire near Abisko, Sweden - Fen_T0_2 | ecosystem: Environmental > Terrestrial > Soil > Wetlands > Permafrost | place: Sweden: Abisko... | reverse complement strand
AGTTCGGTGGCCATCGCGACCGCCAAGGCTGCCTTGGTGGGGTTCACCCCGCTATTCGTGTAGCAGGCGCTAACCGCGTCCTGCGTCTTCGCCAAGCTTTCCGCTTCGTCGCTGCTGACCGAAGCCGCGCAACCTTGCAACGCAGAGATACCAAGAAAACCTACACCGACCAGTGAAATCCAATTTTTCATTTTGTTAGACGATCTCCCGAGTGACTGTGACCTTGTTGCTCACTGCCTATTGCAGTTGCCATGCCGAGATCCGACACTCGAAAATCGTCCGCAAATTGACGTATATTTCCGGGGAATTTCTGACTTTCCCTACAAGCTAAGCGAACGGCGCACATGAGGCACAGCGAGGGCTGCGTTGTGCAAGGGCCACTCGGATTGCACAATACGTACGTACGACTTGTGCACTTGTGCAAACGGTCGTTTTTTTTTAGTGTTTGCGATCCGTTATAACGTCGTCGCGCGTAGCGCGACCCACCATCAAGAAAAAGCGAACGAGGAAACCGAATGCACAGAAAACAACTTACTTGGTCAGTAATAGTCCTCGCAGCCGCGGGCAGCATGTGGGCGTGCGGCAGTGACGATGACGGCGCGCCTGGCGGCAGCGGTGGTGCGTCCGCGGGCGCGGGCGGGCACAGCGCGGGCAGCGCGGGCAAGGCCCAAGGCGGCGGCGCGGGCAAGGCCCAAGGCGGCGGCAGCAACGGCGGCGGTGGCAACGCCGGCAAGGGAGGCGGCACTGAAGTCGCGGGCGCAGCTGGAGAAAACGTCGGCGGAGACAGCGCAGGGGGAGCCGCCGGAGACAGCGCAGGCGGAGTCGGCGGAGATGCCGCCGGCGGAAGTGCTGGCGATTCGAGCGCCGCCGGCGCAGCGGGCGCACCCAGCGCCCCCACGCTGGAAGAAAACTGCACGGCGGTTTGCGCCGCGCAATCGACGCTCACCTGCTCGTTCGGCGTCAACTGCGTCACGGCCTGCGAGGTGACTGCCACCGATCCGGACTTCCCCACCAACGACATCCCCGGGTACGAGAAGATGATTGCGTGCGAGGCCAAAAACCTAACGACCGTAAGTAGCTACGAGTGTAGCGACCAGGGCGGACCGATCTGGCCCGCACCCAAGAACAACACAACGTGCAACGCTTCGATCTGCGCCTGGGCCTGCGCGGACATGTCCGGCGCAGCTGACCCGAATGTAGTCGCGCGCTGCGCCTGCCCCTGATCTAGAACGAGCCGCGCAACCTTACTCCGTCAGGCGCGATACCCAACGCGACGCCTGACGGAGTGGGCTTCTCACTCGAGCGGCTCAGCGTGAGGTACAGGGCTACGCCGCCAGCCACGACCGCAAGCCCCGCCGTGACGTCGGAGATCGCGAGCAGCGTGCGCGCTTGGCTCTGGGCTTTGTCGAGCTCGCCGCGCGTGACCCCGTAATCGGTGCGCATCGACTCGAGCTCATTGGCTTTGGAAATCCCGAAATAGCCGACGACGCCTGCAGTGGCCGCGAGCGTTCCGGTGGCCGCCCAGCTTACCCAGGCCGCGGTGTGCGATGGCTTGCTCGAAGCGATCGGCGCGATTCGGCCGTCACCAGACTTGGCCTGTGTCGCCACGGGGATCGCCTTCAACTCGACGGTGAGATCGGCTTGATCGTGCCCGGCCAGCGTGATCGACTGCGCTTGATCGTAGAAGCCGGTCTTGTGCAGCAGCAAGGTGTGTTCACCGGCATCGACGATTACCGGTGCCGACAGCGGAGAGGTACCGATGATCTTACCGTCGAGCGAGATCTCCGCTCCTGCTTCGCTAGTCATGACGTTCAAGCTCGCGGTGCGCTCGGCCAACGTTGCCAGGTCCTTGTTCACTGCCTGGGTGCGCTCCGCGCTGAGGTTCGTGCCGCCAGCCTTCAAGTAATCTTCGAGCGCCTCTTTGGCTTTTGCGTACCGACCGAGCTGAATGCGGACTTGACCAATATTGTACAATACCTTGAAATTATTGGACAATTGGTAGGCGCGCTCGAACTCCACCAAGGCCAACAGGAACTCGCCGTCCCCGTATAGGGTCAAGCCGCGCGCGTAGCGTTCGCCGGCCTCTTTCAAAACCTCGGGCGACGCGGGAGCGCTCGACGCAGTTGCAGGCGCGGGCGCCGCTTCAGCCTGAGCCCAAGCGTTTTCACTGCCTGCCAATGCGAAGCACAAGCCAATACCGACGCCAGTGAGACGAGCGAAATTCACGACCATGATTAATTGCGTAGTTTGCCCGTTTGGGCCCACACGATCAAGTGCTCTTATGGCACTTTAGTAGCGCGCGCGTGCGGCCGTTCTGTAGAGCGCGCAACGCAAGTAGTGAGGAATGAAATGGCCCGGAGCACGAGCGTGCAAGAAGACGATGTAGGCGAACTACCGCCACGCTCTTCGGTCGTTCCGTCTGCACCGCCCGCGGCCGCGGCCGGGCCAGCCACGCTACCTGCGCCCGCGCCGCCCAAGTGCGAAGCGCTGTTCGAGCTCTTCCGAGGCGGCGCAGGCGCCGTGCATCTCGGGCGGTTGAACGACGGCAAGAGGCCTTCACAGCTGGTCGCGATGCGTCGGCTCGCGAGTCTGCCGACGCGCGAGCTCGAAGCCGCGATGGCTCTCGCGCAGCGCGTCGCCCACCCGCGGTTGACCAAGCTACTCGGGACGTATCAACACGAAGACGCCTGGTACCTCGCGAGCGAATACGCCTCCGGAGTGACCCTGTTCGAGCTCGGGCAGGCAGCAGTTCGTCAGCGAACGCCCATTGCTGCACCGGTCGCCGTGCGGGTCGTGCTCGACGCACTGACCGTGACCGCGGAAGCCGAGCTGCTGCTCGGCGAAAACGTCGGCGGCGCACGTTGCCTCTACCCAGAGAGCATTTGGATCTCGGACTCGGGCAAGCTCTTCATGTCCGAACTCTTGGTGGCGCCCGTGCTCGCACGGACCACGACCGGAGCGTCTTACGTGGCGGTCACGGCGGGCATGAGCGCGCCAGCCTCCGACGTGCGCGCCGCGGCCGTCGAGCTTGCACGCTTGGCGTGCGCTCGGCTGATGAACGGGAACCCAGCCTCGTGGCAAACTCACGAGCTGCCCAATGAGCTCAGCGAGCTCTTGGCCCGCGCCATCCGTGGCGGCCCAGGTACTGAAACGTTAGCCGCATTGGCAAGTGCGCTGTCGGCGCTGCCGCCGCACCTGATCGCCAGCCGTGAAGCGGTTCAAGCGGAACTCGAACGATTGATGGGCCCGGAGCGGCAACGCCGCCGCGGGCAACTCGAGGCGTTGCAGGAGCCGGCGGCGGACTCCGACACGACTCGTGTCTTTCGCGCAGCACCCCCTCCGGGCGTCCCGAACATCGCGCAGACAGCAACGACCCTGCGCCCACCGGACTTGAGCGCCGCTCGCCGCGCGCGGTCGAGCACGGTACCTCCGCCAAAGCCGGAGCGAGCCGCTTCGCGGCCCACGAACCCCACCCCTACGATCCCCGCCCCCCCACTGACGCCTGCACCGCCCGTCGTAGCGGCGGACTCGCCGATCAGCGGTGTTTGGCGCGAAGCGGAAGCACGGATGGGCGTGCCGGGGCGGAGGCGCCGCCGGGCGACAGGCGAATATGAGACGATGACCCCTGGGCCGGTCCTAGCGCCCGCGTCCGCGCTTCCACCAGCGCCGCCAGTCCCCGAGCCCCCGAAATCGTTCACTGCTTCCAAACCCATCGTGCTCGTGGCGCTGCTAGTGGTCGCCGTGAGCGCGCTGCTTGGCGGCGCTTGGCTCATTCAAGCCAGTGTGCGCAGCAATCCCGGCGCGACGCAGCACGTGCCGTGAGCGCCGCTACCTGACTTGGAACGCGACTAGGTCGCTCTGCTGCCCGTCGGGCGTCGCCACGCGTGCGCGATGCACGCCCGCCCTTAGCCGCCAAGGCAGGCGAAACGGCGCGCGCAGCGTGCCCAGCGGTCGGTCATCGACGAAGAACGTGAGCCGCTCGCTCGGACTGCGTGCTTCGAGCATGATTTCCTGATCGCTGCGCAGCCCGGGATCGATCAGAAACTCCGCTTCGGCGCTCGGGAAGACCAGCTCGGGCGCGCCACGCGGGGCGACACCCCCAGGGCCGGGGCAGCGCGCCGAGAAATCACGGGGGGCCAGGGGCCGACCGGCTTGGCGAGCGAAGTTCTCGTACTCGTGCGGATAGCGCTCGAACACTCGTTCGACGTGGTCGTGACAGGCAGGTCCTGCGCGCAGTGAGGTCTGAGAATCGATGGCCACGACTTCGTGCATGTCACAATTGCTGCTCGGTTCGCTGCCGGGTGTGAACCACTCGCGCCGTCGATGCGGACACGAGTCGCCCGCGCGCTGCCCGCTCAGTTCGCACACCTCCACGTTCGCGAGCCCCGAGTGATCGAGCAGTGGTGCCGGAGTGCGGCCCCGCATGGCAGCCAGCATGACTTCGTGAAACAAGGGACCTGCGCCGGTGATCCCGGTCGAGCCGGTCATCGGTGTGCCGTCGAAATTGCCGGCCCATACTGCGACCGTCACTTCGTGCGTGAATCCCACCGTCCAATTGTCGCGAAAGCCCTTGGATGTTCCGGTTTTTGCCGCCACTTGAAAGGGAAACGAGAGGGGGCCCGCTTGGCCAAATTCGGGCGCTCGCGCGAGATCATCGGCCAAAATGTCGATCAAGATACGAGCAATCCGCGGATCGATCACCGGGCTCGGACGAGGCACGCTGCGGGACAGTTCAGCCCCGCTGGCCAGCAGTGCGCGGCGATAGAAACGGAGCGGTAAGAAAGCGCCCTCTCGCGCTAGCATGGAGTACGCCTGCCCCAACTCGGTTAGCTTCACTTCGCCATCGCCGAGAGCCAAAGCAGCGCCGTAGTGTTCCGCGCTGTCGGACAGGGAGTTGAAGCCGGCTCGCTGCAGCAAGTCCAACACCTGCGCCGGCCCCACACGCGAGGCGGTGTACACCGCTGGCACATTCAACGAGTTGGCCAAGGCGTCGCGCACCAACACCGGCCCGTGAAAGCGTCCGTCGTAGTTACGAGGGGAGTACACGCCTTCCGAGGTCGGTAAGCGCAGCTCCAGATCTGGTAAACGGGTGGCCGCGGTCATCCCCAGATGAGTCATGGCCGCGGCGTACACGAAGGGTTTGAGCGCCGAGCCTGGCTGACGGAGTGCGCGCGCTCCGTCGTTCTGACCAAGCGCCTTTTCTGCGTAAAAATCGGGCGAACCGACGTAGGCCAGCACCTCGGCCGTGGCATTTTCAATCACCACCACCGAGACCGAGCTCAGGCCGACCTCGGCGCCGTAGCGCGCCGCTCGCCGGGACAATTCGGCCACCTCGCGCTGCAGACCGGAATCGATGCTGCTGTCCAAGCGTTGCACGCGCTCCCCGCGCAACTCGGGCGCCAGCGCACCCGAGAGCAATCCTTGCATCAAGTGTTCGGTGCCACCTTGGGTCAGCCCGTGCGTCAAATGCAAGGGTTCTGCCTGAGCCATACGCGCCGCATCCGCACTCGCTAGTCCTTGGCCGACCATGCGCTCGAGTACGCGATCGCGTCGACGGAGCAACGCGCGCGTGCCTCGGGTGGGGTCATAGAGCGTGGGCCCCCGCGGAATGGCCACTAGTGCCGCGGCCTCGGCCAAATCCAGCTGTGCTGCCGGCTTATCGAAGTAGCGCCGACTGGCCGCATCGATGCCTCGCAAATTCGGGCCGAAATCGACGCGATTGAGGTACTCCTCCAAGATTTGCGCTTTGGTTAGACTCCGTTCGATGCGCAGAGCAATCGCTAGCTCTCGCCACTTGCCGAACACAGTCCGCGGCCGCAGCACGACCGCGCGCGCCAACTGTTGTGTCAGCGTGCTCGCACCGGAAACCAATTTGCGCGCGAGCAAGGCTTGGCCGAACGCGCGCAGCATCGCCACCGGATCGATCCCAGGGTGGCGATAGAAGCGCGCGTCTTCAGCCGCGAGCAGCGCCGGAACGATCACCGGTGACAGCTCGGCGAGAGTTACCCGAGACGACAGCTTACCGTCCTTGGAACGGAACTCGCGGATCGTTTGTCCGTCACGGTCCATGACTTGTGTGCTGACCCCCGCGCTCGAATCAGCGAGCGCTCGGGGCAATTCTTCGCGGACCGCGCACAGCATGAGCGCTAACGGCGGCAGCAGGCTCGCAAGTGCGAAGCCCAAGAGCAGGCGCCTCCTCCGACTCATTCTACGCTCACTAGGCCGGCTCCATTGCGACCGAAGGTTTCGGGCGTATACATCTCCTCCACGCGCGTCGACGGCATCACGAATTTCCCGAACGTGGTCGCTCGCGCCAGATACCGGTAGTGGTACATGCCCGCCGCCATGTGATCGATGAAGAACAGCACGCGATCGTCGCGCAGCTCACGTTGCGAATACCCCTCGAAGAAAGTGTGACCCGCTGCCAGGTCATCGCGGGCTTCTTCCGAATCGCAGTCGGTGCACGAGCCGTAACCATTGGACTCCCCCACATCCAGCGTGCTCGAGCTGGTCGACAGGTGGCTGTCGATGGCTTCGAAGCCGGCGGGCAGCGGGTCGTCTACGACCACGAAGTCGCGCGGGCTGGGCGTCACAATCACCAGATCCGCGATGACCAAATCGCCGCCTCGAAAGCGCGGCGCGGCCGTATCGGCGATGCTGGTCAAGGCCTGCGGCAATCCCTCGGGGGTCACGGAACGCAGGCCCTTCTGCACGAAAAACCCTTGATCGAGCGTGTCCGTGGGCAGGCTGCGGCGTGCGTAACGTAGCCGCGCTTGGTAGAACAACGTGCCCGAGCCGCGTTTCTCGAAAATCAGAGACGCGCTCTTCGAGTCGGCCACTTTGCCGATCGCGATTCGAGCTTGCTGCGCGCTCAGGCTGCGCTCACGAAATTCCGCGTCCAACACCGATTGCTGCCCGAGCAACGCCTTCACTTGGAAATCAGGGACGGCCTTCTCTTGTGCCTTGCGGTAAGCATCGAGGGCGAGCAAGGCATAGGCCGTCTCTTGAGTGTTGCGCCAGGTGCCGTCAACGCGCTGAATGAGCAGCCCCCGCGCAAGCTCCCCCGCAAGAGGGTGATCCGGTTTGACGCTGAGCAGGGCGCGCAGCACGAGCGCCGAGGTGCGCGCCGGGGAATCCATCAACACTGCGTATTCATCGCCCGTGTTCTCGCCCACGAAGGCTGCGTCGTTTTCGATCCGGAGTGCGTTTTCGAGCTCCGGGAGAAGCGCATCGGAGAGCTTCTTCTGGCCTTTGCTGACGGCGATCGCATGCAGCAAGAGAGCCTTGGCAAACAGCGGCAACTGCTTTCGGCGTTCGAACAACTTCTGCTGATAGCCAGCATCGGGCGAGCCCATGTCCGAAAGCACGTCCAGCACGAAGGCCAGTGTGGGCAGTCGGTATTCGTCCTCGGTAGTCTCGGCCAGGTAGCGCCGCAGATAATCTTTACCGCGGTCGAACACGTCTTGGGGCACGGCTGTCCCGTGCAACTTGGCCTGGCCGAGCACGAACAGCGCGTAGGCGCCGACCCAAGGGTAGCTTTGGGTCGAGTTCGACCACAAGCCAAAGCCGCCGTCGCCGCGTTGCCGTGAGACGATCTCGGCCACGGTGCGCGGCACGACTTTGTTCAGGTCGAGCGGCAGCGGGATCTTGAAGTCTCTCGCAAGATCCCGCAGCGGCACGAGCGGGATCAGCATGCTGGACAGCTGCTCGGTGCATCCGTACGGGTACTGAACCAGCTGATCAACCCCCGCCCCGAGACCGACCAGCGCCGTGGAAGCCACGCTGATGTCGAGCTGGCCCACATCCGAGCGAATCGTCGACAAGTCACCCAAGGCTTCTGCTACCGAGTCTTGGGACTTTCCGTACAATGCCACCGCCTCGAGCGTCGCGGGCGAGTCGATTCGCCGTTCGACGAGCACCGCGTCCTTTTCGGCGCCAGCACTAACGTCGAAGCGCAAGCTGGCCTTGCCGGCATTCTCGGCGCGGAACGGGAAGCGAACCTCGAGCGATTGGTCGCGACTCAGGCTGACACTGCGCGACGCATCGCCCACTAGAGTAATGCCAGTACCGCGAGCCTGGACCGTGACTCGTCCGGGGTCGAAATTCTTGGCCGAAATCACGATACCGGCCTCGATGCTGTCGCCCGAGCGCAGGAAGCGCGGCAATGCCGGCCGCGCCATCAGTCGCTTGCTAGTGGTGACCGAAGCGGCGCCAAAGCCGTAGTGATCACCGTCCCCCACGGCAACCGCCATGATGCGATACGTGGTCAGGCTCTCGGGTAGCTTGAAACGAATCCGCGCTTTGCCCGCAGCGTCCGTCAGTACACTCGGATTGAAGTAGGCAGTTTGACGAAAATCCCGACGCGCCGGGCTGAGTCCACCACCGCCGCCGTCGCGGCCTTTGTCCGCGCCCATTGCGCCATCCAGTGCCTGGAGCCCAATTCGAGCCAGCCCGTCGCGCGCTTCGAGGGTGGCGACACTCAGTCGACGCGGCGCGGTGAACACGGGGATCGGATCGGGCACCTTGTAGCCGATCAGTGACAACACTCCCTCGTCTACGGCGTACACCGTCACTTCGCCAGCGTGTGGTTTACCGGCGCGATCCTTGAGCTCGACGTCGACGCTGACTTCCGCACCGGGCGAAAAATCGGATTTGTCAGGACGCACACTGACACTCAAGCGGCGCGCCTCGGGATCGATGCGCAGCTCCGTGTAGCCCACGCGAAACGGCGCGCCGAGCGTGCTCTTCTCGTTCACCTTGCGAGGCCGCACCAAGTGCACGGACACGAAGGCATTGGGTCTGAGATCCTCGCTAATCGGCACATCGATCGTGGGCGTCGGGCCGTGAAGGCGCAGGCGCTGCGAACGGTATACCCCTGCCCGCTCGATGGTGACCAAAGCATCGGCCTCCGGGAACGGCGATTTGATCAGCACGCGCGCGGTCTCACCAATCTGGTAGGTGAGCTTGTTGCTCTTGAGTTCCACGCTCAAGCGATCGCTGTCGCCGAAGCCGGTGCCCTTGTCACCGATGCCGTACACGCTGAGCGCAGATTCGGCGCTATTGCCGCGCGCGTCTTTGGCTGTCGCGTGGAGCACGTGGTAGCCCGCTTCCTTGAGCTCGACCGAACACGGCGCAGGCGTCTGCGCGGTCGTCACCGAGCATGAGCCGACCACGCGATCGACCACCTTGCTGAGCAGCTGCGAGTCGTTGTCACCTTGTTTTTGTCGCGCGTACGTCCAGCGGCGCGAGATCAGCTCCACCTTCACCGATTTCCCAACCAGCCGCTCACCCTTGGGCGACAAGGCCAAAACAGTGGTGGCGAACTTGCCCGGCGCCGCCGCGAAGTAGTCCTCCGGCTCCTTCAATGCGAGGTAAAACTCGGCGGGGTGGACGATTGCCGATGTATTGCCAGCGATGCTCTGACGTGACACGTCGCTCACTTCGACTTCGGCGCTGAGCAGCTCCGTTCCGCGTTGCGCCGGCAAGTCGAGCTTGTGAGAGAAGGCCACGGCGCCGTGTTCATCCAGAGTGCCGTTCTGCGAGACCAGCTGACTCGTATTCAGCCCCTGATCCTCGAGATCTGCATGATACGCCGCAGCGCTCGTGGAAAACCCCGCAGAGTTCGGCACTTCGAAGTAGCTGGGTGCTCGTGAAACAGTATAGCGCGCGCTCGCTTTGGCCATCGGTGCGCCGAACAGATAGTCGCCGTGGCCCGTCCAGCGTGCAGTATCGCCGCGGATGTAGCTCGGGCGTTCGCTCTCGACGCCAACCTTGAACTCAGCCGGGCGATACTCCGACACGTCGAAGGACTCGTAGATCACGTCCTCAGCCATCTGGCCCCGGATCTGCCAAGCGCCCAAGTGTCCGGTTTCCGGAACTTTGAGCTGCGTAGCGAACGTGCCGAACTGATTGAGCTTGATCGTCTGCGACTGCGTCTTCTCGGAGTCAGGCGAATACAGCTCGAGCGTGAGTTCTTCGCCGGCTGGCGTCGCGTTGCCGCTGGTTTGTTCGCGGCGCACGATGCCCTTCACTTGCACTTCGTCCCCTGGCCGATAAATTCCGCGCTCGGTAAAAATCATACCGTAGTTGCGCTCCTTGCCCGACCAATCGAAGGGCACCGAAAAGCGCCAGGGAGACAGAAAATCCCGCGCTCGCTCGAAGGCCCAATCGTCGCCGCTCTGCACGACCAAAATCGCGGAGGCATCGCCGTTGGACTCGTCGAGCTTGGGTGCGAAATCTTGCGGGCCGATCTTGGCAATGCCTTGGGCATCGGTTTCGTAGCGGTGTTCACCGGAGCTGCTGCCCAAGAGCCGCACGGTCGCCTTGGCCACCGGTTCGCCAGACGAAACGCGCGTCACCCAAACCAGCGATCCTTCGGGTGAGAGTTTGCCGGTGATCGCCAAATCGGTCAGTTGCACGATCTTGAATGTCTCCAGCGAGCGGTAGTCCTTCGGGTTTCGCTCGTACTCGACGCCGATTGCCAAAGCGCCGTGCGCGCTCGGACCGAGCAGACTCGAGAGCGCCAAGTTCTCTTTGTTGACTCGATTCAGGCCGGCACCCGGGCTGATCGAGCGCACGCGCGTCCTCGGCAACGCGCGAAACAATTGCCAACGTTTATCCGGCTCGTCTTCGTTCGACAACAGGAGGGCGTCTTCGGCAGTGAGCGGCGCTGTGCTCAAGCCGTAGCTTTTTACGTTGAGCGAGCCAACGGGCACCGTGGTCGCGGTTTGCGGATCGAGCAGATGCCCTTGCACGCCGATCTCGACGGCCGGGAAATAGTCGTCGATATTCATGTCCCTGCCGAAAGTTCGGGCCAAGCTCTGACCATGGACGTCATGCAGGCCGGCAGCGACCTGGAGCGCATACTTGGCGCCAGCCTGAAAGGGCGCCGTGATGCTCAGGTAAGACACGGGCGTCGATTCGTCGGTCCAGTTCTCGAAACGCAGTGGCAGGGCTGGCGTGATGGACAGCGCTCGCTTCAAGTCCTTCAACGGCACGGCGTTGCTCAGCTCGAGCGACCAGGAACCGCCAGGCGCGCATTGCCCCTTGGGCGTCTCGCGATCGCAATTGACGCTGTCGACCGTGAGCGGTCCATAGGTTTCGACCGGGATCTCGAAAGCCGCGGCGACGGGCAACGGGCCTTCGAGGCCAGTCAACGAGTCAGCAACCGCGAGTTTGATCTCGGAATGAATGGGCAGCGGGCGCGTTGGTTTCAGCTCCAGCCGCTTGGGTTGGTTCGGATCCGGCCGCAGCACCGAGAAAGCCAGCGCCTCGGTCTTGCCGTCGTGCGTCGCAGTCAGTTTGGTGAGCGCGCGGAACCTCTCTGGATCGACCGCTTGATTGAAA
>Ga0302322_100005254_pt1 | contig 11347 bp, 10 predicted proteins | sample Fen_T0_2_FD_203757 | JGI IMG/M metagenome (GOLD analysis project Ga0302322, IMG submission 203757) | Peat permafrost microbial communities from Stordalen Mire near Abisko, Sweden - Fen_T0_2 | ecosystem: Environmental > Terrestrial > Soil > Wetlands > Permafrost | place: Sweden: Abisko... | reverse complement strand
GGGTGACATCAGCGATGCATTGCATGCCGCGTTGAGTATGCGTAGCAGTCTGTTGAACGAAGGCGTGCGCATGGAACCTCCGTTGTTGGTGCGCATAGGTGTCAATCTCGGTCCGGTACGTTTGGTCAAAGACATCAATGGCCAACCGAATATCGTCGGAGACGGAATTAATGTTGCTCAGCGCGTGATGGGTTTCGCCGATCCCGGACAGATTCTGGTCTCGCGCTCGTATTACGACGCAGTATCCCGCTTGTCGCAAGAGTACGCAGGCATGTTTCATTACCAGGGCTCGCGTACCGACAAGCACGTCCGAGAGCACGAGGTTTACGCGATCGGTTATCCGGGTGACTTTACCTCGACGCAGCGGACTTTGGACAAGCAGACCAGACATGCCGGGGCGACCGGCTTTAATGCGGTAATGTTCAGACTGGAAAATTATTGGGACATGTTCGCCGATGCCATGGCCCGCTGGGAACGCCAGGCGATCGAACTTTACCGCACAGCAAGCAGTAAACAGCGTACGGCGTTCTTTGGCGCCGTGTCTTTTGTGCTGTTCTCGTTGCTTGTCCTAGTGATTGTAATGGCGAGCCGACCGGAACCCAAAAAAGTAGCCCTTGTTTCTGCCGAGCCGGTCAAAGGCACAGTCCAGGCCAAGGTTGAAAAATTGCCTGCTTCTGCGGTTGTAGCGGAGCCATTGCAAAATAAAGTTGTCGCCGAGGCGGGAGCCAAGGGATCGGTTCCAGACTTAAAGAAGGCGACCCAGAAGTCCAAAAAAGCTGTTGCCGCCGAGAAAAAGGCGAAGGAATTGAAGAAGAATGCTCGTGTCAGAACTCTGGTCGAGACCACCGGCGCGCCGGCAGTGGTGAGTCTGGGCGTTCTCCCGTGGGGCGAGATTTATCTGGATGGTAGAATGCAAGGTGTCAGCCCGCCACTCATGGAATTGCAGGTCGTAGAAGGGCGGCACGAGATCAGAATAAGCAATACGACATTTCCGGCGGTTACGCGAATAATCACGGTGAAGTCCGGAGAGAAAATAAAAATCAAACATAGATTCGCCAACTAGGGTTCGTTGGCGTTTTTGAAGAATTGGAGTGATTGGATGTTGGCTCGCCGTAATATATTGCTGGGCGCTGTGATTGCTTGGCTACTCTGTGGCTGCCAGACTTTGAACTCATGTGACGAGTGCTGGTGGTACAACCGGACTCCGGGTCACAAGCTGAGCAAGGGCGTTGAGAGCTACGAAGACGGTAACTATATCGCCTCAGTAGAAGCGTTGAACAACGTTCTGCAAACGAAACTGGCCGACAGGGATGACAAGGTGAGTGCCTATAAATATATTGCGTTCATACATTGCGTTTCCGGTAGGGAAAAGATGTGCTACGAATCCTTCCGCAGGGCGCTGTTGTTGAATCCAAGTTTTGATCTGACCCCGGCTGAAGCTGGTCATCCTGTTTGGGGGCCGGTGTTCCGCAGTGCAAAGTCCAAAGTTTCAAAATAATTGTTCCTTACGGGAAATATGATCAGTCATCTGGGACGTTATGAGGTTGTCAGCGAACTCGGTCAGGGGGCGATGGGTGTCGTTTACAAGGCAACCGACCCGCTGATCGACCGTATCGTTGCGATCAAGACCATCACATTGAGCCTGGCGCAGGAGGAGCGTGAAGAATACGAAGCGCGGTTCTATCAGGAAGCCAAAGCTGCCGGTCGTCTGAGCCATCCAAACATCGTCACCATATTCGACGTCGGCCGGACCGGCGACATCGCCTACATCGCGATGGAGTTTTTGCAGGGCCGGGAATTGCGCGACATTCTCAATGATGAGAAGTTGTTACCGGTCGACCAGGTGCTCGATATTGTGGCGCAAGTGGCGATGGGTCTGTCTTACGCACACGAACATGGTGTCATTCACCGCGACATCAAACCGTCCAATATCATGGTGGGTCGAGATTGCCATGTGAAGATCACCGACTTTGGCATTGCACGCATGGCATCCGCCGCTGTGCGTACCCAAACAGGTATGGTCCTTGGGTCACCAAAATATATGTCTCCCGAGCAGGTGATGGGGAAATTGACCGATCAGCGTTCCGACATATTTTCGCTGGGCGTAATGTTGTATGAGATGCTGACCGGACAGCCCGCCTTTACGGGTGAGAATGTCAACGCCATCATGTATCAGACCCTGAATGCGATTCCGCAACCCCCCCGGTCGTTGAATCCGGCTGTACCGGATATGCTCAACTTCATAGTTGCCAAAGCGCTGGCGAAAGATCTTGAGAGTCGCTACCAGAACGCAAGAGACTTGGCTAACGATTTGCGCGCCTGTCGGGGTACCATGCCGAATAGCGCATTTTCTGCAGTTGTTGCCAAACAACCGACTAACTCTTTGTCCGCGCCAGATGTCAGGCCCGAGGGGGGGGATTCCGATGAAGAGTCTGACTCCGGCGTTTCGATGAGATTGTCCCCTTCCTTTGATTCGTTTGGCGCCACGATGCGTTTGGCAGCCATGACTGCCAGTCCTGAAGACGTGGATGAGTTATCCAAGACTTTCAAGATGGCTCGCCCCTCCATGGAAGAAATCAACCGTGCAGCACCGCAGGCCCCCGTCTTTGCCAAGCGTTCTCCTGGTAATGTTGCATATCCCGGCGACTCCAAGCGATCCGGCAAAAGTGGAGGGCTTATTTTGATGGCTATCATCGCATTGATCTTGATCGGGCTGATTTCCGCACTGTTGTTTTAAATCGCTCCCGGACATGACTGGAATACAGCGGCACTTCAAGTTACGCCCTTCCCGTATTTACTTTCTGTTACTTTCCATTCTCTCTTTGACGGCGCTTGCTGCGTTGTGGCTGTTGCCGCTACCTGCATCGCGATTGCTGGCGCTGACATTGATTGTGTTGTGCTGGAGCGGTTATGCCCTGTTTCTTGAAAGCAATTTGCGCATGGGACGAGCTTGTGTGGCATTCAGACTGGAAGAACAGGAGGAGGTAGTGCTGGTATTGCGTAACGGTAGGCATCTATCAGGAAGGATCCTTTCCGACAGCTTGGTGACACCTTATATAGCTATTCTGAATGTCTCGCTGAATGATCAGCGAAGAGTGCGCAGCTTGCTGGTTCTACCCGATGCCATGGGGGCGGATAGTTATCGACGCTTGCGTATCGCGTTGCGATGGGGAGGCAGGACCGATCAGGCGCTAGTATAACCAATCGGAGTCAGGATCGTGGGAATGGCTTCCGGCAATATCACAGGATAGTCCTTGCTGAAGTGAAGTCCGCGACTTTCGTGGCGTGAAAGCGCACTTTGCACGATGAGGTCGGCAGTGAGTACAAGGTTGCGCAATTCAAGCAGGTCCGCGCTGACGTGGAAGTTGCTGTAATACTCGTTTATCTCTTCGTGCAGTAACTTGATACGATGTTGTGCGCGTTGCAAACGTTTAGTGGTACGCACAATACCAACGTAGTCCCACATGAAACGCCGCAGTTCGTCCCAGTTATGCGAGATGACCACGGTCTCGTCCGCATCCGTCACCTGGCTTTCGTCCCATTGCGGGAGTTCAGGAAACTTCCTTGCGGTGTCGTTTAATATATCGCGTGAGGCAGACTCGGCGAACACCAGGCATTCCAGCAAAGAATTACTGGCCAAGCGATTCGCACCGTGCAGCCCGGTGCATGCGGTCTCCCCGACTGCATAAAGGCCATTCACGTCGGTGCGTCCATTCAGGTCTGTTATCACGCCACCGCAGGTGAAATGCACTGCCGGAACGACCGGGATCGGTTGTTTGGAAATATCTATACCCAGCGCCAGGCAGCGTGAGTAGATATTTGGAAAGTGTTCCTGCAAGAATTCGACCGGCTGGTGCGAGATATCCAGATAGACGCAATCCAGACCGCGTTTCTTCATCTCGAAGTCGATGGCGCGCGCAACGACATCGCGTGGAGCCAATTCGGCGCGTTCATCGTGCCATGGCATGAAGCGTGTGCCGTCGGGCAGTTTCAATATGCCGCCTTCCCCTCGCACTGCTTCGCTAATCAGGAAGGATTTTGCATGCGGGTGATACAGGCAGGTCGGATGGAACTGGATGAATTCCATGTTGGACACTCGACAACCGGCGCGCCAGCCCATGGCGATGCCGTCGCCTGTAGCTGTATCGGGGTTGGTGGTGTAAAGATAGACCTTGCCGGCGCCACCCGTGGCTAGAGCCGTATTCTGCGCGGCGATGGTAATGACGTCGCCGTTCATGCTGTTCAGTGCATACGCGCCAAAACAGCGATTGTCGTTTTTACCCAGCTTCTTGCCGGTGATCAGATCAACGGCGATATAGTGCTCCAGCAGGGTGATATTGGGATGGGCACGTACCTTTGCGGCGATGGTCTCCTGCACGGCCAGCCCTGTGGTATCGGCGGCATGGATGATGCGGCGATGACTGTGTCCGCCCTCACGGGTCAGGTGGTAACCGCTGTCCGAACCAGTGTCGCGTGTGAATGGAACGCCCTGGGTGATCAGCCAGTCGATAGCCTCAGCGCCATGCTCGATTACGAAACGAGTGGTCTTGGGGTCGCACAGTCCGACTCCTGCAACCGACGTATCCTGGATGTGTTCATCCAAAGAATCTTCGGGAGAAAGAACTGCTGCGATTCCGCCCTGGGCCCAGGCACTGGCACCGTCCAAAAGCGATTTCTTGGTGATAATGGCGACTTTTTGCTTGTCCGCCAGTTTGAGTGCCAGCGACATTCCTGCGAGCCCGCTACCGATAATGAGAGTATCAAATTGCAACACGCTACCTGTCCATACGAGTTATCTGCTCACCGAACTATAACAAACTTGAGCGGGGACTATGTATATAGAGTGAACTTATTTCCGCGGAGGCGGTCCATTCCCGCGAATGGCAAAGCTGACGTTAGTGTATCCGTCCGGTTATACTGGCGGGCCGCTTATGTTTGGGCGGTTCTAAATCTATAAACCGGGAAACGGAATGGGTGACAGGGAGGTCGATCAACAACTGGTAGAGCGGGCGCAACGCGGGGACAAACACGCGTTCGAGTTGTTGGTGGCAAAATATCAGCGTCGGCTGGGCCGGTTGATTTCGCGTTTCGTGCGAAATTCTGCCGAGGCAGAGGACGTCACCCAGGATGCTTTCATCAAGGCCTATCGTGCTTTGCCGGCTTTTCGAGGCGACAGTGCGTTCTATACATGGCTGTACCGGATCGGTATCAATACCGCCAAGAATCATCTGGTGGCTCAAGGGCGTAGAGCTCCGACCAGCACTGCTTTCGATGCGGAAGAAGCGGAAGATTTCGAGGATGCTGCGTTATTGCATGAAGTGGCGACGCCCGAGAATGAATTAATGAGCAAACAAGTGGTGGAAGTAGTGAACTCTTCACTGCAAGAATTGCCTGACGACTTGCGCATGGCTTTGACTTTGCGCGAGATCGAGGGATTAAGCTATGAAGAGATCGCGGCGGTGATGGATTGCCCGATCGGTACGGTTAGATCGAGGATTTTCAGGGCGCGCGAGGCGATCGCTACCAATTTGCGTCCTTTGTTGGGTACGACTGATAACAGAAGGTGGTAAAAATGAAACAGGAAATTTCGGCATTGATGGATGGAGAGATGTTCGAGGATCAGGCGGATGTCTTTATTGATAAGCTCAAACGCCATCCGGAGACCCGGCAGGATTGGGAAAACTATCATCTGATCGGAGATGCCCTGAGACAGCCCGACCACATCTGCAAAAGCTTCGCAAAATCTTTTCATGATCGACTTCAGGCCGAACCCACGGTAATCGCCCCTTCTCGACGCACTTCTCAGCGGGTCCGTAACTTTGCACTTTCAGCCGTTGCTTCCTTGATGGCACTGGCCTTGGTGGCATGGCTGTCGTTGCAAGTCGGCAGGGAGCCGGCGCCGCAGGTCGCTTCTGTGCAACAGGACAATATTTCTGCTATACGCCCTGTTTCTGCTCAAGCCGACGACTATCTGATGGCGCATCAGGAATTTTCCCCCAGTGCGGGTGTGCATGGTGCCGCTTCCTATATTCATGCGGTTGCAGGGCGATAGTGCGGGCCAAGATGCGACAGACGAACTATTTATTCTTCCTGCTGGTGCAAGTAGGCATCGCATCCGCATTCGCCGATCCCCTGCGCGGAGATGAGACGGATTGGTTGAAAACCATGTCGCTTGCTGCGCACCAGACTGATTTCAGCGGGGTATTCGTATATCAGTCCGGTGGGCGTGTCGAGATGTCTCGCATCACTCATGTTTCCGACAAAGACGGGGAACATGAGCGCTTGGAAGGGGTTGGCGGAAGCAAGAGAGAACTCATCCGTGACAATGATCAGGTATGGCTGTACACGGAAGGTCAAAAAGTAAGAATCGAAAAGCGTCAGATCAAACGCGCGTTCCCGGCATTGTTACCAGAACAGATTTCCGTATTGAAAGAGAATTACTCAGTCACTCAGGCTGAAGAGGACGAGGTTGCCGGTTATCATACACACGCTGTCGTTTTCCTGCCCAGAGACAACTTGCGTTATGCCCGCAAGATGTGGGCGCACAGCGACTCCGGTTTGTTGCTAAAAGCAGTGGTGCTGGATGATCACGGATATGTCATAGAGCAATATGCATTTATGCAGTTGAGCATTGGCAACAAAATTGATCGCAAATGGATTGTCCCGGACAAATCTTCCGCCACGTCGATAGCTCAAGAACTTCACCTTTCACCCCTGCCAAAAGTGGAATTGCTTGATGAGCCGAGCGGATGGCAGGTTGATGCGTTGCCTGCCGGTTTCAAGAAGATTTTGGAAATGCGCCGACCTTTCCGCGGAAACAAGGAGCCTGTCATTCATATGGTGTTCTCGGATGGACTGGCGGGCATCTCGGTATTCATCGAGAAAGCACAAGATGCGAAATATGTTCATTCCGGGTTGTCCGGACAAGGCGCAGCCCATGTCTACAATCGTCTCGTCGGTGACAATCTGGTAACTGTAGTCGGCGAAGTGCCGCCACGAACGGTCATTCAAGTGGCTGACTCAGTACGTTACGCCGGACAATGATATGTTAGAAATGCGCGCTATCGTTATGCAGTTAAGGGGCAAGGATGCCTCGGTTCAACCCATCGGTACCGGTGGTTGCGGCCATTGTGACAGTGAGGGCGGATGCGGTAGCAGCACACTGACAAAAGTGTTTTGCAACAACAAGCCCCGCATTTTCTATGTCCGGAATGAAGTCAATGCCAAAGTCGGCGATGAGGTTCAGATATCGATTCCGGATGGTGTGCTGTTGCGTGGGGCAATGAAAATGTATGTGTTGCCGTTGATCCTGCTGCTGGTTGGCGGCATTGCAGGCGTCGGTTTGGCTGACGGGGTTGCTTTGCGTGATGCTTATGCGGCAGCAGGAGCTGTCCTTGGGTTATCGCTGGGCTTCATTCTGGCAAAACTGTCTCCCGGAGTCGGGTTGGCAGTTGCCTCTTCTATTGTTACTTCGCGGTCTGTTTCTTAATCAACGATTTATCAGGAGGCTGAGCATTATGCTGAGGAAATTTGCATTCATTGTTTTGTTCGGATTTATCGCGCAATCGGCAGTCGCCAACAATCTGCCAGATTTCACCGACCTGGTGGAAAAACAGGGAGCTGCGGTAGTCAATGTCAGCACCACACAAATCATACATACACCACAGATGTTTCAGGGCGCGCCTAATGTGCCGGAAAATGATCCCTTCTATGACTTTTTCCGCCGGTTCGCCCCGCAAGCCCCGCGCGAACAGGAATCACAATCGCTGGGCTCGGGTTTCATAATCAGCTCCGATGGATACATTCTGACCAATGCTCATGTTGTGGACAGTGCGGAAAAGATCACCGTTCGTTTGACCGATAAGCGCGAATTCAAAGCCAAGGTAATAGGTGCTGACAAACGCACCGACGTTGCCCTTCTCAAAATCGATGCTACCGGCCTGCCAAAAGTCTCGCTTGGAAATCCCGATCAAATCAAAGTGGGTGAATGGGTGCTGGCGATCGGCTCCCCCTTTGGTTTCGATAGCAGCGTAACTGCAGGTATTGTCAGCGCTAAGGGACGTTCATTGCCACAGGAAAATTTTGTTCCATTCATTCAGACCGATGTCGCCATCAATCCCGGCAATTCCGGAGGCCCGCTGTTCAATATGAAGGGTGAAGTGATCGGTATCAACTCCCAGATATACAGTCGTTCAGGCGGTTACATGGGCTTATCCTTCTCCATCCCTATCGACGTGGCGATGGACGTAGTCAACCAGTTGCGCAGCACAGGCAAGGTCACGCGTGGTCGCATCGGAGTCGCCATTCAGGAAGTGACGCGTGAGTTGGCTGAGTCGTTCGGTTTGTCAAAAGCCGGCGGTGCGTTGATCTCCAGTGTGGAAAAGGGTGGGCCGGCTGAAAAAGCAGGAGTGCGTCCCAGCGACGTGATCCTGAAGTTCGATGGCAAAGTGGTCAATTCCTCGGCAGACCTGCCGCGTATCGTTGCGGCTACGAAGCCAGGCAACAAAGTCAGTGTGCAGCTGTGGCGCAAGGGCAGCACGCTGGATGTCTCTTTGGTGGTTGGAGAAATCAAGGATGAGGGAGTTGTTGCGCAGCGTAATGGCAGTCGCGGCAGTACTGAAAACACTTCGGAAAGCGAAACTCGTCTTGGTTTGGTCGTCAGTGAACTTAGCGACCAGCAAAAGGCTGAATTGCAGGTGGATGGCGGCTTGATAGTGGAAGATATGAAGGGGGGAGCTGCACGCAGCCAGTTGCAGCGCGGAGATGTGATCCTTGCTATCGGCAACATCGAGATACGCAGTGTCGAACAGTTCAATGAGGTGCTGAAAAAGGTACCACACGGACGCAATATTGCTTTGCTGGTGCGCCGTAGTGAAGGCACGGTATATGTGCCAATCAAACTGGATGACAAGTAAGTAACATCCTGATATTCAGCGTATCCCGTCAAAATCGGCTAGAATTCGCGCTTTGCGAAACAGCCGCTTTCGACGGGATTTTTTATTTTGAGCCTCATGCAGCATATCCGTAATTTCTCCATCATCGCCCATATCGACCACGGCAAATCCACACTGGCAGACCGCATAATCCACTTATGCGGCGGCTTGTCCGATCGCGAGATGGAAGAGCAGGTGTTGGATTCGATGGACATCGAGCGCGAACGCGGTATCACCATCAAAGCGCAGACCGCTGCCCTGAGCTACAAGGCACGCGATGGCCAAGTGTATAACCTCAATCTTATCGATACGCCGGGGCATGTAGACTTCTCCTATGAAGTCTCGCGCTCGCTGTCTGCCTGCGAGGGGGCGTTGCTGGTGGTAGATGCGTCACAGGGAGTCGAAGCTCAGACCGTGGCTAATTGCTACACAGCGCTGGATCTGGGGGTTGAGGTCGTTCCGGTGCTGAACAAGATCGATCTTCCTTCTGCGGACCCGGAAAACGCCATTGCCGAGATCGAAGATGTGATCGGTATCGGAGCTCAGGACGCCGTGCGGTGCTCGGCCAAAACCGGACTGGGTGTGGAAGATGTTTTGGATGCGCTCATTGCCAAAGTTCCGCCCCCCAAGGGTGATGTCACCGCGCCATTGCAAGCTCTGATCATCGATTCCTGGTTCGATAACTATGTCGGTGTGGTGATGCTGGTTCGAATCGTGAATGGCACGCTCAAGTCAAAAGATAGAATTCTGCTCATGGCGACAGGTGCACAGCACCTCACTGAGCATGTCGGGGTTTTTACGCCGAAATCGCAGAATCGAGAAACCTTGTCTGCCGGGCAGGTCGGATTTGTGATCGCCGGGATCAAGGAGTTGAAAGACGCCAAGGTAGGTGACACTGTCACCTTGGTAGCAAAGCCCGCCAGTAAGCCTTTGCCCGGATTCAAAGAGGTGCAGCCGCAAGTGTTCGCCGGATTGTTTCCTGTCGAATCCAACCAGTATGAAGCGCTTCGTGATTCGTTGGAAAAGCTGAAGCTGAACGATGCTTCACTGCAGTATGAACCGGAAGTATCGCAGGCCTTGGGTTTCGGTTTCCGCTGCGGCTTTCTCGGTTTGCTGCACATGGAAATCGTGCAGGAACGTCTGGAGCGCGAGTTCGACATGGATTTGATCACCACTGCTCCTACAGTGGTTTATGAAGTGGTACAGCGTGACGGTACTTTGATGATGGTGGACAATCCCTCCAAGTTGCCGGATGCGTCCAAGATAGAAGAAATCCGCGAACCCATCGTTCATGTCAATTTGTACATGCCGCAGGAATATGTCGGCTCGGTCATTACGCTGTGTACACAAAAGCGCGGCGTGCAGATCGACATGACATATCACGGTAAACAAGTGCTGTTGCAATATGAGATGCCGATGGCGGAGATCGTTCTGGATTTCTTCGACAAACTCAAATCCGTGTCCCGTGGCTATGCTTCGATGGATTACGAGTTCAAGGAATACCGTCCGGCGGATGTGGTTAAAGTGGACATGCTCATCAACGGTGAAAAGGTTGACGCGCTTTCCATCATCGTGCACCGTGCCAACAGTATGTATCGGGGACGTGAAGTGGCGGCCAAGATGCGCGAGTTGATTCCGCGCCAGATGTTCGACGTGGCGATCCAGGCGGCAATCGGAGCCAATATCATCTCGCGCGAGAACGTGAAGGCCCTGCGCAAAAATGTGCTGGCCAAGTGCTACGGCGGCGATATCTCGCGCAAGAAGAAGTTGCTGGAGAAGCAGAAGGCCGGCAAGAAGCGCATGAAGCAAGTCGGGAGTGTAGAGATTCCGCAGGAGGCATTCTTGGCCATCCTGCGCGTGGACGACAAATAACCGGAATTGGAATAAGAATGACCTTTGCATTGATTTTGTTTTTGTTGCTAGTGGTAACCGGCATGATCTGGTTGCTGGATAGATTTATGCTGCGTGCCAAGCGTCAGCCGGGAGCGAACGAACCATGGTGGGTTGAATATGCCAAGAGCTTCTTTCCGGTTATTCTGGTTGTATTCGTATTGCGCTCGTTTTTGATCGAACCTTTCAAAATCCCGTCCGGCTCGATGATTCCGACTCTGCATGTGGGCGACTTCATTTTGGTCAACCGCTATACCTACGGATTGAGACTCCCTATAGTCAACAAAAAATTCATTGAGATCAGCCAGCCTCAACGCGGTGATGTGATGGTGTTCCACTATCCGGAAGACCCGTCTGTGGATTATATTAAGCGTGTCGTTGGGGTACCCGGGGACGTTCTGGTCTATCGCAACAAAAGGCTTTGGATCAATGGTGAGGCACAGGAGTTAGAGCGCGACGGAGACTACAATTATGTGGAAAGTGAATTGCGTTTTGTGCACACTGAGCGATATAGCGAAAAGCTG
>Ga0302322_100005253_pt1 | contig 11348 bp, 10 predicted proteins | sample Fen_T0_2_FD_203757 | JGI IMG/M metagenome (GOLD analysis project Ga0302322, IMG submission 203757) | Peat permafrost microbial communities from Stordalen Mire near Abisko, Sweden - Fen_T0_2 | ecosystem: Environmental > Terrestrial > Soil > Wetlands > Permafrost | place: Sweden: Abisko... | reverse complement strand
GCCAGACGTTTGAGCAGGTTCTTACGCAGCACCGCGCCGTCGAGACCGCCGACCAGGGCGTGCGGCAGCGGGAAACCGGTGAGCGTGATTTGCGACTCGGGCACCCCGTATGCTCGCAACCGACGGACCACGCGTCCGCTCGGCGCCAGGTATTGAATCTTGCTCGATTGCGGACGAATGGGGGCCCACACGCGATTCACATCCGAGTCCGTCACCACGCAGAAAATTCGATCGTATCCGTGAAAGTCAGCGAGCACGGCCGGCGAGTAAAAGGTAGTGACCAGTGCCAGATCGTGATCCTGCAAGTAGCGCACGATCGAACGCCCCAGACCCTGACGCGCGGAGCGCTCGAGCAATTTCACGCCCAGGGTGGCACCAGACAGGTCCCGAAATGGATACAAGTTCGGAATATCGGTGATTGAATTGAGCAGCCCGCGCAGCGGGGGACCGACCCAAGGGATCCCGGAGATTCGACTTACCGATTCATACAGCCGCCGCGTGGCTGCCCAGCGCCGCTGTTCTTCCGCGTCCGCGAGCGGGGGGCGATCGGTGTGCAGTACTTCGAGCTTGAGCTCATGTGCCAGCGAGCGCGCGGGGCGCAAGTGGCCGTAGCCCATCTCGATCGCGACGATCGCCACCCTTGGCGCCTCGTGGGCTAAGGCGGTGGGCGGCGACAGCAAATTGGCAGACACCATGTGGTCGACCAGATTGCAGCGACACGGTGCTGGACGCGCGACGGTCTGGTAGCGTTCTGGTGAAGCCTCTCCGGCGCTCCGAAGTGATTCTGCGGAGGGCTCGCGAGTCTAGCGCAGCCCATACGTGGCGATCCGGCGGTATCGCCTCGAATCGCCGATGAAGCTTAGGGCACGCGCCTTGCAGTGTCCTGCTCGCTCGCACCGACCGCGACGCGTCACAGGAGATGACCATGATTAAGACAGCGATTGCACTGACGGCACTGACCATAACCAGCGCCGCTTCCGCGGACAGGAGCGCTTATTGGCTGAACGCGACGGGCCAAGTGATTCGTGACGGTAATGGCACCTGCTATCACAACGGCACCTGGACTCCAGATAGAGCGATCCCGGGCTGTGACGGCATACCGCTGATTGACAGGGCGCCCGTCGCGGTGGTTCCGCTGGACGACGACCGAGATGGCGTAAGTGATGACTTGGATAAATGTCCAAGCACTCCGGCCGGTGCAGTGGTCGATGACAGGGGTTGCCCGAAGAAGCTAGATCGCGAGTTCGTGAGCTATTTAGACGTCAAATTCGCCTTTGGAAAGCACGACATCGAGGGCGACGCGCACTCGGAGATCCGCAAAGTGAGCAGATTCATGATGCAGTATCCGTCCGTGAAGGTCACGGTGGAGGGCTACACCGACGACACCGGCCCGGCGGATTTCAACCGAACCCTCTCCAAGCAGCGCGCGGACGCCGTAATTGCAGCGTTGATTGCCGACGGCGTTGCCCCGAGTCGCTTGAGCTCGGCTGCTTACGGCGAAACCCACCCGATGGCGACGAATGCCACCCCAGAAGGGCGTCGAGAAAACCGCCGGGTCATGACGTATGCTAAGGCCGAAACCGTCGTGCTGGAGATGAAGCCGGAGCAATAGCGCATCAGCGGCGTTCCGCGCGGTCAGCCCACGCTCGCTCTCTCTCCGAGCGCTGGCGCTGCGCCGCCGGTGGCAGTTTGGCGCCTTGGGGCGCGCGTGTGTGGCCTTAAGGTGCGTTTCCTGACTGTGCCGGTCTTTGCATGGGAGCAAGTCGATCACCATCCCACGGTCCAGATCTTCGGCTTTTCCCCACCTCTGGGTGAGAAGCCTCGCACGACCGCGCGCCACTGCTTCGGCGGATCTTCACCACGTCGCCAGAACCTCAGCTCTGCCCCACCCACAGCCGTTGCGATCGCTCCAGGGAACCAAAACATCTGCGCGCGTTCGGCTCATTGCGCGTGTTCGGCAGCAGCGTTCTCGATCGCTTGCACCCTCAACCGAACGGCAATGCCTTACGCCGCCCTAGCGGCGCTTCCGTAGCGCGCGTCGATGAACGTGGGCCAGCAGCGTGGCTCCCAAGGCAAAGGCAAGGGGCCAGCGGTCTTGATTGGACCGCTGGTTCTGCACGGAGCAGCCGCTGCTAGAGCTGTGCCCCGGCGGACCGCCAATTGGGCTGCGGTCTTCAAATTTCGGTGAGCGCGAGTTCGACTCGTAGCGCGTCCTTCAGCTTGATCGCGCCGAGCATCGCTTTGTACTGCGCGATGCCCCAGCGGCTCGGCTTGAGCTCGAATTCGGAGCGGAAGGTGCCGTGGTCGTTGCGCACGTCGAAAGCGAGCGCTTGGCTGCTGCCGGCGAGTTGCAGCTGCCCGTCCACGCGGTAACCGTCGCCATTCGGAGTGGCCGTGCCGACGAAGCTTGCCGTGGGGTGCTTTGGGGTATGCAGCACTTCACCGTGCATGGCCTTGGCAACGTCCGCGCGCTTGCCGTCATCGTACTGTTCCGCACGAAGCACGCCGTTTTGCATCGGCCCTTCCACGAGCAGTGACTTCAGATCGAACTCGCCCCGGACGGCGCTGCCGTCGAGCGTCACCTGGAAGGTTTGCAGGCGTAGCCGCAGGTCATGAGCGACCGCGGACATGATGCCCTCTTTGAAGGTAAAAATCTGGATGGTGCCATTGGCTCGCCGCATGGCTGACAGCCTACTTCGAGTTCGCGCTGCCTGCCCGTGGCGCGAAACACGGGCAATCGAGCTCAGCTGCCGGCTCGAGGCGCGGCGCAGCCGCCCGTCCGCGCCGCCGAAGGCTGGGACGCGATGCGACGTGACTCGTGACCATCCACAAACCAAGTAACTGTCGCGCGAGACGAGAGTCGAGTTGAGCTGCGCCGCTCGGCGGAGCATGCTGGGCCGCGATGAGCGCCAGCCGAGACGACGAGTTCGAAGATCTAGACAAATCCAGGCTCCGCCCTTCGCCCGAGGAGATCGCGGCGGCGGAGGCACACGTGCGCGGCATACTCGCGTATCTCGGCGAGGATCCGGCGCGCGAGGGCTTGCTCGAAACTCCAGCCCGTGTGGTGCGGGCGTACGCCGAGCACTTCTCCGGATATACACAAGATCCGGCGGAGTACTTGGCCAAGACGTTCGAGGAGGTGGAGGGCTACGATGAACTGGTGCTGGTCAGTGACATCGAGCTGTTCAGTCATTGCGAGCATCACATGGTCCCGTTCGTGGGTAAGGCACATGTGGCGTACATCCCGAATGGTCGCGTGGTCGGGCTGAGTAAGGTCGCGCGCGTGGTGGATGTCTTCGCCAAGCGCCTGCAGGTGCAGGAGAAGCTGACCAAGCAGATCAGCGACGCGATTCAAACCCATTTGCACCCGCAAGGCGTGGCAGTGATCTTGCAGTGTCAGCACTTTTGCATGTGTTACCGGGGGGTGAAGAAGCCGGGGTCATGGACCACGACCAGCAAGCTGCACGGCATTTTCTTGAACGACGCGGCCGCGCGCATGGAGCTGTTCACGCTGATTGGCTTGAAGCGGCAGATCGGCGGGCAGGGCATTTGAACGCTTTAGCGGCGATCGACATCGGCACGAACTCGGTGCGCCTGCTGGTCACCGACGCGGCGGGGCGCGAGCTCGAGCGGCTGATGCGCATGACGCGCTTGGGGCAGGGCGTCGATGTCACGGGCCAGCTCGCGCCCGAGGCGATCACGCGGACGGTGACGGTCTTGTCCGACTATGCGTCGCGTCTACGGGCGCACGGCGTAACGAGCGTGCGCGCAGTAGCAACCAGCGCGGCGCGTGATGCCGGCAATGGCTCGCAGTTTTTCGATGCCGCCGAAGCGGCGCTTGGCGTGCGTCCGGAGCTGCTGAGCGGCGACGCGGAGGCACGCCTGTCGTTTCACGGCGCGACGCTGGGTCTCGCGAGCAGTGAGGGGCCGTTCCTGGTCATCGATCTGGGTGGAGGGTCGACCGAATTCGTGCTCGGCCGCGAACGACCCGAAGCGGCAATTTCGCTGCAAATGGGTTGCGTACGCATGACCGAACGGCATTTGCACGAAGATCCGCCGACGCTCGAGGAACTCCGTGCTTGCGAGAGCGATGTGCGCCGCGAACTCGCTCGCGTACGCGCGGTGATCGACACGAGTCAGGCGCGCTGCGTGGTCGGGCTGGCCGGCACGGTGACGGCGCTGTCCGCGATGCAGCTCGGGCTGGCACGCTACGACGCGACTCGCACGCATCACAGCCGCCTCAGTGCAGCGCAAGTGGCCGCGCTGTGTGCTCGCTTGGCTAGGGCCAACGTCGGCGAGCGACGCGGGCTACTCGTGGAGCCCGCGCGCGCGGAGGTGATCGTGGGCGGCGCGATCGTGCTGGCCACGACCATGAGTGAGCTTGGGCTGGGCGAGCTGCTCGTCAGTGAGCGCGACATTCTGGACGGCTTGGCGGCCTCGCTGCGCTAAGGGAAATGCGTAAGACGGCCCTAAGGCGAAAGGGCGAGCACGAACGACAGTGAGCCGTAATATTGGCCACCGTCGGTGACGGTCCAATTGAAACTGGAGGCGGGTACGGTGCCGGCTGTCGCCAGGTGGCGCTCGGCGGAGAAAATGTTGGCCCAGCCGAGCGGGTAGGGGTTAGGGGGATTCTGCACGCTCATTTGATTTTCGTCGAAGCCTTGCGGCCAACTGTTGATCACTGGCCTGTCGACGGTCGTATCGGGCGAGAGTCCCGCAATCAGCAAGCAATTATCGACCGTGGTCGTGATCGCGGGAGTCGCGGTCACGACTTGGGTTTCTACCGCACCGCTCTTCACCACGGCCACTTCGTAAGCATTGACTGGGTCGATCGCGTTTACCCCGCGATACACGGATAATAACCCCTGCACGCCGTCGCCTCCGCCAGCGGGATTGATGTCGTTGAACACGATCGGATCGGGCTCGTTGCTGCCCGCAAATTTGTAGAGCAGGTAGGCGCCTTGCCCATCCGTGCCGTAATCGGCGTGCTGATCCAAGAGCGTCCAGCCCAGGTTACTGAGCGTGGTTCCGTCCAGGTTCGACAGTGAATGATCGGAGCCGAAGAAGACCAAGATCAAATCGCCGGCGCTGGTGCCTTTGGGTTTGCTGAAGGTCGCGTTCGCCAAGTGCGAGCTCGCGTTGTCATTGCCGGCCGCGGAGTCGTGGAACTGCGAGAAACCGATGCGCGTCGGGCCGACGACGGTGCCTCCCCCGCTTCCCGCGAGACCGTTGCCGGCCGCGCCACCCGTTCCGCCGCTGCTTCCGCCGACGCCTCCGCCGGTCCCCGCCGTACCGCTCGTCCCTACCGTGCCGCCGGTTCCGCTCGTGCCACCCTTCGTGTTGGCTCCTGCCTCGCCGCTACCTGCGTCACCACCGCTACCTGCGTCCTCACCCGTGCCTGCGTCGCCACTCGCGCCGAGTCTGCCGCTCGCTCCGCCGTTGCCACTGCTACCGGTGCGACCGCCCATACCGGCGCTTTCGCCCATGCCTGCGCTTCCCAGTTTATAATCATCCGTCAGCCCGGCGATCTGGGCACAGCCAAATGCCGCGGGCGCCAGGCCAAGGCAGACCAAAAAACCAATCGCTCGTGACCGCTTCATGAAGGGGGCCGATGATATCGGCGCACTTCCCGGCAGGCAATCAGTCGCGCGTGTACTTGGGCGCGGACAGCTTGTGCGCCGAGGCTGGCGCCGGCTTGGCCGGAACGGCCTTGTTCGGTGTGCTCGGGCTTTTCACGTTCGTTGTGGCCTTGCCCGCGGACGCCGCGGACGGTGGCGGCGCGACGTTCTCGGCGCTGCCGGAGGCGCTAGCGATGACGCCGATGGGCGCGGGTGCATCGAGCTTGGCCAGCGCAGGGCCCCCCGTGGGCTGCGCGGCGGCGGATTTGACCTCGCTGGCGGGCGCTTCTACTGCTGCGCGTGAGCGAAGGGCAAACGCGCCCGAAATTGCGCTGACGGCGAGCGCCGCGGCGGCCAAGCTCAGCCAGAGGGCGGTCTTCCGCCGACCCGATCCGCCGCTCAGCGTACTCTTGCGATCGAACTCGGTTCCTGGCGCCGTCCGCGCGACCATCGTCTCCGCCGTAGGGGCGATGCGCGCGCTGCGAATCAGCGAGCCTGTTGCATCCGGTCCTCCGGGAAAGGTCAAATGCGCAACGCCGAGCGACTCGGCCAGTGCATTGACCATTTCGGCTGCGCTGTGAAAACGATTGCCACTGTCCAAGTTCGTGGCACGACGAAACCAGCTGTCGAACGCGGGCGGAAGCGAATGCCCAACCTGCGCGGCGCGACGCACAGCGCTATCGGTGGTGCCTTTGCTGGTGTGCACCACGAAGCTGATCGGATTGTCGAAGGTCTCCGCTTCGCTCTGCCAATAGGGTAAGCCGACCAGCAGCGTGTAGGCGATCAACCCGAGCGCGTACAGATCCGTGGCCGAGCTCACCGTCTGCGCGAGCACCTGCTCCGGCGCCATGTACAGCGGCGTACCCAAACCACGGGTCGCGTTGGCGCTGGTGCTGGCTTCGGTGACGACTTTGGAGATGCCGAAATCCAAGATCTTCACGCGCGGGGTGCCATCCTCACGGTGGGTGAGGAACAAATTTTCAGGCTTGAGATCGCGATGGATGATGCCGGCCGCATGGGTCTTGTCCAGTGCGCTCGCCACCTGCCGCAGGTAGCTGATGACTTGCTCACTACTGAGCCGCCCGGCGCGCTCCACGACTTTCGCCAGGTCCTCACCGTTCAGGAGCTCCATCACCAGAAATGGCATACCCGTCGCATCGTCGATGCCGGCGTCGAACACATCCACGATGTATTCGGACTCGACGTTAGCGGTGATGCGGGCCTCCATTTGAAAGCGCTCGCGGAGCTGACGATTGGCCAGGAGTTCCGGCAGCATGACCTTCAGCGCGCGGCGCCGCTGTGTTTCGAGGTGTACGACCTCGAACACCGCTCCCATGCCGCCTGCCGCAATCCGTCGGAGCACGCGGTAGCGCCCCGCGAAAATGGTTTGGGACGCCAGATCGATCTGCCCGAGCACGGGCCCGAGCCTATCATGCTTGGTGCCCGTCGACGGCCTTGCCAAGACCGCCGAGGATGAGCGATCCTAAAAAGATATGGCGATTAGGCCGCAGGCTGTGGGTTGCGCGTTGGCGATTGCGAGTTCGTTACTCGTGTCGGTGGCTTCCGCACAAGATAGTGCCACCGCTGGCGCATTGTTCGAAAAAGGCGTCGCGGATCTGGAAGCCGGGCACTTCGAGAGCGCTTGCCCAGCAATCGAAGAGAGCCAGCGCATCGATCCGCGTCCAGGCACACTGTTTACGCTCGCGGAGTGCCACGCGCGTTGGGGCAAGGTGGCGAGCGCCGCCGCGCAATATCAAGAATACGTGGACTTGGTCTCGCGCCTGACGCCGGAACAACAGCAGCGCCACAAGGTGCGGGCGGACAACGCGCGCGCGCAGCTGGCGAAGCTCAAACCCACGGTCCCAACGTTGACCTTGGTGTTGCCGGCGGATGCTCCTCCCGGGACGTTCGTGACGCGCAACGGTGAAGTGCTCAAGGGCGTCGCGCTCGGTCTGCCTTTGCCGGTCGACCCCGGGGAGTATCTAATCGTCACACACATTCCGGGGGGCGCGGAGCGCGAAACGAAAGTATCGCTACAGTTGGGCGAGACCAAACGCGTGTCGCTCGAGGTAGGCAAGACCGCGAGCGAACCGCCAGCGCCCGTGGCCCCCTCGGTCATGCCGCTCCGAGCTGCGTCCAGCCCAAGCCCCGCCAGCGAACCCGACCGCGGTCCGGCTCATGGCGATGGTCGAAAGACTGGCGCCTACGTTGCGGGTGGGGTCGGAGTGGCCGGCATCGTCGTGGGTTCGGTCACCGGCATCCTGGTGTTCGGCAAAAAGCACACGGTGAGCGACAACTGCGCGGGCGGCAGCTGCAACAACGCGGGGCTCGATGCCGCCAACAGCGGCAAGCACCTGGCAATCGTCAGTGACGTCGGCTTCGGTGTCGGCCTCGCGGGGCTTGCGGTCGGTGCCATCTTACTGCTCAGCGGCGGTTCCGAATCGACCGCCGCCGAACATGCCCGCGCGACTCGCTTTCAGCCCGTGCTGACGGGCCAGAACGGCGTCGTCAGCGCGGGCCTGTTTCGCCGCTGGTAGTGCCCGCTCAGTCGTCGAGCGCAGCGACCCGCAGTAGCCCCGGTGCAGACGGCTTGCCCGCGCTGGCCGTCTTGAGCGCGAAATTCGTCGCATACAGGGTACGGCCACGGTAGGCGACCGTCGCTGGGAAGTCGAAGGGAGCGCCGTCGGCCACCGTTCTGATCGCGCCGCCGGTCGCCCCCACGCGCACGAGCTTGTTCTGGCGATTGACCGCGATCACGAACGAGCCGTCCGGGGCTCGGGCGAGGCCATCGGCGCCGCCGAGTGCCTCGCAATCCGGACCTGCCAGCACCTGCGGCGTGCCGGCGTTGCCGGCGGCGTCTCTTGGGATCTTGACGAGTGTTGCTCGATCCATGTTCACGACGTAGACCCCGTCGTGCTCGACCACGATGCCATTGGCACCAATCGCAAAGCCTGGTCCAGCGCTGTGGCAGGCTTCTTTTTGTCCGGTCAGCGCGTCGCCGCTGGCCCAGCGCTCCGCGTGTCCGTCGGGCAAAATGCGGAACACGCTGCCGGTGCCCGAGTCGGTTGCCCACAGCGAACCGTCGCTGTCGAAGGCGAGCGCGTTCGGGAATGGCAATGCGTTGTCCTTGGCGAACAACGTCGCCGCGCCGCCGCCCCGGGGGATGCGGTAGATGCCGGCTTGCACCTCCGGGACGAACGAGGCCAACCCGGCATACACCTCGCCTGCGGCCGACTGCGCCAATCCGGTCATGAAGCCTTTGCCGGACACGGGCGTGGGCAGTTGACCATGAGGCGTAATGGCTCCGGTCGCCAGATCGACGCGCACCACCCGACTCGTAGGCGCGAAGCCCACATAAGCGGTGTCTTGCCCGATCACCAGCCCTTCGGGCAGTTCGCCGGCAGCTGGATCGAAGTGGGCAACGAGCTCCGTCGTCGCCTTCGTCGTCGTTGAATGGGCAGAAGCAACGGGGACTTGCGCCCCGCCCGCCTTCGAGGGCCGCGGTGAAGCGCAGGCAGAGACGCTGAGGATTAGAGCAATGGCGGTACTGACCGTGAACGAACGCATGGCACGAGATCCTTGGGTGATGCCGGATACCGACTTGGTCTCCGTCGCCCAAACAACCTGCGCTCGATGTGAATCTGGCGGTAGAAGCCTAGAAGTTGCAACACTCGTGAACTAGATTCATGAATGCGCATGCACGAACGCGAGGTGGTTTCCGGAATGGCGGTGTTCGTGGCGGTGGTCGAGGGCGGCTCACTCGCCGCGGCCGCTCGCCGCACTGGGCTCACGCCGTCGGCCGTCAGCAAACTCGTGGCTCGGCTCGAGAGCGGCTTTGGCTCGCCGCTGCTACGCCGCACGACACGCCGGATGACCGTGACCGACGCGGGGCAAATTTTCTTCGATCGCGCGCGCGCAATTTTGGAAGACCTGCGCGAAGTCGAGCAAGAGATGACGAGCCAAGGGGTCGAGCCGCGCGGGCTGCTCCGGGTGAGTGCTTCGTTGCTCTTGGGGCAAACGCGCGTGGCGCCGATTCTGCTCGCGTTCCTGAGCAAATTCCCGGACATTTCTTTGGAGTTGGACCTGACCGATCGCGAGGTGGACATGGTCGCCGAGCGCATCGACGTCGCGGTGCGCATCACCGCCGAGCCGCCTCCGTCATTCGTCGCACGTCGCGTGGGCTCGTTGCGGCGCGTGCTGTGCGCGAGCCCCGCCTATTTGCGCTCGCGGAGCGCGCCCCGCACTCCGAGTGAGCTTTCGGAGCACACCTGCCTGCTGTGGTCGGGGCAAGATAACTCGGAAGTGTGGGATTTCGGGCCGGTGCGCGAGGGCGTTGTCGCGCAGCGCGTGCGCGTCAGCGGGCGTCTGCGCGTCGGCAACACCTTGAGCCTGCACGAGGCGGCGAAAGCCGGCCTCGGAATCGCGAATCTTCCGCGCTACCTCGTGGAAGAAGATCTGCGGGCGCGCCGCCTGGTGAGCGTGCTCGACGCGTTCGAGACGACCGAGCGCGGCATCTTCGTGGTCTACTCACCCGGACCCCTCTTGCCCGCGCGCGTGCGCGAGGTTTCGAGTTACTTGGTGCGAGAATTGAGCAGAGCGCTCAAGCCGAAGTGACGAGTCCGCCCTGTTCTACGGGCAGGCGTCAGCCCCAATATCTTCGCCGTTTGCGCACGTGTCTTCGCCACCGTGAGCCAGATTGGCATCGTAGAAGGTGCGAAACGCGGAGGGGAGAAAACACGCGGCGCTGAGCGAGTGGCCCCACGAGATGGCCGCCCAGCGTGTGGGTAGGGAGGGATCGGGGGACATCACGACCTGATGCTTGACGTCGTCGGTGCACCGCGGATCGGCGGGGAGCGCGTCGATCGAGCCTTGCGCCGCGGCAACCTCGTCCGCGCAGCCCTCCGGGCAGTTGTACAGCAGCACGATCGCACCGTGCTCCAAGTCATGCACGAGAAAGCCGAGTGGTACGGCGAACGGATAGCTCTTGTAGGCAGCCCAGACTGGATAGTGATCGCCGTACACCGGCGGATTCATCGGGTAGCTGATCAGGGAGCAGACCGAAACGTGCGCCGCGCTCGGGTTCGTGAAGCTCTCCAGCTGAACGTCGCACTCGCGGTTGCCCGCGGCGCCCAGCAGTTCACCGCCCGCGCCCGCGCCCGCGCCCGCACCCGCGCCCGCACCGCCCGCGCCGCCTTCCGCCGCGCCCGCCGTGGAATCGCCGCCGCTGCCTGCGTCTTGGGTGCTGTCCGCCGCGCCGCCGCCGCCGGTGGGAGCGCCGCCCATCTCGCCAGCTCCAGCCAGCGCGCCGGCGGAGCCGCTCTGCGCGACGGGGGTGCCGCCCGCGCCGCCAGCGAGCACAGCGCCGCCATCGCCTGCGTCAGCGCAACGCGCGAGCAGCAGCGGTAAGGCCAGGCCGGCCAATGTCCAGCGCGTTCGTGATCCGTGCGGTCGCTCCTCGAACATGGCGCTGTCTTACGCGGATCCTCGACCGAGAGCACGCAAGAACCGCTCGACGACCGTGCCTCATGGGCTAGGTTTGGCTCCGCCATGAACAACGAGAACAAGAATGCCGCGACGGACGCGATGGTCGACGAAACGCTGAAAGAGTCGTTTCCGGCCAGTGACGCTCCGGGCTGGACGCTCGGGCTCGAGTCACATGCCGGAGAGCTCGGGCTGACTGGGCAAGCCAAGGGCGCTCGATACAAAACCCGTCATGCGCTGCTCGAGCTA
>Ga0302322_100005252_pt1 | contig 11350 bp, 9 predicted proteins | sample Fen_T0_2_FD_203757 | JGI IMG/M metagenome (GOLD analysis project Ga0302322, IMG submission 203757) | Peat permafrost microbial communities from Stordalen Mire near Abisko, Sweden - Fen_T0_2 | ecosystem: Environmental > Terrestrial > Soil > Wetlands > Permafrost | place: Sweden: Abisko... | reverse complement strand
TGCGATTGGTCTGGCACGGCGGAGCGCCGTGCCCAGAGGCGGTCAAGCGGCGGATGCTCGACTGGTGGGGGCCCTGTCTGGTCGAGTATTACGCGGCGACCGAGGCCGGGGTCGTCACGCTCATCGACAGCGAGACCTGGCTGCGCCACCCGGCCAGCGTCGGCCGCGCACTGCCCGGCACCGAGGTGCTCGTCGTCGACGCCGACGGCCGTCCGCTGCCGGCCGGAGTGCCCGGGCGCGTCTACGCCCGCCGCCGCCCCGACCGCGACTTCCACTACCACAACGCGCCGGAAAAGACGGCCACGGCGCATCTGGAGCCCGGCGTCTTCACCTACGGCGAGCTCGGCTACCTCGACGAGGACGGCTACCTGTTCCTGACCGGCCGCCACCAGGACATGATCCTCTCCGGCGGGGTCAACATCTACCCGGCTGAGGTGGAGGCGGTGCTGCTGGAGCACCCCGCCGTCCGCGACGCAGCGGTCCTCGGCGTGCCCGACGACGAGTACGGCGAACGCGTCCTGGCCGTGGTCGAGCTCGACCCGCAGCGCCTGGCCGCGCCGGACGCGCCAGCCGAACTGGACCGGCACTGCCGCTCGCGGCTGGCCGGGTTCAAGGTGCCGCGCGCCTACGAACTGCTCGCGGACCTGCCCCGGGAGCCGACCGGCAAGCTGCGCAAGGCCGTGCTGCGCCGGCGTTTCGCGCCGGCCGCCCGATGAGCGCGCCGGCCATCGGCGACCGCGCCGACATCGCCCATCCGGCGACCTACGCCGAGGCCGTGCCGCACGCCACCTTTGCCCGGATGCGCCGCGAGGCCGCGGTGCACTGGACACCCGAGCCCGAGCTCGTGCGGCGAAGCTCGGCCGGGCGTACCGTGCACCGCGGCAGCGGCTACTGGGCGGTGGTGAGCCACGAGGCGGTGACCGAGGCGGCGAAGCGGCCGCAGGACTTCTCCTCCGCGGCCAAGGGCGCCTTCCTGGCCGACCCGCGTACCCCGGCCGAGCTGGAGCAGGCCCGGCAGTTGCTGGTGAACATGGACGCGCCGCAGCACACCCGCATCCGGCGGCTGGTGACGGCGGTGTTCACCCCGCGCGCCGTGCAGCGCCTGGCCGCTTCGGTGCAGGAGCACGCACGGCAGGTCGTGGCCCGGGCGGTGGCCGCCGATGCGTGCGACGGTGTCGCCGACATCGCCGCGGAGCTGCCGCTGCTCGTCATCGCCGACCTGCTCGGCCTGCCGCGCTCGGATCGGGCGCTGCTGTTCGGCTGGGGCAACCAGCTCGTCGGCTTCGACGACCCCGAGTACGGCGGCGGCGACGTGGAGCGCTACCGGCGCACCTTCGCCGAGGCCTTCGCCTACGCGCTCGCGCTGGCGGCCCGGCGCCGGGCCGAGCCTGCGGACGACCTGTCGAGCGTGCTGGCCAACGCGGAGGTCGACGGCCGTCGCCTGTCAGACCGGGAATTCTGCAACTTCTGGCTGCTGCTCGTGGTGGCAGGCAACGAGACCACCCGGCACCTCATCGCCAACTCGTTGCTGGCGCTGGCCGAGCGGCCCGCACTGCGGCGACGACTGGCCGACGACCCGGCCGGGCACCCGGCGGCGGTGGAGGAGCTGTTGCGCTGGGTGAGCCCGGTGACGCAGTTCCGGCGCACCGCCACCCGGGACACCGAGCTCGCCGGGCGGCCGATCGCCGCCGGGGACAAGGTGGTGCTGTACTACGCCGCGGCCAACCGGGACCCGGCCGTCTTCGCCGACCCCGATGTGCTCAACGCGGCCCGCGACCCCAATCCGCACCTGGCCTTCGGCACCGGGCCGCACTTCTGTCTCGGCTCGCATCTGGTGCGGCTGGAGACGCGGGCACTGCTCGCGGCGCTGCGGCCGCACCTGCCGGCGCTGCGGTTGCGGGGCGCGCCGGTGCGGCTCGAATCCAGCTTCGTCAACGGGCTGAAGGCGCTGCCGATCCGGCTCGCCGACTGACGGTCAGGGAGGCCGCCGTGTACAGAATCTCCGTGGTCATTCCGACGTTCGACCGGCGCGAGCAGCTACGCGCCACCTTGGAGTCGCTCGTCGCGCAGCGCATCGCGCCCGAAGACTTCGAGGTGATCGTCGTCGACGACGGCTCGACGGACGGCACCGACGCGCTGGTGGCGCAGTTCGCGGACCGGCTGCGGCTGCGGTACCGGTGGCTCGACCGCGACCTGGCCGACGTTGCGGCCAACGGCTACTGCGTGCCCCGGGTCCGTAACGCCGGCGCCGCCCTGGCGAGCGCGCCGCTCCTGGCTCTGCTCGACTCCGGCGTGGTCGCCGGCCCGGACCTGCTCACCGCGTACCTCGAGGAGCACGAGCGGGCGGCCGCGGCCGGCACCGCCTGCGTCGTCGTCGGATACGTGTTCGGATACCACCGATTGTGGCCGCTGGCGACGCTGGAGACCCTGCTGCGCACCCGCACCCCCGAGGAGGTCGTCGCGCAGATCGGCGCCGGCCCCAAGGGTTTGGACATGCGTGACAAGGACTTCGCCGCGACCGGCTACGACCTGCAGCGCTTCGTCGCACCGTGGCTGCTGTTCTGGTCGGCCAACGTATCGGTGCGCGCCGTGGACTTCGCCGCGGCCGGCGGGTTCGACGAGCGGTTCCGCGGCTGGGGGGTGGAGGACCTGGAGCTGGGGCACCGGCTCTTCCGCGGCGGCGCCCGGTTCGTGGGCTCGCGGGCGGCCTGGGGGATCGAGTGGCCGACCTTCCGCAACCTGGAGGAGCAGGAGCGTGACAGCAAGCGCAATCTCGCCCGCTTCGTGGCCATCGCCCGCGATCCCGACGTGGAGCTGTACGCGAGCCTGCCGATCCAGTTCCCGATGCGGCTGGTCGACCGGCAGCACGTGGCGCTGCACGAGTGGCGGGAGCGGGCCCGCGGGCTGGACATCACCGCCGACTATGCCCGCGCCCGCCCGTACGTGGCCGGGGCGACCGGCCCCATCGTGGTCATCGGCTGCGGCGGCAGGGTGCCGGCATCCTGGCCCGCCTCGGTCCTGGTCGACTTCGACGCGGACCTGCTCGAGCAGGCGGCGGCCGGCACCTCCCACACGCCGGTGCACGCGATCGGCATGCACACCGGCCTCGCCGACGGCACCGCCGACCTGGTGCTCATCTCATCCCGGCTGCGCGGCCTGTGGCCCACCTGGAGCGGGCGCGTGCTCGCCGAGGCGAAGCGGATCGGCCGGCGCACGGTCGTACTGTTCGACGACGCGCCCGTCAGCTCGCCGGCGGCCTCGCCTTCAGCTCCTCGATGACCAGGTCGGCGATGTCGCCGGCGGTCCGGATCGCCTGCGCCCGCTCCTGCTCGATCGGGTCGAGGTCGAAGCGGTCCTCCAGTGTGAACGCCAGCTCCAGCAGGGCCAGCGAGTGGAAGCCCAGGTCCTCGACCAGGCCGGCGCTGTCGGGCGCCTCGGCGGCTCCCTCCGGTGCCAGCTCGAGCACGATCTCGCGGACGACCGAGCGGACCTCCTGCTCCGTCATGCCCCCAACCAGCGTCCCGGGTGCGTCAGTCATGCCAGCCTCCTGTGGTAGATCCCGTTGTGGTGGTGTCCTGCGCCGCGGTGCGTGCCGGGGGCAGCGCGCCGGCGACGAAGCGCTGCCAGAGCAACCGGCGCTTCGGTTTGCCGCTGGACGTGCGGGCGACCTCGCCCGGCCCGACCGCGACGACGACGATCCGGGCGCCCTCGGCGAGCCGCCGCAGCACCCGCTCGGCGGCCTCTGCCCAGCCGTCCTCGGGCCGCTCGAGGATGCCGACCGCGGTGGCCCGCCCGGCGTCCACGCCGAGCACCGCGATGAACCGGCGAGCCGGCACACCGCCGCCGGCGACGGCGGCCTCAAGGTCCTCGGCGAAGACCGTCCGGCCGCGCACCTTCAGGCTGTCGCCGAGCCGGCCGAGCACGAACAGTTCGCCGTCGAGCCGGAAGCCGGCGTCCCCGGTGCGCAGGCCGCCTCCGGTGAACGCGGTGAGCGACCCGTTCGACGAGCCGGCCGAGATCTCCGAGCCGGGCGCAGCGGCGTAGCCGTCGCCGAGCGACCGGCCGCGCACCACGATCTCGCCGACCGTGCCGTCCGGCACCGGCTCGCCGTCCGCGGCGGCGATGTCCACCTCGACGCCGTCGAGCGGCCGGCCGCAGCCGAGCACGGCCGGGTGCGCCGGGTCGTCGCTGCGGCGTACGGGCCGGCCGAGGGTGAGGCTTGTCGGGTCGCACCGCACGGTCGTCAGCGGCGCCCCCGCCACCCGCCCGGTCACGGCCAGCGTCGCCTCAGCGAGGCCGTACGCCGGCAGCAGTGCCTCCGGGCGCAGGCCGTGCGGGGCCAGCAGGCCGAGGAAGCGATGCGCGGTGTCGGGGTCGATCCGCTCCGCGCCGACGATGACCGCGCGCCACCGGGAGAGGTCCAGGCCCACCAGGTCGGCCGGGCGGACCCGCCGCAGCAGGTGCGCGAGGCCGAAGGCGGGCATCGCGGTGAGCCGCGCGTCGCCCTCGCCGAAGCAGCGCAGGTACCGCAGCGGCCGCCGCACGAACTCGTCCGGCGGCAGCAGCCACAGATTGCTGCCGTCGGTCACCGGTGCGATGAGGCAGCCGGTGAGGCCCATGTCGTGATGGACCGGCAGCCACGAGGCGGTCGCGTCGGCGCCGTTCATCCCCAGCCACCGCCGGATCGCCGCGACGTTGGCCGCCAGCGCCCGGTGACTGACGCGGATCGGCCGGCTGCGGCCACTGGAGCCGGACGTGAACTGCACCAGCGAGGCCGCCTCCGCGGGCACCGGGCGTTGCGGGTCGTCGGCGGCGTCACCGGGGATCGCGTCGAGGGACAGCACGGCCGCGCCGGCGAGCGCCACCGTCCGCTCGGCCAGTTCGCCATCGACGGCGACGGCCGCCGGGCGGGTCGCGTCCAGGGCCGCCCGGATGTGCTGCTCGTAGGCGGCGCGGTCGCCGAACAGCTGCGGCGGCGGCAGCGGTGACGCGGCCGCGCCGGCGCGCAGGACGCCGAACAGCGCGGCGACGAAGCCCGGGCCGCCCCGGCTGAGGATGACGACAGTGTCGCCCGGCCCGACGCCCGATCGGCGCAGGGCGGCGGCCACTGCCCGGCTGCGGGCGGCAAGGCGCGAGTAGGACCAGAAGTCCCAGCCGTCGCCGGGTGCCGCGAAGTGGATGCCGCGATCCGGGCGGGGCTGCGAGAGCCAGGCGAGCACCCCGTCCGAGACGTCGGCGTCGGAGGTGGCCGGGCTGGTGTACACGGCGACCTCCCGGATTCCATCAATGACTGACGATGCGCTGGCCGAGGATATCGAACGTCACGGCGTGACTGAAGCCGCGCGCTGCTCGGTTGCGAGGAGCCGCCACAGCCGCCAGAGGCGCTCCGGCACCAGGCACTGGTCGGGATAGACCAGCGGCAACTGTGAGGCGTAAGCCGCGATCGCCGCGGCCTTGCGATCGGTGTTGCGCGCGCCGGGCGCCTCCGCGACGGCACCGTGTGCGGCGGCGAACTGCCGGACCCGGCCGGCCGTCTCGGCGAAGCTGAGCCGGTAGGGCAGGTCTTCGTAGGCCAGCGCGGCTGTTCCGGGGCGCTCGCGGGCGACCGCCGGCCAGACGCGGGCGAGCTGCCGATGGTCCGGATGCAGCAGCCCGACCGGCCCGACCACGACGTCGGGCCGGTGCGCGCCCAGCACGTCGCGCAGCAGTGCGGCGAGGCCGTCGTCGGATGCGCGGCAGCGGTACTGCCGGTCGAACAGATCGAGGTGCAGAGCACTCGCGTCCAGCACCGCCAGCGCGGCCGCGTCCTCGGCCCGGCGCAGGGTCATCGCGGCGTGGCCGTCGGCCGTCTCCGTCTGCCGGTCGTACCAGCCCCGCACGCCCGGCTCCGGCACGCCCGCGAACACGGTGGCCACGGTGGCGCCCGGGTGTGCGGCGATGAACTCGCCGGCGGAGAGTACGGCGTCATCGAGGTGCGCCGACAGGACCAGCACCCGCTTCATACCGCCAGGATGGCAGACATATATGCCGATCGTTATTCTTGCGTCGTACGGGACGGAGGGGGTGCAGGGTGGGCGGTCGTCCGGAGCTGTCGGTGGTGATCCCGACGTACAACCGGGCCGAGCGGCTCCGGTACACGTTGCACAGCCTGGCGGCACAGTCCCTGCCGGCCGAGGCGTTCGAGGTGGTCGTCGTCGACGACGGCTCGACCGACGGCTCGGACGAGGTCGTCGACGGCTTCCGCTCGCGCATCGCGGTGCAGTACACGCGGCTGGACCGCGACGAGGCCGACATCGCCGCCAACGGCTACTGCGTCTCCCGCGTGCGCAACGCCGGCCTCGCGCTGGCCCGCGGCGCGGTCATCGTGTTCGTGGACAGCGGCACGCTGCCCGGGCGGCACTTCCTCGCCGCACACCGGGCCGAACACGCGGGCTCCGGGCCGCCGCGGGCGGTGATCGGCTACACCTACGGCACGCACAAGTTCCGCCCGTTCCCCGGGCTGCAGGACGTGCTGCGCAACGGATCGCCGGAGGACGCGGTGACCGCGATCGGCGACGGGCCGCGCGGGCTGGACCTGCGCCACGACGTCTTCGCCTCCGGCGAGGACCCGGCGCGGCTCGCGGGGGCGTGGATGCTGTTCTGGACGGCCAATGCGTCGCTGCCGGCGCGAGTGTTACACGCGGCCGGCGGGTTCGACGAGGCATTCCGAGGCTGGGGCTACGAGGACGCCGAGCTGGGCTACCGGCTGATCGGCCACGGCGTGCGCCTCACCGCGTCACGGCGGGCGTGGGCAGTGGAGTGGCCCGACCGGCCCGACCTGACCGTGGTCCAGCGCAGCGCGGCGCGCAACCTCGACGTGTTCCTGAGCCGCCACCGGCAGCCCGCGATCGAACTCTACGCGAGCATCCGCGCCCGGCACCTGCTGCCGGCGTTCGAGCGCGACCACGCCGAATTGCAGCGCTGGTGCGAGCAGGCGCGCGGGCTCGACGTACGACCGGAACTCGAAATCGCCGCGGTGTCCGGCCGGGTGTGCGTCCTCGGCAGCGGTGCCGCGCTCCCGCCGGGCTGGCCCGCCGCGACGCTCGTGGACTTCGACGCCGGCCTGCTCGCCCGGGCGCCGTGGGGGCACCCGACCGTGCACGCGATCGGACTGCGCACCGGGCTGCCCGACGCGGCCTTCGACGTCGTCGTGCTGACCTCCCGGCTGCGTGGGCTGTGGCCGCGGTGGGGCGAGACCCTGCTGGCCGAGGCCGGGCGCATCGGCGGAACGGTCGTGGTGGCGTTCGAGCCGTGAGCGGCGCTCAGCCCGCGCGGCGGTAGGTGCGGTGCCCGGCTCCGAAGTACCGCTCGCGCAGGGTGGACTCGGCCGGATCGTATGCCTTGCGGAACAGGCCGCGCCGCTGCAGTTCCGGCACCAACAGGTCGCAGATGTCGTCGATGCCCGACGACGGCGGGCAGGGGAACAGGTTGAACCCGTCCACGCCCGCGACGTCGAGGTACTCCTCCATCCGGTCTGCCACCTGCTCCGGCGTGCCGAACATCATGAGCCGGTCGTATCGGTGCGGTCGCCGCGGCGTGGCGATGAAGTCGCGCACATCCGCCACCGTCCACGTCCGCGCGGGCCCGGCGTCGGCCAGGAAGCCGACGATGGAGCGGCCGTCCTCGGTGAGGATCTCGGTGATCGGCGTGTGGTCCGGGTAGGCCGCGAGGTCCACGCCGACCCATCCGCACCACTTCGCCAGCAGGCCGCCGGCGCTGGTGAGCGCGGTGAACTGCTCGGCCCGGGCGCGGGCCTCCTGCTCGGTGCGCCCGAGCAGGACCGGCGTGCCCTGCAGCACGCGCAGGGCGTCCGGGCCCCGGCCGTACTCCTGGGCCCGCCGGCGCAGCTTCGCCACCGCCTCCGCACCGCGCTTGGCACTGCTGAGGGTCACGAAGACGACCTCGGCGTGCTCGGCGGCGAAACGGCTGCCCCGGTCGGAGGCGCCGGCCTGGTACAACACCGGCGTGCGCTGCGGCGAGGGCTCACTCTGGTGCACGGCGGTCACCGTGAACCAGCGGCCCCGGTGCTCGATGGCGCGCACCCCGGCCGGGTCCGTGAACGTGTCCGCCGCCGCGTCGTGGCGCACCGCGCCGTCGTCCCAGCTGTCCTCCCACAGCGCCCGCACGACCTGCAGGTACTCGTCGGCCCGGTCGTAGCGCTCGTCGTGCGCGACGTACCGGCCGAGCCCCGTCGCCGCAGCCAGGCGCAGGTCGGAGGTGACGATGTTCCAGCCGACGCGGCCCTCGGTCAGGTGATCGAGCGTCGAGAAGACCCTCGCGCACTGGTAGGGCGCGTGGTACGAGGTCGAGTAGGTGACCGCGAAGCCAAGCCGCTCGGTGGCCGCGGCGAGGGCCGGCAGCAGCAGCACCGGGTCGATCGCCGGCGTCTGGTGCGCGTGGCGCACGGAGGCGGCCGGTGAGCCGCCGTACACGTCGTAGACGCCGTGGATGTCGGCGAAGAACAGCGCGTCGATGCAGGCCGCCTCCAGCCGCCGGGCGATGCCGACCCAGTACGGCAACGACCGGTAGCCGGTGGCGCTGCGGTCCTCAGGATGCCGCCAAAGGCCCTCGAACAGGGGTGCCGGGACGGCCTGGCTGAGCACGTTGAGGTACATCCGATCCTCCTCAGGCGGGGCGGACTGCCATCGGGACGCTCGCGTAGGAGCGGATGTTGCCGGTGCCGGTGATCCGCCGCACCGGCACCCCGGCCGGCTCGATGACCGCGAACCGCTCGACCAGGCGCCGGAACGCGATCCGGCCCTCCTCGCGGGCCAGCGCGGCGCCGAGGCAGAAGTGGGTGCCCCCGCCGAACGAGACGTGGGGGTTGGGCTCGCGGCCGACGTCGAGCCGCTCGGGCCGGTCGAAGACGCGCTCGTCGTGGTTGGCCGCGCCGAGCAGCAGGACGAGCACCCGGCCCGGGCGGACCGTCCAGTCGCCGATCGTGATGGGCTCGAGCACCATCCGCCCGGCGCCCTGCACCGGCGCGTCGAAGCGGAGGAACTCCTCGACCGCGGTGGCCGCGACGGCCGGCTCCGCGCGCAGCCGCGCCAGCTCGTCGGGGCGCTCCAGCAGCGCGGCCCAGCCCGTGCCGATCATGTTGCGGGTCGTCTCGAAGCCGGCGAAGAAGAGGAAGACCGCGTTGTCCACGACCTCCTGGTGGGTGAGCCGGTCCGCGCCGGACTCGGCAGCGAGCATCCGCGACAGCAGGTCGTCGCCCGGGTGCCGGCGGCGCTCCTCGAGCAGCGTGCCGAGGTACTCCCGGAGCCACACCACGGCCGCGTGCACAGCCGGGCGGTCCTGTTCGGCCACGTCGGTGCTCCAGCCCAGCGCGAGGTCCGCGGCGCGCGGCCGGACCAGCCGGCGGTCGGCGACGGGCACGCCGAGCAGTTCGCAGACGACGGTCACGGGCAGTGCGAAGGCGAGGTCGGTCGCGGCGTCCAGCAGCCCGGTGTCCAGCGCCGGCTCGAGCAGCTTGTCGACGATGTCGCTCAGGTGCGACGAGAGGCTCCGCACCACCGCGGGGCTCAACGCCTTGCTCATCAGCCCGCGCAGCCGCGTGTGCTCCGGTGGGTCCCGCACGATGCTGATGCCGCCGAAGAAGTCCGCCGCCGGGCCGTCGCCGATGGCGAAGCGCCGGTAGTCGGGCGGGAACGCGTGGCCGAGGCGCCGGTCGCGCAGCAGGGCGGAGACCTCCGCGTGCCGTGTGACGCCCCACTGGCCGGGCCCGAAGCGGCACAGCGGCCCCGCCTCCCGCAGCTCGCGGTAGCGCGGGTAGGGATCGGCGACGACGTCCGGATCGGCCTGGTCGAACGCCGGTGGCAGGACCCCGGTCACAGTCGTCCTCCGTCACCCCGCACGGCTGCGGTTCATCGAAGTACACCACTGGCTTCGGCGGTACCGTAACAGGCGACACACCCCGAGCCCAGGAAGGCTTTGCACATTGGTCGCCGACGACGCTCGAAAGCTGTCCACGTTGGACGGCGCGCTTTCTCGCGCTGGCCTGGCCGCGTTCCTGGCGGCGTTCGCGCCGCACGCGACGCGCCGGGACCGCTGGGTTCGCGAGGCGGTGAAACTTGACCCGCCCCTGCGGGCCGTCGCCGGGCTGTTCCTGCTCGGCGAGCGGGTGCCGCTTGCCGAGCTGCCAGCCGACGTCCGGGCGGCGCTGCCGGCGCTGGCGCAGGCCGGCCCGGCGCACCTGGACGATGAGAACGCCGAACTGGCCGGGCTGTCGCTGTTCCGGCCGTACGGCGTGTGGCTGCTGGCCGAGCCGCCCGGCCCGGTGCACGCAAACGCCTACTTCGGACCGGACTCGCTGGCGCTGGCGATGCACGCGACCTACCGGCCGGGCGGCACGTGCCTCGACCTCTGTGCGGGGCCGGGGTTCCAGGGTCTGGTGGCGGCCGGCCGGTGCGCGTCGGTGACGATGGTCGAGCTGACAGCCGAGGCCGCCGCACTGGCGGCGGTCAACGCGACCCTCAACGGCGTCGACGACCGCGTCACCGTGCACGTGGGCGACCTCTACGAGCCGGTGGCGGGGCAGCGCTACGACCACGTGGTGGCCAACGTGCCGTTCGTGCCGGTGCCGCCCGGGCGGCCGTTTCCGACGCCCGGCGCCGGAGGGGCCGACGGGTTCGAGGTCGCCCGGCGGGTGCTGGACGGCCTGACCGCCCACCTGCGCGACGGCGGCAGCGCGCACCTGGCCACCATGCTGCTGCGCGGGAAGGACGGCCTGCTCCTCGCCGGCGAGCTGGCCGACTGGGCGCGGCGCTCGTCATGCGACCTGACCGTCACCGTCACCGCGGAGATACCGGCGACCGCGGACTCGCCGCTGGCCCGGGCCACCGCCGAGGCGATCGACCGGTCCTCGGTGAACGGTGGCGGGGCAGCGGAGCTGGCCGAGGAGGTCGCGGACCACTACGCCGATCTCGGGGCGGTCGCGGCGACATGGGCGTTCATGCGGGTCGACCACGGCGGCGGCCGCCTGGCCGTGACCGACCTCGGCGGCCCCGGCCGGCGCAGCCCGTGGGTGTCGATGGTCTGACTACCGCGCCGGCTGACGGTCCCGCAGCGCGTTCTTGTCGACCTTGCCGACGGGGGTGTACGGGAACGCGTCGACGAGCACCAGTGAGTCGGGCAGCTTGTAGGCCGCCAGCCCGCGCCCGGTCAGGAAGTCGCGCAGTTCCGCCAGGCCGAGCGGCGCGGACCCGTCCGGCGACTGCCCGCCGGCGATGACGAACGCGCAGGTCCGCTCGCCAAGAGTGGGGTCGGGCACGGCGACCACGGCGACGTCGCCGACGCGCGGATGCGCCTT
>Ga0302322_100005251_pt1 | contig 11353 bp, 8 predicted proteins | sample Fen_T0_2_FD_203757 | JGI IMG/M metagenome (GOLD analysis project Ga0302322, IMG submission 203757) | Peat permafrost microbial communities from Stordalen Mire near Abisko, Sweden - Fen_T0_2 | ecosystem: Environmental > Terrestrial > Soil > Wetlands > Permafrost | place: Sweden: Abisko... | reverse complement strand
CATCATCGTGGAAACCATCGGCGGCATCGAACCGGCCAAATCCATCCAGATGACCGCATTAAAGAACGGCAAGGACGTGGTCACTGCCAATAAAAAGATGCTGGCCTCCGAGGGTAAAGATATCTTCTCTCTGGCGGCTAAACTGAACCGCAAAGTCGGGTTCCGCGCCAGTTTTGTCGGCTGCCATTCCTTAATTCATGAATTCCAACAGGCCGGCGCCGCAACTAAAAAATTCAAGCGGATTTACGCCATCCTGAACGGCACTTCGAATTATATTTTATCCACGATGACCCGGGATGAAAAGAGTTTCAAAGAAGCACTAAAGGAAGCCCAGGAAAAAGGGTTCGCCGAGCGCGACCCTTCGGACGACATCGATGGCAACGACACCGCCAATAAAATCCGCATCCTGGTCAACCTGATTACTAATTCCTACCAGAAAGTGCCGGAATTCACCGTCGAGGGTATCCGGGACATCACTTCGCAGGATATCGAGTATGCCGCCGAACTGGGTTATGCCATCAAACTGGTGGGCGTCATCGAAGAGATGAACGACACTTTTGCCGTGGGCGTGCACCCGGCTTTGCTGCCGGAATATTCTTTGCTGGGTTCGCTGGAAGGCGCTTACAACGGCACGGAGCTGGAGGATGAATATGGCGTGATATCGGGTCTGGTGGCGCCGGGAGCCGGTGTATACCCCACCACGGACGCTGTAGTCAAAGACCTGGCGGATATTGTCGAGGGCAGACCGATGCCAATGCCCACTTCCAAAAAAGCCCTGGTTTTGGGTTCTACCGCCGAAGCGGAACGCCGTTACTATCTGCGCTTCAGTGTGGCTAACCATGCCGGGGTGCTGGCCCAGATCTGCAACATCTTCTGGAAATACAATATCAGCATCGCCGGCGTGATTCAGAAAGAACCGGTTTCGACGAAATTTGTGCCGATTGTGATGACCACTTACCTGGCCAAAGAAAAGGACATGCAGGAAGCGCTGCGGGAAGTGGACAAACTGCCGATGGTGAAAGTGGCCACAAAACTCATCCGGATATTGAGCGCCAACACTTGAGCTAAGCCTTTTTTTCGGTTTTCAGGGATGTAAGGCCTCTCCAGATGCGGGCAACCCCGACCAGTGCCAGTAAAAGGCCGATTCCGATCAGGATATAATTCGCCCATTGCGGCAGGGTATTGTACGGCTGAACCTGAAACGCAACCGGCCGAGACCAGGCCCCGACATTCGAAGCGCTGTCAGTCGCCCGCACCCGCCAGTAATAATTGGTAAATTGCCGGTTAGGAAGCAAAGCTTCGGCTTTAGACAGGGTGAACTGCGAAACAGACAAATTTGCCTTTTCCAGGATGGGCTGCGCAAAGTCCCTTGTCCGGGAAATCTGAAAAGTGTAGGAAACAGGTTCACTCGGGTCATAGACGGTGCCCCAGGCGAAGGCCACCTCAGCTTTTACCGTAGAATCCTGCTTGGGAACGTATGTATCCGGCACAGGAGGGGGGGTTGATTCCATGTCAAAGACGGCCTGTTCGGAATTTAACCCGTCGGTAACGATGATATTATGCGGACCGGCGGCGCTGACCGGAATATTAAAAGAGGCGGAGAACGAACCGGTGTTATCCGCGACGACAGTGGTCATTTCCTGAGTATCGTAATCGATTTGCACCAGGGTACTAATCTCAAACCCGACGCCTTCAACCTGAATTGTTGTCCCCACGTTGCCGGTCAAGACATTCACGTTAATTTTGGGCGTGACAGTAAAATCGAGCGACCTGATATTCACACCTGCTTCCTGGATTTCAAGGGAATAAATGCCGGCTTTGATCACAGGCACGTTAAACAACGCATCAAATGAACCTCGATAGGATGTATTCGCCATCGCCATGGTATGCCCATAAAGTTTGATATCTACTTCGTCGTTGCTGTTAAAGCCGGTCCCGGTAATTTCCACCCGGTCGCCAACACTGGCGACAGGGAGACTGATATTAAGCGCGGGTGTGATTTCGAGATTGGCGGAAGCGAAGTCCCCCATGTCATCTTGAGCGAGAATTTCATGACTGCCCGAACTGCCGGCAGGGACATTGAATTGGGCGGTGCATTCCCCAAGGTCGTTGGCGGTTTGAGTTGTCAGAAGGTCCTGTTCAGGAGCCGTGTAATAATAAAAAGTGACCAATTGGCCGGTATGAAAACCGGCTAATGTTGCGGTGATAGTAGAACCGACGGTCGCGCTCCACCGGCTCAGGACAATTTCCGGCTGAGCGACAAAAAATTTAGTTTGAGCCAGAATATTTCCGGAAACATCTTTGACAGTGACAAAGTGGTTTCCCGGGATGATTTTATCCGGCACGGTAAAAGCCGTCTGGGCAATACTGCCGCCGGCGACAGCCACAATATCCGGCGCAACTTCGATATTATCAAAATACAATGAAAGCTTGTCGCCGCTGTAGGAAGCAAAGCTTGTCCCGCTGACGGTGGCCTTAGTGCCGGAGACGCCCGAAGATGGTGATATCGAAATCGAGGGCGCAGCGGAAACGGGCAGCGCCGGCGCGATTGCTGCCAGAATCACGACGAGGAGCAAAATACTGAAGATGAACGATGCTCTCAATTTTATTTTCATCACCTGCTAATGGTATGACAAACACCGGTTGCTGTCAACAATTGAACATTATTTTAAGACTAATACAACGGAATTAAACACGTCCGAGGAAAGTTCAGGAAAGACGATTGTTTATGTTATACTGTGTGATAATTGTAAAATTGGAGCGTAAATCATGAAATGCCACTTATATGTTTCCCTCTTACGGGACGATAAAATCCTGATTTTCACTGTCGACACTCAAACAGGGAAACTACAGGATCAAGGCGAAATGAAGATCAGCGGCCAACCGGCCAACATGGCTTTTGACCCGGAGCAGCAATTTATTTACGTGGGGCGTAAAGCCGAACGGGCAATCTCTGCCTACCGCAGAAATTGTGAAACAGGAGAAATGTCGCCCGCCGGCACCACAACCGTTGAATTCGAACCGGACTTCCTGGCGATCGACCGGAAAGGCGGATTCCTGATGTCGACCTATATCAGTGAGGGGATGTTGGCTGTCCACCGGATCGGCAGCGACGGCATCTTGAAAAACCCTCCGGTAGAATGGTTCAAAACTTACCGGGGAATACATTCCATTCAGACGGACCCTTCCAATCGGTTTGCTTTCATTCCCCACATCGCGGGCAGCGACCCTAATTTAATCCTGCAATTCAAATTTAATCAATCTACCGGCAAGTTAACTCCGAATATACCGGACCGGGTGATTCCGGAGAAAGGCGCCGGCCCACGGCTTTTCTGCTTTCACCCGAAACTGGATATCCTCTATTTCGATAATCAAGAAGGAAACACCGTGACGGCATATAAATTAGATACCGCCGCGGGCACGCTGACGCCGGTTCAATCCATTTCGACAATACCGGAAGATTACAAGCTAAAAAGCAAAACGGCGGACATCCAAATTTCGCCTGACGGCAGGTTCCTCTACGTCAACAACCGGGGCCATAACAGCATCGCCGGTTTTGAGGTGGATGCCGCTAACGGGCGTCTGACAGCAATCGAGCATGTGCCCACCGAACCGGAAGCACGGTCGATGTGCCTGGACCCCGGCGGCAACTTCCTCTTTATCGCCGGTCTGTCCTCCGGACGGCTAGTTTCCTACCGGTTAAATAGAGACTCCGGTAAATTGACCAGTTTCGAGTCTTATACCGTCGGGAATTCGCCCTGGCATTTATTGATGTCAAGGCCGGTTAATTAACTTTCATCACAACATTTTGATTGACGGTTTACACTAATCCGTGTATAATTTGAGTATGGCTGACGAAAAGAAAGGCAAGCGCGACCGGTGGGACAGCGCCAAAATCCATGCTTTGCGGGCCCATCTTAAACTGACGCAGAATGAGATGGCCGAACAGCTGGGCACCCGCCAGCAGACCATCAGCGAATGGGAAAAAGGCATGTATAGTCCCCGGGGGGCGTCCGCGACCTTACTCTCCATCGTCGCCGAGCGCGCTAAATTCCAATACCAGGCCGGTGAAGAACAGAAAAAGGGTTGATTCCCTTGCACCCGTACACTCCTTCGACCGGTAGAACAGGGACCAAATAACCATGAATATCGGTGTCTGTAAAATCGATCTGCGCATCCCCGAAAATGAAACCCTGAAGGGCAAAAGAATGGTGGTGCAATCCATCATCGCCCGCGTGCGGGACAAATTCCATGTCTCTATTGCCGAAGTGGAAAACGGCGATAAATGGCAAATCGCGACCATCGGGGTGTGCTGCGTCAGCAACGATAACCGCCATACCAACGAAGTGATTTCCCGCATCGTGGAGTACATCGAAACGACCCGCCTGGATGTGGAAGTGCTGAACTGCGAGACGGAGTTTATCTCTGTTTTCTAGTACCTTTGTCATTCCGTACTTGATACGGAATCCATATAATTTCCCTTCTCTTGTCTAAATCGGGAGTGGCATGGATACCTCGTCGTTCCTCAGTTATTTAGTCTCACAACCGACCTACCACGAGCAGATTGCCCACATCGAGCATATCCGCTCGCATGAGGCCCGTTTCGCGGAACTGGAAAAGCCGCTTTTACCGGAACTCGAAGACTGCCTGAAAAACCATAACTTTTTACCGCTCTATACACATCAGGCAGAAGCCGTTAATCATGCACTGAATGGCAAAAACGTGATTGTCGTCACCCCCAGCGCCAGCGGCAAATCGCTGTGCTACAATATCCCCACCCTGCAGACCATCCTGACATCGCCGGAAGGCCGGGCATTATACCTCTTCCCGACCAAAGCCCTGGCACAGGACCAGCTGCGCGCCCTGCGCGAAAATTTCTGTCCCGATTTATTTAAGGGTGACGACTTTGCCACCTTTGACGGCGATACCCCGGCTTCAGAAAGAGGGGATATCCGCAAAAACGCCCGGATTATCCTGAGCAACCCAGACATGCTGCACATCGGGATATTGCCCAACCACCAGCAGTGGTCGCGGTTCCTGCGCTCGCTGAAATACGTGGTGATTGACGAAGCCCACACCTACCGCGGGGTTTTCGGCTCGCACCTGGCGGGGGTTTTAAGACGGCTCCGCAGATTATGTCAACTATACGGTGCGGCTCCGCAATTCATCCTTTGTTCGGCGACAATTGCCAATCCCCGCGAACTGGCCGAAGAATTGACCGGACTGCCCTTCGAAGTGGTGGATAACGACGGCGCACCGCACGGCGGCAAGGACTTTGTGTTCTGGAACCCACCTTTAATCGACGACGGCAAGACCGCCCGCCGCAGCGCCAACTCCGAAGCTACCAACATTTTCGCGGAACTGCTGGAGCAGAATATCCGCACGCTGACCTTTGCCAACACCCGCCGTCTGACGGAACTGATTTACACCTACACGCGGGATAAACTGGGTGCGATTAAACCGGCGCTGGCCAAGCGCATCAAACCTTACCGCGCCGGCTATCTGGCAGAAGACCGGCGGCAAATCGAACGCGATTTGTTTTCCGGGAAATTACTGGGCGTGGTGGCCACCAACGCTCTGGAACTGGGCATCGACATCGGGGATCTGGACGCCACAATCCTGACCGGCTATCCCGGCAGCATCGCCAGCACCTGGCAGCAGGCCGGCCGCAGCGGACGCGGCAAACAGCAGTCATTGAGCTTTTTAATCGGGCGGGACGGGCCGCTGGACCAGTATTTCATGCGGCACCCGGATTTCTTTTTCCAGAAGAATTTCGAGAATGCGCTGGTGAATCCGGAAAACCCGTATATTTTGCGGGCGCACCTATTATGTGCCGCCTGGGAAATGCCTTTGACCGAAACCGATGAGCGGTATTTCGGCAAGGCGCTGGCCAAAGAAAGGGACGAGTTAACGGCGCGCGGGGTGCTCAAAGAACGCCGCGGAAAATGGTTCCTTTCGGCCAGTATTTCTTATCCGGCGCAGGACATCAACATCCGCTCCACTTCCGGCGAAAATTACTCGCTGATCGATACCTCCACAGGAGCACTGCTGGAAACCGTAGAGTCCGGCATTGCTTTTTTCCAGATTCATCCCGGCGCGGTTTACCTGCACCAGGGCGAAACTTATCTGATTACCAAATTAGACCTGGCGACGCACACGGCTTACTGCAACCCGGCGCAGACCAATTATTACACTCAAACCAAGGAACTGACCGACCTGCATATTTTGAGCACGCTGCGTACCAAAGAAACGAAGCACGTGAAAGTTTACCTGGGCGAGGTGGAAGTGACTACCAGTGTGCTCGGTTATAAAAGAAAAGCCCAATTCACCGACGAAAACCTCGGGGAAGAGGCGCTGGAACTGCCGCCCTACACCTTCCAGACAATGGCGCTGTGGTTCGACCTGCCGGAGAGGACAATCGCCCGGATTAATTCCGAACAGCTGGATTTTGCGGGGGCTTTGCATGCCGCGGAACATGCCGCCATCGGGATTCTGCCGCTGTTCGCGTTATGCGACAGGAACGACATCGGCGGGGTATCCACCGTTTTTCACAGCGATACGGGCAAGCCGCAGATTTTCATCCACGACGGGCACCCGGGCGGAGTGGGGATTGCGGAAAAAGGCTTCGAATTAATCGAGCAACTTTGGCAGGTGACGCTGGAGACCATCAAGGAATGCCCCTGCCAGGAAGGCTGCCCCAGCTGCATCCAGTCGCCGAAATGCGGGAACAACAACAAGCCGTTGGATAAGAAAGCGGCGCGGATTTTGCTGGAAGGATTACTGGCGAAATAAAACTCACTTTTTGTCGTTCCCGCGAACGCGGGAATCCATAAAACATCGTTGTGGTATTGTTATGGGCTGATAAAGTGTTTTAAGATGCGGGAAAAATACTATTACGTGTATATCCTTGCCAGTAAACCTTAAGGCACGCTCTACACAGAGTCAGCTGCGACCTTCTCGGCCGCACGTGGCAGCATAAGAATGATTTGATCGAAAGTTTCACAAAAAGGTATGGAGTGCATAGACTTGTTTACCACTTTCACTGTCGTGATAGGGATCCACGCATAGCATTTACAGCGATCTATACCGCGCCGGCGCCGGAATCCCCTGTACGCACGCGTATTACATCTTCGATAGGAAAGACGAAGATTTTCCCATCACCAATCTCACCTGTTCTCGCTCCCTTTACAATGGCATCTACCACCGGCGACACATCTTCATCGATGACCACCATCTCAATTTTCAGTTTAGGCAACATGTCGTAACGAATTTCCCTGGAGCCCCACTTCATGGAGAGTCCTTTCTGTTTGCCACGACCTTTGACTTCACTGATGGTCATACCGAAGTGACCGCCATTCTCAAGTAATGACTTAACTCTTTCCAGCTTTTCTTCCCGTATGATCGCTTCGACTTTCTTCATTCCCATAAGCCTTTGACTCCTGCAATTAATATCCTGACTTAGTATTTATGTCCTATGGTGGGAGTTGCGGTTTCTCATGAAAAGTTCCTCGTTATAAGGGTCGCTTCACAATTATATTTTCCACGACTGACCGGCTACTCTTTTCTTATAATTTAGTTTAAACAATAGATGTTTCTGAAATATTATCAACATATAACAATCATATTAATTTTCTTTCAGCTATATTGCAGTTTGCGCTGATTTCAACGATGCAGGAGCGCACGTTTAAGGGATTTACTAAACATTAATTTAGGAATATTAACCCACATAATTTTCAGGATAACCGAGATCAGCTGATCGTTTGCCGGAAGGGGTGACGGTGCTCATTTGCCAACTATATAAAATGGATAATCGGTATTTAATTCAATTCCACGGCGATTTACTTAAATCTATTATCTGAATTGTGGGGTTATCATAGTCGAAGAAATACAAATGATTATTGGCTTCAGTCATACCGCCATAGGATTCCCACAATTTTGCCGAAGCCGGCACCGGAAGCGGCATGGTATTGAGCTCTTCAGGATCACCTGGAGTAGATATATCGACGGCAGTTAACAAACTATCTGAACCCGTAGAAAATGCCATTGGACCATCATAAGAAAGTAAATAAGCCGTTCCCCCGGAGATGATGATTGTCGTGCCTTGTTTTGTGGTAGTTAGATCATGCACTATTTTTGGCACCGATGGGTCAGAGATATCGATAACCAGCAGCTGGTTTATTCCCACTGTAATATAAAGGAAATTCCCGTGTAATGCCATATCGAAAAAATACTGCGGAATAAAAAAAGTCGCCATAGTTGTGGGTGGGGGAAACGGGTTTGATAGAAATCCGATTTGTTTTAAAGAGGCGGGTATCGAAATGTCGTAAACATCTAATCCGTTCTCGGCCAGCACAAAAAGCAAAGAAACTGATGGCTCCAGTTGAATAATTCCGGTATTCGGAACCACTATTTGGCCTATCTTTAAGGGTTGAAGCGGATTGGAAAGGTCAAAGGTGCTGATAGTTTGCTCATTCGTTTGAGTAACGGACATTATAAACGCATATTTCCCTGATTCTTCGAGGTTCGTGGCGCCAGTTAACGGTATTTGCCCCACATTTTTAGGCTGATTCGGGGCGGAGACATCAATTATCCATAGATGATCAATGGTTAAAACATACAGAATGGAGCCGTTCAGTTTTAGATTACATATATATGGTTTGTCATCCTGGCCGGTTTGCAAAGAGGAAATTTCAACAGGAATATCAGGGCGGGAAATATCCAAAATCGCTATAGTGGCATACATATTTTTCTGACTCGTGCTGTTCCCGTAAATTACGTTGCAAATCAGATAGTTTTTACCGTTAATTACTGCGTTAATACCCTGTTGAAAAGCCATATTTGATGCCAGCGTCTTTGACTCCCATCGCTTGAATAGGTTTGCGGACGTGGTAGTAGAAGATGAAGTTGATGAAACAGCGCTGCCGCAGCTTGCCAACGCCGTCAAAAGTGGGATAATAAATATGCAAATAGTTATAATCCGTATATTTTTACCTATCATTATCTAATTCCGCAAAAATTTATTTAAATTAAATATAATAAACAAAGTATGATTTATTCCGATAACATCTAATATCATAACAGAAACGGGGAAAGAGAAATCAGCAATAAACGGACAACCAGGAGCCTGACACACCGGAACAAATTGGATTTTGGGGGAAATTATAACGCGACGAATCAAGGGGGTGTTGTAGTCGCCGCAGGCACTACGGTTAAGCTCGTCGGCGGACTCGTTATTCCGGACAAGGTCGCAGTAATCGCAGTCTTACCCGCGGCAATACCGGTAACTACACCATCGGCAGAGATTGTCGCTACCGAAGTATCGGAACTGATCCATTTTACCCGGTCTGTAATGTTCTGGCTCTGGCTATCGAACAATGTACCCATGGCAATGTATTGCAGGGAAGCGCCCGGAGATAAAGTATTACCCGGTGCCGAGGTGATAGAGATTGAGGTCAGCTGATTAGCCATTACGGGTGCAGATCCGACGGGATCGATCGGGATAGCGCTTTGGCTATTTTTTTCAGAAGCAAAGCGACTAATCCCGCCAAATGAACTGAACCAGATATCACCCGACTGGCCTTTTGCCATTTGCCATATTTGATCAGCGGCGAGGCCGTTGGAAGAGGTAACGGATTGCCAGGTTTTTCCATTATAATAATTTGCGCCGTAATCAGTTCCACACCAAATGTCATTATTATCAACCATGATTACATTAATCGAATTATCCAGGAGGCCGTCAGCAGTCGTAAAACTCTGAAAATTATCACCGTCATATTCAATAACACCATGGTCCGTGGCCAGCCACAGATTCCCGTTCTTGTCCTGAGCAATATCCGCGATGCGGTCATCTTGCAAAAATGACTGCCACGAGTGGCCGTTAAAAAGGTTGAGGCCGTTATTAAATCCGTAAGCCCAGATGCTGCCGGATTTGTCCTGAATAAATCCCGCGATATAATTATCTGCCAGCCCATCTGCAGTAATGAACACCTGCCAGTTAGTGCCATCAAAATGCAGGATGCCGTTGGTGGTGGCGGCCCAGATTGTATTCTGATTATCAATCATCACGGAATTGACCTGAATGTTTGTTTGAGTCACTCCAAAGACATTTCTGACGTCAAAAGGGGTCCAGGTTTTACCGTCGAAGCAATACAGATAATTCATGGCGCTCACCCATATATTACCGGAATTGTCTTCGACTATTGACGTAACGCGGCTCCCATAGGAACCGGTGCTGAAGATGTCCCAGGAGGTGCCGTCGTAACGGTAGACATCATTCTGGGACCCAAACCACAAGTTTCCCTGTTTGTCCTCCAAAAAACAAACCGCGGCAGTGATATTTTTGTCAACCATCCCCCATTTTTTACCGTCGAAACAGCTTAGGCCGTAGAACGTACTGAACCAGGTATTCCCGTCATTATCCGCGGCAATGAAAGTAGGCTCGTTTACGCCCGGGATATCGTCAGTAACATATGTTTTCCAAGAATTACCGTCAAAACGGTAGATTCCGTTAAGATAAGCCCCGCCCCAGATATTGCCGTTATCATCAGCGGCAATAGAATCAATGCTGCCGCCCGGGCAATTAAAAGTTTGCCATGTCCGACCGTTATAACAATTTAGTGTGCCGAGAGTGGCGCACCACACATTCCCCCGGTTATCGATGGTGATGGATTGGGCATCGGAATCGGTAAACCGTATCCCGACTTTTTGCCAGGATGTTCCGTTGTAGCGGTACAGATAAGCGTTAGAAAAATCGGCGTAATCCTGAAACCATAAATCGCCATTTTTATCCGTACAGATATAATCAAGTGAGCCGCCCGGGAACCCGGGGATATCCTGACCGGCTACCCATGATTTGCCGTTGTATCGTTGCATGCCGTCTGCACCAAATGACCAAAGTGTGTTATTTTTCTACAGCTAATGTTTTAATTCCCTCCATCGCGAGTCCACCGTGAATCCCAAGTGATCCATTGTTCGGTGCTTCATCCGGACTTTTTATCTCCTGATATTTGCCGTTAAAAAGGTAAATGCTGCCGTCACTCGTTCCAGCATAAAGATTATTATCATTGTTGAAAGCGATGGCAGTAACTCCAATGGGCGATAAACTGTCAATACTATTAATATCAGGTAAACTATGCCAGGATTTGCCATTATACTCGGTAACTCCCCCTGTCACAAACCAGAGATTACCGGACTGATCTTCAGTCATGCCGCCTACATTGTTGTTGATCAGTCCATCGGCAGTCGTATATTTCTGATAAGTACCGGTATCCATATCCCATCTCACGACACCCCCCTCGGTAACTGCCCAGAGGTCATTTCCTTTAACAAGTACCTGTACAACAGTATTGCCATC
>Ga0302322_100005250_pt1 | contig 11354 bp, 13 predicted proteins | sample Fen_T0_2_FD_203757 | JGI IMG/M metagenome (GOLD analysis project Ga0302322, IMG submission 203757) | Peat permafrost microbial communities from Stordalen Mire near Abisko, Sweden - Fen_T0_2 | ecosystem: Environmental > Terrestrial > Soil > Wetlands > Permafrost | place: Sweden: Abisko... | reverse complement strand
CCGAGCACAACGCTGCTCGAGACGATGCACACGGCCGGCTTCGGCGGATCGGCCCGGCGCACGTTCACCGGCGGGTCGGTGCAGCTCCTCACCGGGACCCGGGTGTGAGCCCCGACCGCGGCCTCCGTCGCGCCCCGATGCCCGACGGCCTCCACGCCGTGACCCGGGCGCTCGACACCGTCGACGACCTGCTCGACGCGCTCGGCCCCGACGGGTTCGTGTGGGCCGAGGACGGTGTCGGCATCGCCACCGGTGGCGTCACCGCGACAGTCCCGGCCGACGCCGTGACCGCGGCCCTCGCCGCGATCACCACCGACGACGAGGTCGACCGGCCCGGGACCGGCCCGGTCGCCGTCGGCGCCCTCCCCTTCGACCCCACGGCACCGGCCACGCTCACGATCCCGGCGCGCGTCGTCGGCCGGGGTGCCGACGGGCGCGGCTGGATCACCCACATCGGGCCCCCGCTCGAACCGGTGCCCACCCCGCCGCCCCGGCCCACCCGCTTCACGGTGAGGGCCGTGCAGCAGCGGGCCTGGTGGGACGACGCAATCGAGGCCGCGCTGGCCGACATCGCCGCGGGCAGGTTCGCCAAGATCGTGCTCGCCCGCGAGGTGACCGTCGACGCCGACGCGCCGTTCGACCTCCGCGCCGTGCTGCGCCGGCTGCGCAGCCAGCAGCCCGGTTGCATCCTCTACGCCGACGCCGGGTTCGTGGGCGCAACCCCCGAGCTCCTCGTGCGCCGCACCGGGCGCGACTTCGAGTCCCGCCCCATGGCCGGAACGGCGCCCGGTTCCGTCGCGGCCGAGGTCGCGGCGCGTCTCACGGCGTCGGGCAAGGACGCCCGCGAGCACCGGTTCGTGGTCGACGCGGTGCACGATGCGCTTGCGCCGGTGGCCGCGCGCATCGACGTACCCGACGCACCGGTGGTCGAGCACTTCGGCAGCCTCGCCCACCTGGTCACGCCCGTCCGCGGGCTGCTGCGTGACGATGCCGCGCTCTCCGCGCTCGACCTTGCCCGGCTGCTCCACCCGTCACCCGCGGTGGGGGGCACGCCCACCGACGCCGCGCTCGACGCGATCACGCGGCTCGAGCCGTTCGACCGGGGTCCCTACGCCGGGCCGGTCGGCTGGGTCGACGCCCAGGGCGACGGCGCGTTCGCGGTCGCACTGCGTGGCGCCGAGATCGCCGGCGCGCACGCGCTCCTGCGCGCCGGCGCGGGCATCGTCGCCGGCTCCGACCCCGACGCCGAGTGGGCCGAGACCGTCGCCAAGTTCGAGCCCATGCTCCGCGCGCTGGTCGTTCCCTGATCGCCGTCGCCACTCCTCGGCTCAGGTGCTGCGCACGCTGTTGAGGATCGTGTCGATCAGCGCCGCGCCCGCGTCGGTGTTGGGCGCGCCGACGGTGACCACGGTCGAGGTACTGCCGCGCGGCACGGCCAGCTGACCGACGCGGACGACCGTCGGGGTCGCGCCCGTTCCCGCGATCGGAATGGTCAGGTCCACGCGGTAGGCGGTCTTTCCGCTCACCGTGACCCCATGCGTGCCCAGCACGGTGTCGCCGTCGGCTTCGTACGCCTGCGTCACCTCCCGAGTGAAGGCGGCGAGGTTGCGGGGCGCCGGGCTCTTGACCAGCTGCACCCGGACGTTGCCCGACACCTCGCCAGAGGCCGCCCCGGGGTCGACGGCGCGGAACTTGGCCGTGGTGAGGTCCGTCTGGGCGAGCTGCGCGGCGAGGGCCGGGTTGGTCTTCGACAGCGCCTTCACCTGCGCGGCCAAGCTCTTCTTCGTCTGCTTGGCGACGGTCCACGTGCTCGGGTACCGCAGGGACACGCCCGCGGGCTTCACGACGGCAGTCGTCGTCGAATCCGACCCCGTGGCGGCAACGGCCGCGACCGCCGGAACGCCGACGAGGCCCACGGCGGCCACCAGTGCGATCCCGAGGAGTCGACGCATCACGACCTCCGTCCTCCCGATGCGGCACGGCCGCAGGTTCGGTCGGTCGACTCCGGTCTACCGGGCCGGCGGCGCCGGCGGAAGTGCCGATGGTCCCGCCGGGGCCGGGCCGAACCGATCCGGCGACCACCGCACCGCCCGGGCCGACTCCTCGAGCAGCGGCCCAGTCACGCGGCCGGGTCCCTGAGCAGGCGCCCCGAGGTGACCCCCACGAGCGCCAGCCACACGAGGAACCCGAGGCCGGCGAGGCCCATGAGCGGTTGCGCATCACCCGCGGCGAGCTGTGGTCCCGCAAGGGTCCCGATCAGCAGGAGCCCGGCCCCCACCGGTCCGAGCCAGCGGAACGCCCGCGGCGCGATCCCGGCCGACACCGCGGCGATCGCCACCCCCAGGGTCGCGATCGCGATCGCCGTGTCGAGCACCTGGAACGTCGCGTTGTGGAGCGTCCAGAGCGCGTCGACGACCGCAGTGTCCGGACGGGCGCGGTCGGTCGTCACGAGGAGCCCGAACTCCGTGGCCACCATCATCGGGAAGAGCGTGAAGATGCCGGTCGCCCCGAGGAGGCCGACCCCGGCCCAGCCCGGAGCGTCCGTGCGCCGCACGCGCCCCCACCACGCCCCGACGAACAGTGCCAATCCGACTGCGCTGGCCGCGAACGACGCGCCCAGCAGCAGGTACCACGACCGGTCGTCGACGTAGTGCGTCACGATCGACGCCGGGGTTGCGTCGTTCGCCGGGGCGATCGCGGCCCGAACCACGTTCTGCGCGATCACCACCGTCACGAACACCAGGCCCCCGAGGCCGCCCAGCCGGGCCAGATGACCGCGCCGAGCCTCCGGCCCGGACCGGTCCTCCACCTCGGCCCCCACCACTGTCGATCCCGTCATCGCCGACCTCCCCGACTTCCGCACCCGTCCTCGACGGGTGTAGGTTGAATAGTATTCCAGTAACTTGAACAATGTTCCATACGACGCCGCCGTGGGTCAAGTGGTAGATCGGACGTGATGCACCCTCCCCCTGCGAATCGCCGGCGCCGCCACGCCGATGAGACCCACCGGGAGATCCTCACCGCGGCCCGGCGGCTCTTCGCCCAGAAGGGCTACCGGGCCACGACGGTCCGCGACGTCGCCGACGAAGCGGGGGTGTCCGTCCAGACCGTCTACGACAGCGTGGGGTCGAAGCGGGCTCTGGTGCTCGAGCTCAACAACCAGATCGATGTCGAGGCCGGGATCCCCCTGCTCGCGATGGCGGCCGCCACCGAGACCGACCCGATCGCCGTCCTCGCGGTGCCCGCGCGCATCGCGTGCGCGCTCGTGGAGCACTGCGGCGACGTCATCCGCGCGAGCTACGCCGGCGCGATCGAGGAGCCCGAGCTCGCGGCCGTCGTGACCGAAGGCCACCGGCGCCACGTCCAGGGAGCCGGGATGGTGACCGCCCGCCTCGCCGCACTCGGGGCGGTCGCCGCGGATGCCGACCTGGCCGAGCTCACCGCCACGGTCGCCGCCGTCACCGACGTCGAGGTGGCGCTCATGCTCGTCGACCGCTACGACTGGTCGACGGCGCGCCTCGAGCGGTGGATGGTCGGCACGCTACGTCGGCTCGTGCTCGGCTGACGCGGCCACCGCCACCCAGGCGGCGCGGTGGAGCGCGACGTTCCGTTCCGGTCGCCGTGCGAGACTGGCCGGATGCCGATGCGTGAAGACTGCCGTCATTTCGAGAGCCGCGTCTACGACTCTGGTGAGGCGGCTCGCTTCTGCGTGCTGGGCCTCGCTCCGGAACAGCCGTGGCGTTGTCCCGGAGACTGCGCGCACTACGAACGGTCCGTGATCGACACCAGCTTCGACACCGCTGAACTTGCGCGGCCGCCGGTCGAGGACGAACCCGACGACACTCCCGACAACATCGAAGGGGTGCTCGCCGACGCGGAAGCGATCGTGGAACACGAGGAGTTCGCAGCGTTGCGCGAGATCGAAGAAGCCGATGCGAGCTCGTCGCGTCGTCACTGGTGGTCGCGTCGCAAGGGAACGCCACCCGACGGCGACGATTTCGGACTCAGCAGCCGATGACGCCCAAGGAGCGCGACTTGGGAGCTCGCTGCTCACGGAACGGCGCCGTTCGCCGAAATGCGGAGCGTCAGCGTGCTTCGAGCACGACCACTGGGATCTTCCGGTCAGTGCGCGTCTGGTAGACGTCGTAGCCGCCCTTGTTGACCTCGTTGGCTCGTGCCCAGATGCGCGCCCGCTCGTCGCCATCGGCGACGCGCGCCCGCACCGGGATCCGCTTCCGGCCGATCTGGATCTCGACGTCGGGATTCGCCGTCAGGTTGTGGAACCAGCCCGGGTGCTTCGGGTCGCCGCCCTTGGAGGCGATCACCGCGTAGTTCTCGCCATCGCGCACGTAGAGCAGAGCGGAGGTGCGCGGTTGGCCGGTCTTCCGTCCGACGTGGCGAAGCAGGAGCATCGGTCGACCACCGACGCTCGCGCCGATCCGCCCGTCGGTCTTCTCGTACAGCCACTGGTGTGCAGTGAGGCCGATCCGTTCCATCGTCGAGATCATGGCTGCACCCTAGAAGCAACCCAGGCTTCGCGCACCGGTCAAGCCTCGCGCAGCGCAGCCACGACCTCTTCGATCGGCGCGTGGTCCGTGCTGTCGGTGTCGAGGTGCTCGTAGCGAACCCGATCGCCCGCGCCGATCACGAAGGTCGCCCCGATCTGCCTCACCCGAGTGCCCGCCTTGTGGACGTGGAATCCACGCTTCGACGTCTCCCGAGTTGCCTTCCACGTGCGCGGGTGCAGGAGCTGGAGCCAGCTGAGCGTTCGCAGCGACGCCGCCTGCGCAGCCTCCGCAGCGTCGTCGACGAGGACCAGGTACGGGATCCGCTCCTCGCGGACGAACGCTTCGGCATAGCGGCGATCACCCGTGCCGATCGCGACGATGTCGGCGCCCAGACCGGTGATCTCGTCGTAGCACTCGCGCAACTGCGCGGCATGTTCGCGGCAGTGCAGTCAACCGAAATGTCGGAGGAACACCAAGACGATCGGCCGGTCGCGCCAGAGATCACCGAGCCGGCGCGGCTCTCCGGTGTCGTCGACCAGCGACGTCTCGGAGAGGGCGGCGAGATCCACGGCCGCGAGCCTATCGGAACCGCTCCGGGGCAGCTCGCCCCGAGCCCAGAGCGGCGGCCACCACGGTCCAGGCGGCGCGGTGGCCGGCGACGTTGGCGTGACGGTCGGTGCGCACCCGCACGATCCGCACACCACCCGCGTCAACCGCCGCGCGCACCGCTTCGGAGACGCCCGCACCGGAGGTGACGTCGTCGACCGGCACGCCGTGGACCGCGGCGAGCGCGGCGAGGTCGACGCCCTGTGGCGTGCCGAACAGCGACTCGAAGTGGTCGGGCACCGCGGTGGCCTGGGGCAGGAACGAGAAGATCCCCCCGCCGTCGTTGTCGATGACGACGAACGTGGCATCGATGTCGCGTCCCGTGATGCCGAGCAGACCATTGCTGTCGTGCAGGAAGCACAGGTCACCCACCAGCGCCACCACGGGCGCGTCGCCCGCGAGCGCGACACCCACGACGGTCGACACGAACCCGTCGATGCCGTTGACGCCACGGTTCGAGATGATTCGGACGCCGTCGCGCGGCCGTGCGAACGACTCGAGGTCGCGCACCGGCATGCTCGACGCGACGACGAGCGTGCCCTCGCCGGGCACGGCGTCGGCGACGTCGCGCGCGATCCGGCCCTCGAACGGCAGGTCGTCATCGTCGAGGAACCGGTCGAGCGCACCGCGGGCCCGGGCCTCGGCGTTCAGCCAGTCGTCGAGCCACGCACGGTCGGCCCGGCCGCCCGCGAGCGTGACCGCCAGCGCGCGCAGGAACCCGTCGGGATCACCGGCGACCCGCTCGACCGCCTCCCGACCGGGGTCGAGCCACCCGCCGTCGGGATCGACCACCACCGCCGGCACCCCGCGCAGGAACTCGTTGGTCCCCCGACCAGTGGTCGGTGCACCGAGGCGCAGCACCACGTCGGGTCGGTGGGCGTCGGCGAACCCGGACGCCCGCAGCAGCGGGTCGTAGGTGGACACCGTGAACGCGCCCCGCCGCAGCCCTGACACCGGGTCGGCGAGCACCGGCCACGCGCCCAGGTCGGCCACGCGGTCGACGAGATCGGGATCGGCGTCTGCGCCCCAGCCGGCCACGATCACCCCGCGGGGATGTCGGCGGACGAGCGCGGCCACCCGCGTCGCGACCTCTCGGTCGGCCAGCCGCATCGGCGGGTCGGACACGGTCCACGGCGCGCCGTCCGGGCGCCCGGGAGCGTCGACCAGCGGCTCTCCCGTCGGCACCAGCGGCTCGCGGAACGGCAGGTTCCAGTGCACCGGGCCGGCCGGCGGGCCCACCGCCACTGCGACCGTCCGGGCCGCGGTCGACCGCCACCAGGCGCCGGCGCCGGGCACGTCCTCCGGGGCCCCGAGGTCCACGAACCAGCGGACCGCATCGCCGTACAGTCGGGTCTGGTCCACGGTCTGGCCGGCGCCGACGTCTCGCAGCTCGGCCGGACGGTCGGCCGTGGCCACCACCACCGGGACCCGGCCATGGTGGGCCTCGAGCACCGCCGGGTGGAAGTTGGCCGCGGCCGTGCCCGAGGTGCACAGCACCACGGCGGGGCGGCCGGTGGCCCGGCCGATCCCGATCGCGGCAAATGCCGCCGAGCGCTCGTCGAGGAACACGTGCACGGCGATCCGACCGTCGGCGGCCAGGGCCAGCGCCATCGGGGTGGAGCGGGAACCGGGCGCCACGCAGGCGTGGGCCACGCCCGCGCGCACCCACTCGTCGACCACGGCGCGGGCGAAGGCGGTGGTGGCGTCGTGGCTCACCGGGCGCCCGTCCGAATCGCGGGGGCCCACCCTGCGATCATGCCCCGGTGCGCATGATCCTCGTCCACGGGTTCACCCAGACCGCCGACTCCTGGGATCCCGTGCTCGACGCCCTTCCCCCCACCGTCGACGCGCTCGCCGTGGAAGTGCCCGAAGCGCTCGACTTCGACACGACCGCGGCCGTGATCGGCGCCCGCGGCGGACCGGCAACCTACGTGGGCTACTCCATGGGCGGACGACTCTCCCTCGCGCTCGCGCTCGAGCGGCCCGACATCGTGCAGTCGCTCGTGCTCGTGAGCGCGTCGCCCGGCATCGCCGACGAGCGCGAGCGCGCCAACCGACGGGCTGCCGACGACCAGCTCGCGCACGACGTGGAGCGCGACGGGCTGGATGCGTTCCTCGAACGCTGGCTCGCGCAACCACTGTTCGCATCGCTCCCACGCGAGCTCGCGGGGGTGGACGCGCGGCGACGCGGCAACTCGGTTGAACGAGTGACGCACCAGCTCCGCGCGCTCGGGCAGGGAGCCCAGCCGTCGTTGTGGCACCGCTTGCCGGAGCTGCAGATGCCCGTGCTGCTCGTGACCGGCGCGTACGACCGCAAGTACCGCGATCTCGCGAGCACGATGGCCGCGGCGATCGGCGACAACGCGCGCACGGTGACGGTTCCCGAGGCGGGTCACGCACTGCACCTCGAACAACCCGCCGCCCTCGCCGCGCTCCTCGCCGAGGTCTGACCCACGCACCGCACCGCCCGCACCCCCGCGCGCGCTCACGAAAGTGCGATCCCGAGGCCGGTGAGCAACGACAGCACGATCGTGAACCGGACCGTCGCCACGAGCCCGGCGATGAGCCCGGGGGCGTCCTCGCGGCTCAGCACCAGGTGGATCGGCTGCACGACGAACGGCACCGCGATGAACCCGAGCGCGGCCCAGGGCGCGTCGATGCACACCAAGCCCAGCGTCACGAGCGATGCGGCGAGGCACAGGGCGTAGAGCTTGCGGGCCCGGATCGGACCGAGCCGAACCGCGAGCGTGCGCTTGCCCGTCATCGCGTCGGTGGGGATGTCGCGGATGTTGTTGGCGAGCAGCACGGCCACGGTGGGCAACCCCACGACGAACGAGCCCCAGAACGCCGGCCCCGTGACGTCCTCGACCTGGATCCAGCACGATCCGCACGTGGCCACCAGGCCGAAGAACACGAACACCATCAGCTCGCCGAGGCCGAAGTACCCGTACGGCTTCGGACCGCCGGTGTAGAGCGCAGCAGCCGCAATCGCGAGCACGCCGACGAGCAGCAGGCGGAGGTCGACCGCGACCGCGAGCGCCAGTCCCGCGATGGCCGCGACGCCGAACGCGGCGAACGCCGCGGCCTTCACCGCTTCGGGCGCCGCGAGCCCCGACGCGACGAGGCGGATGGGACCACGCCGGTTCTCGTCGGTGCCGCGCACACCGTCGGAGTAGTCGTTCGCGTAGTTGACGCCGACCTGCAGCGCGAGCGCGACCACCAGCGCCGCGAGCGCCCGCCACCAGATCACGGTGTCGGCCGCCTGGAACGCGGCGCACGTCCCCACGACGACGGGCGCGGCCGATACGGCGAGCGTGCGCGGCCGCGCGCCGGCCACCCAGATCCCGAGCCCCGACGGCGGCGCGGATTCGCTCACGACTGCCCGCTCTCGGCCCTACGGCCGGTGGGGGAAGCGGTCGAACTCGGGGCGGCGCTTCTCCAGGTAGGCCTTCTTGCCCTCCTGGGCCTCCTCGGTCATGTAGTAGAGGAGGGTTGCGTCACCGGCGAGCTGCTGGATGCCGGCGAGACCGTCGTCGGCCGCGTTGCACGACGCCTTGATCATGCGCAGCGCGAGCGGGCTGTGCGCGAGCATCCGGCGACACCAGTCGACCGTCTCCTCCTCGAGCTCCTCGAGCGGCACGACGGTGTTGACCAGGCCCATGTCGAGGGCCTCCTGCGCGCTGTACTGCCGGCAGAGGAACCAGATCTCGCGCGCCTTCTTCTGCCCGACCGACCGGGCGAGCAGACCTGAGCCGTAGCCCCCGTCGAACGAGCCGACCCGCGGACCGGTCTGGCCGAAGCGGCCGTTGTCGGCCGCGACCGTGAGGTCGCACACGATGTGGAGGATGTGCCCGCCGCCGATCGCGTAACCCGCCACCATCGCGATCACCGGCTTGGGCAGCCGGCGGATCGCGATCTGGAGGTCGAGCACGTTGAGGCGGCCGATGCCGTCGGGCCCCACGTAGCCATCGTCGCCCCGGATGCGCTGGTCGCCACCGGAGCAGAACGCCTCCGGGCCCTGGCCGGTGAGGATGATCGCCCCCACCTCGGGGTCGTTGCGGCCGAGCTCGAACGCGTCGAGCAGCTCGAACAGCGTGGTGGGCCGGAAGGCGTTGCGCACCTCGGGCCGGGCGATCGTGATCTTGGCGATCTTGGCGGTGCCGGTGTCGGGACCGGCGATCGCGGTCTCGTACCGGATGTCGCTCCAGTTGCGCTCCGAGCCCGGCTTCCAGTCGAGGGCCGGGCGGATGGCCCGGGGGTTGCCGTCGACGTCGAGGGCGATCGGGGTGGGCGGCGCCGGGTTGCCGGCGGGCTGCTGGTCGGTCACGACGGGGTCTCCAGGCGCGGTCGACGGGCGGTGGCGGCCCGGCGGGCGAGAACCGTGGGAGTGATCACTCCCACGGACGCTACGGTAGCCGTCCATGGCCGGACCCGGCGAAGCCGACCTCCTCGCGATCGTCGCCCCGCGGCCTCGCGCGGCCGAGCTCGTACGGGCGGCCCGGGACGCGGGCGCCGCGGTCACCGTGCTCGACCCGACGGCGCCCCGAGCGGTGCTCGACGGCCTCCTCGCCGCCGTCGCGCCGACCCACGTCGTCGACGCCGAGGGCCGCCACCCGCGTCCCGGCGGCGTCCCCGTCCCCGAGGGCACCGCCGCGGTGGTCGTCACCTCCGGCACCACCGGCGCGCCCAAGGGCGTGGAGCTCACGGTCGACGGCGCCGCCGCGATCGGGCACGGCTGGGCCGGTGCCATGGGCCACGAACCCGACGACCACTGGCTCGTGTGCCTGCCGCTGCACCACGTGGCCGGTCTCGCCATCCTCGCCCGCGCGAACGTGACCGGCGCGGCCGTCACCGTCCACGACGGCTTCGACCTCGACGCGGTGGGTGCAGCACCGAGCACCGTCGGCGCCACCCTCGTATCGGTCGTGCCCACGATGCTCGGCCGCCTCCTCGACGCCGGCGCTCCGGTGCACGCGTACCGCCGCGTCGTCACCGGCGGCGCGCCACTGCCCCCCGCGCTGCGCGACCGGGCCGCGGCCGCGGGCGTCGCGGTGGTGGACGCGTACGGGCAGAGCGAGACCTGGGGCGGCTGCGTGGCCAACGGCGTGCCGATCCCGGGTGCGACCGTGCGCCTCGGGCCGGCCGACGAGATCGAGATCGCGGGCGCGATGGTCATGCGTGACTACCGCCGCGACCCGGAGGCGAGCCGCCGCGCGTTCACCCACGACGGGTGGCTGCGCACCGGCGACATCGGCGCGTTCGCGGCCGACGGCCGGCTCCACGTGGTCGATCGCCTGCGCGACTTGGTGATCACGGGCGGCGTGAACGTGCGCCCGGCGGAGGTGGAGCACGTGCTCGCCGACCATCCCGCGGTGGCCGATGTCGCGGTCGTGGGTGTGCCCGACGTGGAGTGGGGCGAGCGTGTCGTCGCGCACGTGGTGCCGCGCGATCCCGCGGCGCCGCCCACGCTCGACGACCTGCGTGCGTTCGCGCGCGACCGCCTGACTGCACCGAAGCTGCCGCGCGAGCTCGTGCTCGTCGACGCGGTCCCCCGCAGCCCCGGCGGCAAGATCCTCCGCCGCGAGCTCCGCCCGCCCGCGGTCAGCTGAGCTCGGACGCCTCCACCCGGGGGCGGGATACGCTCCCCGGGTCCGGCACCCCTCGAGCAGGCAGGCACCCATGAGCGCACTCGGCGACATCGCATTCGACAGGATGGACGGGAGCACCGAGACGCTCTCCGGCCACGCCGGCGAGGTCGTCCTCGTCGTGAACGTGGCCTCGCAGTGCGGATTGACCCCGCAGTACGCGGGCCTCCAGCAGCTCTACGCCGACAAGGCCGACGCAGGGTTCACGATCCTCGCGTTCCCGGCCAACAACTTCGGCGCGCAGGAGCCGGGCACCGACGCCGAGATCGCCGAGTTCTGCTCGTCCGAGTACTCGGTCACGTTCCCGGTGCTGTCGAAGATCAGCGTCGTGGGCGACGACCGGCACCCGCTGTACGGCGCGTTGACCGCTGCGGTCCCCACTGCCGACGGGAAGGACGGCATGCGTGAGGGCCTGCGGGGCCACGGGATGACCCCGACCGAGGACCCCGACGTGCTGTGGAACTTCGAGAAGTTCCTCGTCGCGCGCGACGGCAGCGTCGTGGCCCGGTTCGCCCCCGCGGTCGCGCCCGACGACCCCGCCCTCGTCGCCGCGATCGACGCCGAGCTCGCGAAGTAGCAGCGCGACGTCCGGACC
>Ga0302322_100005249_pt1 | contig 11354 bp, 8 predicted proteins | sample Fen_T0_2_FD_203757 | JGI IMG/M metagenome (GOLD analysis project Ga0302322, IMG submission 203757) | Peat permafrost microbial communities from Stordalen Mire near Abisko, Sweden - Fen_T0_2 | ecosystem: Environmental > Terrestrial > Soil > Wetlands > Permafrost | place: Sweden: Abisko... | reverse complement strand
AGGGGAGCGTGATGCGTGGCGCGACCCGGGGCCGGCTCGCCCCGGCCAGCTCGAGCAGGCTCTGCACCCGGAAGCGGTGCCCGCGGTACCGCTCGATGAGCGCGGCGCACGCCTCGTCGCCCTGCACCTGGCCGGTGAGCGCCCAGGTGACGTTGCGGGACACGTGGAAGTCCGCCCAGGAGAAGGCGTCCGCGTCGCCGTGCGCGCGCTGGCGGATCTCCGCGGCCGTCCAGACGCCGACGCCCGGCAGGGTGCGCAGCAGCCGGGCGGCCTCCTCGCCGGGCAGGTCGACGGTGGCCTCCAGGCGACCGGCGACGGGCGCCGCCCGGACGATCACCCGGCGCCGGGCGTCCTCGACCCCGGCGCGCAGCCACTCCCACGACGGGATCGCGGCCCACTCCAGGGGTGCGGGCGGCACCCGCAGGCCCGCGGCGACGCCGTCGGCGGCCCCGGCCGGGCCCGGCGCCCGCTCACCGAACCGCAGGAGCAGGCGCCGCCACGAGTCGTGCGCCTCCAGGCCGGTGACCCGCTGCTCCAGGGCGGCCCCGGCGAGCGCCTCGAACACCGCCCGGCTGCGCGGCACCCGCCACCACGGCCGGGCCCGGTGGGACTCGACCAGCGCGATGTGCTCGGACGCCGGTTCGAAACCCGTCGGGTCGTCCCGGTCGCCGAGCAGTTCCGGGACGCCGTCCAGCGCCCACGCCGAGCCCGCGCCCCACGCGTGGGCGACGATCTCGCCGTCCGCGGGGCGCGCCTGCAGGCGCAGCAGCACCGGCCCGTCGGGCGTGCGGGTGGCCCGCCACACCACGCCGTCCCGCTGGCGGCGGTGGGACGGGTCGCCCCCACCGCGGACGAACGCCGACAGGACGGCGCCCACCGGCACCGGCCTGCCGGGCCGCCAGATCCGCGTCGTCGCCCCGACCGTGCTCACCCCAGCAGTGTGGCGGCCCCGGCCCGCGCCGGCGCCCCTGATCGCCGTCCGCGGAAAACCGGGCGACGGGAGGGAGGGCCGGAGGGATCAGATGCTTCCGACCGAGGCGAGCGTGAGCACGTGCTCGGTCAGGGCGAGCAGCAGGTCCCGGCAGGACTGGCGCATCCGCACGTCGCACAGCGCGATCGGGACGGCGGGACCCACGCCGATCGCCTCGCGGACCTCCTCGACGGAGTACGGCTGGGTCCCGTCGAAGCAGTTGACCCCGATGATGAACGGGACGCCCCGCTGCTCGAAGAAGTCCACCGCCGGGAAGCAGTTGTCCAGCCGCCGGGTGTCTGCCAGGACGACGGCGCCCAGCGCGCCGTCCGCCAGCTCGTTCCACATGAACCAGAACCGGTCCTGCCCGGGCGTCCCGAACAGGTACAGCACCACCGACTGGTCGAACGTGATCCGGCCGAAGTCGAGGGCGACGGTCGTGGTGGTCTTCCGCTCGACGCCGGACAGGTCGTCGACGTCCCGGCTGACCTCGGTGATGACCTCCTCCGTGCGCAGCGGCGGGATCTCGCTCACCGCACCCACCAGGGTGGTCTTGCCCACCCCGAACCCACCCGCCACGAGGATCTTCACGGCGGCGACGGGGACGTCGTCCGTTCGCCGGACTGCGAAGGGGTCAGAGCCGACGGATACCATTGATCACCGCCTGGAGGACGCTGGAGTTCGGACGGACGGCCGCTCTGAAGATCACTAGCTGGTACTCGATCAGATCACTGATGAGGATCTTGACGACGCTCAGGGGCAGGTGGAGCGCCGCCGCCACCTCGGCGACCGACGTCGGGCGCTGACATCGTGCCAGGATCTCGAGGTGTTCGGGATCGAGTCGCGCAGCCACGCGCGGTTCCGGCCGTTGCAGCGCGACGACGAGGGTGATCATATCCAGTTCGGGCTGCGTCGTGCGGGTCCGTCCGCGCGTCACCGTGTACGGGCGGACCAGCGGACCCGCGTCGTCGTCGAACCACACCTGCCCGCGGGGCATCAGCCGTTCCAGCGAACCCCGGCGTCGGCCTCCGACCGGCGCGCCTGGGCACCCAGGTCCGCACCGACCCGCTGCACCAGGAGGTTCATCTCGTAGACGAGCAGGCCCAGGTCGACGTCGACCGCCGCGAGCGCCGCGAGGCACGTGCCGGTGTCACCGGACGTGACGACGAGGTAGCGGTTGTCCATCTCGACCACGGTCTGGCGCACCGACCCGCTGCCGAAGTGGCGGCTGGCCCCGCGCGCCAGCACCTGCAGGCCGGACGCGACCGCGGACAGGTGCTCGCCGTCGTCGCGGCCCAGGGTGCGCGACCGGCCGACGAGCAGGCCGTCGGACGACAGGACGATCACCTGCTCGGCGCCGGGGACGCGGCGGACCAGGTCGTCGAGCAGCCGGTCGAGACCACCGGGTTCGGGCATCATCGAGGAGCCTCCGTGTCGTTCACCCCGGGTCTGACGACGACCGGGGTGGAGGGGGTTCGGCCCACCGTGAGGCCGGCAGCGGCCAGGCTCAGGTCGGCGACGGTGAACAGCAACCGGGACAGCAGGACCACGACGACGATCGCGCCCGGGTCCAGCACCGGTGAGAGGACGGCCGCCAGGGCCACCTCCCGTGCACCCGCACCGGCGGGTGCGACGACGACGAGCAGGCCCACCACCCAGGCGAGGGCGTACCCGCCGACGGCGAGCGCCAGGGTCCGCCACGAGCGCGGGGCGCCCATCGCGGCCGCCAGGCAGTAGACCTGCGATCCGGCGCACACCCACGAGCCGAGCGCCCAGGCGAGCGCCACGGCCGTGCCGCGCAGCGTGGTCCACTCCCCGAGCGGCGGCCGCCCGACCAGGCGCAGGGCCCGGTCGAAGAGGCGCCCGAGCACCCGGGGATGGAGCACGACGAGCAGCGGGAGCACCAGCACCAGGGTCCACTCGAACCCCGAGTCGGCGACGCCGGGCGCGAAGGGCAGCCCGGCCATCACCACGACGAGGGCGCTGAACGCGGACAGCAGCAACAGCATGATCGTCGCTGCCGCGGACCGGCGCCGGGGCACCCCGTGGTCGCGTCCCAGCTCGGCCTGGACGACGACCGGCCAGAGGCTGCCGGGCACGTACTTGCCGATCTGCCCGACGAAGAAGATCCGCGCCGCGGGCCCGAACGGCAGCCGGGACCCCAGGTCGGCCAGGACGGCACGCCACGCCATGCCGGTCAGCACCAGGTTGCCGACCGTCGCGACGGCGGCGGCGACGAGCCAGCGGCCCTGCATCCGGCCGAGCGCGTCGACCACCTGGTCCCAGCGACTCGCCACCGCCCAGACGGCGAGGCCCACGGCGACGGCGGCGAAGAGCACCCGCGCCACGCGGGACTGCATCGCCGCGAGGCCGCGGCGGCCGATGGTCATCACGGCGGTCATCCCCGGTCTCCCGCAGGTTGTGACAACTCGACGGCGGGATCGTGCAGGAGGGTCTCCAGGTAGTGCCGCCAGGGACCGTCCAGGTCGACCGCCGGGACGCCGCCGCGCAGGGCCGCCAGCCCCTCGGGCCGGCCGACCTCGCGCAGCGCCTCGACGAGCGCGGCCCGGTCGCCCGGCGGGACCACGATCCCGTCGACCCCCGGCCGCACCTGCTCCGCGAGCGCGCCCGTCCGGGAGACGATCACCGGCAGCCCGTGGGCGTGTCCCAGCGTCACGTTCTGCGAGGCCGTGGCATGGCGGTAGGGCAGCGCCAGGACGTCGTGCTCCGCGAGCAGGGCGCCGATCCGCGGCCCCGGGACGTACCCGTTCTCGAGGCGGACCCGGCCGGCGAGCCGCGGGTCGGCGGCGAGGGCGCGGATCCGCTCCCCCGCGCGTCCCCACTGCTCCCCCGCGACGGTCACCTCGACGTCGGGCACGTCGGCGGCGGCGTCGAGCAGCAGGTCGAACCCCTTGTAGTCGCGCACCATGCCCAGGGCGAGCACCCGGGTGCGCCGGGGAGCCGCCGGCTCCGACGACGGGCCCGGCTCCGACGACGGCGCCTGCGCGGCGGCGACGCGGTCCGGGTGGGCCGGGGGCGTGCCCCCGGGCAGGTGCGGCGGCAGCTCGGCGACCAGGACCCGGCGCGCGCCGTGGGCGACGGCCTCGTCGGCCAGTTCCGGCGAGTGCACCAGCACGGTGTCGGCCGCGGCGAGCAGGCGCGTCGTCAGCCACTCCCCGCCCGGGTGCTGCTCGTGCGGGACGACGTTGTGCGCCAGGACGACGACCCGCGGGCCGCCGTCCCGCCGCCGCGCCCGCCCGGGAAGCCCGGGAAGCCCCAGCAGGCCCGGCCGTCCGCGCAGGGCCCGGACCAGGGTGAGCAGGGCCGGCACCTGGAGCGGGACGACGAAGACCACCACGACGACGTCCTGGTCGCGCAGGTGCGCCCCGGCCCGCCACCAGGTGCCCGGCCGGTCCCAGCGCAGCAGCGGCAACGAGCGCGGGTAGGGCGGCAGGTCGGGCGCCCCGCCGGGCACGGCCTGCTCCCCGGGGTAGAGCAGGTGCGGGTAGAGGCGCTTCCACGACACGAGCACGGTGTCGTGCCCGGCCGCGTCGAGGCGGTGGGCGAGCTCGGTCGTGTGGGCGGCGACGCCGCCCTTGTACGGGTGGGTCGGGCCGACGACGGCGACCCGGGATCCCGGGCGGGGCACCGGCACGCCGTCCGGGGACGGGCCGTCCGAGGAGGCCGGTCGGGGCTCGTGGGTCGGCTGGTCAGTCACGGACGCCGGGGTCGGTCGCCCGGTCGCCACGGGACCGCACGACCAGGTCGGCCAGCAGGGCCATCGAACCGATGATCAGGCTCGACAGCACGATGAGCACCGTGCTCGCCGGGAAGTAGAACGGGTGGCGCACCATGTCGACCACGGCCTTGCCCAGCCCGATGATCAGCAGCCACAGCGCGGGCGGCATGAGCACCTTGAGCGGGTCGAAGTACATGACCATGCGCAGCACCTGGAGGATGTACCGGTAGGCGTCGCGCAGGAAGTGGAACTTGGACTTGCCGGCCCGCTTGGCGTACTCGATCGGCACGTACTTGACGTCGTGCTGGTTGGACAGGAACGCCAGCGTGATCGTGGTGACGCACGAGAACCCCGCGGGCAGCAGCCGCAGGTACGGCAGCGCCACGCTGCGCCGGAAGGCGCGCAACCCGGAGTTGAGGTCCGGGATGTGCTGGTTGGTCAGACGCTCGGCGACCTTGCGGATGAACCACTTGGCCGGCAGGCGCAGCCACTTGTAGCTGCCCTCCTCGGTGGTCCGGGCGCCGACGACCTGGTCGTAGCTGGGGTCGTCGAGCAGCATCCGGATCAGCTCGGGGATGCGCTCGTTGGGGTAGGACATGTCGGCGTCGGTCCAGACGACGATCTCGCCGCGGGCCTGCTGGGTGCCGATGCGGCGCACGGTGCCCGACCCGCCGTTGCGGCGGAACGCGAGCACCTGCACGTTCGGCATCGTCTCGGCGGCGGCCCGCAGGACGGCGAGGGTCCCGTCGGTGCTGGCGTCGTCGACGGCGAGCAGCTCGTAGGTCAGCCCGGAGGCGTCCAGGGCCGCGGTGATCCGCTCCAGCTCGGCGAGCACGTGGTCCGCCTCGTTGAAGCAGGGCAGCACGATCGTGGCCACGGGCGGGGCCTGCTGGCCTGCAGGCACGCCCGCCGCGGGCAAGGGGTCGGTGCCCGGTCCGGGGAGGCCGGTGGCCGTCCTGGGGGCGGGCTGAGGCATCACGGTCACGGGGTGACCGGCCGGTTCGATGTCGGCGGTGACCGGGTACGCCGTCGGGTTCGTGGTGGTGTCCATCGCGGGTGCGAGGCTACCGTGCCGCGGGCCCCCACCCCATCGGGAGTGGCAAGGTCCCCCCCAAGGATTCCGACGGGGATCCGGGCAGGGATCCGCGCAGGGATCCGGCGCCGGTCCGGCGACCGGTCAGTGCCACGTCGCCAGCCAGACGTCGACGACGAGCCCGGCCCGGTCGTAGGGCCGTTCCATGAGCAGGCGCTGGTCCTCGGTGGTGTGCACGAGCGTGGCCCGCCGGGGCTGCAGGCCCAGGTTCTGCAGAGCCTTCGGGGCGGTCCCGCCGTCCTCGGCCGCGGACAGCAGCACCAGCCGGCCGCCCGCGCCGTGCACCAGGTCGCCCAGGCGCCGCAGCGACGTCACGGCGTCCGGACCAGGGCTCAGCCCCGCCGACGGGCGCCCGCAGACCCCGCGGACGACCTGCACCCACTCGTTCTGGGCCCGGATGCCGCCCACCGCGTCCTGGACGGCCACGACGACGTCCCCGGGGTGCAGGCGGGAGCAGACGGCCGAGACGGCGAGCGGCTCGTCGACCTCGGTGGGCGCGAAGGCGAGCGGCAGCGTCGCCTGCACGGCCGGGACGACGACGGCGGCGACCGCGGCGAGGGTCGCCGTCGCGAGCAGCCAGGCCGGCATCCGGCGCCGGGCCCAGCGGACCGCCCAGGCGGCGACCGCGGTCGCGGCGATGACCACCGCCGGCAGGACGACCGGCACCAGGCGGCGGTCGGCCCACGGGTGGTCCGGCGTGATCGCGGGGCGGTAGAGGGTGATCACGACCGAGCCGAAGCCCACGAACCCCGTCACCAGCCACCGGGGCGGCAGCGCCGAGCCGGCGCCCGGGCGGCCGGGAGCGCTGCGCAGCCACCAGCGGACCACCAGGGCCGCGGCCCCCGCGAAGGCGAGGAGCGCGCCGACCGTCACCGGCACGCCGACGTACCAGACCACCCAGGTCACGGACTGCTCGGCGTAGGTGCGGCTGCCGTCGATCGGCAGGAACTGCTGCTCCTGCAGGCTGGCGACCAGCAGGTTGCCGGGGTCGTCGGGCGCCTGCCGCACGACCTGCCACAGCGGCCGGCTCGCCAGGAACGCCCCCACGAGGACGACGAGCAGCGCCGCCGTCCAGGGCAGCACCCGCTCGACCCGGGCCCGGACGGCGGACTCCCGCCACGGGCCGCGCGACCGTTCCCGCCACCGGTACGCGGCGACGGCGGCGAAGGTCAGCGCCACCAGCCCCGCGGTGGCCGCGACCAGGGGCTCCAACGAACCGGAGATAGTGTCCAGATAGGGTCGGGCGAGCCAGAGGGCCGGCACGGCGGCCACCGCGATCCCGACGATCCCCGACGTCAGCAGCGGGACCGCCGCGGGGTGGCGGCGCAGCCACAGCACCGCCGCGACGGGGACCAGCAGGGCGATCTCGCGGACGGTGTCCACCCGCACCAGCCCGGTGAGGCCGAGCAGGGCCCCGGCCAGCAGGGCCGTGCGGCGGGCCCGGAGCCGGCCCGCGGCCACGGCCTCCGGCGGCCCGACCGGGTCGGCGGCGTCCACCGCGTCGACGGCGAGCGCCGCCGCGCCGAGCAGCAGCAGCGTCGCGGCGGGCTCCGAGACCGTCGTCCGGGCGGCGTGCACGACCGGCTGGGCGAGCGCCAGCCCGAGGGCCGCCAGCGGCGCCCAGCGGGGACCGACGACCCGCGCCGTCAGCGCGGCGGCAGCGAGGATCATCAGGCCGCCGAGCAGGCACGGGACGGCGAACAGGCCGGTCCAGCCGTGCAGCCACCAGCCGGTCGAGAACAGCGCCGGGGCGCCGATGAGGAACTGCGGGACGACGTGCGCGCCGGTCGCGCCGTCCGCCACCTGGTAGAACGCCGGGCTCGCCAGGCTGAACCCGGGCACCGACAAGGCCTGCACGCCGCCGAACGCGCCGAGGCTCGCGTCGACCGGCAGGCCGTGGTGGGTCGCGAGCCACTGCGCGTAGAGGGCGTACGACCCGGCGTCCCGGCGGAGCACCAGGTGCTGGTCGTAGGTGTTGATCGTCCAGACGACGAAGAGGACGGCGATGAGCGCCGACGCCGCCGCCGACCACACCGGCACCGGCGGCCCGCCCCGGACGGGCACCCAGCGCGCGAGCCGCACCACGCCGTAGCCCACCGGCACGAGCAGCGGGACCACGACCAGCGGGTTCCACCATCCGAACGGCGCGAGCAGGGGTGCGAGCAGGCAGACGGCGCCGACGGCCAGGGCCGCGACCGGCCCCCCGCCCAGCAGCACCGCTGCCGCCGTCCGTTCACCGCGCAACTGCGCTGGCTCCCTCACGACCTCTCCCGGGCGCTGGTGACCCCGACGTCGCGCCGACGCCACGGTGACCGTAGTGGGTCCGGCGCCTGATGGGAGGGCTGGTTGCGCCACAACGCGCCGACCCGCCGCTACAGTGACCCCGTGGTGCGCGCGACCCCGCCGCCCGGTGACGTGCCCGGGCTGCTCCGACGGCTGATGGCCGAGGACCCCGGGCGGCCGCGGCTCACCTGGTACGGCGCCGACGAGCGGGTGGAACTGTCGGCCAAAGTACTCGACAACTGGGTCGCCAAGACGGCGAACCTGCTCGTCGACGAGCTGGACGCCGGTCCGGGCAGCCGGATCGTGCTCGCCCTGCCCGCACACTGGCGGACCGTCACCTGGCTGCTGGCCGTCTGGGCGACCGGGGCGTGCGCGGTGCTCCCGGCCGGCGGTTCCGCGCCGGTGCCCGCCGGCGACGTCGTCGTCTCGGACGACGTCGAGGTGCTGGAGGCGGCCGGGCGCGCGGTGCCCGTGGGGGTGGCGCTGCCGGCCCTCGCCCTGGCGTTCGGGGCGGGCCTGCCGCCGGGCGCCGTCGACGCGGCGAGCGGCGTCCGCTCGCACGGCGACGTCTTCGTCCCCCTGGTCCCCCCGGTGGCGGACGACCCCGCCCTGGTGATCGGCGCCGAGACCCTCCTGCACGGCGACCTGCTCGCCGCGGCGGAGCGGGCCGCGGACGCCGCCGGCTGGCCCGCGGGGGTGCGCCTGCTGAGCGACGGCGACCCGCGCCGGGCCGTGGCCGAGGTGCTGGGGCCGCTGGTGCGGTCGGGGTCCGTGGTCGTCCACCACGCCCTGGCCGGCCTGGACGCCGCCGCCCGAACCACCCTGACGACCCAGGAAGCGATCACCACCCACCCCTGACGCTCCCCCCGTCCCCCGCCGTGATCGCGGGAGAGGGGGTGACGGGGTGGGCGTCAGCTGCGCAGGTCCTGGACGGCGCGCAGCACCGCCGTCGGGACGGCGCCGGGCGTCGCCACGAGCACCACGGCCGCCGTGCGGTGCGCGGCGAGCCAGGCCGATGTCCGGGCGGGCAGGCCGCTCGCGCCCACGAGCAGCACCGGCCGGGCCTGGGCCGCCGCGACGAGGAGCGTGACGTCGGCCTGCGCCCCCGAGGCGAGCACCGCCCGGTCGGCGGGGGCCGAGGCGCCCAGGGACCCCGCGACCGCGACGGCGACCGCGTCGTCCCCCGTCCCGTCGGGGCCGGTCACCCGGGTGCGGCGGGTGACCCCCGCGGCCGCGAGGGTGCGCAGCGCGGCGTCGGGCACGAGCGAGGCCGGGCCCACCACCACGACCGAGGTCACGTGCAGGGACCGCAGCGCCGCGAGCGTGCTCGCCGGGACGCCGGTGCGGCCCGCGAGCAGCAACGGCCGCCCCGAGGCGGCGGCGGAGCCCGCGGCGACCAGCGTGTCGAGCAGCGCGCCCGGGTCGCCCGAGGCGAGCACGGCCTCGTGCGCCGGGGCACCGGTCACGGTGGCGAGCGCGGCGGCCGTGGCCCACCGGTCGGCGCCGGCGATACGGGTGACCGTCGTCACGCCGAGGGCGCGCAGCTGCTGCTCGACGGCGGCCGACACCGCGGACGTCGGGCCCACGATCCAGGCCGTGCGCACCTGCCGGGTGACGAGGTCGCGGGCGACCACCGGCGCCAGGGTGTCGGGCGCGGTGAGCAGCAGCGGCGCCGCATGCGCCGCCGCGAACGGCGCGGCGGACAGGGCGTGCGCCAGCCCGTCGTCGCCGGTGCCCGCCAGGACGACGGCGTGCGCGTCCGGCTGCGCCAGGCGCCCGGCGATCACCGAGGTGAGGGCCGGGTCGGTGCCCGCGGCCCGGCGGACCGGGCAGCCGTCCCAGGCGGCGGGAGCAGCACCCGGGACGCCCGGGCCTCCCGGCGAAGCGCTCGGCGAGGGGCTCGCGGACGGGCTCGGGGAGGGCGAGACGGCGGGCATCGGCACCCGGCTCACCGGACCGGGCACCGTGCCGGCGAGCGAGTCCGGCGTGGCGAGCACCTCGACGTCGCGCACGACCGGCGGCGTCGACCCCACCGGGGACCCGCTGGTCACGGTCACCCGGTAGGCGCCCGGCGGGACCGGGTGCCCGGCGGCGTCGCGCAGGTCCCAGGAGGCGGAGATCCGGCCCGTGGCCGTCCCGGCGACCGTGCGGACGGCGGCGCCGCCGCACCAGCGCGTCGCGGTGAGCGCCCAGCGCTGGCGGGTCGGGACGGAGGCCGTGAAGGTCACCGGCGCTCCCGCGACGGTCGTCGGCACGTCGTTCAGCACCGGCGCGACGAGGGCGGGGACCATCAGCGCCGCGGCCCGGCCCCGCAGCACGGGCAGGCGGGGGTAGGCGGCGTCGCCCGGGCAGTCGGTCGAGTCGACGTCCCGGTGACCGCTCACGCCGTAGACGCCGACGCGGGTGCCGGCCGGGAACCGGGTGTAGCTGCCCCCGCCCGAGACGAGCGTGACGCGCCCGGCCGGGTTGATCCCGTACTGGGCCGCCTGCCAGGCGAGCAGCGGGACCAGGCCCTGCTCGGTGGCGGCGGTGAGCGGCGTCGTCATGAACGTCCCGAGGACGGCGACCCCGAGCGTCTCGCCGTTGAACCCGCCCGCGTGCGCTCCCATGACGGGCGCGGTGAGGCTGCCGCGACGGCCCTCGAAGGTGCGCCCGAACCGGTCGACGACGAAGTTGTAGCCGACGTCGTTCCAGCCGCGGACCTTGGTGTGGAACGCGTACAGCGAGCGCACCTGGGCGTACGCCTCGTCGGGCGTGTACGCGGTGAGGGTGTCGGTGTGATGGACGATGAGCGCCTTCACCGAGCTCAACGTCACCGGCGCCGCCTTGACGAGCCGCTCGTCGGCCCCCCAGGCCGCCCGCGTGATGATCTGCGGCTGCCCGGTGGCGGCGCGGGCGGCCGAGGGCGGGGACGGCGGGTCGTCCGCGGCGGAGCGCCCGCCGTCCACCAGGTCGACGGCGAGGCCCGCCGGCGGCGCGCCGGTCGCGGTGTCGACGCGCACCTGGACGCCGTCCGCGCCGTTGACCATGAGGGGCGCCGAGGCCGCGGCCCCTCGGAGCGCCCCTGCCCGGACGGCGTCGGGGCTGCCCGCGTCGGGACCGTCGCCGTCGGGCTGCAGCGGCGTCCAGGCCGACCAGCGACCCTGCTCCCGCACCCGGACCGCGAGCCGGGTGGGCGCCGTCCGCGCCGTCCAGCTCACCGCGACCAGGTCGAACCGGTGGGTCTGCAGCTGCCCGGTGAGGACGGCGGGGGCGATCGCCGCGGCGGC
>Ga0302322_100005246_pt1 | contig 11360 bp, 7 predicted proteins | sample Fen_T0_2_FD_203757 | JGI IMG/M metagenome (GOLD analysis project Ga0302322, IMG submission 203757) | Peat permafrost microbial communities from Stordalen Mire near Abisko, Sweden - Fen_T0_2 | ecosystem: Environmental > Terrestrial > Soil > Wetlands > Permafrost | place: Sweden: Abisko... | reverse complement strand
GACCTGATGCCGTACATCGAGCGCGCACCGTGGCAGGACTTCGTGGTCCGCACGCTCGTACACCGCGAGGTCAATGGCCTGCCGCTCATGACGGCCGAGCTGGTGATCGCCGGCCAGGACACCCGCCGGCTGCACCCGGCCGCGGCGATCTACCCGTTCCATTTTCGCAAGACCTACTTTTCCGGCCACCTGCGCGGCGATCCGAGCGCCGAGTTCGAGCAGCAGATGCTCGCGTCGCGGCTGTCTGCGACCCCCCCGCCGATCGGCCACGAGGCGAGCGTGTTCCGCAGCTGCATGGTGCCGGGGCAGTCGTACGCGCGGCTGACCCCGTTCGGCGGCGAGCCCCCGGAGAGCAACATCACGAAGGCCCAGAAGCTGGGGCTGGCGACCGCGGCGGGGCTGTGGCGGCTCGCCGAGGAGCTGCTCGCGCAGCACCTCGCGCTCCACCGCGGCGGCCTCGCGCACGGCGACTCCGAGCTGCACAACTGCATGGTGTGCCCGGCGCCGCTGGCGCCGATCCTGATCGACTTCGAGGCCGCGGTTCGCAAGGACGCGCTGGACGATGCGGCGTGGCAGGCGCGCTGCAAGCTCGACCTGATGCCGCTGTTGCGTGAGGCGGTCTATCTGCTGTGCGCGCTGGGCCGGCAGCCGAGCCCGCTGGCCGAGCTGGCGTGGGCCCGGCTGCCCGAGCTGTTTCGATCCCCTCAGCGGTTCCAGGCCGCGATCGAGACCCACGACGAAGTCTAGCCGCGCGGTTGCCCTGCCGGAAAACGCCGCGAAACACCCCCGAAATACGTCTCGAGGGCCGCGACTCTTGTGAAAAAAAAGTCCTCCGAAAGTCGCGCCGCGGGGCGTCCAAAAGCGCTACAGGACGGAAGGCAACCAGGCAGCTTTCGAATCGCGAAAGAGGAGAACGAACGAACATGAGTGGAAACACGGCCCGGCGCGCGGCGATCACGGCAGCAACCAACTACACCCACCAGGGGGCGCCTCTCGATTACAAGGGGACGTCGGCCGCTGAGCTGTTCGGCTCGAACGTGTTTGGGCTCGCCACGATGAAGGCGCAGCTGCCCAAGGAGGTCTTCCGTTCGCTCAAGCGCACGATGGATACCGGCGCGCCGCTCGATCCCAAGGTCGCCGACGTGGTCGCGGCGACGATGAAGGCGTGGGCGCTCGGCAAGGGCGCCACGCACTACGCGCACGTGTTCTACCCGCTGACCGGCCTCAGCGCCGCCAAGCACGATAGCTTCCTGTCGCCGGACGGCGAGGGCGGGGCGATCACCGAGTTCACCGGCAAGACGCTGCTCCAGGGCGAGCCCGACGCGTCGAGCTTCCCCAACGGCGGCATCCGCGGCACCGCCGAGGCCCGCGGCTACACGGCGTGGGACGTCACGAGCCTGGCGTACCTTATCGAGTCGCCCAGCGGCATGACGCTGTGTATCCCGACCGCGTTCATCTCGTGGAGCGGCGAGGCGCTCGACAAGAAGACGCCGCTGTTGCGCTCCGGCGTGGCGCTCAACGCGCAGGCCGCGCGCATCCTGAAGCTGTTCGGGCACGACAAGCCCGCGACGATCGTGTCGTACGCCGGCGCCGAGCAGGAGTACTTCCTGATCGACAAGCACTTCTTCTACACGCGCCCCGATCTGATCAGCGCCGGGCGCACGCTGTTCGGCGCCAAGCCGCCCAAGGGCCAGGAGTTCGAGGATCAGTACTTCGGCGTGATCCCCGAGCGCGTCATCGCCTACATGATGGATGTCGAGCGCGAGTGCTTCAAGCTCGGCGTCCCGGTCAAGACCCGCCACAACGAGGTCGCGCCTGGCCAGTACGAGGTCGCGCCGGTGTTCGAGGCCGCCAACATCGCGGCCGATCACCAGCAGATGATCATGACCATGCTGAAGCAGGTCGCCGAGAAGCACGGCCTGGTGTGTCTGCTCCACGAGAAGCCGTTCGCCGGGGTCAATGGCTCGGGCAAGCACGTCAACTTCTCGTTCGGCAACTCGACCCAGGGCAACCTGCTGGAGCCCGGCGAGACGCCGCACGATAACGCGCAGTTCCTGGTGTTCTGCGGCGCGGTGATCCGGGCGGTGCACCGCCACGGCGGCCTGCTCCGCGCGGTGATCGCGACCGCGAGCAACGACCACCGCCTGGGCGCCAACGAGGCCCCGCCGGCGATCATCTCGGTGTTCCTCGGCGAGCAGCTCTCGGATGTGTTCGAGCAGATCCGCGCGGGCGGCGCCAAGTCCTCGAAGCTGGGCGGCACGCTCGAGATCGGCGTCGACTCGCTGCCCAAGCTGGTGCGCGACGCCGGCGATCGCAACCGGACCAGCCCGTTCGCGTTCACCGGCAACAAGTTCGAGTTTCGCGCGGTCGGTTCGAGCCAGTCGATCGCCGATCCGCTGATCGCGCTCAACACCGCGGTCGCCGAGTCGTGCGACTACATCGCCACCAAGCTCGAGGCCGGCCTCGCCAGCGGCAAGAAGCTCAACGTCGCGATCCAGGAGCTCCTGGGCGAGATCATCCGCGACCACGGCGCGGTGGTGTTCGACGGCAACGGCTACTCGGCCGAGTGGCACGCCGAGGCCGAGAAGCGCGCCCTGCCGAACTACAAGACCGCGGTCGACGCGCTGCCGGTGTTCCAGCACAAGGACGTCATCGGCCTGTTCGAGAAGTACAAGGTGCTCACCCCGCGCGAGCTCGCGGGCCGCTACGAGGTCTACGTCGAGCAGTACAACAAGTCCGTCAACGTCGAGGCCAAGCTCACCGCCAAGATCGCCAAGACGTCGATCCTGCCGGCGGCGCTGCACTACCAGACCGCGCTCGCCGAGAACGCCAACGCTACCAAGGCGGCGGGGATCACCAGCGACACCACGATCCTGAAGCAGGTCAGCGAGCTGATCGGCAAGCTCCAGGGCGGCATCCTCGCGCTCGAAGCGGTGTCGAGCAAGCACGTCACCGAGGGCGCGCTGGCCGAGGCCAAGCACTTCTGCACTGCGGTGATCCCGGCGATGGCGAAGGTCCGCGAGGTCGTCGACACGCTCGAGACCATCGTGGACGACGAGCTGTGGCCGCTGCCGACGTTCCAGGAGATCCTGTTCATCAAGTAGCGGCGGTCACCGCCTCGACGATCGCTGGCTCACGCGGCGCGTCAGCTCGCACCGCCTGGCATCCCTCCGTCCGGGTCCAACATTTGTGGGCCGCGAAACGAACGCGAAACATGGCTGGGCTAACGATCGCGAGATGAAGAAGGTCGAGGCCATCATCAAGCCGTTCAAGCTCGACGAGGTCAAAGAGCGGCTCGCCGAGATCGGTGTCCATGGCATGACGGTCACCGAGGTCAAGGGCTTCGGTCGTACCGGCGGCAAGAAGGAAGTCTACCGAGGGTCCGCCTACGTCGTCGATTTCGTCCCCAAGGTGAAGGTCGAGATCATCGTCCCGGACGAGTCCGTGCAGCACGTCGTCACGGTGATCACGGAGGCGGCGCGGACCGGCAAGATCGGCGACGGCAAGATCTTCGTGACGGCGATCGACGAGGTGATTCGGATTCGCACCGGTGAGACGGGTGAGGACGCGATCTAGTATAACCGGGGCGTGACTCCGAACGAGCTGAACGACTACGTCAAGAACCACGGCGTCAAGATGATCGACGCCAAGTTCGTCGACTTCCTGGGCCAGTGGAAGCACCTGACCTATCCGATCGAGCGGCTGCACGAGGGCCTCGAGGAGGGTTTCGGGTTCGATGGGTCGTCGATCGCCGGCTGGAAGGCGATCAACTCGTCCGACATGCTGATGAAGCCGGATCCCACCACCGCGGTGGTCGATCCGTTCCTGAAGACGCCGACGCTGTCGCTGCTCTGCGACGTGATCGATCCGATCACCCACGAGCCGTACGGGCGCGATCCCCGGAGCCTCGCCAAGCGCGCCGTCGCGTTCCTCAAGTCGACCGGCGTCGCCGACACGGCGTACTTCGGCCCCGAGGCCGAGTTCTTCGTGTTCGACTCGATCGAGTACTCCGAGGAGCCGAACCACTCGTTCTTCCACGTCGACTCCGACGAGGCCGGCTGGAACACCAAGCGTAGCGAGGGCGGCGGCAACAAGGGCGCGAAGCCGGCGACCAAGGGCGGCTACTGCATCGTCGGCCCCGGCGATCAGCTGACCGATCTACGCACCCAGATGGTGATGACGATGCAGGCCGTCGGCATCGTGATCGAGACCCATCACCACGAGGTCGCCTCGGCCGGCCAGTCCGAGATCGACATGAAGTACGACACGCTGGTGAAGATGGCGGACCAGGTGCTCTGGTACAAGCACATCGTCAAGAACGTCGCACGCCAGAGCGGCAAGACGGCGACGTTCATGCCCAAGCCGCTGTTCGGCGACAACGGCAGCGGCATGCACACGCACCAGTCGCTGTGGAAGGCCGGCAAGCCGCTGTTCGCCGGCGACGCGTACGCCGGCATGAGCGAGCTCGCGCTGTTCTACATCGGCGGCCTGCTCAAGCACGCCGGCGCGATCTGCGCGTTCGCCAACCCGACGACGAACAGCTATCGCCGGCTGGTCCCGGGCTACGAGGCGCCGGTCAACCTCGCGTACTCGGCGCGCAACCGCTCGGCGTCGGTCCGGATCCCGATGTACTCGAGCTCGCCCAAGGCCAAGCGGCTCGAGCTGCGGTCGCCCGATCCGTCGTGCAACCCGTACCTGGCGTTCGCGGCCATGATGATGGCGGGGCTCGACGGCATCGAGCACCGGATCCATCCCGGCGATCCGCTCGACAAGGACATCTATTCGCTGTCGCCCGAGGAGCTGGCCGAGGTGCCCACGGTACCCGGGTCACTGGACGCGTCGCTCGACGCACTGCACGCAGACCGCGGGTTCCTGATGAAGGGAGATGTGTTCTCCAACGATCTCATCGATGCGTGGATCGCGTACAAGCGTGAGAACGAAGCTGACCACGTTCGGCTACGTCCGGTTCCCGCGGAGTTCCAGCTCTACTACGACTGCTAGAGCAGCCCTCCCCGCCGCTTGTAACTCGGCGGGCCCCCTGGCAGAATCTACACATTCCGGACTGCGTTCAGCCATGCAGTCATGAGCGCCGAGCACCTGCGTGGAATTCAGCAAGCCAGGAAGCATTGCAGCGGAACGTCCGCGTGCGCGCATAGGCGCTGCGTATTCAGCCCTGGTGGGCTGGGCCGCCAGCCTGCCGGTCCCGGCTGCCCTGCGCGGCTGGGGTTACCGCGCGTTTGCGCGGGCCGTCGGCGCAAACCTCGACGAAGTCGAGCTCGAGCTCGCGGGTTATCCGTCGTTCGGTGACTTCTTCGCCCGCAAGCTGCGGCAGGGTGCACGCCCGATCGACCCGTCGCCCACCGCGATCATCTCGCCGTGCGATGGCGTGGTCGCCGCGCGGGGGATCGCGACCGCGGGCTCCCTGGTCCAGGCCAAGGGCCATGATTACCAGCTCGCCGAGCTGGTCGCCGACGCGGCGCTCGCGGCGCGGCTGACCGAGGGACCTTACGCGACGATCTATCTGTCGCCGCGGGACTATCATCGCATCCACGCGCCGGTCGACGCACAGGTGCTCGGGTTCGACTACCTGCCGGGGGCGCTGTGGCCGGTGAACCCACGCGTCGCGGCGCATCGCGAGGGCCTGCTCGCGCGCAACGAGCGCGTCGTGATCCGGCTGAATGCCGGCGCGCTCGGTCACGTCGCACTCGTCATGGTGGGCGCCGGTGGGGTAGGCAACATCCGGATCGCCGCCGGGCTGTCCGATCCCGCGCCCGCCGATAGCGCCGACTGGCGGCGCGCGCGCGAGCCTCGCCGCGTCGAGCTGGCCGGTGTCCACGTCAAGCGCGGCGACGAGCTCGGCGCGTTCCGGCTGGGCTCGACCGTCGTGCTGGTGTTCGAGCCGCGCGCGGTCGAGCTCGGCGGCGCGGTCGGCGACGCCGTGCAATTCGGCCAGGCGATCGGCCGCACGCTCCGCGGGGCAGGGAGCAGGTCGTGAGCAAGCGCGACGACGATTCGCAGGCCGATATGGAAGTCGGCATGACGACCGCGGAGCGCCGGCGGCGCCGCCGCCGCGGCGGCGGGCTGCGGGTTCCATCGGACAACGTGCCGCGCCGGGCCAATCCGCCGGTCGCGCCGGTCCCCGAGGATCCATCGCTGGCGATGTCGATCGCCTACAGCTTCTCGACCGACGCGGACGCCGCGCCACGCACCGGCCGCGATGGCGTGCCGACCTACGAGGCCGACGCGATGCCCACGGTGATCGACCCGGTGAGCGGGCCGATCGAGCAGGCCGACTTCGAGATGCAGACCCGCGAGATGTCCGCGGTCGATCTCGAGGCGCTCGGGCTGTCGGAGGCCGCGATGTCCGGCCACGGGTTGCCGATCCATCGGATCACGTCGCCGGGCATGGGCCGCGTGACCGGCGGGCCGCCCGATCTCGGCGTGCAGGTCCGGTTCAAGAAGCGCGACCAGACCGATCCGGTGGTCATCGACGATCTCGACGTCGATTTCGACGGCATGGCCGAGGGGGCGCGCACGCTCGAGCAGCCGATCCATCGCGACGACACCGAGCACGGCGGCGACGATGCCGCCGAGGTCGAGGACGTCGACGATGACGACGTCGATGCGGTCGATGACGACGGCGAGCGCGACGACACGGCGTCGGATGGCACCGCGATGGATGGCGGGTTCGAGCCGCCGGCGCCGCAGGCCCCGACGCCGCCATACGCGCCGCCTTTGCAATACGTGGCGACGCCCGCGCCGCAGCCGCACACGCCGCCGCCTTTGCAATACGCGGCGATGCCCGCGCCGCAGCCGCACACGCCGCCGCCGCAATACGCGGCGATGCCCGCGCCGCAGCCGCACACGCCGCCGCCGCAGTACGCGCCACCGCCGCAGCAGCACCAGTCCCCCGATCCGCTCCGCCGGGTGCCGTTCGGCGATACCTCGCAGCCGCGCATGGTGCTTCCGGACGCACCGCCGCGGATCGGGCGACCGCCGGCCCCGCTCGCCGGGCAGAAGGCGATGCGCGCCCAGACCGTGGCGCTGTCCGAGGAGGATCTCGAGGAGGTCCGCGAGGCGGCGCGGCTGGCGAGCCATCTGTCGCCGCGGCAGGGGTCGTCGTCGATCCCGCCGCCGATGCCGTCGGCCAAGCCGGCTGACGCGCGGCCGCGCGTGGCCAGGCCGCCCTCGGTCCCCGAGATCGATCTCGCGGCGCTCGAGGTTCGCGAGGCCGGCGGGTCCGGCGAGTTCGAGGTCGACGTCGAGGGCATCGTCGATGCCAGGTCGGCGCCGATCGCGCTCTTGACCCCCGCCGCCGCTCCGGTGGCGCCGGCGGCTGCCGCGTCGCAGCCGGGGGGAAACGCCGAGCCGCGCGGCGGGCATGCCTCGGGCGGAGGGCCTCCGCCGGTGACCGCGCCGTCGCAGCGCGAATCGCAGCCGATCCCGGTGATGCGCGAGCCCGGCGCGCCGCCGCCGCCTCCGGTCGTCCACAACAAGGCACCGCCGGCGCCGCCGCCCGCCAAGAAGGAGCGGCCGGCCGCGGCATCCGCCCGGCCAGACAGCAAGTCCGACGGCAAGCCGGGGCGCGGCAAGTCATGGTTCGTCGATCTGTTCGACGAGGACTACCTGCGCACGCTGCCGTTCCTGACGCCGCAGGCGACCCAGGCGGAGGCCGAGTTCGTGATCGACGCGATGGGCCTGACGCCGGGCGCGCAGGTGCTCGACGTCGGCTGCGGCTACGGCCGCCACGCGATGGAGCTCGCGGCGCGCGGGTTCCACGTCGTCGGGCTCGATACGTCGACCCCGCTCCTGGTGCGCGGCGGCGAGGAGGCCCACCGCCGCGGCCTGACGATCAACTTCGTCCGGGGCGACATGCGCGAGCTCGACTTCGACGCCCAGTTCGACGGCGCGTACTGCTTGTTCTCGACGTTCGGCTACTTCGACGACGAGACCAACAAGAAGACGGTCGCCAACATCGCGCGCGCGCTCAAGCCGGGCGGCCGCGTGCTGATCGAGATCCTGAACCGCGACTACGTGATCGCCGACCTCCCGACGCGCGTGTGGTGGGAGGGCGACGGCTGCGTCGTGCTCGAGGAAGTCGAGCTCAATTACTTCTCGTCGCGCATCCAGGTGAACCGCTCGGTGGTGTTCGATGATGGCCGCCAGGTCGAGCAGGAGATCTCGGTGCGCGCCTACTCGCTGCACGAGGTCGGAAAGCTCCTGCACTCGGCCGGGTTCCGCGTGCTCGAGGTGTCCGGCGCGTACCACACGCGCGGCCGGTTCTTCGGCAATCAGTCGCGCCACATCATCGTGCTGGCGGAACGCAAAGAGCCCGCGGCGAGCTGACACCGCGGCGCCGGCGCGGTTGCGCCGCGTGCCAGCTGGCGTGACGTTTGTGACGCTCTGCGATCTTCGTTCGCGGCGATGTCGCCGCGCGTGCGATGATTGAACGGTAAAGCCGGGCAACCAGACAACCACGCACGGGGTCGATCGCTCACAGCGATACAGCGCCGCGTGTCGCTGCGGCTCGGACGCCTCAGGGGGTGTCCTGAGACGTTGCGGCTGTCCCAGGATGTCCTTGGGATGTCGCATAGATAGCAAAATGTTTCGGTCGCCGACATGGAATATACGAGGCCCATCGCGGGTAACACGAAGGTGCCGCCGCGGGAGGATTCCGTACAACATTTGGGCGGCTCGAGCGTCTCTATAGGTGCGCACGGTGGAGCGCAGAAGGGCAGTCTCATGGCAGCCATCGTCAGCAGCGTTGGACTCGAAGGTTCCGATCGTCCGAGCGCGCGCAAGAATCGCGTCGCGCGGGTCTCGGCCAAGGCGGCGCATCGCGCGTCACCGCCGCCCTCATCAGAGCACGACGACGACGCGGATCCCGAGGCCGCGGCGGGAGACGAGGGAGGGGACGGCGGCGAGGCCAGCGAGCCCGAAGCCGACGCCGACGCCGAGGCAGGCAACGAGGCAGGCGAGGTCGCCGTCGCCAAGCGGCCCGACAACGCGACGTACTTGTCGATGTACTTCCGCGACATGGCGGCGCTCGACGTGCTGCGGCCCGAGCAGGAGTTCGGCTCGGCGCGCGAGATCGAGGCGCTCGAGATCGCGCTATGGGAAGTCGTGCTCGCGCACCCGCCCGCGGTCGAGCACGTGCTCGCCGCGATCGAGCCGATCGCCGCGCTGCCGAGCGAGGCCAAGGCGTTGCGCCAGACCAAGCGCGACGGCAAGGACGCCGCGACCAGGGACGTCACCAAGGCCTTCGCCAAGCTGGCGGCGCGCGCGGCGCGCAAGCTGCGCGCCGAGGACGTCGATCACCTGTTCATCGACGCCGCGCTGGGGGCGATCGACCGGATCACGCTCGGCGTGGGCAGCCGCGGCGGCGCGCTCCACACGCTCGGCAGCGAGCGGGCGCGCAAGGACTGGCTGCGCCAGGTCCACGCCGCGAACCGCGCGGCGGCCGCGGCGCGCAACGCGTTCGTCAACGCGAACCTCCGGCTCGTCGTCTCGATCGCCCGCCGGTTCAACCACGGCCGGATGGCGCTCGCCGATCTGATCCAGGAGGGCAACCTCGGGCTCATCAAGGCGGTCGAGCGCTACGACTACCGGCGCGGCTTCCGGTTCTCGACCTACGCGAGCTGGTGGATCCGCCACGCGATCAGCCGCGCGCTGGCCGACAAGGGCCGCGAGGTCCGGCTGCCGGTCCACATGATCGACGCGCAGCACCGGCTGACCAAGGCGCGGCGCCAGCTCACCGGTCAGCTCGGCCGGCAGCCGACCAGCGAGGAGCTCGCGGCGGCGACCCAGATGCCGATCGACAAGATCGAGAAGATGCGGAGCTGGCTGCTGGAGCAGTCGATCTCGATCGACAAGCCGGTCGGCGACGACGAGGGACGCGTGCTCGGCGAGGTGCTCGAGGATCCGGATCGCGAAGACACCTCGCCGACCGGCGAGCTCGAGTGGGAGGCGCTGACCACCGAGGTCCGCGATCTGCTCCGCGAGCTGCGGCCGATCGAGGCCGACATCCTGCGCCAGCGGTTCGGCCTCGAGACCGAGCAGGAGCTGACGCTCAAGGAGATCGGCGAGAAGTACAATCTGTCGCGAGAGCGGATCCGGCAGCTCCAGGAGCAGGCGCTCGCCAAGATGCGACGGGCGCTGGCGCGTCGCGATCTGATGTGATCCAGGTCGCGGACGCGGGGTAGGTGTGGGTAGGTGCCGTCACCTGGAACGTTGCCCCGGCGTATCCGACGTGGGACGTTTCTGCATGGTCATGCGCCTACCGTCGATTGTTCCAGCCACACTGGCGCTGCTCTGGGGTCTCGCCGGTCTTGCCGTTCCGGCCATGTCCGCCTGCAGCAAGGAAAATCCCAAGCTCATGGTGACGGGCCTCGACCCGGACAAGGGCGACACCGAGGGTGAGACGTATATCCGGATCAAGGGCAATCGGTTCACCGCCGATGGCCCGCGCACCGCGAAGGTCTACTTCGGCGGCCGTCAGGGCCGGGTGATCCGGTTCGAGAGCGACAAGGAGATGGTCGTCCAGCCGCCGGGGGGGAAGGCCAACGAGGTGGTCGACGTGCTGATCGTGTTCGACCCGGGCGGCTCGCTCAAGATCCCCGGCGGCTTCAAGTTCATCGAGAAGCGCAGCGGGATGCCGTCGGTCGACGACTTCGGCTCGAAGAAGAACTAGGCCAGGTTCAGGCGGAACAGCTGCTGGCCGAGCAGCACGTACGACTCATGGCCGACGGCGCGCTCGCCATTGACCTTGATGAAGGTGCCATTCGAGCTGCCCAGGTCGGCCAGGAACACGCGGCCATCGCGCAGCGTGACCCGCGCGTGCAGGCCCGAGACGTAGCCATCGTCGGGGAAGTTGATATCGCCGCGCTCGCGGCCGAGCGTGCAGCTATCGCCGAGCAGCGGGAACGCGGCGCCGGTGATCTCGCGGCCGATGATCACCGTGAGCTTGCCCCAGTAGCCCGGGTTCGGACTGCCCATCAGCTCGGTGCCATCCGCGGTCGGCTCCGGCGCGGCGATCAGCTCGAAGCGCAAGAGCTCCTGGCCGATCCGGATGATCTGGCCGGTCGTCAGCTCCTCTTCCTGCGTCATCTTGACGAACACGCCGTTGAGGCTGTCGAGATCGTGCACCACGGCGCTGGGGCCGCGGATATCGAGCTGCGCGTGGATCGGCGACAGGTAGCCATCGTTCTCGAACACGGCGCCAAAGCTGCGGCCGAGCTTGTTCTCGCCCTGGCGGAGATCGTGCGAGCCACCCTCGGTGCCATCGGGACGGATCAGCGTCATCGAGATCCGCGCGCGCGCCAGCGGCACGCCGTGACCTGCCGTGGGCGGAGGGATCTGCA
>Ga0302322_100005245_pt1 | contig 11361 bp, 11 predicted proteins | sample Fen_T0_2_FD_203757 | JGI IMG/M metagenome (GOLD analysis project Ga0302322, IMG submission 203757) | Peat permafrost microbial communities from Stordalen Mire near Abisko, Sweden - Fen_T0_2 | ecosystem: Environmental > Terrestrial > Soil > Wetlands > Permafrost | place: Sweden: Abisko... | reverse complement strand
GTCGAGGGTCTGGACCAGAATGCGGTCCTCGAGCGGCTTGATGGAGACCGACACGGTTACATCCTCCGGGATGTCGATGGGCCGCCGACGGGTGCGCGGCGAGCTCGGATCAGTGGTTCGGTTGGCAGTCCCCGGTGGGGAGTGCCAGATCAGACAGTACGCAGGCATTAGCACTCCGTCAAGTTGAGTGCCAGCACCCCGACGGCCCGACCAGCGCACAATGGGCCCATGTCGCCGACCCGGTCCGCCGAGCTCGCCCGGTGGCTGGCGACCGACCCCGGGAGGGCGGCCATCAGGGCCGCCCAGTCGGCCGCGAGCGCCCACGCGACGGACCCGCTCGGTGCGGCCACCGCCCTGCGCTCAGCCCAGCCCGGGCTCTCGCCGGCCGAGTCGTCGGCGGTCCTCGAGCAGGCCGAGCTGCGTCGGCTGGCCCGCGACCGGTACGCGCTGCCTGCCGACGACCTGCTGCTCACCCGCGACGGGCTCCAGCAGGCCAGCCGCCCGCAGGTCGCCGCCTACCGGGCCGGCCTGCTTCGCGAAAGCGGCGCCCGGCGGGTGCTCGACCTCACGGCTGGGCTCGGCTTCGACGCCGGCGCGTTCCTGGCGGCGGGCCTGGCCGTGACGGCGGTGGAACAGGACCCGCGGACGGCCGTCCTGTGCCGCCACAACCTCCCCGGTGCCACCGTGATCGAGGCGGACGCCACCGCCCCAGGCGTCCTTGCCGACCTGCTCGGCGAGCTGACGCCGACAGACGTCGTGTTCGTGGACCCCGCGCGGCGTGATCCCGGCGCGGCTCGTGACCTCGCCACCGGTCGGGCGCGGCCCGAGCGGGATCCGGAGCGCTGGTCACCGCCCTGGTCGTTCATCGAGTCGATCCCGCACCCGCGAGTCGCCATCAAGGCCGCTCCCGCCTTCGCCCCACCTCCGGGCTGGCACGCCACGTGGTCGAGCGTCGACCGGGTCGTCGTCGAGAACGGGAGCTATTCCTGGGCGGTGTTCGACGCGCGGCGGCGGGCGGTCGTCCATGCCCCCTCGGGCCTGGTCGTGGTGGACGCCACCGACGGGCAGCTGCCGCTGGCGACCGACCTCGGTGGGTGGCTGCTGGAGCCCGACCCGGCGCTCGAGCGGGCCGGTGCATTGGCAGCGCTTCACGAACTCCTGTCGCCCGGGGTGCGGCGGATCGACGACGAGAGCAGCTGGCTCACCTGCGACATCGAGCCGGCCTTGACCAGTCGCCCATGGGCACGCGCCTACCGGGTGGTGTCCGAGCTGACGGGCAGCACCGCCGATCAGCGACGGACACTGCGGGCGCGGTCGATCGACCGGCTGGTCGTCAAGAGTCGCGACGTGCGCATCGATCCGCAGCGGGCCCTGCGCGATCTCGGCTGCAAGGAGGGCAACGGGCCCGTCCTGATCCTGACGCGGCGTGCCGGCCGTACGGTCAGCCTGCTGGTCGATGCAGTTCCCGAGCGACATGGCTGATGGTCTGCGCATCGGTGCCGCAGCAGCCGCCGATCGCCACGGCACCTGCCGCTCGCCAGCCCGCCAGGACGTGCGCCGGGAAGGCGTCTGACGCATCGACGGGCTTGCCGCCGTGCCACTCGCCGTCCTGCGCGTCCCACGTGCCACCGGCGTTCGGGTACACGACGATCGGCAGGTCCACCGCGGCACGGATGCGCGCCACCAGGTCGGTCACCAGCCGGGGGTCCGTGCAGTTGATGCCCGTCGCCACGATCGCCGGGGAGGATGCCGCAACGATCGCCGCCTCCTCGATGGGCTGGCCGGCGCAGGTGCGCCCACCCTCGGTCGCGGAGAACGTCAGCCATGTGGGCAGGTCCACGTCGTCGAGCGCCTCGACGAGAGCCTCCGCCTCCAGCACGTCGGGAATGGTCTCGATCGCCAGCAGGTCAGGGTCCCCGGCCAGCAGGACGTCGATGCGCTCCCGATGGAAGTCGACCAGCTGCGCGCGGGACAGCCCGTAGTTGCCGCGGTACTCCGATCCGTCGTGCAGGATCGCCCCGTACGGTCCGACGCTGGCCGCCACCCGCACCGGGCGATCGGCAGGGTCGGCAGCCGAGCGGGCGGCCGCGATGCTGGCCAGCAGGGCTTCGTCGGCGGCCGACGCGCTGAGTCCGGCGGCCTCGAAGCCGCGCCGGGAGACCTGGTAGCTGGCCGTGATCAGCACGTCTGCGCCGGCGTCCGCGTACTCCGCGTGCGCCCGAGTGACGGCGCCCGGGTCGCTTAGCAGGGCCCGACCGGTCCACAGCGAGCCGGAGATGTCCTGGCCGTCTCGCGTCAGCTGCGTGGACAGGCCGCCGTCCACCACGACGACCCCGTCACCGAACAGCTGCGTCCACGACTTCATCGTCAAGGTGTAGCAGAGGGCAGCATCGGCCGGGGGTCCGGCAGGTAGGCGGCGAGGCTGGCCGGCACCAGCCCTGCGCGGCGCGCGGCGGCCATTGCCACCTTGAGGTCCCGGGCCAGCGTCGGCGTGAAGTGCAGCAGCACGATGTCGCCAGCCCGCAGGACGCCACCGGGAACGGACAGGCGCCCCTTGCCCACGACCGCGTCCCACAGGACCATTCCGGTGATCCCGCAGCGCGCCGCAGCGACCTGCACCTCGAGGCGGCCTGCGCCGACCCCGTAGGGCGGACGCAGCAGCCACGGCGAGGCTCCGAAGTCCTTGGCGAAGGTGCGCTGGGACTGGCAGATCTCATGATCGAGGTCCGTCGCCGAGTCGGCCAGCGAGGCGTGTGTTGCCGAGTGGTTCTGGATGCTCCCCCACCTGGTCAGCCGGGTGAAGTACGGCGCGGACTCCTTGATCGTCCACGTCGAGAGGAAGGCGGTGATGGGGATCTGATGGGCCTCGACGTAGCGCAGTGCCCGGCGGTCCTTGTGCACCCCGTCATCGATGGTGATGAAGACGACCGGGTCACTGGTGTGCTCACGGGACGAGACCCGCATCGGCGACGCGAAGTCGCGGATCAGGGTGCGTCGGACCGACCACACCGCCGTGGACGCCTCCGCGCGTACCCGGGCCGCCCTGGGCTCGGCCGCACCTGCCGGGGCCCCTGCCCCGCCGAAGGCGAGCAGAACGGCGAGGAGTGCGAAGGCCAGCGGCACGCCGGCGCCCACCGCCAGCCCGCGGACGCGACCCATGGCCCTCGGCGACATGGTGCCTCCCGGGGAAGCCTGGGCCGGCTCGCGCGGGACCGGTCAGGACGAGGCTGGGATCGTGGGGTCGGGCTGGTGGTGATGGGGTGCCTGTGGCTCACGTGACTGTCGTGATCAGGGTACGCGACAGCGGGCCGCGGGTCACCAGACGCGCTGGGTGACGGGCAGGCTCGACGTTGTGGCGAAGTCCAACGGAGACGCCGGCACGCCCGCGCGGGCCAGCCGCGATCCGAGGGCCGCCACCATCGCCCCGTTGTCGGTGCACAGGCCCGGTCGCGGCGTCCGCAGGACGATGCCCGCCGCATCGCAGCGGGCCTGCGCCATCGCCCGCAACCGCGAGTTGGCCGCGACGCCCCCACCGAGCACCACATGATCGACGCCCAGATCACGGCAGGCCGCCACGGTCTTCGCGGTCAGGACGTCGGCCACCGCTTCCTGGAAGGATGCCGCTACGTCGGCCACCGGTACGTCCTCCCCCGCTGCCTGCCGCGCCTTGACCCACCGGGCCACCGCCGTCTTTAGGCCGGAGAACGAGAAGTCGTAGGGGTACTTGTCGCGGTCCCCGGGTCCCATGAGCCCGCGCGGGAAGGCGATGGCGTCGGCGTCGCCCTCGGCTGCCACCCGGTCGATCCAGGGTCCTCCGGGGAACGGCAGCCCGAGCAATCGGGCGACCTTGTCGAAGGCCTCGCCGGCGGCGTCGTCAAGTGTCTGCCCGAGCGGCCTGATGGTCGCCGCGTCGTCGCTGACCAGCAGCAGGGAGGAGTGGCCACCGGAGACCAGGAGCCCGAGCGTTGGATCCGGGAGGTCACCGTGCTGCAGCTCGTCGACGACGACGTGGCTGGCCAGGTGATTGTCGCCGTAGATCGGAACCCCGAGGCCGACCGCAAGGGCCTTGGCCGTGGCGACGCCCACGATCAGTGCACCGACCAGCCCAGGGCCGGCGGTCACGGCGATCGCGTCGACGTCGCGCAGCCCGATGCCGGCCGTCGTGCAGGCCCGCTCGATCGCCGGCTCCATGGCCTCGAGATGCGCCCGGCTGGCCACCTCGGGAACGACGCCACCGAAGCGGGCATGCTCGTCGACGCTCGAGGCGATCTCGTTGGCCAGCAGGTCGGTCCCGCGCACGATCCCGATGCCCGTCTCGTCGCAGGACGTCTCGATGCCCAGGACGATCGGGTCGCCCGGGTACGCGCTCACGTCGGAACGTCCGGGCTGCGAACGTCGCTCACCCGCAGGTCGCACCGCATGATGACGGCATCGGTCGCGTCGGGGTAGTAGCGGGGACGCGTGCTGATCGTGACGAAGTCGTGGCTTCGATAGAGCGCGATCGCCGCATCGTTGTCAGCGCGCACCTCCAGCATCATGTGCGTGCAGCCCGCAGCGCGTGCGGTGGTCATCAGGGTCGTCAGCAACCGCGCGCCCAGTCCGTTTCCCTGGGCCGCCGTGGCAACCGCGATCGTCTGCACGTCGCTGTCGGGGGGCAGAACGAAGGCTCCGGCGTAGCCCACCACCCGGTCGCCCATCACGGCAACGACATACGCGCGCGTCTCCTGCGCCAGCTCCTGCCAGAGCTGCTCGGCAGTCCACGGATCGTCCGGGAACAGGTCAGCCTCGAGCGCATGCACCTCCTCGAGGTGCCACCAGCGCATCGGCACCACGGCGATCACGGCGTGCCCCCGACGTTCAACGGCGGCGTCGGCGCGGCCTCGACGGCATCCGGCCGGCGCAGGTACAGCGGCTCGGGCAGCAGGAGCCGGAGCCCGGTGAGCGCGTTCGACGTGCCGGCACCGTCCTCGCCGTGAGCCGAGAGCACGGCGCCCGCGCGCGTGACCTCGACATGAGCGGCCAGCAGTTCCCCCGCCCGAATGCCCACCCAGCCGGCGAGCGGGTAGAGCAGGTCGTCGGCGTCGTCGAGCATCGACCCGAACGACTCGCGATGCAGCAGTGCACCGTGCCCGCACCAGGCGCCAGCTCGAAGGCGCTCATCGATCTCGTCGGGCCGGGCGACCTGCGGCCCGACATGGCGCTCGCCATCCCCGCCGTACCAGGCCCAGTAGACCTCCCGCCGACGAGCATCCGACGCCACGCCGAATTCGCCTTCGCACCCGGCGGCCAGCACGGCGCGCGCCATGGCATCGAGGGAGCACACGCCCACGACCGGACGGCTCCAGGCAAGGCCCAGCGCGCGCGCCGACGCGATCGCCACGCGCAGCCCCGTGTACGGCCCCGGGCCGACACCGCACGCGAGAGTGTCCACGTCTCCGCCGCCAACTCCACCGTCGTCGAGCACCGCGTTGATCATCGGTGCGAGCACCTCGGCATGCCGCCGTGGATCGAGCTCGGTCCGCGCGGCGACGACGTGCCCGGCACTGACCAGCGCGACGGACGTGAGCGCGCTTGAGGTGTCCATGGCCAGGATCACGACGGCGCCCCAGAAGGTGGCAGCTCGGAGATCGCGTCCTGCCATCTCGGGTCCTCGGAGACCACGGCGACCACCCGCCGCTCATCGTCCGCATCGTCCGAACGCGTGATGGCCAGGCGCAGCAACGACTCCGACAGGTCCTCGACCAGTCCCTCGCCCCACTCGACCACGACGACACCCCGGTCGAGATCGAGATCCAGGTCGAGATCGTCCACCTCACGGACGGAGCCGAGACGGTACGCGTCGACGTGGACCAGGGCGGGGCCGCCCGTGGGATTCTCGTGGACTCGGGAGATGACGAACGTCGGGCTCGTCACGCGATCAGTGACGCCCATCCCCAGGGCGATCCCCTGCGTGAGGGTCGTCTTGCCCGCCCCGAGGTCGCCCGTCAGGACGATGACATCACCGCCGCGCGCCGCCCGGCCCAGCACCGCGCCCAGGTCACGCATGGCCTCGGCGGTGACTACGACGACGGTGCACTCGCCCGTCATGCCGAACTGGCGAGGTCGGCCGTCACGTCGCGGAGCACTCGCTCGAGAAGCGTGATGAGCGCGGCATCCACCTCTTCGTGCTTCTCCAGGGTGACCATGTGGCCGCTGTCGGGCACGACGACATAGTCGGCACCTGGCACCAGCTGGACCAGGGCATCACTTTGCGCTCGCGGGGTCAGCCGGTCCGAATCCCCGACCAGCACGAGCACTTCGACGGACTGGAACACGTGGCATGCGGCCCGCTTGTCGTGCTCCTGAAGCGCCGGCAGGAACTCGGCGACCACGTCGATCGGCGTGGCGGCCACCATGCTGGCGACGAAGCGACCGGCCTCGTCGGAGGCGGTGGAGCCGAACGAGTACAGGCGGGTCAGCAGCAGCCCGAGGTCGCTGTTGTCCCAGTGCGACCACTCGACGAGCTCCTTGCGCTTCACCAGTGCCGCCGCGACCGCCGGGGCGATGCGATGGAACGCGCGGCCGACCGCCGCGGGGAGGCCGAGGCTTCCCTCGGAAAGGCCGCCCGCGGTGGTGGCGATGAGTCCCACGCCGTACACCCGGTCGGCGAAGAGCTCGGGATGCTGGTCGGCCAGCGCCATGATCGTCATGCCACCCATCGAGTGGCCGACGAGCATCAGGGGGCCGGTCGGGGCGACGGCGGCGATCACGTCAGCGAGGTCACGTCCGAGCTGGTCGACGTGATGGGAGTCGAAGTCGGCGTGCTGCGAGCGGCCATGACTGCGCTGGTCGTAGAAGACCAGACGTGCTCGCCCGCGCAGGGCCTGTCGCTGGTAGTGCCACGAGTCGAGGTTGAGCGCGTAGCCATGTGCGAAGACGACGGTCAGGTGCTGCGTGGCCCGGGCGACGGACTCCGGAACCTCGTCGACCTCGACGTAGAGGGTGACGCCATCCTCGACCACCACGTGCCGCACTTCGCCGTGGAGCTGGCCGAACTCCGACGTCTCGGTCTCGTCGGCGGGCCGGGCAGTTGCGCGCAGCAGCGATCGTTCGGCAACCGCGCCGAGGGCGGCACCGGCAGCGAGCGCCCCCGCCGCCAGGAGGCCTCGGCCGGCCAGGCGCAGTGCGGGCGTGACGTCAGGACTCATCGGTCCCATCATCCCCCGCGGCGCGCTCGGAACCGCCGACGTACTCGCGCGGCACGCGTGATCCCACGCGCGTGACGATCTCGTAGCCGATCGTGCCGGTGCGAGCGGCCCATTCGTCGGCGGTCAGCTCCCCGTGCGAGCCCGGTCCGAACAGGTAGACCTCGTGGCCTGCCTGCGCTGACGTCGATGACCCCAGATCGACGACAAACTGGTCCATCGCCATGCGCCCTACGGCGGGGCACCGACGTCCATCGACGGCCACCTCGACGCGGCCTCCGGCTGCTCGCGGCACGCCGTCCGCGTAGCCGAGGGGCACGAGACCGAGGCTCGTCGCGACTGGCGTCGTCCACGTGCTGCCGTACGACACGCTCGTGCCGGGCTCGACCGACTTCACGTTTGCCAGCCGGGCGCGCAGGGTCATCGCCGGAACCAGCCCGAGTTCGGGCGCCGAGCCGAGATTGTCGGCCGGCGTCAGTCCGTACATGGCGATGCCCACGCGAACGAGGTCGAAGCGGCAGTCCGGAAAAGCCCACAGGCCACCGCTGTTGCTTAAGTGCAGACGGCGCGGAGCGAGGCCCGCCCCTCGGGCAGCCTCCACGGCATCCATGAACCGCCCGCGGGCGCTGGCCACGGTGTCGGCCCCAGGCTGGTCTGCGTCGGCGAGGTGCGACCAGATCGCCTCCAGCTCGACGACCCCGTCGGCGACGGCAGCGTGAAGTGCCGGGATGAGCGCTGGCCAGTCCGCGAGCGAGACTCCGTTGCGCGACAGGCCGGTGTCGAGCTTCACCTGGATGCTCGCTCGGACGCCCCGGTGCCGAGCAGCGGCGACGACCTCGTCGAGGGCCCATCGGCTCGAGACGGACAGGTCGACCCCCGCCGCGACGCAGGCCTCGACAGCCGGGTCTCCCGGCGTCCACAGCCACGCGAGGATGCGTCCGCGGTCGCCAGACGCGCGAAGCGCGAGCGCCTCCGTCGGCAGGGCGACGCCCAGCCAGGGCACTCCCTGCACACGTGCCTCTCGGGCGATCGGCACCATGCCGTGTCCGTATCCGTCCGCCTTCACCACGGCCATCACCTCGGCCGACCCGGCGAGTTCGCGTACGCGGTCAAGGTTGTGACCCACTGCCGCGAGATTCACCTCGGCACAGGCTCGGCTCACCGGGGCCGCTCCTCGAGGTCGCCGAAGCGCGCCACTCGGATGGCTGCCGGGATCTCGTCCGCGAGGCACGCCGAGACTACTGGGCCTGATTTCGCCGCGAGGCGACCCGCCCTGCCGTGCAGCCACACTGCGGCGGCCACGGCCGCATGCAGGTCAGCGGCGGAACGGCGGCCGTCGGCCCACGCTCCCGCGAGCAGCGCACCGATCAGTCCGGTGAGCACGTCGCCCGAGCCGGCTGTTCCGAGATCCGACGTGCCCTCGGTGTCGACGAAGCTCGTGCCGTCCGGAGCCGCGATGACGGTCCCCGGCCCCTTGAGGACCACGATCGCCGAGAGGCGTTCGGCGGCGGCCACGGCCGCGGCGAGCCGCCCCGGCGACGAATCGAGCAGGCCGGGGAGGATCCGGTTGAACTCGCCTTCATGCGGAGTGATCACGGTGACCAGCGACATTGCCGTGCGATCGACGATCGCCGCGCGCACATCCGCGGAGTCGGCGACGATGCTCAGTGCGCCCGCGTCGAGGACGACCGGCACCGCTGCAGCCAGCACCGCGTCAACCGTGTGCCGGTCGGTGTCGTCGCCTGGAAATCCGGGTCCGCACGCCCATGCATCAACGCGCGCCTGGTCCTTCGGGGCGGACCCGTCGATCACGATCTCCGGGAAGTGCGCCACCACGGTCGCGGCGTTCCCGTCCGAGCGGTCAAGGAAGCGCGTCATGCCGACGTTCGCCCGGCGGGCGGCACCCGTGGCGAGCAGGGCCGCGCCGGGATACGGTCCCGAGCCGGCCGACACCCCCACCACGCCGCGGCGGTACTTGTAGGAGTCGGCACCGGGCTCGCCGACCCATTCGGCGACGTCGATCGCCTCGAGCACGCGGACATGCGGGGCGACGCTGAAGTCCAGGCCGATGTCGATCAGCACGGTCGAACCGCAGTGCACAGATCCGGGGGCAACGACGAGCCCGGGCTTCACAGCGCCGAACGTCACTGTCACGTCGGCGTCGATAGCCGCTCCGGGCACCGCGCCGGTGTCGGCATCGACCCCACTCGGAGCGTCAACTGCTACCACGAACCCGTCGCCCGCTGCCACCGCCGCCACGAGCGAGTGCACCGGCGACCGCAGGCCGCCCGCTCCCCCGATGCCCAGGATCCCGTCGACCACGACATCCGCCTCGGCGACCACAGCGAGGACCGACTCAGCATCGTCCGGCCACGCATGCAGTCGACCGCCCTCGCGCTCGAGCGCCTCGGCGCCCTGCCGGTGCCATCGTTCGGACACCGTGATCGCATCGACACGGCAGCCGCGGCGCGCCAGCATCGCCCCGGCCCACAACGCGTCGCCCCCGTTGTTGCCGGAGCCCACCAGGAGCGCGATCCGGGCGCCCGCCGCAGCTCCGCGCGCCTCGCGCACCAGGGCGAGCACCGTGGTGCTGAGGCCGAACGCCGCGCGCTGCATCAAGGTGCCCTCGGGCACCAGCGCGAACGCCGCCTCCTCTGCGGTGCGCACCTCGGCCACGGTGCGGACGTTGATCACTGCTCGCCTCGGACGGCGAGGGCGAAGGCGATGGCCATGTCACCATCATGGCTGAGCGACAGGTGCCATGCCTCGATGCCGAGCGCCTCGGCGGCGCGCTGCACTGTCCCGGCGACCACCAGGAGGGGTTCGCCACGTTCGCCGTTGACCACCTCGCAGTGGTGCCACTCGAGGCCGCGATTGTCGACGAGGACCTTTGCCACGGCCTCCTTGGCGGCCCAGCGCGCGGCGAGCGACGACGGCCGCAGGCTCGCCCCGCCGGAGAGTTCGATCTCCCGATCGGTGAACACCCGCGCGACGAGTCCCGGTGTCCTGGCGATGGCGGCGCGGAAACGCCGCACGTCGACGATGTCCACGCCGACGCCGACCACCGACGCAGGCAGCTTCGCGAACAGGGCTCTACTCCACCGTCACGGACTTGGCGAGGTTGCGTGGCTGGTCCACGTCGAGGCCCTTCGCCGTCGCCATCTCGCACGCGAACACCTGAAGGGGGACCGTTGCGACGAGTGGCTGCATCAGCGTCGGGACCGCGGGGATGCGGATCACGCGATCGGCATAGGCGCTGATCACCTCGTCGCCCTCCTCTGCGATCGCGACGACGAACGCCCCGCGGGCGCGCACCTCCTGGATGTTGGACACGATCTTGTCGTGCAGCACGGCCCGCCCTCGCGGCGATGGCACCACGACGATCACCGGGACACCGTCCTCGATCAATGCGATCGGCCCATGCTTGAGCTCGCCGGCGGCGAACCCCTCGGCGTGCATGTAGGCGAGCTCCTTGAGCTTCAAGGCGCCCTCGAGCGCCACCGGGAAGCCGACATGTCGACCGAGGAAGAGGACCGACGGGGCGTCGGCGAGCTCCCGGGCGAGAGCGCGCACGGGCTCGGTGGTGTCGAGCACCTTGTCCACCTTGTCGGGCATGCTGTGCAGGTCGTTGAGGATCGCGCTGATCTCGTCCTCGAACATGGTGCCGCGCACCTGGCCGAGATAGAGACCGACCAGGTAGGCCGCCACGATCTGCGTGAGGAAGGCCTTGGTGGACGCGACGGCGACCTCGGGTCCGGCGTGCGTGTACAGCACGGCGTCGGACTCACGCGGGATCGTCGAGCCGACGGTGTTGCAGATGGCGAGCGTGCGCGCACCTTGCGCCTTGGCATGCCGCAGGGCCATCAGCGTGTCCATGGTCTCGCCGGACTGAGAGATGGCGATGACGAGACTGTCGGGACCCACGATCGGGTCACGGTAGCGGAACTCACTGGCGAGCTCGACCTCGACAGGCAGGCGGGTCCAGTGCTCGATCGCGTACTTCGCCACCATCCCGGCGTGCGCGGCGGTGCCGCATGCGATCACGATAACCTTGTTCACCTCGCGGAGAACGGCCTCGTCAATCTGCGTCTCGTTCATCTGGATGCGGTGATCGGCGCCGATGCGTCCGCGCAGCGAGTCGGCGACGGCCTTGGGCTGCTCGGCGATCTCCTTGAGC
>Ga0302322_100005244_pt1 | contig 11361 bp, 9 predicted proteins | sample Fen_T0_2_FD_203757 | JGI IMG/M metagenome (GOLD analysis project Ga0302322, IMG submission 203757) | Peat permafrost microbial communities from Stordalen Mire near Abisko, Sweden - Fen_T0_2 | ecosystem: Environmental > Terrestrial > Soil > Wetlands > Permafrost | place: Sweden: Abisko... | reverse complement strand
CCGACGCGGCCGCGATTGCCGGCATGCGGCTGCTCGCGGCCCAGGGGATCGTGGCCGGGGAGTCAGGCGTGGCCGGCCTGGCGGGGGGTCTGTTGGCGGCGGGCGATCCGGCGGCCCGAGCCGCGTTGAGCCTGGGCCCGGACAGCCGCGTGCTGGTGTACAGTACCGAGGGCGCGACGGATCCTGAAGTCTACGCCCGCTACGTTAAAGCGTAAGCGGCTCACGCCAGCTTCGCGGCCAAACCGGCCAGGCCGCTCGCCACCTTCGTCAGGGCATCGGCTGCTTTCGCCACCGCCGCCGCGACTTTCTCAACCCGCTTCAGGTCATCGAGCGTCTTCTTGATCCCGTCGTTCACGGTTTTAAGCCGCGCGGTCAGGTCCCTGACGGTCTGGCTCCGGTCCAGCTGCACCAACGTATCGAAATCAAGCTGGGCGTCGTCCTCACGCAGCTTGTCGCGCGACGCCCGCAGCCGCCCGATCTCTGTCTGCTCCGCCGCGGTGGGTTTGTCGCGTCCTTGCTGGAACATGGTGTCGTCGATGTCCTGCAACCGGGCATCGATATCGTTCCCCAGCGCCGTCAGGGCCTGCCCGGCCACCTCCGCGGCGGCCAGGATGCTATTGATCTCAGTCTCGGTGATCGTGTCGTCCGCCATGTTCGGGTCTCCTGTTCCTGGATGCCCCCGGCCGTCATGCTGGGGTCACGAGCCATGACGCGGAAGGGGCGTGCGGTGGGTCAATCGTTCCGGCTGCTGGTATCAGTTCGTCGCTTTCTGGCTGGACTTCTGGAGTTTGTCCCGCGCGGCCTGGATGTCCGCCACGATTTTGCGAAGTGCTTCCGCCCGCTGGGAGAAATCCTTTACGATGGCGGTCAGGTCCGCTTGCGAGATATCCTTGCCATTGAGCCGCTGGGTCAGCTTGTCGTGTGCCTCTACCATCGCCGTGAACGGATCGTCATGGGTCGCGGTCCGTACCCGGTCATCGTCGGCGGACGCGGCGATGAACCGGTCCAACGCGGCGGCGTCGCGTGGCGAATCGCGATAGGCGTTCCTGGCGGCGTTGGCCCTGGCGGCCGAGGTGCGCCGAAGTTGCCTCACGGCCAATTTGTGGGCGCTCGATAGAATGTGCCCCGCTGTCTTGATGACGGGATTGGCCTTGGTGGCCGCCTCTCGCAGGGCATCGATCTGGAGATAAATCACATACTGGCCAGCCAGCCATCCGGCGGCGGCGCCGACAGGCGTCGCGAAGGCCGCGGTATCGGCGCTCGCGGTCTCGCCGCCTGGAATTTTCGCGAGGCTGGCGGCCATGGTGTTAATGCTGGCGCTCGCCGCCGCCAGGCTGGCATTCACCTTGCTCGCGGTATCGGCGTTCACCACGGCCTGCAACGCGGCGGCGTAATCGGTGATCCCCGTCAGGGCGGCATTGATTCCAGGAAGTTCGGTGACCAGTGGCTCCACCTTGCCGTCACGATCGACCGCTTCCAGCCTGCACCGCTCGGTTTCGTCGCCGCAATCGCCCTTTAACGGCCGGATCTGTAACTCCCGCCTCAGTGTCCGTTGCTTCCGCCGTTCCAGGTCCGCCGCGATCATGTCGTCGCGCAGCGCGAGGTAGGCCGTGGAGGCCTTAACCGAGGCGGTGGCGAAATCATCCACCGCGGGTTTGTAGGTCGTTGGCGAACACCCGGCGAGTCCGACGGCGATGACATAGACAGTTGCCCCGAGCGTTAGCCTTGATAGCCGGCTGGATCGCATGCACGTCTCCCGGTCGTGGTGCCGCGGGCACCACGTTCTATTCGTTTCAGCCCCTGGCGCGGATACTATATCGGCGTGGTTGAGGCGCAAGACCGCGAACTCGCGCACCGCCAGTGGTAACCGTACCTTGAGATCGGCGCCGCCACCGCCTAGAACCCGGGCGTACCGCCCTCGGGCGGTCTAACTCCCGGAGAAATTTGTATGCCTTTGTCCCGCCGCGGCCTTCTTGGCACCGCAGCCGCTTTATCGTCCATCCCACTTATCCGCCCCCGCGCGCAGGGCAAACCCGTTATTAAGCTTGGTGTCCTGACCGATTTGTCCGGAACCTACCGCGATAACACCGGCCCCACCTCGGTCGCCGCCGCCCAACTCGCGATCGAGGAGATGAAAAGCCACATCGACTTCGACGTGGAACTGATCGCGGCCGACCATCAGAACAAGCCGGACGTCGCGGCGACGATCGCGCGGCAGTGGTTCGATCAGGGAATCGACGCGGCGATCGACGTGCCGACATCCTCGGTCGCGCTCGCGGTGGCGCAGGTCGCGAAAGACAAGGACAAGATCATGCTCAATGCCTCGGCCACGGTCGCGGCGTTGACGGACGCGCAGTGCAGCCCGAACTCGATCGTCTGGAGCTTCGACACCTACGAAAACGCCCAGTCAACCGGCGGGACGCTGGTGAAGCAGGGGTTCAAGTCTTGGTACTTCATCACCGCCAACTACGCGTTCGGCCAGTCGCTGGAAGAACTGACGGCCGCGGTCGTAAAGGCCGGCGGGGGCGAGGTGAAGGGTGCGCTGCGGTATCCGTTCCCGGACACCACCGACTTTTCCTCGTTCCTGGCACAGGCGCAGGCCAGCGGGGCGAAAGTGCTGGGTCTGGCCAACGCCGGTCTGGACACGCAGAACTGCATCAAGCAGGCAACTGAGTTTGGCCTGAACCGGACCATGAAGATCGCGCCACTGCTGCTGTTCCTGCAGGACGCGCATTCCATCGGGCTGGAGATTTGCGGCGGCACGACGGTGACCGAGACATTCTACTGGGACCTGAACGAGCGCACGCGGGCCTTCGCCAAGCGCCTGATCACGAAGTCGCCGAAGAACTATCCCAACCAGGCGCATGCCAGTGCCTACGGCATCACGCTGCATTACCTGAAGGCCGTGCAGCAGATGGGCGCGGCGGAAGCGAAAAAGAGCGGGCGGGGCGCGGTCGCGAAAATGAAGTCGATCGCGACGGACGACGACGCGTTCGGCGCCGGACGGGTGCGGGAAGACGGGCGCGGCGCTTTTCCGGCTTATCTGTTCCAGGTGAAGACGCCGGCCGAGAGCAAGGGCGAATGGGATCTGTACAAGCTGATCTCCCAGGCATCGGTCGAGGAAGTGTTGCATCCCGTCAACGACAAATGCCACTTCCCGGTGATTTGACCGGAAAAGCACGGCTGGACCATGACGTAGCGGGCGGGCCAGGGGGAAACCCAGGCCCGCCCGCATGATCAATTCGCCAGCGGAATCGCCCAGCTACTTAATCGGCGAGAACGCCGCCGGCATCACGAACGAATTCTCCTGCTTCACGACCACGCCCGGCGGATTGCGGGCCGGCCAGTTGCCGCCCGCCGACGCCGCGGCGCGAACACTGGCACGTTCGTTCGCATCCTTGTAGGCCCAGATGTGGACCCATTTGTTCAGCGCGCCAAACTCTGTGTACATCCCGAACACGAGCGGTGAGAACTTCTGCCGCCCCTCGATCTTCTCCGACCAGCGATCGATCAGGCCGGGGATCGATCCGGCCGTCAGGGTATACTGGCGGATTTCGAACAGCGGTCCCACCGTACGCGGTGTTGGCGCCGGGCAGAACGGCGCGGGAACAAAAACCTCGCTCTGCTGGTCCACGACGAATTCCCGTATCGGCGGCGGCCAGCCGGCTTCCTTCGACGCCGCGGCGCGCACATCGGCGCGATGCTGGAAGCTGTCATAGGCCCAGACATGGATGATCTGGTTCAGCGGACCAACCTCGCTGTGCCAGAAAGCGGCGATCTTGGAGTGCTTCTCGCGCACGGCCAACGCCTCGCCGAACCGCTTCTCCGCCTCGGCCAGCGTGCCGGGCTGCAGGGTGTAGGTACGCATTTCGATGATCATATGGGTTTCCTCCCTTTGGGCATCCCAGCGGAACGTTAGGCCATCCGCGCGCCGCCGGGAATGCCGGCCAAACTCGGCCGCGCCGATGCATGGACACTCGGGTGTTCACGTCGGCTCGACCGGCGGCGTTGCCTACAGACTGACCGCGTGCCGCGGGCGCCCCCAATCAGCCGCCGCTTCGGCACAGCGTTCCACGTCTTCCTCCAGCATCAGACCCTGATCCACGAGCCGTCGCGCCGCCGCGACGATCGCCGCCACGTACGCCGCCTTATCCGGATACCGTTCCAGGATCGATGGCCGGGGATCGCAGGTCGCCGCCCGCTCGGATGGGGTTTCCGGGAACGGAATGTAGCTGCCCTCGAACCGCCATTGCACGCCGTGACCGTGGCCGCGTGCCCGCGGATTCCAGCCGGTGTATGTGCCTAGCGGCGCGGCCACCATGGGGACGCGCACGCCCGGGATGTCGTTGCCATCGGGATCCACCGATGGCACCAGCACCGTGTAGCGCAGCCCCGGCCCGCCATCGGGATCGTTTTTCCCATGCACGATCTCTGGCGGCTCCCGCAGAATCCCACGATCCGCGTCCGGGCCAAAATCCAGCAGCGGCAGCGCGTTCGGTTCCGCCAGCGGCGCGACCCCCGGGATAGGGGGAAATTGCTCCCGCCACGCCCCGTACTCCACCAGCGTGCCATCCGCTCGTGTGGGAACGCGGCTGGGTGGCGGCGGCGTGCCGTCCGTGGCCCAGCCATCCATCGCGTCCAGCATGGCGCGGAACAACGCCGAGGTCGCCACGTTGTTCGAAAAGTTCTGACCGATCCCCCGTTGCGGTCCTTTCAACAACGGATCGGCCGAGTGCTGGGAACTCGCCCAGCAATACACTCGAACAGTCTCCGGCTGCGGAAGGTCGTTCCCCAGCGTGTCCGTATGAGCCAGTGATCCCCGCCGCACCCAGTACTCCGTCGCCGTTTGGGTATGGAAAACCAGCGGATCGGTCTCTGGCCTTTTCAAAATCGCGTCCCGTTTCCCGGTCAGATGATCGGTGGACCACGCATAGGAGAACGGAAACAAATCCGCGATGTTGAAATGATCCTCGTACTGCTGGCCACCCGACACGATCGGATTGGCGAAGCGGTGGTTCATCCATTTCCGGCCGGCACCCGCGACATGCGGCATCACCCCATCGAACACCCGCCGCCCGGCCGCGTCCGCGTTGTAGCCGCGATAAACGAAATCCCGCAGGCACCGGCCCGTCTGCGACCGGCCCCAGCCGTATGCCTTTTCGGTCCCGCGCAATGGATTGGCGGTGGTTTGATCGTATTTCAGGAAGCTGACGAAATCGCGCACCGCGACGTGGCCGAGGCCCATCACTTTCGGATCTTTCGCGGTGTAGATCAGCTCATAGATCCAGCCGGGCTGAAATCCTGGCTTGTAATGAATATGCCAATCCGACGGGACCAGCGCGTGTTCCGTCTGCTTGGTCTCGGCACCGGCGCCAACGATCTCGGCCGCGAACGACCATTCATCCGCCGGGATCACCGCCGGCGTGTCATACGGGTACCGCCGACGCGTCAGCACCGCGTCCCGTGTGTCGAGAGACGCGGTGCGGTACGAATGCGCCGCCACCCGGCCGCTCAGCGGGACCGTCGTGCCCATCGGCCCATCCGGAATGATCTCGACCCGCATCCGCCCGGTGATCGTGGCGCCGTTGTCCGTCGCGACGGGAACATCCAGCACCATCCTTCCGTCACCCGCCAGCATGTCGCCTTCCCACGCAACCCAGGCGACCGCGTAACCGCGCCGCATGAAGAAACCATTCCCCGCGTGCGCGAGCGTCAGCGGATCATTGCTATGCGGCGCATCATTGAAGAACTGCAGCGCGCGCTTATGGCCGCGGTTTCCATAATCGTAGAACACCCGCCGGTTGCCACGCGCCAGATCCAGCGGCTTCAGGATCATGAAATCGGCGGCGAATTCAACCAGCCCCATCGCGTTCCGCGGGGCCTTGTCCAAATCCACCACGCCGTGCTGGGCCACCGCGAGGGGATCGACGGCGAACAGCGCCCGCCCGCTCAATCGCTCATAGGCACCGGAATCCCCGAAGGTTCGCCCGTCAGCGAATGGCTGGCGATCCGTTATCACGAGTTCGATCAGGTTGGTCACGCCACGTACCCCCGGTTTATTCCCCGGGGGAGTGTGCGCCGAACCGCGCGTGCGCCTCAACCCGGCTTCGCCAAGCCCTCCCGGACCTGCTTCGCCACACGGTTCAACTCATCCGGCGGTAATGGCCCGCTGACCGAATAGCCAATACCGTTATCCACCCAGGCGTAGCTCTCGATCGGCCCGGTCCCGATATGCTCCAGCGGCAGACTGGGGCTGGTGCCGACTGGTTGCACGAACACCGTCATCCTGACGTTCTGATCGTTCTGGTACATGAACATTCCAGCCGGGCCGCGTGGTGTCGCCGCCAACCGCCCGCCGATGAACTTGTAGCCATAGCTGGCGAGGTCCGGCGGTGCGACCTGACGATTCATCCGGTTGGACACCCAGCGCGCCAGATCGTCACGCTGGTCGGCACCAAGCTCGGTCGGGCGCCGCCGGTCGGCTGTATATACGACGTGGTTCGCGACGGCATCCTGTACCAGAACGGTGATGGTGTTCGGCGGTGGTGCCAACCGTTCATGCAGCACCCAGCCGCCGCCGCCGCCGACGCTCAGGGCCAGGAAAACGCTCGCGGCCATGCGCCACATGGCCTGCCGGGCCGCGGCGCGCTGGCGCAGGATCACACGCGGGTCGAGTCGCGCGGGCACCGGGCCCATATTAGTCTCATTGAGCGCGGCGCGCAGTGTTTCCTTTTGGGCGGCGTAGATGCCAACACGTGCCGCATCCTCGGGGCTTGCTTGCAGCCGGACCGCGATATCCAGCCGCCGGCCGGCATCGAGCATGCCGTCGACATAGGCGTGAAGATCGTCCTCGGGAATCCGAGGCGAGGCGGCGCTCATTTTACCCTCCGAAGAGCAGGCCGGGCGTCGGTGCCCGTGTATTCACGCAGCCGTTCCCGTCCGCGCGCCAGCCGTGACATCACGGTGCCAACGGGAACACCCAGGACAGTGGCGGTTTCCGCGTAGGACAAATCCTCCACCGAGATCAGCAGGACAACACTGCGCTGGTCTTCCGGCAGCATGGCGAGCGCGCGTAGCATGTCGCGCCACAGCAGGACGTCTTCCTGGCTGGCCTGGGTGCTGAAAATGGCTTCGTGGCTTTCATCGAGTGTCTCCGTGATCGGTCGAACCTTTCGGCGGCGGTATTGGCTAATGAACAGGTTGTGCATGATCGTGAACAACCAGGGACGCAGGTCGGCACCGTCGTGGCGTGTGTGCAGTTTACCCAAAGCTCTTTCCAGACAGTCATGCACAAGGTCATCGGCATCTTCCCGGTGGCGCAGTAACCCCCAGGCGTACCGGCGAAGCGCCGGTACGCATGCCTCGATGCCGGCAAGCGCAGCGGTGTCAGCCACGGCCCCCCCCAGGTCCGCCGCTGTCACCCCACGCCATCCATTCCGCCGGCCATCGATCCGCCAAGGACCCTGTTAGGTGGAGTTCAAGAATCGTAGCTGCCTCCCCATTGTCATGACGCGCCGGCCGCTGGATTATTCCCCAGCCGGCACGGCGAAGTTCAGAATCATGTCTGACCCTGACGGCCTACCGCGCCCCCCGCAAGTGCCCATCGCACGACTGTTTGCCCGGGCGGCGGGATAGGTTAGGTTTTTCCACCAACCCGTGGCATCGAATTTGACCCGGCGGCTTGGAGGAGGCTCCGATGGATCGCGACCGCACGCATTTCCTGCTGCTGAACGTTGGTCACTTCATCGACCATCTGTTCACTTTGATATTCGCCACGATCGCCGCCCTGGCGCTGATCCGCGAATGGGGCCTGAGCTACGCCGAGCTGCTGGCTTACGCGACACCAGGATTCTTCGCGTTCGGCCTGTTCGCCCTTCCCGCTGGCTGGATTGCCGACAAATGGAGCCGGGAGGGCATGATGAGCGTTTTTTTCGCTGGAATCGGCTTTTCCGCCATCGCCACCGGCTTCGCCGCCAGCCCTCTGCAAATCGGCATCGGCCTGTTCGTCATCGGGATTTTCGCCGCGATCTACCATCCCGTTGGACTCGCGATCGTAACGGCGAAGTGGAAGAACACTGGAATGCGGATCGCGGTGAATGGGGTGTTCGGCAACCTGGGAGTCGCCAGCGCTGCCTTGATCGCCGGGTATTTCATCGACAACGGGGGCTGGCGATCAGCTTTCATCGTCCCAGGGATCGTGTCGGTGGCGCTGGGTCTGGTCTACACGGTGCTCCGCTGGCCTGAAATCGCCGCACCTCGGGCCGCGCCAAAACCCGCCGCCGCGGCCGCGCCGCCGATTTCGGCCGACGCGAAGGCAATGCTGCTTCGCGTCTCGGTCATTGTGTTTCTGACCACCGCGGTCACCAGCATCATCTTCCAGTCCACCACCTTCGCCCTGCCGAAGATCTTCGATGAACGGCTGCGCGGCATCGCGGGTACCATCGCCGGTATGCTTTCCAGCGGCACCGCGAAGACCGAGGTCGCGACCGTCGTCGGCTCCTTCGCCTTCATCGTGTTCACCGTGGCATCGCTGGCGCAGCTGGTGGTTGGCAAGATGCTGGACATTTATGGGCCGCGATCGGTCTTCATGGCGGTAGCCGCGATCCAGGTTGTCTTCTTCTCGGCCATGCCAGGGCTTGCCGACAGCATGGCGCTGGCTGTCGCGCTGGGATTCATGCTGGGGGCATTCGGTCAGATCCCGATCAACGATTATATGATTGGCAAGATGGCGGCGGGGGAGTTCCGGGCGCGGGTCTACGGCGTGCGCTACGTCGTCAGTTTCACCGTGCTGGCGGCGGCGTTGCCGCTGATCGCGTTTATCCACGGGCGGTGGGGGTTCGACACGCTGTTCATGGTGCTCGCGGGCGCGGCTCTGGTAACGTTCGTCCTGGTGACGCGGCTGCCCCGGACCTTGCCCGATCCGGTGTCCGCGATGGCCTGAGGGGCGAGCCCACGGCCAATATCGCGTATCCTCAAGCAACGCCGCCAACCCGCCGGGATATAACGCCCATGCTCAATCGCCGCGCCCTTGTCTCCGCCGCCGCCGCACTCGCGGCCCCAGCCATCCTTCGCGCCCGAACGGCGTCAGCCCAATCCGGGCCGATCCGGATCGGCGAGATCAATTCCTACGCCGCGATTCCATCGTTCACTTTGCCATACCGCAACGGGTGGCAACTCGCCGCCGCGGAAATCAACGCGGCGGGCGGCGTCCTCGGCCGCCAACTGGAGGTCATCAGCCGCGACGATACCGGCAAACCACAGGATGCAATCCGCCTCGCCGGCGAATTGCTGGACGAGCAAAAAGTCGATCTTCTGGCCGGCGGGTACCTGTCCAATGTTGGGCTCGCGCTGTCGGACTTCGCGGCCCAGCGTAAACGCCTGTTTGTGGCGGGCGAGCCGTTGTCGGACGCGCTGGTGTGGGAAAAAGGCAACCGGTACTGCTTCCGGTTGCGTCCCTCCACTTACATGCAGGCTGCGATGCTTGTCGAAAATGCCGCGAAACTTCCCGCGAAGACCTGGGTGACGGTCGCGCCGAACTACGAGTATGGCACCTCGGCGGTGAAATGGTTCAAGGCGTTGCTAAGCGAGAAACGCCCGGACGTCCGTTTCGTGGCCGAGCAGTGGCCGGCGCTGGGCAAGATCGACGCTGGCGCGACGGTTGCCGCGCTGGCTGATGCGAAACCGGACGCGATCCTCAACGTCACGTTCGGCCCCGACCTGACCAATTTCGTCCGCCAGGGCAACACCCGCGGCTTGTTCGAGGGGCGATCGGTGGTCTCCATCCTGACCGGAGAGCCCGAGTATCTCGATCCCCTGGGCGACGAAACGCCCGCGGGCTGGCTCGTCACGGGCTATCCTGGCGATCAGGTGGACACACCGGCGAACAAGACGTTCATCGCGGCCTACCGCGCCAAATTCAGCGCCGCGCCGGGCATGGGTTCGGCGGTGGGATATGCCCTGATCAAATCCATCGCCGCCGGGATCGCGCGGGCCGGGACCCTGGAAACCGAGGCACTGATAGAGGGCTTCCGCGGCGTGACCTTCGAAACCCCGTTCGGCCGTGCCGCCTATCGCGCGATCGACCATCAGGGGACACTCGGCACCTTTGTTGGTACCACCGCGTTGGTGAACGGCAAGGGAACGATGACCAACTGGCATTATGCCGATGGCGCATCGTATTTGCCGGCGGATGATGTGGTCAGGAAGCTGCGGCCAGCCTAAGCCGCGCGCTTGAATTTTTTCCTGATCCAGGGGCTGACCGGCCTGGCCGGGGCGGCGGCCTTGTTCCTCGTCGCGGCCGGGCTGACCGTGATTTTCGGCGTCACCCGCGTGGTCAACTTCGCCCACGGCAGCCTGTTCATGCTGGGCGCCTATCTTGGCTGGACCATTCTGACCAGGCTGCCGCGCGATCCCGTCTGGTTCGCGCTCGGCGCGCTGCTGGCCGCCGTGGCCACGGGCGGGATCGGCGTGGTGCTGGAGGTCACGCTGCTGCGCCGCCTTTATCGCGCGCCGGAACTGTTCCAGTTGCTCGCCACCTTTGGCGTGGTGCTGATCATTCAGGACGTGGTGCCGATGATCTGGGGGTCAAACGACTTGCCATTGCCCCGGCCGCCCTGGATGCGCGGTTATGTCACAGTCCTTGGTTCGCGCTTTCCAGCCTACGATCTTGTGCTGATCGCCATTGGCCCGGCGATCCTGGCATTCCTCTGGCTGCTGCTGCACCGTACGCGGTTCGGCGTGCTGATACGCGCCGCGACCGAGAATCGCGACATGGCCGCCGCCCTTGGCATCAATCAGCGTTTTCTGTTCACCGCGGTCTTCGCGCTGGGCGGGACGTTGGCTGGGCTGGGCGGCGCGTTGTCGCTGCCAAATGGTTCCGCCAACCCTCAGCTCGATCTGGGCGTGATCGTCGATGCGTTCGTGGTGGTCGTCACCGGCGGCATGGGCAGCGTCACTGGCGCCTTTCTGGCCAGTCTATTGATCGGGGAGCTGCGGGCCTTCGGAATCGTCTTCATCCCCCAGGCGACCCTGGTGCTGATCTTCGTCGTGATGGCGGCGGTGCTACTGATCCGCCCGCACGGGCTGCTGGGCGCGGCACCTTCCTTCGCACGCGGTGAAACCGGTCCCGTGACGGTGATCCGTCCCCCCGCCGCCTGGGTGACGTGGAGTTTCGGCCTCGCCCTGACGGCGGCCGCGGCCGCGCCGGCCCTGGTTGGTCCCTATCCCCTCGCGGTCCTGACCGAGGCGCTGATCGCCATGGTTTTCGCCATGTCCCTGCATGTGATGATGGGACCGGGCGGGATGCCGAGTTTCGGGCACGCGGCCTGGTTCGGGCTCGGTGCCTATGGCGCGGCGCTGGCA
>Ga0302322_100005242_pt1 | contig 11362 bp, 11 predicted proteins | sample Fen_T0_2_FD_203757 | JGI IMG/M metagenome (GOLD analysis project Ga0302322, IMG submission 203757) | Peat permafrost microbial communities from Stordalen Mire near Abisko, Sweden - Fen_T0_2 | ecosystem: Environmental > Terrestrial > Soil > Wetlands > Permafrost | place: Sweden: Abisko... | reverse complement strand
AGGGTCACGAGGCCGGCCGTGTCAAATACCTGCGAGGGCACCGGCCGGTCCATCGGCCGGTAACGGCCGAGGTCGAAGCGTTTCGTGGGTGAGAAGGAAAACACGTTGTGAAACGTGTCGTCCTCGTTCGTAAACTCAACGCGCGTTCCGGTCTGGATCGCGAGCAGCGCGGGGACGAAGGCCAGGCCTTTTTGGGCCAGTTGCACCGTCGGTGGATTGGCGGCCGCCGCAAATTCGCCCTCCAAGTAAACCACGGCCTGGGGCGGGTTGGTGGCCGCCACCCCGTTCGTCGTGACGACCTCGTATCGCTGCGGCACCAAGGCCGGCAGCGGGGCCGGAGGCAAGGTCACGCGGCCCTCGATGACCGCTGCCGCCTCCCCGCGGAGCCCGGCGGCCCCCAGCAGGGCGGCAAAAAATACGGAACGGTTAAATCTCATTTTTCCTGGAGGTCGCCCGTGGCGGAGCGGATGGTGTACCCGACGTTGCGCTGCGTATGGATCAGGGGCGAGTCGAAGTCGGCGTCAATTTTCTTCCGCAGGCGCGTGATGAACATTTCCACCGTGCGGGAATCATAGGTGTTCTCGCGCTGCCACACGCGGTCGTGCAATTCGGTGCGCCCGAAGAAACGTCCCGGCTCCTGCATGAGCACCTGGAGCAAATCGAACTCTCGCGGCGACAACGCCACGGTCTGCCCGGCGCGCAGCACGCGGCGCTGCTGGACGTTCATGTGCAGGTCGGCCACCTGCAGGTTGCCGGTCAATTGCGGCGCCGCCACCCGCCGGCCGAGGGCTTCGACGCGGGCCACAAGTTCGTCCATGGCAAAAGGCTTGGGGATGTAGTCGTCCGCTCCGGCATTGAGACCCTTGACCTTGTCCCCCACTTCACCGCGCGAAGTCAGCATTAGTACCCGCGCCGTGCTTTGCGCCGCGCGCAGCCGGTTCAGGATCTCAAATCCGTCGATCGTGGGCAAATTGACATCCAGCACGATCAGGTCCGGGGGCAACGTGAGGGCGGCCTGCAGTCCCGCTGCCCCGTCATGCTGAACGCTGGCACTGTGCCCATGGCGGACCAACGCGGCGTTCACATGGCGCGCGAGCTGCGGCTCGTCCTCGATGATTAAGATTCGCATGACTTTTCCGTTCTCGTGGTCCGGCGGGTGCCTGGGATCATTGGCATGAAAAACGAATGGAAGGGGAGCAAGCAGAAACCCGCCCGGCCTTGAATGCCGGGCGGGTTGCAGGAGCTGAATTGGAGATGCGCTCGCCAGGGCGGCTTAGAGGCCCGTGGCGATCACCCGACCCGAGGCGTCGCTGACATTGACCGCGGTGATCACGGTGCCCGGGGTGACATAAACACTGTATGAGCAGAGACCGGTCTGGCTCGTGATCAAGATGACATTGCTCGTGAAGGGATAGAGCGTGCCGCCCGTGCCGGTGACGGACACGTACAGGGCGGTGCCGTCGATGGAATTCACCGAGGTCGTCTCCACATTCACGGTCATCAGCGACAAGGTGGGATAGTAAGGATCGATGTGGTAGTCGCCCGTGCAAACCGGATCGACGCCATTGACCTGGCTGACCGCCGTGAAGGCCAGCGGCTTGGCGACAAACGGCGCGGGTGGCGGCGCGGGTGGCAGCACCACCGGCACCGGGGTCACCACGACGCCCGAGGATTTTCCGCCGCCACCACCACCGCCGCCGCCCGTGTTGGCCGCACCCTTGCTGGTGCCGGGGATGGGATCAGTGGCACCCTGCTTGGCCTGGGTGTTGGAAACAATGGCGAGACTCGCCACGAGAGTGGCGACGAGGAGGGATTGGAGGCGGGAGGGAATATTCATGACCTTGGATAATTTGGTTTTTTATTTTGCTCCCGAGCCGGATGGCTTGGGCGACACGGGCAGTCATAATTTTTCCCGCTGCCCCGGAAAGGTCTTCCGAGTAACAAAACGAATACATTGTGCGCGCCTCACGCGCGCCGCGGTCGGCGAACGCCCGCCAGAAATCACACCCGGTTGAACGCGAAGCCCGAAGCCGCCGGAAACGCGCCGCCCTATCGTTCCACCGGCGGCCAGGGTGCGAGCGTGGACGGACGGTTGCGCGCGCGCTCGACTTGAAGATGCAACGCGTGCAGCGAGACAAAAATGTCCCGCAAAAAATCCACCAGCGAAGCGATGAGGAAAAAGATACTCGACCCGAACAGTCCCAGCATCAGGACCTGCAGCTTCCAGCCGAACATCGCCGACGCGAAAATCGCGACCACCAGCAAACACGACACGAGCATGCTCAGTCCGTTTGTGGTCACCGCGCGGCGGATCAGGAGCGCCCGGCTCCACATGATGTCGAGTTGGCTTTCCAAATGACGCCGATCCTCCGGCAGCGCGGCTGGCACGGCTTCCGCCACCACCCGGGTGCGATCGACGATTCGCGCCATCCGGTTGGTCAGGGTAATCATCAGTGCGCCCATGCCCGATATCAATATTACCGGCGTAATCGAAAGCTGAATCACGGGAAGAAACGAGGAAAGGGTATCCATGGAGGACGGAGTGTGGACGAATCCGGCGGCGGCGCAATCACTCGGTGCGATCGCCTGGGCGAGCCGGCTGGCTGCTTTCCAGTTTTGCGTTTCGGGCCTTTTCGTGAAAATTCAATTCATGAGCACCCTTCGCCACCTGACCTGCCTCGTCGTTCTCGCGTTCGTTTCCGCCGCCGGTAGTGCCGCGGCTGAAAAGTACAAGGTGGGCGACGCCCTCGACCACTTCACCCTCAAGGACCAGCATGAGAAGGAATTCACCTATACGGGCGGGGCGCGTCTGGTCATCGTGGCCTTCACGATGGGTCCGGGCCGGGCCACCAATTCTTTCCTCGAACGCCAACCACCGGAATTTCTCGAACGCCAGCACGCCCTCTTCATCTCCAATATTCACGGCATGCCGGGCATCGGCCGGGCTTTCGCGCTGCCCAAGATGAAAAAGTATCCGCATCGCATCCTCCTCGCCGACGCCGAGGGATTGCTCGATCGCTACCCGACGACGGAAGATCGGGTCACGGTGCTCGAGCTCGACGCGAAAGGTGTCATCATCGCCATCCGTTTTATCGATCCCGCCAAGGAAATGACCCGCGTGTTTCCCGAGGCCAAATGAGGCCCGCCCGCAACCATCTCGGGGCCGCTTCCATTTGACACCAAACCCCGGCGGCGCGAAATTGCCGCCACCCCGACGGCGCTTCGCCGCGATCCCGGCTTTCACCCCATGGAGACATGTTCATGCCCCAATTCCCTCGTCGAAATATCCCTCGGGTCGTCCAACTCGCGTGCGGGTTGGCGATGAGCGCGCTGGCCGCGTCGCCCGCCGGCGCCCAAATTAAGATTGAATCCGGCCTGGTCGCTGGACTCCCGGCTGATCCCACGGGCGTTCGCGCGTTCCTCGGGATTCCCTACGCCGCTCCGCCCACGGGCGATCGCCGCTGGAAAGCGCCCCAGCCGGTTGTCTCGTGGGCCGGCGTGAAACAGACCGTGAAGTTCGGACCACGCGCCATGCAGGCCCCGATCTACGACGACATGATTTTTCGCGACGAAGGGTCCAGCGAAGATTGTCTCTACCTGAACGTCTGGACCCCCGCGCCGACCGCGGAATCCACCTTGCCCGTAATGGTCTGGATCCACGGCGGTGGTTACCGCGCCGGCGCCGCGTCCGAACCGCGCCAGGACGGCTCCCGCCTCGCGCGCAAGGGAGTGGTGGTGGTCAGCCTGAATTATCGCCTCGGTGTTTTCGGATTCCTGGCCCATCCGGGTCTCGCCACAGAAGCGGAAACGAAAGCCACCGGAAACTACGGCCTGCTGGACCAGATCGCCGTCCTGCGCTGGGTGCGGCAGAACATTGCCGCCTTTGGCGGTGATCCGCGCAACGTAACGATCTTCGGCGAATCCGCCGGATCGATGTCGGTTGGCGCGTTGATGGTATCACCGCTGGCCCGGGGCTTGTTCCACCGCGCCATCGGGCAGAGCGGCGCGGCCGTTCGGGCGGACGCCTACCCGACGGCCCGGCATTTCTCCCGGCCTCAGGCCGAGGAAACGGGCGCGAAATTCGCCGCGGCGGCCGGCGCCAGGTCGATCGCGGATCTGCGGGCGATGCCCGCCGCCGACCTTCTGCTGCTTCAAGAAAAGGATCCGGCCTATCACTTCGGCGTGGTCGTGGACGGAGCGGTGCTGACCGAGGATCCCAACGCAACCTTCGCCGCCGGGCGCCAAAGCGACGTGCCGCTGCTCGCCGGGTGGACCGCCGACGAGGTTCGGGTCTATCACACGTTCGGCAAAAATCGGCCGACGGCGGAAAGCTTTCGCGCCACGGTGCGGGATAAACACGGCGCGTTCGCGGACGCGCTGCTCAAATTATATCCCGCCGCCACCGACCAGGAGGCCGTTCGCTCTGCCGGGGATCTGGCCGACGATCTCTTTCTCGGCTTTAACACTTGGAAGTGGCTGCAGTTGCAGGCGGCAACCGGTCGCGCACCAATCTATCGTTATTCCTTCGACCCGGCGGTTCCGATCGAGCCCGGCCGCTTGATCAACGGCGCAATCGCGACAGCGGTTGACACTGGGGCGACGCACGCGAGCGACATTGTCTACACGTTCTCCGCGTTCGACTCGGCGCCGCAAGCCCCGTGGCGTCCCGCGGACCGACAACTCTCTGAGGCCATGATGACCTACTGGACCAATTTTGCGCGCACGGGCAACCCGAACGGCCCGGGCGTACCCGAATGGCCACGCTACGAATCCGTCGGAGGGTTCCGGGTCATGCATCTGGCCACTCCGCTCGCCGTCACTCCCGAAGCGAATCGCAATCGTTACGAATTTCTCGACCAGAGCGGGCTTGAGGGGCGATGACCGTTTGTTCCCCGAGTTAAGGGAGCACGAGTCCGTGGTGCCGCCACGCCGGATTCGCTTCACGCTTTCATCACCCGCAGGATCGCGGCCACGCTCTGGTCGACGTCTGCGTCGGTGGTCGCCCAGGAGGAAACGCTGATGCGCATTGCCGTCCGTCCCTGCCAGACGGTCACTCCGGCCCAGCAGGTACCATCCTGTTGCACGCCCTCGATCACCCGCTTGGTCCGGTCGGCATCGCCAAAGGCCACGAGCACCTGGTTCAGCACCACCTCATTGAGGATCTCGCATCCCGCCGCCCCCAGCAGCGTCGCAAAGCGCCGCGCCTGCGCACAATTTCGCTCAACGAGATCCGCCAAACCTTCGCGACCCAATGAACGCAATGCTGCCCATACTTCGACCCCTCGCGCCCGCCGTGACAACTCGGGGGTAAAATCCGCCGGGTTGCGAAATTCGCTCTGCGTGGGGAGATATTCCGCCGTGATGGCCATCGCCGCCGACAGAGCCGCCGGGTCACGCACGAAAGCGAGGCCGCTGTCGTACGGCACATTCAGCCACTTGTGCGCGTCGGTGGCCCAGGAATCGGCTGCCGCCATTCCGATGGTCAAAAAAGCGCGCGAAGGTGCAGCCGCGGCCCACAGGCCGAAAGCCCCGTCCACGTGCACCCAGGCGCCGGCCGGCTGGACCCGCTGGCAGATCTCGCCAATCGGATCGAAGGCTCCCGTATTAACATTGCCCGCCTGGACGCACACGATGGTCGGACCGGATATCGCCGGCAAATCGTCCAGCCGCATGCGACCCTGCCCGTCGACCGGCACCTTCACCACGCGATTCCGGCCGAGCCCGAGCAACCCCAGCGATTTGATCACCGAAGGATGCGACTCCTCGCCAACCATGACAGTGATCGGCGGCGCGCCAAACAAACCGTCGGCCTCCACGGCCCAGCCAGCGCGAGCCAGGACCGCGTGACGGGCCGCCGCCAGCGCACAGAGGTTTGCCACGGTCGCCCCGGTGACAAACGCGCCTGAACAACCGGCCGGCAGCCCCAGCGCCTCCAGCAGCCAGCGCAGCGCCACCTGCTCCACGTACGCCGTGCCGGGAGTTGCCCGGAACAGCGCACTGTTCTGGTCCCATGCCCCCGCCAACCAGTTCGCCGCCAGGGTCACGGGCAGCGAGCCTCCAATGACAAAACCGAAGAAACGCCGGCCAGCCATGGCCATCGTCGCGGGCGAACCGACTTCATCGAGCAACCGCAGCGTGTCGGCGGCAGCCAGACTCTGCGCGGGAAACGGTTCGTCGAAAGCCTTCAACGCCGCCACCGCGGCCGAAGTAGGCGCGACGGAACGAGAGTCGAGTTCCTCCAGATAACGAATGGCTCGAAGTGAGGCGTCGGTCAGGATTTCTTTCATCGGAACGTGGATTTTCCGGCGCGGAATCGCGCCGGAGGGCAACTTGAGACCAAGGTAATGTCGCACTCGCCCCGCGTCAATCCACGCCACCAATCGCGACGATTGGAAGTCAGGTCGCAGAGGGCCCAGCGCCACCCGCGTCGCGGTCGGTCAACTCCCCTGCTCTCACCCCCAGCGGGGAGGCGACGCCGTAGGTCTTGCGTTCGCGCGTGGTCACGGCGGCCGCAATACGCTCGACCAAGGCGACCCGCTCGACCGCGGTGGTTTCTCGCAGGCAGGGTCGGACGACCTGGGTCAACGTTGCACCGCGTCGCACGAGCAAGCCCCAATCGGCCGGCAGTTCGAAAGGCGCGAAGAGGCCGTCCTCCGCGACCACATAGAGCAAACTGGCCGCGCGCCAGCGTCCGAGTTTGGCAAATTTCGTGCCCTCGTGCAGTTTTCGCTGCGCAATCCGCAGTTCATTTTCCAGTTCGTCGTGCGTCTGGTGCCGCAATCCGCGCAGGTCCAGCGCGTCAAACTCCGGGAAGAGCTCCTCGCCCTTGCGCAAGTCCGGGCGGTGTCCGCCGATGAGGGCGCGCAACGCGGCCAACCGTTCGTGTAATCCGGCGATGGCCTCCACCGCACCCGCCTCCGGGGCGCTGTCGCGCAGGAAATCCGTCCGCGAGACTTTGCACTCGAAGACGGCGGTGAAGGCGTTGGGGGCCAGCGCGCGCGGAGTCGCCGCCGCCACATCCGCCCGATAAGACGACCGCGGCAGGCGGACCTCCGTGGCCGCGAGGGCCAACCGGTGCTCCCCCGCCCAGACCAGGGCCAACCGTTTCAGCTCACGGTGCGCCGCACTTTCCGACCGGGAGCTCGGCTGGGATTCGTCCATGCGCCGCCCCCTTCACCGGGTAACCCAAGTAAAACTACGGCGGAGCGTTGTCTTCATGTTCCTCAGGACGGGAAATCCACGCGCTCCGTTCCGCAATCCCAAAAAGGCCGCTGGCGCCCGTCATCCATTGGGCAGGATCCAATCATTCTGCGCTCGCCAAGGAATTGATTCGGCAATTCCATCCGGGTGGTCGGTCGCACCGACCAGGACCGGCGCTCTTTCATTCCCCACCAATCGGGCTGTCGCGGCCCCATCGCCCCATGAAAATCAAAATGCTCCTCTCCGGCTTGATCGCGCTGGCGCTTGCCTCCGGGCTATTTGCCGACGGACCGGGCAGTCCATTCGCCTCCGTGGCAAGGATCCGTTCCGACGTGAAATCCCGGCGATCCAGCAGCTTTGATCGGACCGGAGGTAATGGCGACAGCGTGGCAAACGTCGCCGACGGTGCCAAGGTGGACATCTTGAACGTGACCGGTGCCGGCATCATCACTCACATCTGGATCACCCTTTCGCCGGGAGCGGAGAAGCTGAACCGCAACGACGTAATCATTCGCATGTATTGGGACGGCAACGCCTATCCTTCCGTCGAGGCGCCGGTCGGCCCGTTCTTTGGCAACGGCTGGGGCGAGAGCTACAATTTCATCAGCTCGCCGCTCGCCGTGACCCCGGGTTGGGGCAAATCCTACGTGAGCTATTTCAGCATGCCATTTGCCAACGGCGCGCGGATTGAAATCGAAAACCAGACCGGACAGAAGATCGATTCACTCTACTACAACATCGACTATGAGGAGGTACCGCACCTTCCGGCCGACCTCGGACGCTTTCATGCCTGGTACAACCATCAGGTCACCTCAGCCGCCCCCGGAGGCGAGAACGAGTGGAGCCTGCTCGGCCCGCAGGGAAAAAATCTGGACGGAAAGGGAAACTACGTCTTCGCCGATATCAAGGGCAAGGGCCAGTTCGTCGGCGTGAACTATTACGTCAATTGTCCGACCACCATGTGGTATGGCGAAGGCGACGAAATGGTCTTTATCGACGGCGATCCGCATCCGACCCTGAACGGCACCGGCACCGAGGATTTTTTCAATACGTCGTGGAGTCCCAAGGAATTGTTCCACCATCCGTATTTCGGCTACGGTCGGGTCAACAACGCCACCGGCTGGCTGGGCCGAACCCACGCCTACCGGTTTCACCTCGCCGACCCCGTTTATTTCGACAAGTCCTGCCTTTTCACGATTGAACACGGGCACGACAACAACCTGACCCTCGACCTCGCTTCCGTCGCCTACTGGTACCAAGACACCGCCAATCCGCTTCCCCGCACCTTGACCAAGGCCGAACGCAAACCGCAGCCCGAGATCACGGAGTCGGACATCCACTTGTGGCGCGACGCCTGGCGGAAACAGAATGGAAATTCGCCTACCTTGTGGGGCAACGAGCGAAAACCCTGATCAAATTCCCTCTCTGGCAGCGTCAATTCTACGGTTAGAGCAGCACCGCCATTGTGCTGTCCGGGAGAGCTGCAAGTGTGCTCGCCCGTCGGGCGGGCATCCTGCCTTTCGTCCCTTCGAGCACGCGCCCATGCTTAAAATACCCCTGGTGACTCAATTCTTTACCGCCGACCCCTCGGCGCATGTTTTCGAAGGTCGGATTTTTATCTACCCTTCCCACGATCTGGATGCGGTCGTGGAGGAAAACGACCTGGGTGACCAATACGCGATGACCGACTATCGCATCTTGTCCCAAGCCCATCCCGAGGGCCCGGTCACTGATCACGGGGAGGCCCTCCACCTGCGCGACGTGCCCTGGGCTTCACGGCAACTCTGGGCACCCGACGCCGCTTTCCGGAACGGTCAATATTACCTCTTCTTTCCCGCCCGTGATCGGGACAACCAGTTCCGCATCGGCGTCGCCACCGCCAAGCGGCCCGAAGGACCGTTCAAGCCGGAACCCACTCCCATCGCAGGCAGTTTCAGCATCGACCCGTGTGTTTTTCGTGACGACGACGGGGAACATTACCTTTACTTCGGCGGCCTCTGGGGCGGCCAATTGCAGTGCTGGGCCAGCGGCAACTTCGTCCGCTCCGCCAGCGAACCCCTTGACGACACACCGGCTCTGAGCCCCAAGGTCGCGCGCCTGTCCGCCGACATGCTCAGCTTTGCCACGCCACCGGTTGATGCCAGAATCATCGACCGCAGCGGCGCAGCTCTGGCCGGTCGCGACACAGCGCGCCGCTATTTCGAGGGACCCTGGGTACACAAGTATCGCGGCACCTATTACCTTTCGTACTCCACCGGTGACACGCATTTCCTCGTGTACGCTACCAGCGACCGGCCAGAGGGCCCATTCACCTTCCGCGGGCGCCTGCTAAATCCCGTGCTCGGATGGACCACCCACCACTCCATCGTCGAATTCGGTGGACGGTGGTGGTTGTACTACCACGACGCCTCCCTGTCCGGCGGCATTTCCTACAAACGAAGCGTCAAAGTGCAGGAACTGTTTTACGAGCCCGACGGTTCAATTCGGACCATGGACGCGTGAGGGTTCCGTCGCGACCAGACCGCAATTAGCGGCCATATTCCGGTTTTGCGCTTCCGGTACTTTTACCCCCAAAATCGCCTGCAGGACTGGAGGATTTCAGCCTGAGCTCGATGGCCAACCAGAGTCCGTCCGACTCAGGCCACAGCACCGACCGCGATCCGTTTAGCTGAAACTCGGCTGCGAAAGGGAGTCGTGGGCTCGCGATCCCATCGCAATCCAGCAACGGCATCGGCTCGATGGACCATTCCCACCGCGAATATTCTGATCAGGTTAGCGCCCTGGCCGCTTCGGCCTCGTTTTCGCACGTGATGATGGGAAGGCCGACCGGATAGTGAAATCGCGACATGATTTTCAGTCCGATATCCTTGGACGAATCCGGAATGATACGGACCACTTGCGCGACCCCGCAACGGCGCGCGAAATCCATGGTCCGCGTCAACAACGTCATACAATGAATGTCCATTGATTCCAGCTTCGACAAGTCCGTCAGCAAAAAGAACCCCTGTCTCGCCGCGCCCAATGCCGCCATGATTTCCGCCTCATCGCGGGAGGCTTCCGCCGCGCCGATATCGCCCACAAACGTGAGCCGAACGACGCTCCGCACCGGATCAATTCGTGTCGAGATAACTTCCGCAACGATTCGGCTTTCTTTCGAACCATTCATCGGCGCAGGGCTCCGTCGGCGCCGCGCCAAGACTCAAGGTTTCGATGGCAAGCGCGCATAGATGCAGGTATTTCTCAAAGTGCCGTCCGGAGCGCGCCGATCTTGGCGAAGGACGCCTTCGAGCGAGAACTGGCATCGCTCCGCCACCCGCCGTGAATCCCGGTTGTCCTCGTCCGTCACGAGCTCAACCCTTTCGGCCTTTAGCCGCGAAAAGGCAAAGTCCGTCAAGGCCAGCACCGCCTCGCTCACAAAACCCTGGCCCCGCCGGGACGTTCGCACCCAATAGCCCACTTCGACCTTCGGAGTTTTCCACTCGATCCGGTGTAAACCGGCCGCTCCCACCAGCTGGCCCGTCGCTTTTTCAAAAAGGAAAAATGGCAGATCGGTGCGCGCAATGAACTTGGCCAGGGCCGCGCGACAATAAATCTCGGACGCCTCCACTGAAGGCTCGGCGGCGACCCAGGGTAACGAAGCCAGAAACTGTCGCAATTCCGGCAGAGACTCCGTGACCGCCGCGCAATGGGCCGGTCCATCACCTGCCTGCGGTGGCCGCAGGAGGAGACGCCCGGTATCGATGGACGGGGGCAGGTCGAGGAGAAGGGGATCAGACATCGCAATGAAGGCGGCACCCGCACCGTTGATCGCTCCGGCCCAGGCGCCCCAGCTGATCGGGCGATGGCCTGGGCAGGTGAGGAAGAGCGGCTGGCCTGACGAGTTTCATATTTCAGATTATTCGTGAATTCCGTCGATGGCGGTGTCTGTTCATTGCCGCGGCTTGCTCCGTGCGGCAATCCTTCATTAAAGTCTTGGTCTTTCGATGAAGACTTCGGCCGGCGGCAAAACCTCCATTCTCATCCTCCACGCCACGGCGGGCGCGGGCCACACGCGGGCGGCCCAGGCGGTCGCCGCCGCCCTCCCGCCGCACAAACCGGGACACCGGGTCGTCGACACGCTCGAATGCACCTCCGCGCTATTTCGGCGGCTATACGTGAAGTC
>Ga0302322_100005241_pt1 | contig 11363 bp, 10 predicted proteins | sample Fen_T0_2_FD_203757 | JGI IMG/M metagenome (GOLD analysis project Ga0302322, IMG submission 203757) | Peat permafrost microbial communities from Stordalen Mire near Abisko, Sweden - Fen_T0_2 | ecosystem: Environmental > Terrestrial > Soil > Wetlands > Permafrost | place: Sweden: Abisko... | reverse complement strand
AGGACGTGTTCGCGGCCGCGGCCGACGCCGACCCGTCGGTCGACGACGTCGACGTCGCCGCGCTCTCGCGCTTCATCGTCGCCGCCACCGACGGCCTGATCCTGCAGTACGAGGTGCACCACGACCGTGCCCTCGCCGCGCGCGACTCGGACCTGACCGTGCGAGCCGCGATGCTGCTCGTCCGCGACGGTCTCCCGCCCCACGCGACGTCGCGGCGACGCCGACGACCCTCGGCGCTCCCCACCCGCTGATTCCGGAGGTCGGCGGCGATGATGACGTCGTGGAGATCCGACGGGCCGCCGACCACCTGGCCATGCCGTGGGCCAACGGCCAGGGAACGACCCTCGAGCTCGTGGTTCACCCGCGGGGAGCCACGACCGCCTCGATGGAGTGGCGGATCAGCGTCGCGACGGTCGCCGAGCCTGGCCCGTTCTCGTCCCTCCCCGGCGTCGATCGCGTGCTGCTCATGCTCGACGACATCGACGCGGTGCTGTCGGTCGACGGCACCACCGTCGCGGTGCGCCAGTTCGACCAGGTCGCGTTCAGCGGCGACTCCGAGGTCGCGCTGACGACGGTGTCGGCGCCTGCGCGCGACCTCAACCTCATGACTCGTCGCGGCCTCTGGGGCGGACGGATGACGCGCGTCGACCTGGGCGCCATCGGCCCTCGCACCGGCGCCGATCACACGTGGCTGCTCGTGGTGAGCGGCGCCGCCGACATCACCGACCACGACGGCACGTGGACGCTGGGCGAGCTCGACCTGGCACGCCTGCCCGCAGACGCTGCGGTCCGGGGGTCCGGCGTCGGCGTCGTGCTCGAGATCGCGCGCGATCAGTAGGGCAGGAAGGCCCCGGTGTAGTTCTCCGCGAGGCCGCGTGCGGCGGTGGCGTTGCTCGTGACGTGGTGCAGCTGGGTCAGCTGCATCTGCAGGAGGAAGTCGCGGTCGGGGTCGGACGCCGGCGGCATGTGCAGCATCGAGGTCATCCACCACGAGAAGTGGGTCGACTGCCACACCCGCTCGAGGGCGTCGTCGGAGTAGCGGTCGAGGAGATCCTGCTGCCCCTCGTTGAGGGCGCGGGCCAGCGCGGTGCCCAGCCGCTTGACGTCGGCGATCGCGAGGTTGAGCCCCTTCGCGCCGGTCGGCGGCACGATGTGGGAGGCGTCACCGGCCAGCAACAGCCGCCCCCACCGCATCGGCGCGGAGACGAACGACCGCATCGGGGTGATCGACTTCTCCAGCGTCGGGCCCGACTGCAGCGACCAGCCCTCGATCGCCATCCGCGTGGACAGCCCGTCCCAGATCCGGTCGTCCGACCAGCTCTCGATCACGTCGTCGGGAGCGACCTGCAGGTAGAGCCGGCTCACCTCGTGGGAGCGCATCGAGTGCATCGCGAAGCCGTCGGGGTGCAACGCGTAGATGAGCTCGTCGGTGCTCGGCGCGACCTGCGCCAGGATCCCCAGCCACGCGTACGGATACACCCGCTCGCGGACCGTGCGCACCGACTCGGGGATCGTCTGACGGCTCACCCCGTGGAACCCGTCGCAACCCGCGACGTAGTCGGCCTCGACCACCCGGGCGTTGCCGTCGGCGTCGAGGAACGTGACGCGGGGGCGGTCGGTGTCGACGTCGAGGATCGCGGTGTCCGACACCTCCCAGAAGAACCGCTGACCATCGGCCTCACGGACGCCGATGAGGTCCTTGGTGATCTCGGTCTGGCCATAGACCCACACCGACCGCCCGCACGACTCCACGAAGTCGACACGGTGCCGCTGCCCCGGCCACTGCAGGTACACGCCGTCGTGACGCATCCCCTCGCGGTGCAACCGGTCGGCCACGCCGTAATCGGTGAGCACGTCCACCGCCCCGTGCTCGATCACGCCCGCACGGATCCGAGCCAGCACATAGTCCTGCGAACGGTTCTCCACGATCACCGACTCGATGCCCAGCATCGCCAGGATCTGGGACAGGAGCAGGCCGGAAGGACCCGACCCGACGATAGCCACCTGAGTACGCATGGAACTCCTACCTCGAACCTTCCGTGCGGCGGCTCATGCGTCGACCTCGAACCAGCGCGGCGAGGTCGTCCGCGGGGGGAACAGGCGTTGCTTCCAGACGATCAGCCGCGGCTCACCCCTGCCGTTCGCCTCGCGGGAGGCACGAAGCGCCGCGGGAAGCGCGGAGACGTCAGGAATCTCGACACCTGAGATGCCGAAGGCGCCGGCCAGAGCGACCCAGTCGGGGGTCAGGAGGTCTACGCCGCGCTCGGGATGCCCGAAGGTCTGCTGGTCGAACCGGAGCATCCCGTAGCCACCGTCGTCGACGACGAGCAGCGTGATCGGCAACGACTCCTGAGCGAACGTCGCCAGCTCGCCCAGCGAGAACATCGGGCCGCCATCGCCGCAGACGGCGAGCGTGGGGATCCCTTGAGACGCGGGACCCATCGCTGCCGGAAGCCCGTAGCCGAGCGTGCCCCAGCCAACCGGGTACTGCGCACGTCGCGGGCGAGACTGGTACGAGTACAGCGTCGCCCAGAACCCGGCGACCGCCATGTCGCCCACGATGGCGTCGTCCTGCGACCAGCCCGCCTCGAGGGCGTCGGTGAACCGAATGGCCTCCGCGACTCGAGCGTCGTGCCGCAGCCGGTCGAAGATCCGCCCGCGAAGAGCCGCTGCGTCGGGCAACCAGAGGTGCCGGTCCCCCACAGCCCGCTCGTCCAGCGCCATCTCCAGGATCGGCAATGCCGCGCTGAGGTCCGCCACCAGCACCTCGGACCAGCCGATCGTGTTCTCGACCTGGTTCCCCAATGTGATGGCGATCCGCGTGTCAGGAAGTTCCAGCTTCCAGTTCTTCGTGTTCATCGCGTCGAAGTCGGACCCGAGCACCAGGAGGAGGTCCGCCTGCGCCAGGACTGACGACACCTCCGGTTCGTGCACCGGGGCATCGATCAGATGGCTGTCGCCGGAGAGAAGCCCACGTCCGGCGAACGACGTGACGACCACGGCCCCGAGCGCCTGCGCGAGTCGCCGCACCGCTTCCTCGGCACCCGCGGACACCACTCCGCCGCCTGCCCAGATCACCGGTCGGGCCGACATCGACAGTGCGTCGGCTATCCGCTCGAGAGCCGCCTCCTCGACCCTGGGTGGGGCCGGCATCGCCCACTCGGGCGACGGCCCCAGCCAGGCTTCCTCCAGGACGTCGGAAGGCACACCCACGTACACCGGCCTGGACGGAGGCACATCCAGGAGCGCCAGTGCCCTGATCACGTGGTGAATGGCCTCCTGTGCCGACCCGCTGTTGTGGGCCGACGCTCCGAAGCCCCCGAACATCGCGGCCTGATCGGGTGTCTCGTGGAGGATGCCGCGTGTGACGCCGGGCCGACGCAGGCGGGACCCGACGTCGCTCGCGACGACGAGCATCGGCGAGTACGACGTGAACGCCTCGCCGAACGCCGTGACGATGTTCGCGACGCCCGGACCGCTGGTCAGCAGCGCGGCGCCCGAGCGACCGGTGGCCCGGTACAGACCGTCGGCCGCGTATCCGGCCGCCTGCTCGTGCCTGACGCCGATCACACGCGGCCGGCCCGGGCGCAACGCATTCCAGAAGCCGAGGTTGTGCACCCCGGGGATCCCGAAGCACGTGTCGATCCCTCGCGCCGACATCCGGTCGAGTATCTCGGCGGACACCGTGTGTTCGGCGGACATGATGGCTAGGCCCGCGCGAGGACGATGTCGTGCTCACACACCAGAAGGCCGTCGTCACCGGGGAGGAAGTCCTCGATCAGCGAGTCCTTGACACCGAACACCGTGTCGGTGTTGAGGTAGTCGCTGCGCCGGTCGAAGATGTGAGACGTGAGAGGCGCGTATCCATCGGCGGAGGCCTTGACGTGGATGTGCGCGGCGCGCCACTGGTGGCGGCCGGTGTCCTGCAGCAGCTTCCCCACCGGACCGTCGTCCGGGATCGGGTACGGCACCGGACGGACGGTCCGGATCTCGAACTCCCCGCTCTGGTTCGACAGGTACCTGCCACGGAGGTTCGAGGCCGGTTGCTCGTCGGGCTGCTGCACCGCGTAGAAGCCCGTTGCTGCGTTCTGCCACACGTCGATGACCGCGGCCGCGATGGGAGCGCCGTCCTCGTCCTTGACGACGCCGCGAAGGACGGTGGGCTCCCCGCCGTCGTCGTACTCCACCATCGAGGCGCCGAACTCGCGCCACGGCGACTCTGCCACGTAGAACGGCCCCAGGATCGTGGGCTCGGTGGCGAGCGACTCGACGTCGGAGTTGTTGATCGTGTCGACGAGGGTCGACAGCCCTAGCGTGTCCGACAGGAGGATGAACTCCTGTCGCACGTTGTCGGTGATGTGGCCCGTGGCCGTGAGGAACTGGATCCCCTTCATCCACTCCTCGTCGGTGAGGCGCACCTCTTTGGCGAAGGCGTGCAGGTGCCGGACCAGAGCCTGCATCACCTCACGGAGTCGAGGGTCGGGAGTCGCCGCGAGGCGGTTGACGACCTCTTGGGTGATCTCGTCTTCGGTCATGTGCGACATGGCTCTCCTTGGTGGGGTCTGGACGGGAGGTGGGCCCGTCGTGGTTGTAGTTCCATCGCTGACACGGTGCGTGCGGGGAGGGCTCCACGCCCGTCCCCGCACGCGCCGGGCGAGCCGTTCAGCCGAGCGGCTCGACCTTGCCGCCCGTCGGGATGTTCGGCGCAAGGCTGTTCGACACGATCACGAGATCGAACGGGTACTTGCTGCCGGGCACCTTGCGCCACTGCCCACCGGTCAACGGGGTCTTGGCCACGTTGGGCACCGGTCCGGAGCTCCAGTCGAGGTTGCCCACGACGGTGTCCACCTTGAGCGTCTTGAGCGCGTCGGCGACCTTTGCCTTGTCCGAGCTGCCGGCCGCGCTCACTGCCGCGGCCGCAACCTCGAACAGCGACTCGGCGAAGCCGAGGGGCTGAGTCCACTGCTTGCCGGTCGAGGAGCTGTAGGCGTCAGCGAGCTCCTGGGCGCTCTGCCCCGTCAAGCTCGACTTGTACGGGTAGGTCGGCGTCCACCACACCTCGGTGCCGAGGTTGTTGGCGATGTCACCCAGCGCCTCGACCGACGACGGGAAGAGGAGCGCCTTGCCGATGGTCGCGATCTTCGGCGTGTAGCCCTGCTGGTGCGCCTGCTTCCAGAAGGTCGTGAAGTCCGGCGGAATCGGGACACCCGTCAGCACCTGGTCGTCGCTCGCCTTGAACTTCGAGATCTGAGACGTGAAGTCCGTCGTCCCGTCCGGGTAGAGGCCAGGGTCGTTGAGCGTGTACCCGTTGGCCTTGATCATGTCGGGGAACGCCTTCTCCCACGCCTGGCCGTCAGCATCGTTCGGGAAGAGTCCACCGACCTTCTTGTTCGTCGGCACCTGGTTCCACATGTCCTGGTACACGGCGGCGACGTCCTCGAGACCCCAGAAGAAATGGTACGTCCACTTGAAGGGCTTCTCCTTGGTGCCGCCCCGGCCGAGGAAGTAGGGCTGCCAGGGCGCAACCGTGGTGACGCACGGCGTCGCGTTCGCTTCGCACTGGTCCGCGACCGGGTTCGTGATGTCGGGGGTTCCCTCGGCCAGGACGATGTCGACGTTGTCGGTGTTGATGAGCTCGGCAGCGACCTCGCCCGCACGCTTGCTGTCCGACTGGGCGTCCTTCACGACGATCTCGACGTTGTACGTCGTGTTACCGGCCTTGATCGGATGCGACGCGAAGTACTGCTTCATCTGGTCGACGACGAAGGTGTCGGCCTCACCGAAGCCCGCCAGCGGGCCGGTCTCGGGCGAGACGAAGCCGATCTTCAGCGTCGCGGTTCCGCCCGATGCGCTGGAGCTCGACGAGTTGCTGTCGAGGCTGCTGCCGCACGCCGTGACGAGAAGGCCGACTGACGCGACGGCGGCGAGCGCCGGAAGTGTCCGCAGGATTCTCATGCGTTCTCCTTGCGAGGTGTCAGACCCCGTGGGGTTTCCTTAGGCGAGCCGACCGACAGGTCTGGCCCCCTCGTACGCGGCGCCGAGTAGCGACCGCACACCGTCCAGGTCCACCGGACGGGGATTCGTGGGAGAACCGGCGAAGACGATCGCCGCCGCCTCGTCGATCGACGCCGCATCGAACCCGATCGACCCCAGCGACGTCGGGGCGCCGATGTCTCGCGCCAGCTCCCAGACGGCTGTCGCGGCATCGGGCGCCGACCGTCCGGCGGAACCGAACGCCCGCACGAGAGCGTTCATCGCTTCGGGCGCGTAGGGCTCGTTGAACTGCGTGGCGTAGGCGATCACCGCGCTGTGCGTGGGCGCGTGGGCGAGGTTGTAGGTACCACCCAGCGTGTGACAGATCTTGTGGTGGACTCCCATGCCGCAAGTCCCGAGGATCCAGCCAGCCAGCCAGGCTCCGTAGAGCGCGTCACCGCGGGCATCGAGGTCTGCCGGGTCGGCGACCACGCGAGGGAGCGCGCTGGCAAGAGCTCGAACGCCCTCCTCAGCCTGTGCTGCCAGGACGGGAGACACCGAAGGGGCGTAGAGCCCCTCGACGAGATGTGCGAGAGCGTTCATCCCGCTCGCTGCCGACAGGTCGGCAGGCAAGGTCAGCGTGAGCTCCGGGTCGTAGATCACCGTCCGGGGCAGGACGGCAGCGTCACGCCCGGTCGTCTTGCGACCGTTCTCCGTCATCCCCCAGATCGTGGTCATCTCCGAGCCCGCGTAGGTGGTCGGTACTGCGACCACGGGGAGGTGCGTCTCGAGCGCAACCGCCTTCGCGATCCCCGTCGAGGAACCACCGCCGAGTGCCACCAGGACGTCCGCATCCACGTCGCGTGCGGCGTTCACGGCCTGACGAGCGGTCTCGACCGGGACGTGCATGACGACGTCGGTGAACTCGCCGGCAAGACGGTCACCCAGCTGCCCCGCGATGGTCGCGGCGAAGGGGGCCTCCGAGCGACCGGACACGAGAAGCGCTCGCTTGCCACCGAGCCTGTGCACCTCATCGGCGACGCGGGCGATGCTGCCGTTGGCGAAGATGACTCGGGTCGCCGGCACGTCGTGGACGAAGGGCCGGACCATCATCCGCTCCGCGTGAACGCGAGGGGCACGACGCGCGTCACGTCGCGCTCGGGCCCAAGCTGGAGGATGACCATCCCGTCACCTCGGGTAGAAGGCGGGGATCGGGGCATCGATATTGACCCAGATCGCCTTCGACTCGGTGTACTCGCGCATCGCCTCGAAGCCCATCTCTCGGCCGTAGCCGGACTGGCCGGTGCCGCCGAAGGGCGATCCGGGGTTGACACGCTTGTAGGAGTTGATCCACACCATGCCGGCCCGCAAGTCGCGAGCCGTCTTGTGCGCGCGGCTCAGATCCCGGGTCCAGAGTCCCCCGCCGAGCCCGTAGTCGACCGAGTTGGCGATCTCGAGGGCTTCCTCGTCCGTCGAGAACGTGTGCACGGTCATGAACGGCCCGAAGACCTCCTCGAGCGCCACTCGTGACGTGTGCGACGTGGAGACGACCGTGGGCTCGACGTAGCAGCCCCCTGACAGAGCCGGATCGCTCGGCGCCTGCCCACCCGTGAGGATCTCGCCACCCTCGGAACGAGCGATGTCGATGTAGGAGAGGACGCGGTCTCGATGGAGGGAGGACGTGAGCGGCCCCATCTCAGTGGCCGGATCCTTGGGGTCTCCCACCTTGATGCTGCGCGCAAGGTCGAGGAAGCGCGACAGAAACTCGTCGGCGACGGATTCGTGCAGGATCAGTCGGCTCGCGGCGATGCACGCCTGCCCCTGGTTGTGGAAGATGCCGAACGCGGTCCCAGCGACGGCGGCGGCGATGTTCGCGTCGTCGAAGACGATGTTCGCGCCCTTGCCCCCCAGCTCGAGGTGCACATGCTTGAGCGTGTCGGCGGCGCCGCGGGCGACGCCCCGGCCGACGTTCGTGCTCCCGGTGAACGAGACTTTGGCGATGCGTGGGTGGTCCACGATGCGCTGGCCCGCGGTCGCCCCGTAGCCCGGCAGGATGTTGACGACGCCGGCAGGGAACCCGACCTGCGCGCACAGCTCTGCCACGCGCAGGGACGACAGGGGCGTGAGGTCCGACGGCTTGAGCACGACGACGTTCCCAGCGGCGAGCGCCGGCCCCATCTTCCAGCTGGTGAACATGAGCGGGAAGTTCCACGGGACGATCTGACCTACGACGCCCAGCGGCTCGTTCACCACGTAGTCGAGGAAGCCGGGCTCCACCGGCACGACGGTTCCTTGGAGCTTGTCCGCCATGCCTCCGAAGTACCGGAAGGTCGCGGCTGTCCGCGGGACGTCGAGGCCGCGGGTGTCACGGATGGGGTGCCCGGTGTCCCTCGTCTCGAGCAGGGCGAGGTTGTCGACGTCGGCCTCGATGGCATCTGCCAGCTTCAGCAGGAGACGCCCGCGCTCCGCGGCCGACATCAGCCGCCAGGCGTCCTTCGCCTTCGTCCCGGCTGCGACAGCGCGATCGACGTCAGCGGCCCCCGCTTCGGCGACCTGCGCGAGCAAAGAGCCGTCGTGAGGATCGAAGACGTCGATGGTCTTGCCGTCGAGGGCATCGACGAACTGGCCATCGATGAACAGCTGCGTCTGCATGACGTATCTACTCCAGTGAGTTCTGTCCCGCCGCGCAGCTCCGCGTGGCGCGGCGGGACCGACGAGGACGGCTCAGAACTCGACCGGGTAGGTAGGTGCCTGGCCGCTGGCGATCAGCTCGGGGACCTTGCTCGAGTTGTTCTCCCAGACGAGCAGCATGGACCGCTTCGGCGAGTAGCCCTGATGACGGATGTCGGCCGGCATCGCCGCGACGTCACCCGCCTTCATCAGCACGCGAGACCGGACTGCGCCCGTATCGCGGTCCTCGACCTCCCAGGTGATCTCGTCGGAGAGCTGCACGAACCACTCCACACGGTCGTTCCCGTGGATGATCGGGAGGATGTACTCCTCGGTGGTGGGGCAGAACAGTGAGTCCTTGCACGCGCTGACGACCGACGGGTTCCACGTGACGTCCGAGCGCGAGAGGTACGCGAAGAGGTTGAAGGCGACGACCTCGCTCTCGAACCCTGGCTCAGCCTCGATGACAGGCTCGGACTGGTCGACGTCGAGAAACATGCGGTTGATCGGGAAGCCGTTCTCGTCCGTGCGGATCTCCTCATCGCCCGGGGCCGAAACGATGCGCTTTGCGGCGACCCGTCGACGCGTCACGGCAGCGTCGTTGCTGCCCGACTTGATGCCGAAGGGTGCCCCGGTCTCGTGAGGCGAGGCGAACGGGTCGAAGCTCTCGTTGGTCCAGTCCGACAGAATCGACTTGAAGGTCTGACGGATGGACGGTGTCTCGAGGTTCTCCGAGTAGTCGAGCTCGGCCTTCCGGTAGGAGTCGTTGTAGCGGCCCGCGAAGATGTCGACCGTGCCGTAGTGGTTGACCGTGCCGAACACGCCGTCGAAGTTGACGATGCCGTAGAAGAAGTCCCACGCGACGTCGCGTTGGAGCGCGCGGAGGAAGGCGTCCACGCTCATGATGTGGTTGCCTGTGGGCCAGCCGATGTAGGCGAAGTACTCGTCGCGACGGAAGTGAAACTCGCCGAGTGAGAACTCGTGGTAGCCCTCGGCGTTCGGCTCCGTCGACTGGTTCACGGGGATGTCAGTGGCAGTCATGTCTCGTCCTCGTCAGTTGGTCTGGCAGATCTCGGCCCAGCGCTGCTGGGTGTCAGGCCCGGTGATCGTCTGCTGCAGCAGCACGCTCGGGGACGACGCAGTGAATCGGTAGGCGGCGCCTGCCGGGAGCAGCGCCTGGTGGCCTCTCGTGAGCTGGATGACGCCCATGCGTGCACCCGTCGGCTCACCCTCGAGAGCGATCGAGCCCTCGGCGTCCGCGGGCAACGGCGACGTTTCCAGCTTGACGAGCTCCACCGTCACCGTCCCGTCCATGCAGAGCGCGAACTCGTCGTGCGCGGCGGTCCGCCATGCCGACTGACCCTCCGCCCGAATCGCCTCGAGGACGTACTCGAAGTTCTTCGCGACCGCGACCTTCTCCCACGGCTTCGACTTCGAAGCGACGTCGAAGACGTTGGAGAAGGCGTAGTGGCGTGCGTCGTCGTTGATCAGCTCGACGGCGCCCTTGTCGAAGTGGTCCAGCGATCCGAAGACGGTCGTGTAGGCGGACCGCTCCACGCCGCCTCCCCGAACGGGGTTACCCATGAGAATGCCTCCGTTGTTCGGCATGCGCACACCTGTGCGTAGACAGAACAGACTGTGTCGTTGGAGTTGCGCGCCTGTCAAGACTTCTGGCCCGCTTGGTGCGAATCGCGGCGAAGTGTTCGCAGTACGAACACTCGTAGTACCGTGTGCCCATGCCTGATCGACCCGAGTTCGTTCAGTCTCTGGCGCGCGGAATCTCGGTCATCCGCGCCTTCTCCGCCGACCACCCGAGGCTGACGCTGTCGGACGTGGCGCGCGAGACGGGCCTGAGCCGCGCGGCGGCGCGCCGGTTCCTCATCACGCTGGAGGAGCTCGGTTACGTCGCCAACGACGGTCGGCTGTTCTCGCTCCGCCCGTCGGTGCTCCAGATCGGCTACTCCTACCTCTCGTCGCTCACGCTGGCCCAGATCTCTCAGGTCCACCTCGAGCGGCTGGCGCAGGAGCTCCACGAGTCGTGCTCGGCCTCCGTGCTCGACAACGACGAGATCGTCTACGTCGCCCGCGCCTCGACCAATCGGATCATGACGATCAACCTCTCGGTCGGGACGCGGCTGCCGGCGTACTGCACGTCCATGGGACGAGTGCTGCTGGCCGCCTTGAGCGACGACCATCTCGATGCCTACCTCGCCGACACGACCTTCCGTGCGCTGACGTCCCAGACGATCACCGACGCCTCTGAGCTGCGCGAGGAGATCCAGCGGGTCAGGGTGCAAGGCTGGTGCTTGCTCGACCAGGAGCTCGAGGAAGGGGTGCGCTCGATCGCGTTCCCGTTGCACGACGCTGACCAGAAGGTGGTCGCCGCCGCGAACGCGTCCGCGCACGGCGCACGCGTCGCTCTCGAGGAGATGCGCGAGAGGTACGTGCCGGCACTTCGCGAGTGCGCCGCTCAGATCGATCGCGACCTGGCAGGCGCTCGCTACTAGCTCTTCCGTGCCTTGCTGAACAGCGCGGGGGTGGCCCCGACGACCAGCGCGCGCACCTGTGCCAGGACATCAGCCACGTCGAGCTCGTCGGGAACCGTCACGAGCAGCACGTCGGCTCCCGCCTCGGCCAGCGCGAGCACGCACGCCTGCGCCTGCTCGAACGTCCCGAACACACCCGACACCTCCGGGTGAGCGGCGCCCACGAAGCGAGGA
>Ga0302322_100005240_pt1 | contig 11364 bp, 10 predicted proteins | sample Fen_T0_2_FD_203757 | JGI IMG/M metagenome (GOLD analysis project Ga0302322, IMG submission 203757) | Peat permafrost microbial communities from Stordalen Mire near Abisko, Sweden - Fen_T0_2 | ecosystem: Environmental > Terrestrial > Soil > Wetlands > Permafrost | place: Sweden: Abisko... | reverse complement strand
GCCGGCAATCCGGGCACCAGGTGGCGCTGTAAACCACCAGATCCAGGCCTGCCAGCTCGTCAATTCGGTTCATGGGTCCTCCGGGACCTGTCATTCTGAACCCTTTGATGCGCTTCCCGGAGATTCCATGTCCAAGACGACCCTGCCTGCCGCCCTCCTCGTCGGGTCGGCCCTTCTCCTGTCCCTGGCCTGCAAGACCGGCAAGCCGGACACCAGCCGCGTCATCGCCAATGTCGGCGGCGACAAGATCACCGAAGCCGAGTTCCAGGATGTGGTGAAGACGCTCTCCCCGGATCCCAAGGAGGCTCAGACCTTCCTGACCGATCCCGCCGCCCGGGATGAGCGCGCCCAGCTGGCCAGCCGCATCGCCATGTCCCGGGCCATCACCACCTATGCCAAGCAGACCGGGCTGGACCAGGATCCCAGCGTCAAGCGCCAGATCGAGCAGCAGCAGGCCAACGTCTACTTCCAGGCCCTCGCCAAGAAGCGCGTGACGAACGCCGAGCCCACCGACGAGCAGGTCCTCGCTTTCTACAAGGAGCAGGTGGACAAGGCGAAGGCCCAGGGGCAGACCCAGGGCATCCCGCCCTTCGAAGCCGTCAAGGCCCAGATGGCCCAGGGCCTCAAGCAGCAGCGGATGGCGACCATCAGCCAGGAGATCCAGAAGGAGATCAAGGCCAAGGTGCCCGTGACCCTGGCCGACGACTACCGCCCCGCGGGCGAGTAACCCCGCTAGGCTCCAGATCCCAGCTTTGACTCAGGGCTTCGCGATCACTTCCGCGGAGGCCAGGAGATCCTTCAGGGCCTTCTTGGCGACCGCTGCCTGCCGCTTCTGGAGGCTTTCCTGAAGCCGCTTCAGCCCGTCCTGCACGCCAACCACCGCCAGGGCGTGCGCGCCGTTATCCTGCTGGAGGATCGGCTTGAAGCCTTCGGCTACATTGGGGAAGGGCTCCCACTGACCGCCGTCGACACCACACCAGGCAGCCAGGACCAGCCGCTCTGCCTGGAGCAGATCCTGTTTCCGCGACCTGCCCTGGAACCGGCTGAGGGTGGACGAAATGCCCAGGGCCCCGAGGGCCTGCTCGCGGGGTTTCATCTTCTGCATCGCCTTCAGCTGTTTGTCGATGAAAGTGGTCTCCGGTTCGGGCAGCGTCTTGCGGATCTCAGGCCGCGCCTGATCCCAGGCGGCTTTCACCTTGGCCACCTGCCCGCGCATGGCTCCGCCCTTCCCGTCGACCAGGGCCACGGGGATGGCCTTGAGCAGCTCCTGAAGCTGGTCCATGGCGGGGGCCGCGGGGGAAACCTGGGCCACCAGGGCTGGCAGGGCGAGCAGGAAAAGAGGCATGGGCGACTCCGAAGCATGGAACCACCAGTTTAAGCGGTCCCCGGGCTCGCACCCAGGCTGCATTCTGCATAAGGGAAAACGCTCAGGATGGTTTCACCGCATTCGGATCGGGCTCGATGACTTTCCCTCGCTCGGCTTTGAGCAGGACTTCCCGGACCATCAGGTCCGCCTCCTCCTGGCTGAGGTGGTCCCTCCAGGACGGCATGACCCGCCCGAAAAAGATGCCCTTCCGGATGACCTTGACCATCGTGCGGATCTCCCGTTCGGAGGCGGGCCCCACCAGTTCGCGGAAGTCCTGGGCGGCCTTCGTGAAATCCAGACCGCCCAGCTTCCTCCCATCCGGGTCCTTGGCTGAGCCATCCAGCCCATGGCAGCGGACACACCGTTCCTGAAAGAAGGCTCTCAGCTCGTTGATGGATTTCGGTCGAGGTTTGGAAGTCTGGGCGGCCAGGGACAGCGAACCAAGGGCGCAGAGGAGCGCCGGCATGAACCGCCAGCAGGGGCTCCATTGCCACCTGAACCGGCCCACGGAATCCTCCGATTCGGAATGGCTCCGGCTCTGAATGGCATGCATGTCCCCTCCTGCCGATGAAGGCCCACTGGAAGGAGGACCTGGTCCCACCATGGTCGAGCGAACAGCCCCTTCCACCAGATCCGATCCCGAGATCAGGACCAGTCCGGTGCGCTCCGCCAGACCCGGACGCCTTCGATAGGGGTCATCACCGGCGGGCGCGGACCTCCTTCAGGGCCAGCGCCATCCTCATGCAGGCCTCGTTCTGCTCCTCGACGTCGTGGGCCGCGAAGCCGAGGCAGATATAGGGCAGATCCCGGCGATGGAAGTCATAGAGGCTGCCCGGATAGAAGACGACCCCGTGGGCGAGGCACCGCTCGGTCCAGGCTTCCAGGGGCACGTCTTCCGCGACCTTCACCCACAACGACAACCCCTCGCGGGGGTTCTTCACGGAAATGGCCGGATGCAGGTGCAGCAGCAGCCGGTCCACCATGGTCTCCCGTCGTTCCTCGGTCACCTTGCGGATCCGCCGGAGGTGCCGGACGATCTCGCCGTCGCGCAGGGTCTCCTCGATGGTGGCTTCCTGGACCTGGTTGCCCGGCCAGTCCACCAGCTGCCGCTGCTTGGCCAGGGCCTTGATGAGGTCCGCTTGGCCCGCCAGGATGCCCACCTGCAGGCCCGGGGCGAGGATCTGCTCCAGCCCGCCGAAATAGAGCACACGGCCGTGCGGATCTTCACTGGCCAGGGGGAGGCTAGGGTTCTTCTCACGATGGAAGCCCAGGCCCAGGTCGCCTTCCAGGATCCGGAACCCATGCACGCGGGAGAGCTCCAGCAGGCGCTTCCTCCGGGAGGCTTCCAGGGAAACCTGGGTGGGGTACTGGGGGCTGGTCGTGAGGTACAGGAGCCGGATGGGCTCCTGGATCAGCAGGGCCTCGAGGGCCGCCACATCCAACCCATGGGCATCCACGGGGATGGGAAACAGCCGCGCGCCGGCCGCCCGGAAGGCCTCGGCCACCCGGAACAGCCCCGGGTCTTCCACGGCCACCGCATCCCCCGGCGCGAAGAGCACGCGGGAGACCAGGTTGAGGGTGCTCATCAGGCCGCGCGTGAGCAGGAGGTTGCCGGTTTCGACCGAGAGCCCCCGCATGTCCCGGAGCATCTTGCTCAAAGAATCCCGGAGGTCCAGGAGACCCCTCGGGTCCCAGGCCGGTTGCAGCAGCCGCTCTGGGTGGAGCTTCAACACCCGCCCGTAGGCCCGGTGGATGGCGGCCGTGGGAGCCAACCTCAGATCCGGTGTGTCCGGGATGAGCTGGAAGGACGCCACCGCCGGGGCCGCCGGCTGATAGAAGGGTTCATTGCGGGGCGTGGCTCGCTTCCAGGAGGCTGAATCCTGGGCGGACATCCCGGTGGGGGGCTCCAGCACGAAAGGCAGCTTCCTCGCCACGAAGGTGCCCCGGTCCGGCGAGACCTCGATCCAGCCCTCCGCCTCGAGTTCCTTGTAGGCGGCCAGCGTCGTGTTGCGGTTGACGCCCAGGTGCTCGGCCATGGCCCTGGTTCCCGGGAGGGGATCCCCGGGCTTGAACCGCCCGCCGCGGATGCCCTCCTCCAGGGCTCGGACCAACTGCAGATAGAGCGGTTCCGGGGCGGAGCGGTCCAGCACGATGGCAAGGTCCCAACTACCCAAGGATGAACTCCGGACCGGGAACAGACTCCTGTTGAAAGAGGGGTGGGTCAAGGCTGGCCGGGAAGCAGACATCCGTCAATATCCCGATCCGCCGGTACCGCCACCCACGACGGCTCCGCCGTAGCTGATGGTCCCGAACAGTCCATGCGTTTCAGCCGAGGGCCCAGCGGTGAAGTAGAGCTGAGTCGATCTCCCGGCGGAAGCGTCGTTGCCGAAGGCCAGGCCCCAGAGACCTCCGATGGCCAGCGGTGCGCCGCTGGCGCCGGAAAGCTGGCCCATCTGGGCGCCGGTGGCGACGTTGAAGGCAGTGATACGCCCGTCCCCGAAGTTCCCTACCAGCAGCGCTCCGGCGAAAGGCCCGAACGTGGCCGGCGCGATGGCCATGCCCCAGGGCGCATTGAGCGGGCCCGCCGAGGCGAAACGCTGGACGAAACTGCCATCCAGATTGAACACGCTCACATAGCCCAGGCCGGCCCCGGTGGTTTCCCGCAGCGCCGGGGGCACCCGGCTGGCATAGGTCACGTAGAGCTTGCCGGCGAGCACCTGGACGTTGAAGGGTGAGAAGCCCGCGGGCAGCGCCGGATCGACCAAGGCGGTGGAGCCGAGGTGGACGGGCGCGAAGCTGGTGTCGAACACATCGACAGTCCCGCCGGTGAAGTTCGCCAGGAAGAGAAAGCTCGTGGTTCCAGAGGTGCCCAGGGCCAACCCGGTGTAGACCGCCGAGGCCCCGGATTGATCGATCCGGCGGGTCGTGACGGTCCCGGCGCTCCAGCCGCAGACGCAGCCATCCAGCGATGCGAGCAGGAATTCATCGCCAAGGAATCCGGTGGTGCTGTTGAACACGACTCCCGTGGGCCCCCCCATGGTGTGTCCCAGCACCGCCGGATTCGATACCACGATGGGCACGGTGGGCGTATGCCCTGTGCCGTCATAGACCGTCGTGGTGGCAGTCCCCTGGTTGGCCACCCAGAAATCGGTGACGGGACCATAGGCCAGGCCCCAGGGGTTCACCAGGTTGGTATCCGTGGTGGTCGCGCCCATGGTCGACTGGTCCGAGACCAGGTTGGTGATCTGGAAACTGGGTGGCGTCGCCGGCGTTGGACTCGACGAACCGCCCCCGCCACAGCCCGTCAGGCCGCATATCAGCGCGGCAGCACCGGCGAACACAGCCAGCCGTGGCGATCCTGTCGCCAGTGGAAGCCGTGGGATTTGAGGGTCGACAGGGTGCATGAAATCCTCCCGCTCGCGGATGCGAGCACAGTTCCGGGTGCGCGGACTACCTTCCCGACCAGCTTCGGTTGAGCCGGAGGGTCCACCAGATCCGGTTCGAAAACGGTGGCCCCTCCGGTGTCCTGCCGGATCACCCCTCCCTGCCAATTGGAGGTACCATCCACCCACTGGACACCAGGTGACGATTGACGCTTCCTCGATGGACTCCGCTTCTTGCCGCCGCCTTCGCGTTCGGGCAGGAGGCCGTGCCCTTTCCCGTGGAACAACCGGATCCCTGGAAGCCGGCCTGGGAGGCGACCCTCCGGGGCGATCGGCTCTCGGACCCGGTGGAGACTTCAGATGGTTTCCGTCGCGCCGGCCTGCAGCTGCGCCTGCGGTGGACCTGGGACCTGGAGCTGCTGCGCCTGGAGGCGGGCACGCGGTCAGCCATGGGTTCGGATTCGAACCGGCTCAATTCACCCCGCTGGGACCAGCAACCTTCGAACGGCACCCAGCTGGATACCGTCCGGGCGCAGGCCTCCTGGGCGACCCCCGGGACCTTCGGGAGTCTGAGCCTCGGCTTCCAGGAGAACGGCCTGGTGTCCTCCCAGGCCCTGTGGGACCGGGACCTCCGGTTCCTGGGCGCGGGCGGCGGCCTCGGCCTCCGCAGTCCCGGTGGCTGGCTCCAGGAGGCGGGTTTCCGGGCCGCAGCGGGACGGGTCCGGGACATCCTGGGCGGCAAGGTCGATTTTGCGGCCGGTCAGTTCGTCCTGAAGGTGGACACCGGCCCGGTCTCCTGGCTGGCCCATGCCGATCACTGGGAGCTCTCCTGGGACGCCGGGGATGAGCGGCTGCGGGCCCAGCCAGGTCATCGCACCGACGTGCGGCAGCGGATGAAGCTGGAGGCCGCCGGAGCCGCGTCGACCTGGCACGCCGCTTTCCCGCTGGAAGGCCGGTGGTTCAGGTCCAGAAATCCCGAGACCGGGGAGACCAGCGAGGAGGTCCAGGCCATCGCCGGAAGCCGGGAGCGGATCTACTGGCCGCAACTCGCCTTCACCTGGCAGCGGCTTTCCTCCACGGGCACCCTCTACCCGGTGAACGGCGATGAATGGTGGTTCTACCGCCGTGCCCGGGGGCCACGCCTGGATCTGTCCCTGCCCTTTCCCGGCCACTGGGTGGCCACCCTCACCCACCTCCGCCAGCGCTTCGACGGCGATGACTACCAGATCACCCGGACGATGGTGGTCCTCCTGAAGCGGTTCTGAGGCGCTTCGGGCTCAGTAGCTCCGCTCATCCGCCGGAGGGGCGTAGTCCCGGCCGAACTTGTTCTTGTGGGGCTCCACGGGGGGCTGGGTGATATCCAGGTCCCAGGAGCCCTGCGTGATGCCAGTGCCCACTTTCACGATCCAGTTCTTTTCGCCGGCTTCCGGATGCCAGAGGCGAAGCCGGTAGGTGCCCGCTGGAACCTGGTCGAACCGCAGGCCCGCCTTGCCATCGAGCACCTTTGCGAAGGGAGTGGTCACCACCCAGAGGAAGGCGTTCATCTGATGGTGGACGTTGCAATAGAGCTTCACCAGCCCGGGGTTCGTCACCCGGATCTTGGGGGAATCCCCTGGCCGGTACTGTCCGGTATCGAACCGGTTTCCCTGGGTCACGCTGAACACGTTGTGCAGGATGTGGTCCAGGTTGGGAAAGGCCACCTCCGTCCCGGGCGTGGCGATGGATACGCGGGGGATGAACTGCTTCCCCAGGGTGCGGATGGACACGGGGCGCGAGGGTCCGGCGGGCGGAACCGGAGCCTCGATCGGCTCCAGGAGGGCCACGCAATCGGCCAGGGAGGCCCTGGACCGGCCGTCCTTCTCCCGGATCTGGACGGTGCCCTGGACGCTGCCCGCAGACAAGGGCACCAGCAGGGCCAGGGCCGGCAGACTGCGAACGAGGGATCGAACCATGCTTGGCATCCAGAGTAGATTCGATGCAAGTATACCGATCAGCCAAGGGATCCCCATGCAGGCGAACATGAGCTGGTACCGGACACTGGCCTGGAAATTCTTCTCCCGGCAGGCCGCCGCCATCCTGGTGCTCATGTCGGTCATCCTCTGGGTGGTCTACAACGAGGCCGAACGGGGCGCGACGAACACGGCCAGCACCAGCCTCTCCGGAGGAGGCTATGTCCTGGAGCGGGCCTTTGAACAGCAGGGCCGCTCCCTGGACGCTGGGCTCGATGTCTTCACCCAGTATTCGGGCAACCTCGCGCTCATCGAGCAGGCCCTCGAGGCCGGGTCTTCCACCAGCCTCACGGACACCCTGATCGAAAACCTTCCCAGGCTGGGCGCCGAGGTCGCCCTGGTGGTGAAGCCGGATGGCACCCTGCTGGCGGGCAGTGCGCGGGGCCTGCACCAGGACTTCCAGAACATCGGCATCATCCAGATGGCGCTGGCTCCCGAAGACGCCCGGACCGAAGGCCAGCCGGGACCCTTCTACCGGGGGTTCCTCCGATTGGAGCAGGGGGACCGGTCCGACGTGTACCACGGGGTGGCGAGACCGCTGCGCTCCCCGGGCGGAAAGGCCCTCGGCGCCATGCTGGTGGCCATCCGGGTGGACGACCGGGCCGCGGCCGATCTCCGCCGCCTGGCCATCGCCGGGCCTCAGCGCGGCGATCCCTCGGCCCAGTTGGTACTACTGAGCCAGTTCCAGGCCCTGGGCACCACTCTGCCGGAGAGGACTGCGATGAACCGCCTGCTGGCGCGGGAGACCGCCTTCCTCGCGGTCCGGAGCCAGGTCCTCGATGGTCAGCGCTCCAGCGTCCTGCCCTTCAAGGTGCACGGGCGGACCTACCTCGGCGTGATCGCCCCCCTGCGCGGCGTGAACGCCCTCGATCTCGAAATGGCCTATGCCCTGTTGATGCCCGTGGAGCCCCTGCTCGCCCCCTTCCGCAAAATGCAGAGGGCCATCCTCGCTGTCGGCGCCGCGGGCATCCTCATCGCGCTGGGGCTGAGTCTCCGCTCGGCCCGGAGCGTCACCGCCCCACTGAAGGCGCTGGTGACCGCCGCGAAGGCCCTGGCGGAGGGAGAAGCTCCCGAAACCCTCGATATCGTCGCCACCCAGGATGAGGTGGGTGTCCTGACCCGTACCTTCCGGACCATGGTGGCGGAGTTGCGGGCCAAGGATGAGCTGCTGGCTCTGCTGGACAAGACCAGGCGCGGCCTCGGGAGCCGGGGAACCACCCTCCCGGCGCCATCCTCCCAGCCGTTCCGGACGGACCCCCCTTCCGAATTGGGCGAGAGCGAGGCCGGGCTGGTCGTCCGTCCGCCCCGCACGGACGAAGGGGACCCGCTCCCCCCGGCCCTCCGGGAAGGAGCTGTCTTCGCCGGGCGGTACCGGGTGGACAGCGTGCTCGGCCGAGGGGGCATGGGCATCGTCCTGAAGGTCCAGGATCTCCAGCTCGATGAAGAAGTCGCCCTCAAGATCATCCGCGCGGGGCTGGCCTCGGATCCCGCGTTCATCGAACGACTCAAACAGGAGATCCGGCTGGCTCGGAAGATCACGAACCGGCACGTCCTCCGCACCCACGATTTCGGTGAGAGCGAGGGAATCCCCTTCGTGACCATGGAGTACCTGAAGGGCATCACCCTCCGGAGCCTGCTGGATGGAAGGGGCCGCCTGCCGTTGCCACTGGTCCTGCGCATCGCCCGGCAGGTGGTCGAGGGGCTGGAGGCGGCCCACGCGGTCGGCGTGGTCCACCGGGACATCAAACCCGCCAACGTGCTGTTCGATGTCCGGGGCGACGCGAAGATCATGGACTTCGGCCTGGCCGCGCCGGTAGCGAGCAGGCTCGCCGGGGAGGCCGACACCCTCGTCGGTTCCCCGCGCTACATGTCCCCGGAGCAGATCCGCGGGGAGCAGGTGGATGCCCGCACCGATCTGTACGCCCTGGGAATCATGCTCTTCGAGCTGTGCTCGGGCGCGCCGCCCTACGACAGCCCCCGCATCAACGACGTCCTCGCCATGCACCTCGAAGCGCCTGTGCCTGCCCTGAGCGAGTGGGCGCCTGCGCTCTCCCCGGATCTCAGCGCCCTGGTGCATCGGCTCATGGAGAAGCGCAAGGAGGATCGCCCCCAGTCCGCCGCGGAGGTGGTGGAGATCCTCAAGATGCTGGCCGCCATCGGCGGAGGCACCTCGCGCCTGTAGGTCAGGCGAGCCAGCGCCACCGGTCCCAGCCGTTCCGGAGGGGTGCCAATCTCTGATCCGGATCTGGCCGGACCAGGGGATCGGGCCGATCGTGGATCGTCCATCATCCCCGGCGGGTCGAGGGGAAGTCCCATGCCGGGGCGATCGGTTTCCGGCATGAGGGCGCGCCCTGCGCCACCACCGGGATTCCCAGGAGGTCGCATGCCACAGCTCAACACTCCCACTTCGCTCGAACCACCCAGGGGCCTGGATCGCCGCCTCTTCTGCCTCTCCGCTCTGGCGGCCGGGACCGCCCTGGCCTGCGGCGGTGGCGGGGGCAGTTCCGCCCCGGCCCCGGCACCCCCCGCCACAGGTCCCAGGACCACCACGGATACCAAGGCCGGCATGCTGGCCCTGGCCGACGGCACCACCCGGGACTACCGGAACCTGGGGAACTTCTTCCTCATCAAGGATGCGACCGGCATCTACGCCATGACGGCGGTCTGCACCCACATGGGCTGCACCGTCGGGCTGCCCGTGGGGACCACGATCACCTGCCCCTGCCACGGGAGCCAGTACGACCTTGCCGGCGGCAACCTGCTCGGTCCCGCGGTGAATCCCCTGGTCCATTTCTCCGTGACCGAGGCCACCCCTGGCGGCGCCCTCGTGGTGAACACGGCCCAGGCCGTGGCCGCCTCGGTCCGCCTCACCTGAACCTTCTCCTTCTCTGATTTCAACCCGACCACCGGCCCTGGAGGCTCCATGACCAGTCAGACATCCCCGATCACCCGATCGCACTCGGTGCAATCGCGATTCCGACCCTCGGCGCCGCTCAGGGATACCGCCACGGGACTGCTGGGCACCTCGGCCCTGCTGGTGACCCTGCTGGCCGGCCTGTTCGCCATGTTGTCCCTGTCGGCCTGCGGCGGTGGCAGCATGGGCAGCGCTGGCGCGACCTCGGCTCCGGCCCCAGCCAAGGTCACGGTGGCAGGAACCCTGGCGGGGACCGCCACGGCCATCCAGTTCAATCAGCAACCCGTGCATGCGGCCAGCGCCGCCATCACCGTGAACGGCCGGACGGCCACCGCGGCCAGCCTCCAGCCAGGGGTCGTGTTCGTCGGCAAGGGGACCCATGATAGCCATGGCATCGACCTCCAGTCGGCCGACGTCATCCAGGAGCTGAAAGGCCCCATCACGGCCCTCGACCAGGGCACGGCCACCCTCGTCGTGCTTGCTTCCACCGTGACGGTGAATGCCCTCACCCGTCTGGAGCAGGAGGGTTCGGATCATTCGTTCTCGCCCCTGACGCTGGCTGATTTTGCCGTGGGCGATGTGGTGTCCGTGTTCGGCACCCGTCAGGCGGATGGCAGCATCCTGGCCACGCGCATCGAACGGGAGGCCCCGAACGCGCCTGGAGAGGTGGAGCTGCGCGGGGCAGTGGCCACCCTGGACACCACGGCCATGACATTCAGCCTTGGAAGTGTCCTCGTGAACTACAGCGGTGCCCAGGTCGACGGCACCCTCGCAGAAGGCATCAAGGTCGAGGTGGAAGGCAACCTCACCGAGACGACTCTCATGGCCACCCGCGTCCACGTTGAACATGGCATGGGGCACGACATGGAAAAGGAGGCCGAATTCTCCGGTCCCATTTCCAATCTGGACACCACCGCCAAGACCTTCTCCCTGCTGTCTTTCACGGTGGACTACAGCGGCGCCACCGTAGAGGGAACCCTGGTGGCCGGGGCCACCGTGGAGGTCGAAGGCGCCATGAGCGCCACCGACCCGAACGTCCTCGTGGCCGTGAAGGTGGAAGTGCGCTTCCCCGAAATGGGCAACGGCGCCTCCGATACCAAAGCCAAGGGGCCCATCACCGCCCTGAACGCCACGGACCTGACCCTGACGATCGGGAGTGTCACCTACTGGACTGACACCCAGACACTGATCACAGCAAACGATGCGCCCGCCACCTTCGCCCAACTGCAGGTGGGGGACCCGGTGGAAGTACGGGCCCTCTCCACCCGCACCAACGCGGCCGGCCAGGCCTACGCCACCCGCATTGAAAGAGAAGCGAAGTAGCGGCCGGGGGCAAGGACAGCCGCACCTTAGTTCTTCGCGCCACCCACTTCCAACTTGGCACTGATCTCCAACCCGGCCTCCCGCGAGGCCGGGTTTCTGTTTATGGATGGGGGAAGCAGCCTTCGAGAAAGACTGTTTCAGTGACGCCAAGTGCCGCCCCGGACAGCGGATGTGTGCGGCCTCGAATGGTAAAATTTGAGGTATCGGAACAGGCTCTTTGAGGTCAGGCGATCCCCATATGAAAAACCCCCAAGCCTAGTGGCTGTGGGGGTTTTACTTGGTGCCTGGAGACGGAATCGAACCGCCGACACATGGATTTTCAATCCATTGCTCTACCAACTGAGCTACCCAGGCACGAAGGACCAGGAT
>Ga0302322_100005235_pt1 | contig 11367 bp, 14 predicted proteins | sample Fen_T0_2_FD_203757 | JGI IMG/M metagenome (GOLD analysis project Ga0302322, IMG submission 203757) | Peat permafrost microbial communities from Stordalen Mire near Abisko, Sweden - Fen_T0_2 | ecosystem: Environmental > Terrestrial > Soil > Wetlands > Permafrost | place: Sweden: Abisko... | reverse complement strand
TCAAGGATCAACCCGCGCTCGCCGAGACCGCTGGCGAGAAGATCGATGACGCCTCCATCACCAGCCAGGTCAAATATGCACTGCTCACCCACAAGGGCACCAGCGCAATCAAAACCAAAGTAAAGACCATTGATGGCGTGGTCGTCATCACCGGCACGGCAGCTAACGATGCGGAAAAGTCCCTCGTCACCAAGCTCGCAACCAGCATCCGTGGCGTGGCCTCGGTAACGAACGATATGAACGTAAAGAGCTAAGCGTTAGTATTAGATTAATCTCTCAACGGCGTGGCCGCCCCTGTGCGGCCACGCTCCGTTAAGAGTCAGCGCAAGTCCCAAGAGCCACGCGCAACAACATCGGCTCCGGTCGATGGCATTGTATTAAGCAATTTCCAACCCAGACCGAACTACTCAATACACCTTCGAAATGAAAATTAATATTGGATTGAACGACGAAGCCCGCCTTGAGATCGGCCAGATTCTCAACCTCCTGCTCGCCGATGAGTATGTGCTCTATGTGACCACCCGAGACTATCACTGGAACGTGACTGGCCCTGAATTCTACAGTCTGCATAAACAGTTCGAGGCTCAATACGAACAAGTCGCCGACTGGATTGATCAGGTTGCGGAACGCACCCGGGCTATCGGCGCGGGTGCTCGCGGTAACTGGTCTGATTTGACGAAAGCCGCACGCTCTTCCGCCGATCCAGGCATCGATCTGCCCGCTGAACATATGCTCTCTGAACTGCTCGCCTTGCATGAAGAAATGATCGTGCAACTGCGCACCGACAGTGAAGCCTGCGCCAAAAATTTCCGCGACGCCGGCACCGCCGATTTTCTCACGGGCTTGATGGAGCAACATGAAAAAGCCGCTTGGATGCTCCGCGCTCAACTCGAAAGTGAAGAGGAAGAAACTTCGTAAGTCCGGCCGACCAAAACTAATATCATGAACAAACTAATCTCACTCGTTCTCCTCGTCGTCGGTATCGTCCTCCTAGTCTACGGCATGAGTGCCTCCGACTCCATCGGCTCCGACTTTTCCCGTTTTTTCACCGGTTCACCGACTGATAAAACCATGTGGCTGATCATCGGTGGTGCCGCGGCATCCGTCGTTGGTGCAGCTGGCTTAATGTTCGGTGGATCGAAGACGCCATAGTACAACAACGCGGCGCAGTCATCACAGACACAACGGCCGAACTACTTTTCCGTACCGTTAAATCCAACGCAATTTATCTCCTATGAAAAACAACAAAGAAACCACTGCCCAGACACCTACTGAACTCCTTAATGATCTCAAAGATCTCGTGAGTGAGGCCGAAAAGATGATGGGCGATTCCATTTCCGAACACACCGCCGACGCGGTCGGTGCTCTACGCGCGCGTTTCGACGCCACGCATGAGCGCCTAGCCGAGCTTTACACCGGCGCCCGCCAAAAAGTCGTCGCCGGCGCTAAATGCACCGACGAAGCCATTCGCGCGAATCCCTATCAATCACTCGCCATCGCAGCGGGCGCTGGATTGCTTCTCGGCGTCCTCTTGGGTCGCCGCAGCAAGTAACCAGGCCTAATATGGAAACGGAAACGCCCGCTTCAACGGGTTTCCTTGGTTCTTTCCGGGTGCTCGGCGACAGTCTGCTGGCCACGGTTCAGGACCGGCTTGAGCTATTCTCAGTCGAGCTCCAAGAGGAAAAATACCGCCTGATCCTGACCTTCGTCTGGATCAGCGCGGCTGTTTTCACCGGCATGCTGGCGATCACATTCGCCAGTCTCTCTCTCGTTTACTTCTTCTGGGAAAGCGCGCGCCTAGCGGTCCTCTGCGGGCTGACAGTTTTCTATGCTGGTGCACTCGTCGCGATCATCATCGCATTTCGCCGCTACATTGCCCGCCAGCCGAGCCCCTTCTCGGCCACGCGACAGGAAATCGGGAAAGACCGTACATGTATCCGCAACGTGAGCTAACGCGCCTGACCGCCTACAAGGCAGCATTGCTGCAGGATATTGAACTCGATCGCGCGCGCTGTGTGGTGGCCGCTTCCCGTGTTGCCCAACCGTTGGAGTGGTTGGACAAGATGCTGGCCCTCTGGCGGCGGCTATCGCCGCTCGCGTTGTTTGCCACCGTGCCGCTGGGCTTCCTCGTCCAGCGCACCGTCTTCCCGCGCCTAAAAATCCTACGCACCGTTGTACGCTGGAGCCCGCTCGTCTTCAGCGCTATTCGAGGTATCAGCTCTCTGGTTACAAATCGTTTCGGATCTACCAAATCTAGATGAAAAAGGTTGCGGCCCTAGCCTACCCTTCCCTCCGCCATGATCTCAAATCACGCCCAATTTATCGATGCCATCCGTGAGAAGAAACTTATCCGCATCGTGTTTTATTCGATCCCGGATGCTGGCAAGGTTGATCGCGAATGCGCACCGCTGGACTACGGTCCGGAGCCTGGCGTCGTCGATGCCTTGAATCGTTACTGGATCTGGGACCTCGCCTCCACCGCCGGCGCAAACCCGCTCGGTGTCCTCCCGGACCAAATTGTCGAGTTGCGTGTGCTCGGCAAAGACTTTGTCCCTGACCAATTCCCCATCGGCGCCCGGGCCTGGTGTGTACCACGAAATTGGGAGAACCAGCAGGAATCGCGGACTAAACCCGAACTTATCACGCCCGCCAAGTAGTGCGACCTGGCTTCTAACCGCCGCTAAGGTTACGCCAACTGGCGTACTCGCACATCGGTCGTCAATGTCGCAACCGCTGGAACTGCACTAAAGAATGAGCCCTGAATCGGGTTCACGCTTTCTGCCACGACGGCGTGAGCCACAGGCACATAGGCATTCTGACAGAAAATGCCGTGCGTAGGATCCATTCCGATCCAGCCGGCACCGGGAATAAACACTTCAGTCCAGGCGTGCATCGATCCAGCCGCAGTCCCGTTGCTGGCAGGGTCAAACATGTAGCCGCTGACAAAACGCGCCGCGACGCCGAGCGTGCGTGCGCATTCCACCAGAAGGACAGCGAAATCCCGGCAAGAGCCTGTGCCGAGGGTGATGGTTGTAAGCGCCGTTTGGATACCGGGCTCGTCGCGACGCCGGTAGGAAAGATTCCGGCAAATCATCTGGTTGAGCGCAAAAAGCCAGGCGACTGTTTCTTTTGGCTGGTCGCTAAAACGCTCACCGAGCCACCGGCGCAATGCGTCCTGTGTAGCACCTACTGGCGGTGTTAGATAGATCGAGAGGTTGAAACGGTGCAGCGGTTCGTAGGCAAACGGGAACGCCATCGCATAATCACGCACAAGAAAATCGAACGGCGGCGTATCCGTGGTCGTGACCGCACACTCGGAGCGGATTTCGAGCGTCGCCGCATTCACGGAAAACTGCGCACTCGCCGGCAGGTTATCAAAATCATCGCGCATCCAAGCGACCTTTGCTTCGGGCTGGAAGCTGAAGGCGAAACGATTCACTTGGAGTAACGGGTTTTCGCGCGGTCTCATGTAGAGGAGGTGCGGAAGCAACTGCACCTCGCGGTCGTAATCGTAACGGGTCAGGTGGGAGATCTCTAGGTGCATAGTGAAAGGTTATAGGATCGACGCGTCCGTCAGCGAACTATTTCCGACAATAGCAGAAATCGCGCCGCCGAACACCACGATCAACTTGTCGTTGGCACGAAGTCTCGCTGTATGAGTATCGACGTCTCTGGCGCCTGCTCCGGCAAGACGAGCTATCGGGTTGGATCGCGTTACCTTGAAGCCTGGGAGCAACTCAAGACTAGTGCGCCAAGAGCAGTACGATCAAGACGATCGTGAGAAGCCCGATTCCGCTGCTGGGATAGTAGCCCCAGCTTCGGCTATGCGGCCAGGTCGGCAGTGAGCCCAGTAGCATGAGAATGAGTAAAACGAGCAAAATTGTTCCTAACATAAAAGTCCTCTTGTAGCGAGACGCCCAACCGCGGTGCAGTGTGGCGTTCAGATTGTTGTTTAGTGGCCTTGAATTTTTTCCCCAGCGCGCTCCACGTCGCGGCCAAAGCCTTTTTTGGTCTGACAGCCCACACTCGCGAGCGTGATGAATCCCAGCGCAAGGAGGACGAGAAGGAAACGTTTCAGAGGATTTGTCATAGCAATGTTTGTTGAAATTGGTCTTCGGATGACGGCGTCGATCACACGTGGTGAGAACGTGCTGAAAGGATACTCTGCTCGCTTGGCCTCCGCCATGGGGTGAAACCCGATTCGACAACCACCCCGACTTATCGAGGCCAGCGATAGCCAAGCCCTATCAGGAAAATGTCTGCATCGCGGTTGTAGCTGGTTGTCACGCGATCAAAAACCATCCTCATGACACAGCTTTCCGAGACCCGCACGGAAAACGTGAGCGAAACCAGTGGAGCAATCGCTGCCGGGTTTTTTCGGTCCGGGTTGGTTGGATGCTTTTTGTCGAGGAAGACATAGGGACCAAGTCCGGCACCAACCGTAATGCGCTTGTCGAAAAACGAATTGACGGCCCACAACTGAGTGGCAGCGCCACTGCGCCGGACAATCTGCGGATCGCCTTCATAGACGGCCGAGGCGGTCCAGTCGACATGGGCAAAAACGCCCCGGCGATACTCTCCGGCATAGGCGCGCGACTTCGGGTTCCCAAACGTATTTACGACACTTTGGCCGACAAACACGGTGAGTTCATTTTCCGTTAGATAGCCCTCTTCACCCGGCGCATCACCGAGTTCACCAGCGACAGGTTTCTTCTCACGACCGAACCAAAAACCTGCGCCAATCATTAAGGTGTTCACCTTGATATCATGCGCTGGATCGATACGATTGAAGTTGAGCCGGTAGAACCACCGATTCGAAAGGTAGCCGGTAGCGGACACGCTGTAGATCGGAGCCGTACCGTGAATGTTCGCCGTATCTCCACCCGGGAGCGGCTGCGTATCATAAAAATAATAGGCACCAACACCAACGGAGACGGAAAAGCGATCCTGAGCAAACGGCAGACGTCCCCAAATCTCCCATGCTGTGCCGTCGCGATGATGTTCCCGCAGGTGACCTTCGTTGATATAGGCAATCGATGTGGCAATATTGCGGTACAAATCCTGCCGGTAGTCGATCTGCCAGGTGTAGCTTGAACGCTCGGAGCTTGTCTCCGGCAACAGGCCGCCGAGAAAAGTCAGCTCCTGCCCGTGGAGACTCGCGCCCGCGCAAAGCATGAAGAGGACCGATAGTGTCCAGGTCTTAATTGAGTAGCGCATGTGTATTCTTGAAGGAAGAAGAGATAACCATCGAGGTGGCCTAAGCTCGCAGTGAATAGTCCTTTCTTAGACCACTATACCCCGACTGAGACTTCTCACCACGGGGTCTTACCCGACCATTCCCTCGAAGTGGAGGAAGCTCGGAGTCCGGCTCAAATTCCTAAACGGCAACCGTGAGCCGCAAATCCGGCACCGAAACTCGTCAGCCACCAGTCGCTCTTTTCATCAGGCGATCCACCGCGCAAGGCATTCTCCAGAGCAAACAGCACCGAGGGACTACTCATGTTGCCGCAGTCGCGCAGCACTTGTCGGCTGGCCGAAAGGTCGCAGTCGGCGCTGTTTCGCTCGATCGCATCGAGGACATCGCGCCCGCCGGTATGAGCGATGACCCGTGCGATTGGCCGCGCTCCCGGTCGCGCACGCTCCTCAACGAGCAGCTGGTCAACAGCCGCTGCGGCCAAGCCCGGCACCGAGGCATGGAGCAGGTTACGAAGCTTGCCCTGCCGCATTTCGAACCGAATGCGATCGCGATTCTGCGGCTGGTGAATGGTTGTGAAGTTGCCGCAGCGCAGGCCGCTCGGCCCCGGCGTTGAACGCCAGATCGTGGCGGCGGCGCCGTCGCCAAACAAACAGGCGCTGACCAGCACACCCGGATCGTCATCCAGATAAAACGCAGCCGAACATATCTCAACCGCCACACACGCGACTACGGCGTTGGGCTGGGCCGCAAGAATCGCGTCAGCTGCCCGCAGGCTCGGTATCGCCGCACCACAACCCAGGCCGACCAGATCCTGCAAAAACACATCTGAACGCAGACCGAGTTGTTCGGCCACGTAACTCGTCACTCCCGGGCAAAGATAGCCGGTGCAGGTGCAGATGAGCAACGCGTCGACCTCGCCGGCGACAAGATCAGCTTGGGTGAGTGCAGACGTCAGTGCGCGCGCGGCGAGCCGTGGCGCTTCCATGCGAAAACATTCGTTGAGTTCGTCAGCGGTCAGCGAAAAAACGCGCTCGAGATCCGGTAGCGCGAAATGCCGCGTCGAGATGCCGCTGTCGTGCCGCAGAATCGCTTGGAGGATTAATGCCGACCGACGGCTGAGCTGCTGCCGCGCTTCAGAACGTTCGAACATCTCCCAGCACTCGTCTTGTGTGAACGTGGCAGGTGGGAGCGCGGTTGCGAGGGAGTGGAGGTACATGGAGGGAAGATCAGTGCAATAGACGATAAAGTGTGGTTGTTGGGAGAAGCCCAGCGTCCATCGTACAACCCAGGCCACGTTGAAGGGAGCAATTCAAGAGAAAGGGATGCAGGAATGACGCGCAGGCCAAACGCAGCCTGAACTCGTGTCGGAGCGCTTCGTGGATACTCCGCGTGATATCTTCCCATAAACGCTCACCACGCGCCCAGGCCACAAGCGGATCAACTGCGAGCGCCGCGCTAATAAACGCCATGGCCATGCCGTTTCCCGTGAAGGGCGGAATCGTCGCGCACGCATCACCGAGCCGCACTCCGTCTTCTCCCGTGACGTGACGATCAAATGTGAAACCACTCACCGCACTCTTCGAGCGAGTTCGAATTTCCGCTGCTGTGATTCGGTCAGCCAACGTGTTCAAGCCGCTTATGCGCAGGTAAGCTGGCAGCGCCTCCTCGCGATCAAACTGCAAACCAGGCCGTTTCCGAAACAGACCACAGACGTTGATCCAACCATCCTCAACCGAGGACTGACCAACATATGCGCCATCGCCAAGAAAGAACTCAAGCTCACCGGCGGTCGCTAGATTCCGCGCATGGAGCTTCAGTCCGATCCAGGGCGATGCACCGTTTGGTTTCCGGCCGGTGGTTCGCACTACACCGGGCTCGAATCTTGTCGGCTTGAAACGCGTGCGGAGTGTTAGCTTCCCGCCTCCAGCGACAAAAATCTCGGCTAGACGCGCATCAAGTGCAAAGCGACTGATCGCCCGTGCTGGCGAAGGCAGCACCTGATGGCCGATAACGTGCTCACGCAAATGCCAGGTCACTTCGCGATGGCTTCCGCAACCAATGAATGCTGCTTGGATTCCCAGCTTCTCAATCGTTTCATCTTTCAATCCGGTGATGAACTCACCGCACACGCGGTGACGCGGATAGTCGCCCGCCTCTACAACTTCGGTCGGCACATCCGCCTTGCGCAAAGCAATGCCAAGCGAAAGCCCGGCCAGCCCGCCACCTATGATCGTTACGGATTTACTCGCAGTCATGCGCGTCGCACCGCAACCATACGACAGGAACCCAGCCAGTTTTCTTGCACGCACCAGCCCCAGATCAGCGGGTCGAGTCGCAGCAGATGGGGGAGTTCATCATGCCGAAATCCGGCGGCAATACTCACGCGGCCATCGTATCGCGTTACTGCATTCGCCCGGATCAACGGGCAAACCAAAGAGAATAGCCGCTCGGTGCGACGTACACGCAACGGCTCGCTCGCGATAATCACCCGTGCATACTCGTTAAGATTTGCGCCGAGCTCCGACAATCCCGTATTGCCAAAATGGTGAAAGAACAGGTTGCCTATCACGATTGGGTAATCGGCCCAGTGAGTAAAACGAAGGACGTCGTTTTCATACCATGGCGCTAGGTTTGGCCAATCAGCCGGACGCCGGCAAAGGTCGAGTCCCGCCAATACCGGCACGACCGTGTTTAAGGCCCGTCCAAGTTCTCCGGTACCGGCCCCGATTTCCAAAACGAGTTCACCGGGTTGATGCTTTTCTCGCAGGATCTTCTTAAACCATCCTGTACTCCCAAGTAGCCGGTTAAGATTGCGCAAATCGCGACGCGAGGCCTGAGCATCGGGCGAATTCTGGGGCAACTCATCGAGCAGTTCCGGCATCACAACGCGCACCAAGTCGATCGATGATGCGGTCGCCACCCTGCGCCGTAAGGGCGATTGTCCGTTGTAGCGCTCACGCAGAGGAGAACTGTGATCCATATACCAACAGACAGCTAGTGCCTATCCATACTAGTCGCAATCGTGCCAACCTGATTCTTGCTCACGGAGTTGCAGCCAGAGCGGCACTTAATCAGCGATGGCCTGCTCCGACCTGGGCAACATCATTGTCCCTAGTCTGCTTGAGATCTTCCATTTTCAGGTTCACGAACACGGTGGACTCTTCGTAGCTGATCCGTTCGATGTTTTCAGGGAGAACGAGGATCTCCTTGCCTGAATACCAGTGGCCGGTTTGCACAACCAGCTCTCGGATCGCCCACGTTCTGCCGTCCACCATAAAACTACTCACAGAACCAAGAGTTCCATCGGTGGCTTGAATACGGTACCCGGCTATTGACTTGGTGCTGCGCAGATGGATGTCTTCCCGTTGATTGTGTCCGTGATGTTGCAGGTTCGCCGGAGTCGATGGCGGTGTCACAACCGGGAAACCAGTCGCCCCCAACATCCCGCCACCTTCCCAATACGCCGGCCATCCATAGTAATTGTAATATTCTTCTTCGTATTGGCGTGAGACTGGACGATGCGTCTCTATCGAGGGACTTTCCTCGATCTGCTTCCGGGTTAGATTCACGCTGAGTACATCGACGTCGGCATCAGATCGGCCAAAGGCATGGTTTTCGAAAGCGTGGGGAGTAAGCAGTACCTGACGTCCTGACAACCACGTCCCGGTGTCTGCGATGAGGTAGCGAACCGCCCAAGTCTTATCGTCAAAGTAAAAATCCGTGACGTGGCCGATGAGGCCGTCCGTTGCGCCGAGTTTCTTACCGTAGAGCTGTTTGATATTTTGGAACATAAAATGATAGATAATTCCGGGTTCACTTCTTGTGATATAAACTGAGTCGTCAGTTTTCCAATGTTTGGATCATGTCAAAAACACTGCCGCGAGGCTATGGGGTGTTGCCCCACTCAGGCACGCCCAACTCCGTAGCATTACACCCCATTTCTCAAATACCATTTTCGGGGTAAATTCGGGTCGATGGCAATATTACGACTCCTTCGCGATCCATTACCACTAACACCCTTCTCCCATGATCTCGCCAACGTCCTTTTCTGACACTCCAGAGTCTACGCGACTAGCGCCAGATAAAGTCGATCCTATTTCTATCCCTAACCCGGCAAGCATCTACGACTCCGAGCTAGTTCGCCGGTTCAACAACGGCGACGAAGATGCATTTACCGAGATTGTCGCACGCCACCGGGGTAGAATGTTCTCCGTCGCACTCGGTCACCTTCGCAATCATGCCGACGCCGAGGAAATCGCCCAGGATACTTTCATTCGCGCCTATCGGGGCCTGGCTCGCTTCCGCGGCGATTCCTCGCTCTCGAGCTGGCTGCACCGCATCGCTTTCAATCTTTCACGTAATCGCTATGGATATTTCTTCCGGCGCCACCGCCATGAAACACGGTCGTTCGATTGTCCGTTAAACTTTGGCAGTGACACGACCTTCGCAGATTTTGTCCCTAGCGATCTCCCGGACCCTGCCCGAGAAGAAACGAACCGCGAATTTCTCGCCCACGTCACAGTGTGCATGGAGAAACTCAGCGTTCGCCAACGTGAAATTCTCACGCTGCGTAATTTCATGGATAAGTCCTACGAAGAAATCGCTGAGGACCTCGGCCTCAGCACGGGTACGGTGAAAAGCCGCATCGCACGCGCCCGCAAAAACCTTCGCACGCATCTCGCCCAGACTTATGGCGAGTTTAGGCAAGGGCCCTCGATTTCTTCTCAGTGGTTTGACCATAATAGACCCGTGGGACAATCCCAACTGGCTAACGCCTACGGCTAAGGACCACATCGACGAGCCAACTACGTTGACTCGTCGGCTAACCGATTTTCATTTCGACCGCATGCTCCTGGTGATCATCCACGAGGAGAACTCTCGCCCCTGAAATTTCTTGGCCATCGATCGTGAGTTGATTTTTGCCCGTTAATTCCGGCGCACGTCGAGTAATGGTAATATGATAAACACTTTGCCGGTAGCGATAATGTATTTTATAAGTCGCCCATGCCTCCGGCAACCGTGGTATCAGATGCAAATAATCGCCTTCCCGGTTCACGCCGAGCAGGGTTTCGATCAGCAATCGGTACATCCAGCCAGCTGATCCCGTGTACCAGGTCCAACCGCCTCGCCCCGTATGCGGTGCGACCGCATAAACATCTGCTGCGACGACATAAGGTTCAACTTTATAGGTGGCGATTTGCTGCGGCGTGCCACCATGATTTACTGGATTAAGCAGCGTGAAGAGTTCCCAGGCGCGATTGTTCTCTCCCAGCAGGGCAAAGGCCATGGCTGTCCAGATCGCTCCGTGAGTGTATTGACCACCATTTTCACGCACGCCGGGAATGTATCCTTTAATATAGCCTGGATTGAGCAGCGATTTGTCGAAGGGCGGATCGAATAACTGAACCAGTCCGGCGTCGCGGCGGACTAACCGTCGGTCAACAGCGTTCATCGCCTGTTTCGAACGTTCCGGATCTCCAGCACCGCTAATGACCGACCAGCTTTGCGGCAGGGAATCGATCTGACATTCCGTGTTGGATTTCGAACCGAGTGGTTCGCCGTTGTCGAAGTAGGCGCGGCGATACCATTCGCCATCCCAGGCGTGTTGCTCGATGGATTCTTGGAGTTGCTGCGCATGGACGAGACAGCGGTCGGCGAATGCGACATCGCTGTACGTACGTGCTAGCTCGGCGAATTTGGTCAGCACGTCGTACAGGAAAAACGCCAACCAAACGCTCTCGCCACGTCCCTGCGGACCGATGAGGTTCATGCCGTCGTTCCAATCGCCGCAACCGATCAGCGGCAGGCCATGCTCACCGAACTTCAGTCCGCGCTCAATCGCACGCACACAATGTTGATAAAGCGTAGCTGTCTCTTCCGCGCGGTTCGGTAAATCATAGTAGGCTTCCTCTTCGGGCTTCACCGGTCGACCATCGAGAAAGGGGATCTTCTCATCGAGTACACCCGTATCCGCGACGCAATTGACGTAGCGGCAGGTCACGTAGGGCAGCCACAGAAAATCGTCTGAGAAATGCGTCCGTACGCCGCGCCCAACTGGCGGATGCCACCAATGTTGCACATCGCCCTCGCGAAATTGATGCGTGGCGGCACGAAGCAGATGTTCACGGGTAAGTGCTGGTTCGGTATGAACGAATGCCATGACGTCCTGC
>Ga0302322_100005234_pt1 | contig 11368 bp, 11 predicted proteins | sample Fen_T0_2_FD_203757 | JGI IMG/M metagenome (GOLD analysis project Ga0302322, IMG submission 203757) | Peat permafrost microbial communities from Stordalen Mire near Abisko, Sweden - Fen_T0_2 | ecosystem: Environmental > Terrestrial > Soil > Wetlands > Permafrost | place: Sweden: Abisko... | reverse complement strand
TATAATAAAAATAAGGGTATTCGTAAAACATAGTAAGCTATAAAGATTATACAGTTTTCAAAAATAGGGATATCTGTGCTTAACCCAAATTTTTTGTGCTGGCTTAACTTTGCTGTCATTTCCTATCCCTGTTATAATATCGTACTTATAGAATCGCAATGATACTTACAACCAATAGTTCTGGATAAATTACAGAGGAATTAATCTTCAATTGTTATAGAGAACTCTTTCAAAAATGAATGCTGTTATAAAAAATAATAAATTACAAAATCAGTTCTATCAATCTTTTTAATAGAGTTTTATTGAATAAAAGAAATATTAATGATACTCAGCAGATTTTTTTTCTGGAAAACCTAATATGTATACCGGAAAAAATCACACCATTCTTCATCGCAAATTAATTTTTGATAAACCGGGTTTTTTAAAACAGCAGTGTAGTCCATTTCTTTTCCATCTACTTTTATTTTTCTATAAACAAGCCGGATACCATGGCTGTAATCAACCCACCAGTTAATATGCCCGCTGTATAAAGGTTGAATAGGTATACCATTAAGCTGGTGCCAGCCATAGATAGCTTCCCTGTCGGGCTTCGCATCCCTCGATATTTTTCCGGAGAGTACCACATCTTTTTTTATACCGGCAATCAAACCCTTTCTGCCTTTGCGCTGACCTTCAATTATTAGATGGTGCTGCCACATAGTTACGCTGCTGTCTCTAAATGCATACATTGGCACGGGCTCCAGTTTTACCACAGCGTTGTTATACACCAGGTCAACCATTTTTCTGGTAGGTAAAAAACAATGAAAACTGTCTGCAATTTTTTGTGCTGCCATTGGGGTTAATGGTATTCTTGCCCAATCTTCATTAGTGCCTATCGCGATATAATCGGGTGATACATAAAAAACAGCATGGTGAATGATGCCTGAGCTATCGGTAATCTGTGATTGGATGGCAACAAATTCTTTTAAGAACTCAGGAATATTGCCAGCCAGTATTTCATGCACCGCCAGTGAATCTCTAGCTGCCCATTTCCATGCAGCTACGGTTTTATAAAATGCAGTGCCTGTAATTCTTTGCGGCGCAGCAGCGGACACCTGCAGGTAAAATGTTTTACTATTACTGCAGGCCGTAAAGCAAATGATACAATATACTATGACCAGGTATTTCATTATTGGTAAAATGTGTTAATCGCCGATGTACTTTTCATAAACCCTGGGGCCAAAATAAGTAAAGTATTTTTTATTGTTGAATTTTGTTGCTGTAAGAACGGCAAATATAAATCCGTTCCTGGCCACCTGTTCGGTATGGTAGATCAACCCATTGGGGTTTTCTTTCAGTATCATGGTGATCCTTTCGTTCAGGGCTTTGTGTATAATGAATGCTGTGTCAGACGTTGTAGTGAAATGAAACGATGTGGAAAGGTCCTTTTGCATCAGGCGGCTTCTGTACCAGGTACCCCCCGTTGGGCTTACCAAAGGTTTGCCGTTAAAGATAACAATACTGTCGTTGTAGGCCAGCGTTACCAGTTTAGTGTTCTTATTATTACGCAACCAGTTAACCAGTTTTGTTTGGTGCATAGTGTCTGCATACCCGTAATCACTGTCCAGGAAAATGATGTGTTCAATATTGTTGGGGATTGCTTTAACCGCATCAATAAAGCCAAAAACAAAACTGCCACCACCGCTGTGGCTACTGATAATTAGTTTAGGATGAAAAGCGTTAAAAATTGTAGTGATGCTGTCAACAATGTGTTTAATAATGTAAATAGAATCTGGTGTGCTTTTTTTCCATGCAGGCCAGCTTTTTTGTGTGGCCATTACATAAGCCACCACATAATTATTTTGACTGTCTAAGTTCCTGATATACCTGGTTTGTGCGGCTATATGCTGAATATCAAAATGCCAGTCGTCACCGGGGTTGGTTTTCTTTCCTTTGGTCCATTCAATACTGTTGCCATTGGGTAAGGCATAAAAGATAAGATAAGTTTTTCCTTTAGGATGAAATTGTACAGGTGCATTGATATTGATCACTACATCTTTCCAATGATCTTTTATGGTGGTTTCCTGTTCGTTGAAAAATCCCGTTGCGCTAAAGCCCGTGAGTGGCTGGGCTTTGGAATAAAAGAACAGGCCAGTTAAAAAATAAATGACAATACCAATTTTCATCTTTAAATGTAACCAATATTTATGGTGTGCACCAATGGCATTTTTATAAAGAGGAATTTTTAAACAGGCTCTTTTATATTGCACCGTTAATGTTTAACTTTAAGCAACACTAAAACAAAACACCATGGAAAATATACGCAAAGAAGATATCAAGCAGGAAGTATTTGATCTGTATGACGACTATGCCCATAACCGTGTGAACAGGCGTGATTTTATGCAACAACTTACCACTTATGCAGTGGGTGGCATTACGGTTACATCGCTCATGAGTTTTTTAATGCCCGATTACCAGGGCGCTATACAGGTAAAGGCGGATGATCCCCGGGTGCAAACAAGTTACATCAACTATTCCTCTCCAAAGGGTGGTGGCACCATAAAAGCGCTGCTGGCAATGCCTGCAGCCATGGAGAAAAAATTGGGCGGCATAGTAGTAGTGCATGAAAACCGCGGGCTCAATCCACATATTGAAGATGTGGCGAGAAGGGCAGCACTTCAAGGATTTATTGTGTTGGCACCCGATGCCTTAACGCCATTGGGTGGCTATCCCGGAGATGATGATAAAGGACGTGAATTGCAAAGCAAGCGTGATAAAAATGAAATGCTGGAGGACTTTATTGCCGGGTACGACTACCTGGTGAAACACAAAGATTGCAATGGTAAAGTTGGAGTAGTGGGCTTTTGCTTTGGTGGTGGTATTGCCAATTTAATGGCGGTACGTATCCCCGGATTGGCGGCAGCCGTTCCATTTTATGGTGGTCAGCCGCCAACCGAAGATGTGCCAAAGATTCAGGCGCCGTTGTTATTGCATTATGCCGGGCTTGATACCCGGGTAAATGAAGGATGGCCAGCCTACGAAGCTGCGTTAAAGGCCAACAACAAAATTTATACGGCGTATATCTATCCAAACGTAAACCATGGTTTTCATAACGATACCACACCCCGCTATGATAAAGCTGCGGCAGAATTGGCCTGGCAGCGTACAGTTGATTTTTTTAAGGAGAAGCTGCAGTAGGGTTTTTTTTTACAAAAATACTAACGTGTAGCCTTAATCAGGAGCAGTTAAAACTGGCTCCTTTTGTTTTTGATACGCTTTGGAAATGGCTGTTCTGTTATTTTTTTATGAATAACATTTTTGTATTTTAATTCGGTTGATGACTTAAATTACAATCATCAATCTTATCTATAACTATATAATTTTTATAGATAAATGTTATTGCCAGTATTATTGTAAGTTTGAAGCATTAAACAATATAAACCCAACAAGAATGGAAAATAACACATCTCCGGACACACCAGTATTAGACGTCAACAATGAAAGCAATGCAGCTAAGTGCCCTTTTTCGGGCGGAGCACTGAAGCAAACTGCTGGTAGCGGTACCCGGAACCGCGACTGGTGGCCCAATCAACTAAAGTTGAATATCCTCCGTCAACATTCTGCTTTATCCAACCCAATGGAAGCGTCGTTCAATTACGCTGCAGAATTTAAAAGCCTGGACCTGGATACTTTAAAGAAAGATATCGTTGCTTTAATGACCACCTCACAGGATTGGTGGCCGGCCGATTATAGTTACTACGGCCCGTTCTTTATCCGCATGGCATGGCATAGTGCAGGTACCTACCGCATTTCAGATGGCCGCGGTGGCGGAGGCTTTGGCACACAGCGTTTTGCGCCATTGAACAGCTGGCCCGACAATGCCAACCTGGACAAGGCCCGTTTACTATTATGGCCTATCAAAAAAAAATATGGTAAGAAAATTTCCTGGGCCGATCTGATGATCCTCGCCGGTAACTGTGCCCTGGAATCGATGGGGCTCAAGCCCTTTGGCTTTGGTGGCGGGCGAGCGGATGTTTGGGAACCAGCAGAAGATGTTTATTGGGGTGCCGAAAAAGAATGGCTGGGCGATAAAAGGTATACTGGTAACCGTGAGTTGGAGAACCCGCTTGCTGCGGTTCAGATGGGTTTGATCTACGTAAATCCTGAAGGCCCTAACGGAAATCCTGACCCGCTGGCTTCTGCCCGTGATATTCGTGAAACTTTTGGCCGCATGGCTATGAATGATGAAGAAACAGTAGCGCTTATTGCAGGCGGGCACACATTTGGTAAAACCCATGGTGCTGCAGATCCGGGCAAATATGTGGGTGCAGAACCTGCAGCTGCTGGTATTGAAGAACAGAGCCTGGGCTGGAAAAATACTTACGGCAGCGGTAATGCCGGCGATACCATTACTAGTGGTTTGGAAGGTGCATGGACCACAACACCCACTAAATGGAGCAACAACTATTTTGAAAATCTTTTCGGCTACGAGTGGGAGTTGACCAAAAGTCCCGCAGGTGCACATCAGTGGAAACCGAAAGGTAATGCAGGCGCTGGTTTAGTGCCGGATGCTCATGACCCATCCAAACGTCATGCGCCATTTATGCTCACCACTGATCTTGCTTTAAAAGTGGACCCCGCTTACGAAAAAATTTCAAGACACTTTTTTGAAAACCCTGATGAGTTTGCCGATGCGTTTGCCCGTGCATGGTTTAAATTAACCCATCGGGATATGGGGCCACGTGTGCGCTATCTTGGTAAAGACGTACCTGCGGAGGAATTGATCTGGCAAGACCCTGTTCCGGCCAGTACGCATGAATTAGTTAATGATAAAGACATCGCTGCATTAAAAAGTAAGCTACTTGCATCAGGACTATCGGTATCCGAATTGGTGGCTACTGCCTGGGCATCTGCATCAACATTCCGCGGCTCTGATAAACGTGGTGGTGCCAACGGCGCACGCATTCGTCTTGCACCGCAAAAATATTGGGAAGTAAATAATCCGGCTCAACTGGCCAAAGTGCTGGCTGCATTGGAAAGTATTCAAACAACATTCAACAGTGCTTCAGGTAATGCAAAAGTTTCATTGGCCGACCTGATTGTTTTAGGTGGCTGCGTGGGTATTGAGCAGGCTGCAAAATATGCCGGTCATACTATAACGGTACCGTTTAAGCCTGGTCGCACAGATGCATCGCAGGAACAAACCGATGTGGAATCATTCGCTGTACTGGAGCCCGCCGCAGATGGTTTCCGTAATTACTATAAACCTAAACATACTGCATCAGCGGAAGAAATGCTTATTGATAAGGCACAACTGTTAACCTTAACCGCACCGGAGCTGACAGTGCTTGTTGGTGGTATGCGTGTACTGAACACCAACTTTAACCAATCTCAAAATGGCGTATTTACTACAACCCCGGGCGCACTTACCAACGATTTCTTTGTGAACCTGATTGATTTTGGTACCACATGGAAAGCAACTTCAGCAACTAAAGATTTGTTTGAAGGTTGCGATCGTAAAACCGGTGCAGTAAAATGGACTGCAACACGTGTTGATCTCATCTTCGGTTCCAACTCGGAGTTGCGTGCGCTTGCTGAAGTGTATGCCTGCGAAGATGCCAAAGAGCAATTTGTACATGACTTTGTAGCAGCATGGAATAAAGTAATGAACCTTGATCGCTTTGACCTGGCTTAATAGCTGCGTTAGAATGATAGTATACTAAAAGGTGGCCTGTTCCCAGGCCACCTTATTTATTACCACATTTATTGGTTGCTTTGATTCAATTATAAAATATCTCCCCACCTGGTTTTGTCCTTCAATAATATTTCCCTCAACATTATTACCGGTGGCATACCATTATCCATCATGGCATCATGAAATTTTTGTAAAGAAAAATTATTGCCCTCCTGTTTTTTATATTCCTCACGCAGTTTTAAAATTTCAAGTTTGCCAACGGTGTAAAATAAATAACCGGGATCGAAGCTGCCACGCAATGCTTCCTGATAAGAGGGCTTTTCGCCCTGGTACCAGTTGTTCATAAAAAATGTAGTGCCTTCTTCAACCGTCATTCCCTGGCAATGCATTTTAATGGATACACAAAGGCGGCAGATACGCAGCAATGCATCACCGCTCATGGCAAGCCGGTGTTTTGCTGCCAGTATACTATCCGTTGCGCCAAAACCTTCTTCCACCATCATCTTCTCGCAGTAGTGCGCCCAACCTTCGGTATAAGCATAGCTGCCAAATATCTTTTCAATTTTGCTGGCTTTAGAAGCATTTAAATGAAGCCCCTGCATGTAGTGTCCTGGGTAGGCCTCATGTATCGTTACATTATCTGTTGTATAATAATCAAACTGGTGCAACCAGTCGTCTTTTTGCTTTGCCGTCCACGTAGCCTCAACAGGTGTTACATAATAATAAGATTCCGATGCATTTTTTTCAAATGGCCCTGCGGCATCCATTGATGCTGTGCTGGAGGCCCTTGCATATTGTGGTGTTTCTTTTACCTGCACCCGTACTTCAGATGGTATGCTGCAAATTTTATGATCGATCAAAAACTGCCTGATACTTTCCAGGTGCACTTTTACAGTAGGTATTAAACTATCCGCAGTAGGGTGGTCGTTCTGCAACTCACGGTACACCTCAACCGGTTTTTTATTTGGGTTGATGATGGCTGCGGCAGCATTAAATTCATCCTGCTCTTTTTTTAATTCCTGCAAACCAATTGCCAGAATTTGTTCGGGCTGCAGCGTAATACCTTCACTATAGAGCAGCATTTTTTTATAATTGTCTTTGCCAATTCCATATTTACTGTTTGCTTTGGGCAGTTTTTCTTTGGTAAGCCATTGCACAAAATTGTTGTAAGCCTGTACTGCAGTATCATTTGATCTTTTAAACGCTGCCATTAACGAATCGTTCTTAACCTCTTTTAATGCTGTAAGTAAATCACCTTTTAAAAACCCTGCATTGCCTTGTGCAATTTGTATGGCTGTTGCTATATAGGGCTTGGGCAAAGAATCTTCCAGGTTGGCTTTGGCAGCAGCCAGTAAACCAGGTATTGCATTTTCAGAACTGATAATATATTTCAGCCTTTCTTCAAGCGGAGCATAGTTGCGTTTGATATATGTGTTCACATCAATGGCCCCTGCGTAGTTCATAGGGTTATGTGTATATTGGTGCAGGTCTTCAATACCAAATATATCACTCTTAATGGCAGAACGCAGCAGGCGGTAATCCATATAATTTTGTGTGCTTAACCATGCGGTATCTATGGCAGCAAACTTTAGATCAAAGTTTTTTAGGCGGCTGAGTTCATTAGCAATTGCTACAGAACTGAAATCGGGTGTTTTACCATCGTATTCATGAAACCCCATTGCCACAGCATTCAGCGGCCTTGCAGCTAAATAGCCGCCCAGGTATTCATCTGCCAATTTTAAAAACGCCGTATCGGATGATGCCACATTTGTTGCCGAAGTAGAACTATTATTGTTGCAGGCGCCAAACAGCATTACAATTGCAATGGTAATAAACAATTTTTTCATCGTAAGTTTTTTTGTATAAATGAAGATAATAACAAATGCACAATATCTATGTTCCCGCCAGGGATATTAACTGATGAAATGAGAGCACGTCTGCGGAAAAATATAACTCCCGTGAAGTTGGCGGTACAAACGACCTGCTAACGTTGATCGCTTGTGATATAATGTGGTTGGTTTTTTAAGACGACTAAAAGTGTAAGTCATGTGAAGAATGGGCGATGTCAAATGAATTGCTATTTTGTAAGGCATCATGATGAACATTTATTGCGTTCGCATGATTTATAAGGTAGTCCATTGAAGGTGCATTCTCTCCTTTTCTGATCATTCCTTCAGTTATATAAAGTCCAACAGAATCAGCAAAGTCAGTATTAATCAACGCTTCTTTCGTTTCTAACCTGAAAAATTTCCTGAGCCGATTGATGACAAGCATAATAAAATTTATTTTAAAGTTAGTTCAATCTTAACACCTTAAAGCTATAAAATCAATTTAAAGTTTAGTTATTACTGATCTCTGCTTATGATTGGTTGCCTCTAATGTTCAGTACTTACCAAAGTAGGTAAAGATGACTTTATGCAGATTTATAAAACTGCCCAACCGCATATCAAAATATCTTCATTAATAAATGTCATTACTGTTACGCTTTCTCACCCACTGCTACAACCATTTCGCAGGGGCCTGCAAAACCAGTACTGGTTTCAAATACTTTCAGCTCCTGCTCTATCTCTTCCCAAACAGATTGTTTTTCATCGTCAGCCAAACCACTGAGCATTTGATGCAATGCACCGAATGATTCTTTTTCAAACTGCATACAATCTTTTGCAGTTGGTAAAAGTAAGGGCGAATTTACGAGTACAGATTGTACATTAATAAAACCGGCACGGGTAAATGCCTCTTCAATTACGCCAGGTGCACCCAAACTAAATGGACCGGGCTGACCGGGCAGGGGCGGGGGAAGATTTGCACGGCGGCGGATGATTGAAACCGGAACAGAAAAAAATTTATTTTTATCGGGCGTTGAATAAACTATTGCTGCAACTTTACCGCCCGGTTTAAGTACCCGTAACATTTCCTTTAGTGCTTTTTGTTGATCAGGAAAATAAATAAGCCCCACTCTTGAAATAACAATATCAAATGTTGCAGCTGCAATGGTGAGATTTTCTCCATCCATCACTGCTGTTTCAATAATTTCAATGCCTGCCTGTTTTGCCATTTGCGTTGCAAATTCTAGGATGTTGGAAGATATATCAGTTGCCAAAACATAACCAGTTGGCCCAACTTTTTTTGCAGCAGTTATCGATTGCTCACCTGCGCCTGCGGCAATATCCAGTATGTGATGCCCCGCGGTAGTGCCCGCTAAAGTCAACATCGTATCGGTTGCTTTGCCAAGCCATTGATGCAGGGTTGGGCTCCAGCGGTACCAGGCTTCGGCAGCTGTTTGCCACTGCTCACGGGTGGTATTTTTGTACTTAACGGGATCAAATTGTGGTGTTTCCATTTTTTTATTCGTTTAATAGTTACTGTTATTAAATGGCAATTTTTTTATTCCATCACCTCCATATTGTTATTGGGTTTTCTGTTTACTGAAAATTTAAAAACATCTGGCCGGGCATAATGCCCTGCGGTATCAAATACTCTTTTAGCTGCCGTAACCTGTTCCATATCCAGGCTGGCGTAAAGTATTTCTTCTTTTGAATCCGGCGGCCCGGCAATAATTTCACCTTTAGGGTTGATGATACAACTTTTGCCGGTGTTGATCCACTCCCGGTCAGGCGGGTATAGTTTTTTGAATTCGTATGTATCCGGTATATCGTCTTTTTTTAACATCATGGCACAGCTTATCACAAACATGCCACCCTCCCTGGCAATATGTTGCATGCTGTTGATCCAGGAAGGGCTTTTATCCCAGGTAGGTGCTGCATGAATTTGTGCGCCCATTGCGTACATGGCTTGCCGTGCCAGGGGCATCAGGTTTTCCCAGCAAATCAATCCGCCTACTTTACCAGCACTTGTTTCAAACACCTGAAGTGTGCTGCCATCGCCCTGGGCCCATACCAGTCTTTCTCCTCCCGTTGGAACAAGTTTTCTATGCCTTCCCATTATGTTACCTAAGTCATCAATAAAAAGAATGGTATTGTATAAACTGCTATTACTGGCTTCGGTATTCAATTCGTTCATGCCAATAATTACATTTACGTGGGCCAGTTTTGCAGCAGCACATAATTTATCCGTTGAATCATCGGGTATTGCCACAGCATTTTTTACTATTTCGATATATAACCTGTCAAGTTCCGCAGATTTGCTGTTGGGTAATAACCAAATCCAATCGGGATAAGCACTGATAAAAGCTTCTGGAAACACCAGCAGTGCAACATTTTCATTTCCGGCTTTTTTAATGATGGTACAGGCTTTATCAACAGTTTGAGCTTTGTTTAAAAAGACAGGCGATACCTGTGCCGCGGCTACTTTTACAAAACTGCTCATAGTTGTTGCTGTATTTATGCATTGGCAACAATGATCTGTTGCTTTTGCTGGGTGCAGTTATAATAAGGTTTGAGTGTAACAAAATACAAAAGATTACCAGCATTCGCAATACCTGGTAGTTATTATTTTGACTGTTTTAGGGTAGCAAAGATAACCACACCTGCTAATGTTGTTTGCGTAAAACTGTCAGTGAACAGATCTGGTTTTTCGAGAAAGTCTCTTGACTTTTTTTATCAGGCGTTATATTGTGTTTCAATGTTTATCCCATTGACTAATGTTCGATACACCACGCAATATCTTTCCGTAAGTTTTTTAAGGCTGTCTATTTGTTCAGCCGTGGCATCAGTATCAAGGTAGAATGTTAAACGGATATTTTTAAACCCAACTGGTACATCTTTTGAAACACCCAATGTGCCTTTAAAATCAAGGTCGCCTTCTGCCATAACAGATGAGCCATCTTGTATGTGTACACCTATTGCGGTAGCCACTGCTCGCAATGTTACTCCTGCACATGCAACCAGCGCTTCCAGCAAAAGATTTCCTGAGCAGGCAAGGAGGCCTGTGCCGCCTGTGGCAGGGTGAAGTCCTGCTTTAACGATTGCCTGACCGGTTTCCACACTGCAGGATATACCCTCGCTGATTTTCCCCTGTGCTTTTAAAGTAATGATGGCTGCCTGGGGTTCTGCCTTGTATTTTTCTTTCAACGGGGCCTGTAAATTTTTCAGTTGTGTTGCATCCATAATGATGGGTTTATTCTTTTGTAATAATCGGGATAGATATGATCAATTCATAAATTTACGCTCAAAAGCCGAACGCCCAAAAAATACAAATTCAGGATCTCATTTTATCATTGCAGCAATGGGCTTGCCGCTATTAGGCAGGGGTTAGGGAATTATTTTTTTGGTAATAACGTTTACGATTGGGCAGCTGAGCAACTAATTTCGGGTAAGGTTAATAGTGAAAATCGCGATTAGATAAAAATACTAAGGCTGCCGATTTTAATATAGGCAAATGTCGAAATTGTAAAATGGAATAATAAAATCGGGAACTTGTTCGTAATATGCAACATCTAAAATGCTGGGGTAAATTTTATATGATTGTGGAAGAACACGGAAAGCAAAATTGATTACGTGTTTATCTTTCGTTTGTAACTGTTTGAGGCTTTTGACCGACTGCTTCAAGCGCAACATGTGGAATGTTACAGTAGTACATCTCCATCATTTCAGGATTTGCAAAACTGATCTCGTGAAAATTCGTAAACATAAATACTAATAATTATGCTATCCCTTCACTCACTTGAAACTGAAATATTTTCAAAAGATGAAAAAGTGATGTTATTGTTGTATTGTATAAACAAATCCAATTCCA
>Ga0302322_100005233_pt1 | contig 11371 bp, 11 predicted proteins | sample Fen_T0_2_FD_203757 | JGI IMG/M metagenome (GOLD analysis project Ga0302322, IMG submission 203757) | Peat permafrost microbial communities from Stordalen Mire near Abisko, Sweden - Fen_T0_2 | ecosystem: Environmental > Terrestrial > Soil > Wetlands > Permafrost | place: Sweden: Abisko... | reverse complement strand
TGGGCGCGCTTGTCGGCCACCAGCGCGTGGAAGTAGCGCCGCCGGGCCTGCAAGGCCTCGAGGCCCGCCGGTGTGGTGCTCGGGTCGTTGGGCCGCCGGAAGAGGATCTCGTCGGTCCAGTGCCGGGTCTGCTGGCGGTCGGCCTCGGGAACCCCAAGGACCGCGGCGATGATCTCCACCGGGAAGGGCGCCGCGAAGTCGGCCACCGCGTCGAAGTGCACCTCGCCCTCCAGGTCGTCGAGGAACCCACGGATCACGGCCCCGGCGACCGGCTCCATCGCGCGATCGCTCGCGCGGTGAACGCGCGGCTCACCAGCTTGCGCATCCACTCGCGGTCGGGCGGGTCCATGAAGATGATGTTCTGCTTCGCCGCACGGTTCTCCGGATCCGTGAGCTGGTCGAGCCGGAGCCCGTGCTCGTTGGAGAACGTGCGCCAGTCACGGTGGGCCGTCACCACGTCGTCGAACCGCGACAGCGCCCAGAACCCGTACTCCTCGTTGCGGTAGCACGGCGCTTGGTCGCGCAGCCACCGGTACGCCGGATACGGGTCGTCGAAGAACTCCTCCGACAGCGGATCGAACTCCACCGCGCCCCCTCGTGGCCCGTGCCCGGACCGGGTCCGGTCGCGGCATCGGCCGTCGCCGCGACGGGCACCGTACCCGCGTGCTAACAACGGGCCGTGGAGCAGACGCTGAAAGGCCGGATCGCCGTCGTCACCGGGGCGAGCCGGGGCATCGGGAAGGGCATCGCGCTCGAGCTCGGAGTCGCCGGCGCGACCGTCTACGTCACCGGACGCACGGTGGCCGCAGGGCAGAACCCCCTCCCCGGCACGGTCGGCGAGACCGCTGCGGAGATCGACGCCCTCGGAGGCCGCGGCATCGCGGTCGCGTGCGACCACCACGACGACGACGCCGTGGCCGCGCTGTTCGACCGCGTCCGCGCCGAGTCGGGCCGCCTCGACGTGCTGGTGAACAACGTCTTCTCGGCCCCCACGATGGCACCGTGGCTCGGGCAGCCGTTCTGGGAGCTGCCGATCGCCGCGTGGGACGAGACCATCGACATCGGTGTGCGCTCCCACTACGTCGCCGCGCGCTTCGCCGTCCCGCTCATGTTCGAGCACGGCCGCGGGCTGATCGTCAACGTGTCGTCGTCGGGTGCGGTGCAGTACGCGCACAACGTCACCTACGGCGTGGGCAAGGCGGCGCTCGACAAGATGACGGCCGACATGGCTCACGAGCTCGCGCCCCACCACGTCGGTGTCGTGTCGATCTGGCCGGGGCTGGTGCGCACCGAGCTCGTGCTGCTCGGCGCCACCGAGACCGCCGACGGCCGCAAGATCCTCGGGCTCCCCGGCGAAGGCGAGTTCGACCTCGCCGACGCCGAGTCCCCCCGCTTCGCCGGACGCGCGGTGGCCGCCCTCGCGGCCGACACCGACGTCATGGCCCGCTCCGGGCGGGCGTTCACCGTCGACCAGCTCGCCGCCGACTACGGCTTCACCGACGTCGACGGCCGCGCCGCGGGCGTGCAGATGCGGCCGAAGACCGGATGACAGCGGCTTTACAGTGCGCGCAATCGGCGGACGTCGTCAGGGTCGTACAGGCAGATGACATCGTCGAATATGCCCAGCCTCCGCGCAGTCTGCAGCATCGCCATACCTGAACCTGCGACTGGCAGGTGCGACGCGAGCAGAACGAACGGCGGATGCGCATCGATGGCTGAGACCAGTGCACCGTTCGCGATGGCCTTCTTCATGGTGTCGGTCCGTCGCAGGCCAGGGCGCGTGCCCTGAACGCTCCCCTTGAACTCGAACCAGACGAGATTTCCCCGCGGACTCGTTGCCGCACAGTCAACCTCAACGCCAACCTCTCTGAGCCGAAGCAATCCGCTGAGTTCGAATCCCATGGAGCGGAGCAAGGTCTCGCACTGGTCAGCAAACTGACGTCCTTGAGCAGTCGCGCCCGCTTGGAACTCGAACGTCATAGACCCTCCTTCGCTCCGCCGGCGTGGAAAATCGGGGAAACGTGAATCTCCAGCGAGACGCGATCGCGGCTCATCGACTCATCGCTCCAAATCTCCTCATCGGGGTAGACGTCGACTACCAAACCTGTCGCTGCCATCCACGCGACAAGGGCATCCGCCCAGCGCTCGTCAGTAAGCGCAGCTCGGATCTGATCCAACAGAACAGGATCCTCGATGTCTCCCGGTTGCGTCGCGGCGACAAGTTCGAGGGCAAGGACCCGGCCGAGCACGAGGTCGGATTCCGCCGCAAGACACCGAGGCGGGTCATCGCGAAGCACGGCGATCGCTAAGCGCCCCGGCCACCCGAGTGTTCCTTCCTCCGTCACGACTCGCAGGGCTCCCGCACGGACCTAGACCTGGGGCTGGCCATCACGGGCGTAACTTCGCAACATGACTAGGTCGCGCTCACTGGTCATTTGGAGCACACTCACAACGGGCTTTCCCGGGCCGCAGACTGCATCAAGCGCGCGAGCGCCTGCGCTGTTCTTCGGGGGTACATCGGTGGTCAATAGAACGAGCGGCACCTTCGGTTGCTTCTCGTGCAGCACGGCCGCCTTACCAATCGCCTTCCACAGAGTGTCCGTTCGCTTGAGCCCGGGACGAGTGCTCGTAAATCCTCCTGACACATCGAAGTGCCACAAGGTTCCCAGTTCGTCCCTCGCCTCAAAGTTCACCTCGACGCCCCACGGCAACTTAACCCCCGCTCGGATGTCGCGGAACCCGCACTCCCGAAGCACCGCTTCGGCGACCTCACGCGCTGCGCGTCCTTCGCGCACGGCACGCGCCTGGAAGTCCTCATCGGGGTCCTCTTCAGCACGGATGGCAGGAAGTCTCACGGTCAGAGGCTCATGGTCCATTGACATCGATTGCGCCAGGCGTTCCTGCTCGACTCGGATCCGCTCCTTTGCCGCCTGGACATAGGTTGCGTCGGTGTCGTATCCCACGTAGTGCCGCCCAGTTCGAACGGCAGCAATAGCCGTCGTTCCGGAACCCATGAAGGGGTCAAGCACCAGGTCGTCGTAGTACGTGTAGAGGTGGATCAATCGGGCGGGAAGCTCGACCGGGAACGGCGCAGGGTGTCCGACTCTGGTCGCGCTCTCAGGCGGGATCTCCCAGATGTCAGTCGTCGCCTCCATGAACTCGTCCCGAGACATCGAACCTTCACTCGGGAGTCCGCGCCGCTGACGTTCGGCGGCAGGAAGCGCGCGATCGAACCGCCCCTTCGACGCGATGATGATGCGCTCTGTGAGGTCCCGAAGTACGGGATTCGCCGGACGCTGAAATGAGCCCCATGCACACGATCCGGCAGATCCACGCGCCTTCCACCAGATGACTTCACCGCGAAGAAGGAGCCGCAGTCGGCGCTGGAGGATGTCGATCACGTCAGATGACAAAGAGCGGTAGGGGCGGCGCCCGAGGTTCGCAATGTTCACAGCGATACGCCCGCCCGGCTCAAGCTTGTCAGCACACTCAGCGAACACGGCTTCAAGCATGTCGAGGTATTCGAGGTAGGTCGCCGGAATGTCACCTTGGCCGAGCGCCGCCTCGTATTCCTTGCCCGCGAAATATGGCGGCGAAGTTACGACAAGCGCAACCGAACCGCTCTCGACCTTCTCCATCTGCGTAGAGCTACCGATGAAGATGTCGTCGATCGCCTTCTGCGGAGCAACTGCCGCATCGTTCGATAGCTCAGGCGCAGTGAACCTCGAGTAGAAGCCCGAAGCATCATGACTCTCACGCTTCGACACGCCAAAGGCGGAAGTCTCCGTTCCACGCTTCCGCTCCGACACGTTCACCTCCCACGACCCGTCTGCCGATCCGGGAACCTAACGCGCCGGGGCGCCGGCACCCAACGCTCGCAGCAGTACGAACATCTGTTCGCACATCGTACCGTCGGGAGCTCGTTCCGGCGCGGACGGTCGGCCGCTCACTTGGACATGCCTCCGACCTTCGGAGAGCATGCCCGTAAGCAGTATCGGGAGAGAATCCAAGGGGGAACCGCATGTTCGACCTGACCGGACGGGTCGCGCTCGTCACCGGCGCCGGGCAGAGCGTGGGCGCGGGGATCGCCCGCTGCCTGGCAGCGCAGGGTGCCGCGGTGGCGGTCAACGACGTCGTCGCCGAGCGCGCGGCGGCAACGGCCGCGGCGGTCGTCGACGCGGGCGGTCGCGCCGTGCCAGTGGTCTTCGACGTGACGGATCGCGCGGCGGTCACCGCGGGCGTCGCCGAAGCGGAGGCGGCGCTCGGGCCGATCGGCATCCTCGTCAACAACGCGGGCAACGCCGGCGCGCCCGGCATGGTGGTCTCGCAGTTCCGCGACATGGATCCCGACACGTGGGACCGGTTCATCGACGTGAACCTGTACGGCGTGCTCAACTGCACCAAGGCCGTGGTCGACGGGATGTGCGAACGGGGCTGGGGGCGCGTCATCACCATCTCGTCGGGCGCCGGGGTCATGGGGATCCGGATGGGCATCTCCATCTACGGCGCGGCGAAGAGCGGCTCGATCGGGTTCATGCGTCACCTCGCGATGGAGGTGGCCCGCACCGGGGTCACCGTGAACGCGATCGCGCCCGGGCTCATGGGCGTCCAGGAGCTCACCGAGCACAGCCGGGCCATGGCCGCCGCCATCCCCGTCGGCCGGCTCGGCGCGCCGGAGGACATCGGCGCCGCGTGCGTCTACCTCGCGTCCGACGAGGCCGCGTGGGTGACCGGCCAGACGATCAACGTCAACGGCGGCGACCACACCACCTGAGCCATGTGGATCTGGGACCTGGTCGAGGAACGGGCGAACGCCACACCGCAGCTGCGGTGCGCGGTCGACGAGTCGGGTCGCGAGCTGTCGTTCGGCGACCTCGCCCGCCGGGGCGAGCGGGTCGCAGCCGCGTTCACTCACCTCGGCGTGGGCCCGGGCGTGCCCGTGTGCTGGCAGCTCCCCACCTGGATCGAGTCGCTCGTCACGATGGTGGCGCTGTCCCGCCTCGGCGCGGTGCAGGTGCCCCTGCTGCCCATCTCCCGGGAGCGCGAGCTCGCGGTCGCGATCGCGCAGGTGCGACCCTCGGTCGTCGTGACGCCCAGCGAATGGCGGGGCTTCGACTTCCTCGGGATGTGGGGCCGGCTCGCCGAGACCCACGTCGCCGAGGCACCCCCGGCCTTCGTCGTGTGCGACCGCGCGCTCCCCGAGGCCGACCCCGCAGTCCTGCCCCCGAGGGACGCGGTGCTCCCCCGGCCCGGCGAGCACCGGTGGGTGTTCTTCAGCTCGGGGACCACCGGCGCCCCGAAGGGTGCGCGCCACACCGACGACTCCGTGGCCGCGGGGCCGATGACCTTCCTCGAGCGGATCGGGATGTCGCAGGACGACTGCTATCCGATCATCTTCCCGTTCACGCACGTCGGCGGTATCGGAACCCTGCTCGCGCAGCTTCCGACCGGCGCGTCCGCCGTGCTCGACGAGCAGTTCACGCCCGACCGCACGATCGCGATGATGGGCGCGCGCGGGATCACGATCGGCGCGGGGGGCACGCCGCTCGTCCAGCTCTACCTCGAGCACCAGCGCCGCCGGCCCACCGATCCCCTGTTCCCCCGGCTGCGCTTCTGCCTCGCCGGCGCGGCACCGAAGCCGCCCACGTTGCACGCCGAGGCACGCGACGAGCTCGGCGGGCACGGATGCATGTCGGTGTACGGCCTCACCGAAGCGCCGTTCCTGACCTGCACCACGCTGGGTGACGACGACGCGGTGCTCGCCACCACCGAGGGGCGGGCCACGGCCGGCGCCGAGCTGCGCGTGGTCGCCCTCGACGGCCGGCTGTGCGGGCCCGGCGAGGAGGGCGAGGTCCGCGCCCGCGGTCCCCAGGTGCTCCTCGGCTACCTCGACGCGTCCCTCGACGCCGACGCGTTCGACGCCGACGGCTTCTTCCGCACCGGCGACCTCGGCACGCTCGACCGCGACGGCAACCTCGCGATCACCGGTCGCATCAAGGAGATCATCATTCGCAAGGGTGAGAACATCTCGGCGCTCGAGGTGGAGCACGTGCTCGGCGCCCATCCCGCGGTCGTGGAGGTCGCGGTGATCGGGCTCCCCGATCCCGCCACCGGGGAGCGGTGCTGCGCCGTCGTCGTGCTCGTCCCCGGGGCGACGCTCACGCTCGACGACGTGCGCGCGTTCGCGGACCGAGCCGGCCTGGCCCGCCAGAAGGTGCCCGAGCAGCTCGAGGTGGTCGACGCGCTGCCCCGAAACGCGGGCGGCAAGGTCGTCAAGCACGACCTGCGGGCCGCGGTCGTCGGCGACGGTGGCCCGTGAGCGCCGCGCCGATCACGCAGTTCCGTGACGAGGTCCGCACGTGGCTCCGCGAGCACCTCGTGGGCGAGTTCGCCCGATACCGCGACCGCGGAGGGATCGGCCGGGACGACCTGCCCCTGGCGGTGCAGCTGGCATGGGAGCGCGAGCTCGCGTCCGGCGGCTGGGTCGGGCTCGGCTATCCGGCCCACCTCGGCGGCCGGCCCGCGTCACTCGACGAGCAGGTCGCCTTCCACGAGGAGCTGGCGGCAGCGCGCCCACCGGCCCGGCTCGGCAACGTGGGCGCCACGCTGCTCGGACCGACGCTCCTCGCGTTCGGGACGCCCGAGCAGCAGGCCCGGTTCGTTCCGGGCATCTGTGCCGCCGCCCAGCACTGGTGCCAGGGCTACAGCGAGCCCGACGCCGGATCGGACCTGGCCGGGATCCGCACCCGTGCCGACCTCGACGGCGACGCGTGGGTGCTGCACGGCCAGAAGGTCTGGTGCACGCTCGCCCACGTCGCCGAGTGGTGCTTCGTCCTCGCCCGCACCGATCCCGACAGCACCCGCCACGCCGGCCTCAGCTACCTCCTCGTCCCGATGGACCAGCCGGGCTTCGCGGTCCGGCCGATTCGTCAGCCCACCGGCAGCGAGGAGTTCAGCGAGCTGTTCATCGACGGCGCCCGCACGGACGTCGACCTCGTGGTCGGCCCGGTCGGCGGCGGCTGGAAGGTCGCCATGGGCACCCTCGGCTTCGAACGCGGCGTGGGATCGCTCGGGATGCAGCTCTCCTTCGCGCAGGCCCTCGACGCGCTCATCGCCCGGGCCCGAGCGAACGGATCGTTCGACGACCCCGCGGTGCGGGACGCGCTGGCACGCGCGTGGAGCGAGGTTCGCATCATGCGCTACAACGCACAGCGGTCGCTCGTCCCGCTCGCCGACGGCGCGCCGGGGCCCGCCGCGTCGATCTCGAAGCTCTACTGGTCGCAGTGGTTCCAACGCTACGGTGAGCTGGCGCTGCGGGTCCGGGGCACGTCGGCGCTCGTGTCCGACGACCCCACCGCACCGTTCGACCCGACGCAGCAGGAGTTCCTGTTCGGACGGGCGGTGACGATCTTCGCCGGGTCGAGTGAGATCCAGCGCAACATCCTCGGCGAGTCCGTCCTCGGACTGCCACGCGAACCTCGATGACCCCTTGACTCCCGGAGACCACCCATGACCTTCCGAGCCCTCGTCCTCGACCAGACCGACGACGCCCTCACCGCGTCCGTGCAGCAGCTCGACACCGATGTGCTCCCTGACGGCGACGTGACGGTGGCGGTCGAGTGGTCGTCGCTCAACTACAAGGACGGGATGATCCTCGGTGGCGTGGGCCGCCTGGTGCGGAGCTTCCCGCACGTCCCCGGTGTCGACCTCGCGGGCACGGTGGTCACGTCCGACTCCGACCGGTTCGCCCCGGGCGACCGGGTCGTGTGCACCGGCTTCTACGTGGGTGAGCGCTGGTGGGGCGGCTACGCGGAGCAGGCGCGCGTGAAGTCGGAGTGGCTGGTGAAGGTGCCCGACTCCCTGTCGACACGCCAGACGATGGAGATCGGCACCGCGGGGCTCACCGCGATGCTGTGCGTCGACGCGCTCGAGCGCGACGGTCTGCGGCCCGACTCGGGACCGGTGCTGTGCACGGGCGCGGCCGGCGGTGTGGGCACGTACGCGGTGCACATCCTGGCCAAGCTCGGCTACGCGGTGACGGCCTCCACGGGACGCCCGGAGACCGAGCAGTACCTGCGCGACATCGGCGCGACCGAGGTGATCGGCCGGGACGAGATCGGCGCGGCGCCTGCGAAGCCGTTGCTGGCGGAGCGCTGGGCCGGCTGCGTCGACGCGGTGGGTGGCCCGACGCTCGCGCACGTGATCGCAGAGATGCGCTACGGCGCGTCCGTCGCGGCGTGCGGCAACACGGCAGGCAACGACCTCCCCGCGTCGGTGCTCCCGTTCATCCTGCGCAGCGTGCGGCTGCTGGGGGTCGACTCGGTCGTCGTGCCCGCGTCGGCGCGCGCCGTGCAGTGGGAGCGGCTGGGCGAGCTGGTCGACGCGGAGTTCCTCGGCGCAGCCACGAGCATCGTCGGCCTCGAGGAGCTGCCCGCAGCCGGTGCGCAGATCCTCGCCGGCCAGGTCCGCGGCCGGGTCCTCGTCGACACCAGCCGCTGAAGGCACCGACCCAACACCCTGTTTGGACGTCTTGCGGTGCCCTGGCACCCCAGAACGTCCAGACACTGGGCTAGTGGGCGACGACCTGGCCGCCGTCGACGTTGTACGACTGGCCGGTGATCCATGCGCCCGCCTCGCTCGCGAGGAAGATCACCATGTTGGCGATGTCCTCGCCGGTGCCGGGGCGGCCCAGCGGGACGTTGCGCCGGATCGTGTCGTCGAACTGCGGGCCGCGGGGGATGTCGTCGAGCCGCGACGTGTCGACGATGCCCACGCACAGCGCGTTCACCCGGATGCCGTGCGGCGCGACCTCGCGCGCCATCGCGCCGGTGAGCGCCTGGATGCCGGCCTTGCTCGCCGAGTACGCCGCGGTGTTCCCGGCGAAGAGCTTGCCCGCGATCGACGAGATGTTGGTGATCGACCCGCCCTCGCCCTGCGCGATCAGGTGCCGGCCGAACGCGCGCGACATGTAGAAGGTCCCGTGGAGGTTCACGTCGATGACGTGGCGCCACACGTCGAGGTCGATGTCGACGATGGGTACGCGGTCGGCGCCGCGCGCCGCTCCCGCGTTGTTGACCACGATGTCGACCCGGCCCAGGTCGTGCATCACCCGGTCCGCGAGCGACTCGACCGCGTCGGCGTCGGTCACGTCGTTCACCAACGCGACCGCGCGCCGGCCTTGCGCCTCGATCTCCTCGGCGACCGACGCGACGTCACGCCACCCGGCAGCCTGCTCGTCGGCTGGGTAGGTCTCGGGCGGGCGGCCCGAGCCGGTGATCACGAGGTCGCACCCGGCCCGGGCCAGCTCGACCGCGATCGGGCGCCCGATGCTGCGCATCCGCCCCGCGCCGGTGACGACCGCGACCTTCCCCTCCAGCGGCAGTGCCATCGTGGTCCCCTTCCGACCGACGTCGCGCGGCGATCGGCCGCACGACGATCATGCTCGCACGTTCGGTAACGTCCGGCCGGGAGGTCCGCCATGACCCACGAACGTCCGCAGCTCGGCCACGGGATCATCGCCCTGCACGATCCCGTGCGCGGCCGCGAGTCCGCGTTCAACCAGTGGTACGAGGCCGACCACATGCTCGCCGCCGGGACGATGGCGCCCTGGACGATCGGGGGCATGCGCTGGGTCGCGGACCGCGACCTCAAGGCGCTGCGGTACCCCGCGGAGGGGCCGTTCGGACCGGCCGAGCGGGGCTCGTACCTCATGCTGTTCTGGATCCAGGCCGGACGCCTCGCCGACCAGCAGGCCTGGGTCACCGAGGCGATGGTCGACATCGCGGCACAGGACCGCAACTTCGCCGACCGCGACGCGGTCACCGCCACCACCTACGACTTCGTGCGGAGCGTGGGTCGCGACGCCGACGGCGTGCCGCCGGTGCTCGCGCTCGCCCGCCACTTCCCGGGCGCCGTGCTGCTGGTGGTCGAACGGGCTCCCGACGGCACGCTCGACGCGCTGGGCGACCGGCTGTGCGACGAGCACCTCGCCCCGGCGATGCCGGGCTCGCCGGTCGCGCTCGCGGTGGCGTTCACGCCCCGCCCGAAGGAGGCGTGGTGGCCGGCGGCGTACCCCGAGGTCGAGGGAGTGGGCGACCGGCTGTTCGTCGTCTGCTTCACGGAGACCGATCCCCGCGACTGCTGGGACACCCACTTCGCCGGGCTCGGCGACGCCCTCGCCGCCTCGGGCCATGGCCGCGTCCTCCTCGCCGCCCCCTTCGTGCCCTGCCTCGTCGGCACCGACACCTTCGTCGACACCCTCTGGTAGCCGAGAGGCGTTGCCTCTAGTAGTAGATGGAGGTGCGGATGCCGATGCGGACGAGGGCGCCGTCCTGGTTGGTCCAGCGGGACTCGTCGACGAGGAACATCATCGCCCCGAGCTTGCCCTCCTTCTCGAACGCGTCGACCAGCGTCGCGACCGACGTGATCACGTCGCCGGGCCGGATCGGGGCGAACGAGAGGTTGCGCTGGCCGCCGTTGAGCACCCGGGTGCCGGGCTCCGAGCCCACGCCGCGCATCCACGGGTACGCCTCCGGGTGGTACGCCTCCACCCAGGCGAACGGGTTGAAGTCGCGCGCCGCGGTGACGCCGCCCCATGGTCCACCCGCCGCCGCAGCCGCGTCGTGGAACTCGGCCGGCGCGGTCGCCGGGTAGTACACGGCCTGGGCCCAGCGCCGGATGTCGCTCGCGTCGACGGGATACGACACGACCGGCTGGGTCGGCGCGCCCAGGAGCGCGATCGTCGCGGGATCGAGGTGCACCCCGGGCGTGCGCTCGGGCACCTCGGGCACCGGCGGCGCGTCGGGCATGCGGGGCTCGCCGGCGAACAGCACCAGGGAGGCGGTCGACGGCATCGTCTCCTCACCGGTCTGGTTGCGCACGCCCATCTCGAGGTCGACGCAGCGATGCCCGCCGCGCTCCTCCACCGCGGTCACCCGACCCCAGGCGGTCAGCTCGTCACCCCGGAAGTTCATCCCGCGGAACTGGCACGCGAACTCTGCGATGTCGCCGCGCCCGCCGAGCCAGTCGTGCAGCGCGTTGTGGGCGTAGGCGATCCGCAGGTTGCCCATCCCGAAGACGTCGGGCTGCCCGGCCGCCTGGGCGGCGTCGGCGCTCATGTGGATGTCGATGAACTCGTCGTTCACCGCGGCGTATCGGTTCCACTCGGGGAAGTCGGTGACACGGACGAACGAGGGGATCTCGTCGCCGACGCCGATGTCGTCGCTCACGACTGCTCCTGGGGTTGCGGGCTCGGGGGTATGGGCCCCGAGCATGCCCCGCCCCGGGCCGCCGGGGCACCTCGGAGGCTCCCGACACGACGGAGCCGGAGCCTGCGGAGGCTCCCGACACGACGGAGCCGGAGCCTGCGGAG
>Ga0302322_100005232_pt1 | contig 11373 bp, 11 predicted proteins | sample Fen_T0_2_FD_203757 | JGI IMG/M metagenome (GOLD analysis project Ga0302322, IMG submission 203757) | Peat permafrost microbial communities from Stordalen Mire near Abisko, Sweden - Fen_T0_2 | ecosystem: Environmental > Terrestrial > Soil > Wetlands > Permafrost | place: Sweden: Abisko... | reverse complement strand
GATTCAGATCGTCGACCCTGCCCGGCACCGTCGCCTCACTCTGCGCGAGCGGGTCGGCTACACGGCGCTCGTCTTCTGCACGGGGCAGATCCTGGCCTACGTGATCCTGTTCGACTACAAGCCGCTCTTCTCGACGTACGTCGACCAGCCGGTGCGCCTGCTCGGGCTCTCGCCGCTGACCGACCAGAAGCTCGCCGGGGTCGTGATGATGGTCGAGCAGGTCCTCACCGTGGGGGTCGCGTTCGTGATCCTGCTGCTTGCCGCGCGCCGGGAACGGGAGCACGCCGAGGCGCCCCTGGCGCACCGGTCCGCCGCCTGATGCGCTCACCCTGGTCGTTCGCGTTCGAGCCGCTCTTCGTCCTGGTGGGGGCGTGGGCGCTCTTGGCGTACGTCCACGCCTGGCGGCGCGAGCGGCCGGGGAGCGGCCGCCTCGCCACTTTCACGGCCGGGATCGTGATGATCGTCCTCGCGCTCAACTCCCCGCTCGAGACGATCGCGACCGACTACCTCGTCCTCTTCCACCTGCTCCAGAACGTGATCATCTCGGACTGGGCGCCGCCGCTGCTCGTGATCGGGCTGACGCCCGCGATGCGTGCGGCCCTGGCTGCGCGCGGCGGCCGCTCGTTCGCGTTCATGACGCGGCCGACGGTCGCCCTGCCGGTCTGGCTCGTCGGCTGGTACGCCGTCCACCTCGGCGGCGTCTACGACCTCGCGCTACGCAATCCGTGGCTGCTGAACGTCGAGCACCTCTTCATGATCGCGATCGGGCTCGTCTTCTGGTGGCCGGTCCTCGCCGACGTGCCGCGGTCGGTGTCCACGCTCGGGCGGATCGCCTACGTGTTCGCCGCCTTCGTCCTCTCCGCCTTTCTCGGGCTCGCGCTCACTTTCGCACCCCCGCTGTACGGCTACTACGAGAGCCTGCCGGAGCGCCTCTGGGGCATCTCGGCGGCGCAGGACCAGAACCTGGGCGGGATCCTGATGACGTCGGAGCAGGCGCTCGTCCTCTTCGCGGCGATCGTGTGGCTGCTCGTGCGGCTGTTCCGCGAGGAGGACGAGGCGGAGCGGCAGCTCCAGGCGCAGCAGCGCGCCCGGGGGCTGATCTAGCCGGAAGTCGCGAGCGCCTTGTCGAGCGCCTTGCAGTCGGACGAGGCCTTGATCGCCGTCCCCAGCCCTGCGTCGTTCGTCTCGAGCTGGCCGGTGGCGGTGGCCACGTCGGAGAGGCTCGCAGCGACCTGCGTGTTGACGATCGCCTTACGCTGCGCGACCGAGATGCTCGTGTTGGTGGTGCTGGCCGCGGCCGAGATGCGCCCAGTGCGACCCTGCAGCTTCGTCGCCAGGTCCTTGGCGGTCGATTCCGAGGTTGCGCCGTCCGGCGTGTCCGGCTGGCCGAGCCCGTTGATCGTCTGCGTGAAGGTGTTCGTCTGGTTGGTCACGGTCTGCGCCGCGTCGCTCGGCGAGGTGGTTCCCGCTCTCGCGTCGGCACGGGCCTGGTCGAGCGTCGTCACCCACGTCGTGGCGGCCTTGCAGTAGCCGTTGGCCCAGTCGGCGGCCGACGTCGTCGAGCTGCCGCCGCCGCCACCGCCGCAGCCGGCGAGCACCACCACGGACGCGATGAGAACGGGCACGGGCAGGAGAAGGCGTCGCACGAGTGGGAACCTACCGCACCGCGGCACGTCGCGCGAGGGCGAGCTCGACGGGCTCCGCGCCACGGCTCACCGCCCTGGCCTCGCGGGCGTGCAGCAGGGTCGTACGGACGATCAGCTTTGCCCGCGCGAAGTTGTCGAGCTCGGTCGGGACCGGGCCTACACGCCTGCCGAGGGCGTAGCCGGCGGCGTTGCGTCCCATCGCGCGGTAGCTCGCGAGCGAGTAGAGCGGGGACATGCCGAAGAGCTCGAGGTTGTCGAGCGGCTGCAGGTCGGCCCGATGGATCACTGCGGTGCCCTTCGACTGGAGCCCCAGGGCCACGCCCGAGCCCGAGAGGAGAGCGCCGTCGTGCGCGATGAAGGCGACGTCGGCGACACGCCGGATCCGCACAACCCGCGGGGTCCCGCCCGCCTCCTCGACCCCCTCGACGAGCGCCGCCAGCACGTCGCCGTGGCCGAGGCCGTTGATCGTCTCCCGGATCTCGTCGGCGAAGGCAGGCCCGACCGCGATCACGACCTCCGCCGGATCGGTGCCCGTCAGCGCCTCGCCGAGCACAGTCACGATCTCCTCGCTCCCGCCTCCTCCGGTGCCGAGCGTGGCGGCGTCGACCACGTGCGGCAGCCGCTGCAGCGTCTCCCAGCGCGCGCCCTCGAGCCGGTAGCCCGTCCCGGGGCCGGTGTAGAGATTCGGGTCGCTGACCGCGGAGTGGACGATCCCGTCGGCGTCGATCACGGCCGAGGTCTGGAGGTAGTCGGCCGAGACGCGCTGGCGCTGCATGTCCACGATCGCCCGCGCCACGTCGTCGAAGCCGCGCCGGTCGAGCGCGAGCGCAACGTCGAGCCCCGACACCTTTCGCTCCAGCGCCGCGTCCGCCGCCTCGACGTCGGCCGCACGGTCGCGGTCCGGCATGTCGGCCGAGTCGTAGCCGGTCGTCGCCGCCTCGACCTCCGCATCCGTCACGGGCGGCAGCCCCAGCTCCGCGAAGACCGCCTGGATCGCGAGAGCAGCACGGCGACGCACCCGCGTCACCTCCTCCTCGCCGACCGGCTCGATGCCCGCGTCCACCTGCCAGTCGCGCTGGACCGTGAGCCACTCGTCGAGGTCGTCCGCGTCGTAGTTGCCGCCGCCGAAGGTGTTGTCGTGGCGCGGCATCACCGAGTACCCGGACGTGACGAAATCGGTGCCCGGCAGGAACTGGCCCATCAGCTTCGCCGTCTTGCGGATGGCCGAGTGCGAGGCGATCGCATCGTTGCCCGAGGCGACCTCGAGGTCGAGCCACGCCGCGATCACGTTCTCCGCCAGGATCGCGCGCGTCCCTCCGGGGACGGCGAGCACGAGCGCCACGCACGAGATCGAGCCGTTCTGCACGCCCTGCGACCCGGCGGCGCGCACGACGGAGATGCAGCGCGACTCGAGATAGAGCATCGACATACCCTGCGCGTGGCCCATCAGCGCCTCGGAGCCGGTGCCGGACGTGAAGCGCACCTTGACCCCGCGAGACGCGTAGGCGGCGCCGAGGAACGACTTCGACCAGGGCGTGTCGTCGCCGTCCACGAAGACCGCCTCCGTGCCGTACACGGAGAGCGTCTCCGCATAAGTGACGAGCCCGTTGATCGCGAGCTCGAGGTTGCGGCGCTCCTCGACCGCGCACTGGGTCATCACGCCGGGCCGGCCGGTCTGCGAGCCGACGAGGAGCGAGATCGCGTTCAGCGGCGCGTAACGGGCGACGCCGACCGTCGTCTCGAGCTCCGCGAAGCCCCGCGCGGAGGCTTCGGCCGCGTCGGCCGCGAGGAGCGCCGGGCTCTCCTTCAAGTTGGTGACGTGCGCCTGGTTTGCCGGGGCCCGGCGGGCGCGCAGCTTCTTGAGCGCGAACATCAGCTCGACCGGGTCGAGCAGCCCCGCCACGCGCGCGAGCTTGGCGGGCGTGAGGCCGCGGGCGAGCCGCACGAGCTCCGAGCGCGGGACGTCGACGTCGACGAGCATCCGCGCGATCGCGAGATCGGACAGCGCCATCGCCTCGGCGGCGATGTCGAGGTCGAGCCCGTGGCTGACGAGGAAACGGTCGATCACGTCGAAGTCGGTTGCGTCACGGCCGTCCATCCTGACGACGCGGCCACCCTGGACGAGGAGCTCGGGCTCCGGATCGGTGGGGCCGTTCATCGCGACGAGGCCGAGCTCCGGCAGCGGCGTCACGAGCAGCTCACGGCGCAGCTCCTTCGCCGCCCGCGATGCGAAGCGAGCGGACGCGTCAGGCACCGACGAGGCCCCGCTCGACGTAGGCGACCGCCGCTTCCCGCACGAACGCGGCCGTCAGCGGCGCGCTCCACGCGTCGAGCCGGCATGCCCATTCCTCGAGCTCTGCGGCAGTCGAACGGCCCGGCCGCAGCGCGGTGTAGATCTCGAGCAGCCGACCGTCGGGGACGTGCGTCAACTCGGCGGCGCGCTCGAGGTTCTCGGCGAGCTGGTGCCTCCCTGCTGCCCGGGCGACGGCGGCCTGGCGCTCGAGGGTTGCGGCAGTCGCCCGGACGTCGGCCGCGACGAGCGTGCCCGCGCGGGCCGTCTCGAGCGTGACGTCGTCGAGGGCGAGGCCCGAGGGCGTTTCGACGAGATCCGGGCGACGCGAGCCCAACGGATAGTCGATGGTTGGATCGAAACCCATCCCGTGAGACTTTATAGAGTGCGCGCATGACAAACGATCATCGATTCTTTGGGCGGGTGGCGTTCGTGACGGGCGCCGCCAGCGGCATCGGAGCTGCCGTGGCGCGACGCCTGCTCGCAGAAGGGGCGAGGGTGGCAACGTTCGACCTCAATCCGGCCGGGATCGAGGGCACGCTGGAGCTGACCGGCGACGTCGCTCGCTCGGCCGACGTCGACGCCGCCGTCGCCGCGGCGACGGAGCAGCTCGGCCCCGTCGACGTGCTCGTCTGCTCGGCGGGCATCCCGGGCGCGTCGCTGCGCACGCAGGACGTGAGCGACGCGGAGTGGTCGCGGGTGCTGGCAATCAACGCCGACGGCGTCTTCTGGTGCAACCGCGCCGTCGCCCCCGGGATGGCCGAGCGCGGCTACGGCCGCATCGTCAACGTCGCCTCGATCGCAGGCAAGGAGGGCAACCCCATGGCCGCCGCCTACTCCGCCTCGAAGGCTGCGGTGATCGGGCTGACGAAGGCGGTCGGCAAGGACTTCGCAAAGACCGGTGTCACCGTCAACTGCATCGCGCCCGCCGTGATCGAGACGCCGATCCTGGAGGGCCTCTCCCAGCAGCACGTCGACTACATGCTGGAGCGGATCCCGATGGGCCGGATGGGCAAGGCGGAGGAGGTCGCGGCGCTGGTCTGCTGGCTCGCGAGCGAGGAGTGCTCGTTCTCCACGGGCGCCACCTACGACATCTCCGGGGGACGGGCGACCTTCTGATGGCGGGGACCTGCTGATGCGCCTCGTGCGCTTCCGGACGCCTGAAGGTGTCGTCCACGACGGGATGGTGACCACGCACGGCGGCCGGCTCTGTGTCGAATCACCGCAGGGATTCCGTGCGTTCGTCCTCTACGAGGGCACGCTCGCCCTCGACGGCGGCGCGGAGATCCTCCGGCCCGTCGATCCGCCCGAGGTGTGGTGCTCGGGGGTGACCTACGAGCGCAGCCGCGATGCCAGGATCGAAGAGTCCGGCAGCGACGTGTACGCACGCGTCTACGACGCCGCCCGGCCGGAGCTCTTCCTCAAGGACGCGCAGTGCCGCCGCACGGTAGGGCCGAACGAGCCGATCGCGATTCGCTCCGACTCCGCCTGGAACGTGCCCGAGCCCGAGATCGGGGTCGTCCTGGGCGAGAGGCTGGAGATCGTCGGCTACGTCATCGGCAACGACGTGTCGTCGCGCGACATCGAGGGCGCGAACCCGCTCTACCTCCCCCAGGCGAAGGTTTTCGTGGCCGCCTGCGCGATCGGCCCGGCCGTGTACGTGCCCGAGGACTGGGAGGCACCGCTCGCGATCGAGATGACGATCCGAGACGCCTCGGGCGCCGAGCTCTTCAAGGGCGAGACGACCACCGCAAAGATGCGGCGGACGTTCACCGAGCTCGTCGACTGGCTCACGCGCGACAACCCGGTCCCACCGGGTAGCGTGCTCCTGACGGGCACTGGGCTCGTGCCCCCGGACGATTTCACCCTTCTCCCGGGTCACGTGGTCGAGATCCACGTTCCCCCGATCGGCACGCTCACAAACCCCGTGGTCGCCGCCGCCGATCTGATCGAAAGGAGCAACCGATGACCGAGATGCTGTCCGCGACGGCCGCCAGGAACTTCGTCGGCGGTGACTGGCGCGAGGGCGAGTCGGGCGCCACGTACGAGAAGCACAACCCCTGGCGCCCCTCCGAGGTGACCGGGGTCTACGCGGCGTCCACCGCCGCGGACGCCCGCACCGCCGTCGAGGCCGCCCGCGAGGCATTCCCCGCCTGGGCCGCCCTCCCCGCCCCGGCCCGGGCCACGTTCTTCTTCAGGGCCGCCGACGCGATCGAGGCGCGCGTCGAGCAGATCGCCCAGGACATGACGGCCGAGATGGGCAAGCCGCTGCGGGAGGCGCGCATGGAGGCCGCGCGGGCCGCAGCAATCCTCCGCTTCTCCGCGGGCGAGGCCTACCGGCCTGCCGGCGAGGTCTACGAGCCCTCGGTCGCCAACCAGACCCTCTATACCCGCCGCCGCCCCCTCGGGGTGGTCGGCCTGATCACACCGTGGAACTTCCCGGTCGCGATCCCGGTGTGGAAGCTCGCGCCCGCGCTGGTCTACGGCAACACCGTCGTGCTGAAGTTGGGCTATGAAGCGCCACGCACGGGACTCCACATCGCCGAGTGCTTCGCCGAGGCCGGGCTGCCGGCCGGTGTCCTGAACGTGCTCACCGGTGCGGGCTCCAAGGTGGGCGCCGAGCTCGTCTCCAACCGCCACGTGCGCGCGCTCTCGTTCACCGGCTCGGTCGCCGTGGGCCATGCGGTGCGCAACGAGGCGACGGCCCGCAACTGCCGCGTCCAGCTCGAGCTCGGCGGCCACAACCCGTTCATCGTGATGGCCGACGCAGAGCTCGACCGCGCCGCCGACGCCGCATTCGCGGGCGCATTCTGGTCGGCCGGCCAGAAGTGCACGGCGACCCGCCGGATCCTCGTCCAGGAGGCCGTTTACGACAGCTTCCGGGAGACCTTCCTCGCCCGGATCGCGTCGGGCAAGGTCGGCGACCCCTCCGACCCGGCCACCGAGGTCGGCCCCGTCGTCGCCGCGGGGCCCTTCGAGGACGTCATGGCCGCGATCGAGCGCGGCAAGGCCGAGGGCGGCTCGACCGCCGCGGGCGGCGGGCGCGGAGACGACGACGCCTACCTGATCGAGCCGACCGTGTTCGAGAACGTCGCCGACGACGCCTTCCTCTCCTGCGAGGAGGTCTTCGGGCCCGTGGTCTCGCTCTATCGCTTCTCGACCCTCGACGAGGCACTCCAGCGCGCGAACGCGGTGGAGTTCGGCCTCTCGGCCGCGATCTTCACGCGCGACCTTCACACGACGCAGCGCTTCGCCAACGAGCTGCAGGCCGGCATCCTGCACGTCAACTCGCAGACTGCCGGCGCCGACGTGCACGTCCCCTTCGGCGGGCTCAAGAGCTCGGCCTGGGGGCCGCACGAGCAGGGCCGCGCCGCGCTGGAGTTCTACACCGAGACCGTCACCGTCTACCAGGACGCCCCCCTTGGCTGAGCGGGTGCTGATCACCGGAGCACTGGGCTGCCTCGGCGCCTGGGTCGCCCGCTGCGTGCTCGACGACGGCGACGCCGTGGTCGGCTACGACCTCGGCGACAACCGGAGCCGGCTCGAGCTCGTGCTCGGCGAGGATGCGGCGCGGGCGGAGATGGTGCGCGGCGACATCACCGACCTCGCCGCCGTCGAGCGCGCGCTCGACGAGCACGAGATCACGCGAGTCGTCCACCTTGCGGCGCTCCAGGTGCCCTTCGTGCGCGCGAACCCGCCGCTCGGGATGCACGTCAACGTGGCGGGCACCGTCAACGTCTTCGACGCGGTCTCTCGCCGGCTCGACCGGATCCCGAACGTGACCTACGCGAGCTCGACGGCCGTCTACAACATCGACGATCCCAACCCGGCGCCCGAGACGGGCGGGACCCGGCCGACGACGCTCTACGGCGTCTCGAAGCTGGCCGACGAGGGCATCGCCCGGATCTACCGCGCCGACGCCGGCGTTCCCTCGATCGGGCTCCGACCCTACGTCGTCTACGGTCCGGGGCGCGACCAGGGAATGACCTCCGGGCCGACGGTGGCGATCGCTGCTGCGCTGCGCGGCGAGCCCTACGAGATCGGCTACTCGGGCAGCGCCCAGTACGACTTCGCTCCCGACGTGGCGAGCGCCATCGTACGGGCGGCGCATGCCGCCACGGAGAGGGCGGCCGTCTACAACGTCCCGGGCGCGCTCGCGGACATGGCCGTCGTGGTCTCGTGCATCGAGGCCGAGGTGCCGGGGGCCGAGATCACCTGGGCCGGCGACCCGCTGCCGTTCCCGCCGGAGCTCGAGGCGGTCGGCTACGACCGCGAGGTGGGCCCCTTTCCGCGCACCTCGCTCGCAGACGGGATCGCCGCCACGGTGACGCACTTCCGCCGCACGCTCGTCACGAGCTGAGACGCCGTCAGGCGGTTTGGCGCCCGGCGGAGGGGTGGCGGCGCGTAAGCGCGAGGAGGACGAAGAACTGCGCCGTCAGGAACCCTGCCGCCAGCCAGAGGACGGCGTCGAACGACCCGGTGGCGTCGCGGACGGCGCCGAGCACGAAGGGCGAGGTCGCGCCGATCGTGTAGCCGAGGCCGAGCATCATCGCCACGAGGGCCCCGACCCGCTTCGGCGTGCGCTCGAAGTCGAGCGGCAGCGTCATCACGAGCGCGAAGAGGCCGCCCTGGGCGATGCCGGCGAGCAGCGCGCCCGCGTAGGCGAGCCCCGGAATCGCGACGAGCGTGACCGCACCCGTGATGAAGCAGAGGCTGAGGCCGAGCAGGAACGGGGTGCGACTGCCTGTCCTGTCCGAGAGGTACGGGATCACGAACGACGCCGGGATCGCCGTCAGGTTCATCATCGCGAGGAGCAGGCCCGCGCTGCCGTCGCTCCAGCCGCGCTCCGCGTAGGCGTCCGGGAGCCAGGCGTTGAGGCCGTAGTACGCGCAGGCCATCAGCGCAAAGACCGCGACGAGCAGCCAGGCCGTGGTGCTGCGCCAGGGAAGACGAGGCACCGAGACGGAGGGGGCCGCATGCGGCGCCTCGCCCCAGGTGAGGACGACCCAGGCCACGAGCGAGGCGAGCGCGACGCAGGAGATGGCGATCAGGGCGCCCCGCCAGCCGCCCAGCCAACCTGCGAGCGGCACGGCGAGCGCAGCCGCAGTCGTGGAGCCGACCTGGATCCCGGTGGTGTACACCCCCGTCCCCGCCGCCGGCCGGTGCTCGAAGTGCTCCTTCACGGAGATCGGCGCGAGCGCGTTGCCGAGCCCCATTCCGATCCCGACCGGCCACGTGAGGAGGACGACGAGCCACGCCGACGGCATCAACGCGCGGAGGACGCCGAACGACCCGATCAGTGCAAGACCGATCGTCATCGACCGCCGCGTCCCGATGCGCGCGGCCAGGTACGCAGCCACCGGGGCGAAGAGCCCCATGCACAGCACGGGAATCGTCCCCAGCAGGCCGACGACCGCATGCGAGGTGCCGAAGGCGTCCTGGATCGACGGGATCAGCGGCCCGACGCCGACGATCTGCGGACGCAGCGTCAGCGCCGCGAGGAAGAGCGCGAGGAGCGTTGCGGCGGGGCGGTGCCTCACGCCGGTCAGGCGATCACGTGGCTGCCTGCAGGTGCGTGCGCATCAGCTTCGCCGAGACCTCGACGTGCTTCCGGGCTTCACGGCCCGCCGGCCCCGGCTTCTGGTCACGGATCGGGTCGATCAGCTTCTGATGCCGCTCGGCGGCCTGCGCCGGATCCATGTACGTCCCGTACAGCGAGATCGTGATCCGGCTCTCGACGCCGAGCGACTGCCAGCACTGCTTCAGCACGGAGTTCCCGGCCGCCTCGACGACGTGCCGGTGGAAGGCGACGTCGTGCTCGACGAGCGCATGCGTGTCGCCCCGCCGCACGGCGTCCTTCATCGCCTCCAGCTCGGCCTCGAGGACCGAGACGTCGCCGCCGAGCTTCTCCGCCGCGAGCCGCGCAGCCAGCTCCTCGAGGGCGGCCCGCACGGGGTAGACGTCGATCAGCTCCTCCTGGCCGAAGACGCGCACACGGGAGCCGCGGAAGGGCTCCGACTCCACGAGGCGCAGCAGCTGGAGGTCACGCAGCGCCTCACGCACGGGCGCCTGGCTCGTGCCGAGCTCCTGCGCGATCCTCGTCTCGACGAGCCTCTCGCCCGGTTTCAGCTCACCGCTCGCGATCCGCTGCAGGAGGATGTCCTTCACCTGCTCGCGCAGGACGGTGCGCGAGATGGCAGCCACGGGCTCAGCCGGCGATCACCGGATTGGTGATCTCGCCGACGCCGTCGATCTGGATCGTGACGGTGTCCCCGGGCCGGAGCAACCGCTTCGGGTTGCGGAAGACGCCCACGCCCGCGGGCGTTCCCGTGAGGATCAGGTCGCCCGCCTCGAGCGTCGAGGTCTGCGACGCATACGAGATGATCTCGTCGATCCCGAAGATGAGGTTGGAGGTGTTCGAGTCCTGCAGCGTCTCGCCCGACACGATCGCGCGGATCGCGAGCGCGTGGGGGTCCGGCACGTCGGACTTCGGCACGAGTGGGCCGACCGGGCAGAACGTGTCCGGTGACTTGCCGCGCGTCCATTGCCCGTCGGCGAACTGGAGGTCGCGGGCGGAGACGTCGTTCGCGACGACGTAGCCCAGCACCGCCTCCATGGCGTTCTCCTTCGAGACGTTCCTCACGGTCTGGCCGATGACGACTCCGAGCTCGGCTTCGTAATCACACTGCTCGACGACTGACGGGATCACGATCGCGTCGCCGGGACCGATCAGCGAGGTGGTGTACTTCGCAAAGAAGAGAGGAGCCTTCGGGAGGTCGACTCCCTGCTCCTCGGCGTGGTCGCGATAGTTGAGGCCCACGCAGACGATCTTGCCGGGGCGTTCGATGGGGAGCATGGGTTGGATCCTACTGCGCGGCATCGCCGTACGCACCCCTTACGAGCGATTATCGATGATCGGGCCAGGCTTCTGAGCCTCCGAGTAGACTCGCAGCGATGCCGCTCTCGCCTGCCGTCCGCGCCGACGTGAGGGCCGCCGTGGGCGCCCCGTACGTGATCACGGAGCCCGAGCAGCTCCGTGTCTACGACTGCGACGGGCTCACGGGCTGGCGCTCGCAGCCCGAGCTCGTGGTCCTGCCCGGCACGACCGAGGAGGTCCAGGCGGTCGTTCGGATCTGCGCCCGCGAGGGGGTGCCGTTCGTCGCCCGCGGGGCAGGCACGGGGCTCTCCGGTGGTGCCCTGCCGGTCGCGGAGGGCATCGTCATCTCGCTCGCCCGGATGAACCGGATCCTGGAGCTCGACCTCGAGTCCCAGCGGGTCGTCGTCGAGCCGGGCGTCGCGAACCTCGACGTCACGAAGGCGGTCGCCCCGCACGGCTTCTTCTACGCGCCGGATCCCTCGAGCCAGCAGGTCTGCACGATCGGCGGCAACGTGGCCGAGAACTCGGGCGGCGCCCATTGCCTCAAGAACGGCTTCACG
>Ga0302322_100005230_pt1 | contig 11373 bp, 8 predicted proteins | sample Fen_T0_2_FD_203757 | JGI IMG/M metagenome (GOLD analysis project Ga0302322, IMG submission 203757) | Peat permafrost microbial communities from Stordalen Mire near Abisko, Sweden - Fen_T0_2 | ecosystem: Environmental > Terrestrial > Soil > Wetlands > Permafrost | place: Sweden: Abisko... | reverse complement strand
CCGCGCGCTGGTGGCGGCCTCTGACACCCACTGGGACGAGCACGGCTTCGGCCTGCTCGCCGTCGTCGAACGAGCGACCGGACGCCTGGTGGGGGAGGCCGGCCTGCAGTACCTGGAGGCCGGCCCGGACGTCGAGCTTGGTTACACACTGGCGCGCGCCGTCTGGGGTCGCGGCTGCGCGACGGAGGCGGCGCGCGCCGTCCTGCGCTGGGGCTTCGCCGTCCTGCGCCTGCACCGCGTCGTCGCCGTCGCCGACCCCGCCAACGCCGCCTCGCTGCACGTGCTCGACAAGCTCGGCATGGCTCGTCTGGGCATGCGCGACTGCTACGGCGCGCGCATGGCCGAGCACGGGCTGTCACTGGCGGCGTGGCGCGCCGCCGTCGGGCCCGCGCCGGCGCGGGCCTGAAGCCGCCGCGCCCGTCTGTGCCGCCGAGGTGACAGCCTGCGGCCGCGGCGCCAACCTACGGCGGCCACCACGACCGTCTATACTCGCTTGGTGACCCCTGCCGCTTCAGCCGTGCGGCCGCTCCGCGGCCTGCGCCTCGATCTCTGCCGCCGGACCTGCGCTCAAGAAGAACTGCCGGCCGACGTCGCCCGTCGCTGGCTCGGCGGTCGTGGGCTCGGCGCCTATCTGGCGCTGCGCGAGCGGCTGTACGAGGTCGAGCCGCTCGCGCCCGAGAACCTGCTGATCTTCGCGCCGGGCCCGCTCACCGGCACCGGCGCGCCGGCGAGCGGCCGCTACAGCGTGACCAGCCGCTCGCCGCTCACCGGCACGGTCTTCGACGGCAACTCCGGGGGCAACTTCGGCAACGCCCTGCGGCTCCTCGGCTGGGACTACCTCATCGTCACCGGCACGCTGGACGAGCCCGGGTACGTCACCCTCGGGCTTGATGGGGCCGGCGAGGCTTCGCCGGCCGGCCTCGGCTCGTCCGCCGCCGAGCCTTTCGACGGCCCCGGCGGCGCGGCGCTGCGTCCCGCCGCCGGCCTCTGGGGACTCGACGTCCCGGCGACGCTCGAGCGCGTGCGCGAGCTGCACCCCAGGTCGGAGGCAGCGGTCATCGGCCCTGCCGGCGAGCGCGGCGTGCTGTTCGCGAGCATCGTCAACAACCGCGGCCGCTCCATCGGCCGCGGCGGCCTCGGCGCCGTGATGGGGTCCAAGCGGCTGAAGGCGTTCGTCTTGCACGGCCACGGCGACCACAAGCCGCCGATGGCCGACCCCGAGCGCCTCGAGTTCATCGTCTATGAGGCCGAGAAGTTGCTCAAGTCGAACCCGATCACGTCGACGGCGCTGCCCGAGTTCGGCACCTCGGTGCTGGTCAACGTGCTCGACCAGGCCGGCGCCCTGCCCACGCGCAACCACCGCGAGACGCGGTTCGAGGGCGCCGCGGCCATCTCCGGCGAGGCGCTCAAGCGCGACCACGTGCAGCGCCGGTCCGCCTGCCGTGGCTGCATCATCGGCTGCGCCCGGCGCACGAGCGCCGGGGACCAGACCGGTGAAGGCCCCGAGTACGAGAGCATCTGGGCGTTCGGCGCCCAATGCGGGGTGGACGATCTGACGGCGATCGTGCAGGCCAATTACGCCTGTAACCGCGCCGGCATGGACACCATCACCATGGGCTCCACGATCGCCTGCGCCATGGAGCTCTCGGACATCGGCCTGCTGCCGGACGGTCCGCGGTTCGGCGACGCGCGGGCCATCATCGCGCTGGCCGAGGCCACGGCCGCCGGCGAGGGCCTCGGCGCCGAGCTCCAGCTCGGCTCGGCGCGCTTCGCGGCGCTCCACGGCCGTCCCGACCTCTCGATGAGCGTCAAGCAGCTCGAAATGCCGGCCTACGATCCCCGCGGCATGAAGGCCCAGGGGCTGGCCTACGCCACCAGCAACCGCGGCGGCTGCCACCTGCGCGCCAACATGCTCGGCCCCGAGATCCTCGGCGTGCCCAAGATGGTCGACCGCTTCGCCACGCTCGGCAAGGCCGGTCTGCTCATCAATCTCCAGAACCTGAACGCCGTGCTTGACTCGCTCAGCGTCTGCAAGTTCACCGCCTTCGCGATGAAGGAGGACTACTACGCCCGCCAGCTCAGCGCCGTGTGGGGCGAGCCGGTGGAGCCGCAGGAGCTGCTGCAGCTCGGCGAGCGCATCTGGAACGCCGAGCGGCTGTTCAACCTGGCCGCCGGGTTCACGCGCGCGGAGGACACCCTGCCGCCGCGCCTGCTGCACGAACCGGTGCCGTCCGGGCCGTCAGCCGGCCAGGTAGTAGACTTGCCGCCGATGCTCGACGAGTACTACATCTCGCGCGGCTGGGACGGGGACGGCGTGCCCTCGGCCGCCAAGCTCGAGCGCCTCGGGCTGGCCGGGACGGCCGCGGCCGCGGGCGTGGAGCCCGGCGCCGCAAGGGCCACGGAGGCGGCGCCCGCAGGCGCTTCCGCCGGGACGGCCGCCCCGTGAGCTCGGCCATCCTCGAGCAGTTCCAGGCCATCGGCCGGGACCTCTTCGTCGCCGGCATCATCAGCTCGCACGGCGGTAATCTCAGCGTGCGCATGGGCGACCGCATCATCATCACGCGTCGCGGGTCGATGCTCGCGCGGCTCGAGGAGCGCGACATCATCGAGACGGGCCTCGAGGAGAACGACTCCAACGTCATGCTGGCCAGTACCGAGATCAACGTGCACCGGGCGATCTACCAGGGCACGTCCGCGCAGGCGATCGTGCACGCGCACCCGCCCTACGCGATCGCCCGCTCGCTCATGTGCGACGAGATCGTCCCCATCGACAGCGAGGGCTCGTACCTGCTGCACAAGGTCCCCGTGGTGCACACCGAGCTCACGGCCGGATCCAAAGAGGTCGCCGAGCTGCTGCCGAAGTGGCTCAAGGAGTACGACATCGTGATGCTCCGTGGCCACGGCCCCTTCGCCATCGGCCACCTGCTCGAGGAGGCCTACCAGCTCACCAGCGTGCTCGAGATGGCGTGCCGCATCATGACCATCGCCGACGGCCTCGGCGAGCAGGTCAAGGAATACCGCAAAGGTTCGGACCGGTACGAGACCTGGTGAGGTGGCGCGGCGCCGCTGCGCCGGCCGCGCCCGTCACCGGTGCCTGAACACCAGCACGCCTTCGCGCTCGACCACCACCTCGTAGCAGCCCGGCTGCGCCCGCAGTCAGCTCCAGCTCCGACCCGGACAGCCATCGGCGGTGCGGCCCTCCGCGCACATCCAGAGTAACTATGCTGACAGGGGGCCCTTGTTGCATCGGAGCTCTTGCGTCGCGAGGGTCTGGTCTCGTGCGGAGCACTGCCTCCAATGCGCGAAGGTTCTGGACCCGCCGTGTCTCTAAGATGAGTGGAGTGCAGAAGCGGCGGAGTGGCGACGATCGTGACCATGGCGACACAGGACTCGGAGGGTGCTGTGGAGGGGAGCGCGACGGAATCCGGCGAACTCGGCGACGCGCCGGTCGAGGCGGCTCGGCGCGGCAGTCCCCGAGCATTTGCCGATCTGATCTCACGATACGACGTGCGGCTGCGGGGTCTCGCCTATCGATTGCTCCAGGACCAAGAGGCGATGCAGGACGCGATGCAGGATGCCTATGTGGCGGCGTTCCGAGGACTGCCCGCATTTCGTGGCGATGCCGCGGTGGAGACGTGGCTGTATCGCATCGTGTACACGACCTGCTTGAGACACATCTCGCGGCGCCGCGATCCTCACGTGGTGTACGGCGCTGAGACAGCGGCGAGCGCCGCCGATCCCGCCGACGGTGTGGCTCTCCGCCAGGACATCGCAACGGCCCTGTCACATCTGCCTGTCGACCAACGGGCGGCGGTCCTGCTGGTCGACGGACAGGGGTTCAGCTACAAGGAGGCAGGCGAAGTGTTCGGCGTGCCCTCTGGAACTGTCGCGTCACGGTTGTCGTGCGGCCGCGCGAGTCTGCGCGCCATGCTGGGGATTGCGCACACGGTGGAGGTGGCTCGAGATGCAGCAGTCAAGAGATAGGGAGCTTGCGGAACGCCTGGCTGACTTGTCTGCTCCAGAGTACGAGGACGACTTCTTCGCCGATCTCTGGCTCCGCATCGCCTCGGAGTACGATGCGGCGTCGCCGCCGCGGAGGTCGACACGACCGCGGCGACACAGGCTGCGCTGGGCAGTCGGCGCGACTGTGCTCGCGGCCGTCGCGGCGGTCGCCCTGGTCACTACGACAGTGCCCGGAGTAGCCGCCACGCTCCATCTGCCGCTGGGCCAGAAGGTCGCTTCCCTCGAGGACCAGAATCTTCAACTTCGCCACGCCTTTCTCGGTCAGCTGTCTCGGGGCCTCGCAACGACGGCTCACGTGGTGGCAGTCGACGGCGGCAGCGTCCTCTCTGCCACCACGCCTGCCGAGCGGCTGGTGGCCAGGAATCCGCAGATCCAGGAACTCGTCCGCGAGTACTACGCGACGCAGGTCCTCGCTCGCTCCCCGGGATCAGCGGGAGCGCGTGGCCGCCGGGAGCTTGCCCGCTACTTCCGGCCTGGCGCTTCCGCTCTCGCCCGTGCGCGCTACGAGGCGCTGGGAACGCGCGGTGAACTGGCTGTCGGTCCCGATGGGGCGGCGGCGATCGATCCGACCCGTGCATCGATTGCTGTGATTCACGATTTGGCGGTGGACAGCTCCGGGATGCACGCCACGGCGGTCGTGTGGCCAGTGGCGGAGTATCAGGTTTGGTTCGATTCCGTCGGCCGCCTGCAGTGGGGGTATGTCGGCGGTGCATCTGGGGAGTCGTGGGGCGCGGCTCCTGGAGGCGCGCCTCATCGCCTGCAGCTGGTCAAGCAGGCGGACGGGTGGCTGATCGCCGACGATTTCTCGCTTGACCCTGAGGTACCCGCTGCGCTGAGAAGAGGCGGGGCACCTGCCGCGGTGTGGCGCTCCGAGAAGCGTCGGATAGACGCCGCTTCGCAGCGACGCCATGAAGTCCCCAGCGGGGTCAGGACGACGCTTGAGCAACTCGTTGCGCTGCTCAACCAGCGTCGCTTCTCAGAGACAGGGAAGCTGTTCGCCGATGGGGTCGGCCTGACGCCGGCAGCTTTCCAGCATCCGTCTGGTGCCTGGCGTCTACAACTCGTGTCGGCGTGGGGCTATGACCCGCTCTCCCGCCGGGCGATCGCCGATCCGGGCCGGACCAGTGTGGCGGTGAGGATCGACGGCCCGCGTGATCTACTGGTTGCAGGCGGTGGGACGCTGAGTGGCCTGTGGATGTTCCGCCGGGACGCCTCCGGCCAGTGGCAGATCACCGGTCGCGGCGCTGCTGAGACTGGCGCACCGAATCCGATGTGACATCCGGTCTAGCCACCTGACCCCGACGCCGCTGCCCCGACGCGCTTGAACACCAGCACGCCCTCGCGCTCGAATACGAGCTCGTAGTGGACGTCCGCGCGCAGCTTCTTGAGGGCTCGCGCGCGCCAGGGGCCGTAGCGTCCCTCGCTGTCCAGCACCACGTAGTCGGCGCCCCCGATGAGCGGGAAGGTCGTGATGCGTTCCCGCGCAGACAGTTGGCCGCCGAGCGCCTGGTCGGCGGAGACGCTGACATCCGCAGGGACCTTGGTGAGCGCCTCGGCGATCACCGCCCGGTGCTCCGCCGTGAGCGCCAGCCCCCAGCCCGGCCGCGCGCCGGAGAGTGGGCCCACGGTGAACGTCGCCAGCAGGGCGACGGCCACGACCAGCACCGCCAGCAGGCGGTGGAGCCGGTGCGGCCCCACCCGCCGGCTCCGCGCGGAGCGGCGCGCCAGCAGCCCGCCGATGCGCTGCAGCCCCAGCACCATGGCGGCGATCACGAACGGCGCCTCGCCGGCCACGTAGTGGTAGGCAATCGACTGCTGCTGCGGCTTGCTCGAGAGTAGGTTGATGAGCAGCTCCGGGAGACTGATGAGGAACGTGAGCGGGCTCGCCAGAGAGGTGAAGCCGAACGGCCACAGCAGCTTCACCAGGTAGGCGAGCCCGGACGGCGCCAGCAGCGTGGTGACGACGCGCCACGGGTGCGTCAGGAGCCCGGTGGCGAGGCTGCGCATGCTGTCTCCGCCGGTGGAGAACCGATCCAGGAACTGGCTCGAGCCGCCGCTGTTGAAGTGCGGTATCACGAGACCGACGGCGACCAGGAAGTACGCGCCAGCGGCGCCCGTGATCAGGAGCGGCCACAGCCTGCGCTTGCGCAGCGCGAAGTAGAGGCCCATGAGCGCGATGACGAGCGGGATCTCTTCCTTGCAGAGCGCCGCCAGGATGAGGAACGGCACCGCGAGCCAGCGGCGGTCCTCCTCGAGGAAGAGAAAGGCGAAGAGCAGGAGGGGGATGGCGAGCGTGACCGGGTGGAACTCGTCCAGCACCGCGAACTGGAGCGGGGGGTAGAGGAGGGCCGCGAGGGCGCAGCCGGCCGCGGCCATCGGGTCCGTCAGGATCCGCAGCCCGAGTCGGTACGCCGGCCAGGCGGCGAGGGCGACCAGCAGCGCCTGCGCCATCAGAAGCATCGCCGGGTCCGGCCAGATCAGCCACGGAAGCGCGAAGAGCGCGAGGATGGGGTCGACGTGCGCCGCAAGCCTGTCGATCTGGCGACCGTCGTTGCCCGTCATCAGGAGGATCCGGCCGTGGGCGGTGTTGTCCACCACCTGGACCATGTTGCCCATGTCGTTGCGGTAGGTGCGGTAGTCGCGCTGGCGGCCGACGGCGGTGATGCTCGTGAGCACGGCGAAGACGAGCATCGCCGCGACCACGGCCAGCGTCCACGGCGTGGCCGGGCCGCCGACCCGTACGCGAGGCGCAGCCGCGCCGGCCCTCGCGGGGCGCGGCGGCTCAGACGTTGTGGTCACTGCCGGGGCGGAGACGAGTCGGCTCCTGTCGTCGCTGGCATGGGGCGCCGCGGCGCGCCTGCGGCGGCCGCGGAGGTGCGACCCGAATGATAGTACCGGCGCGGAGCGCACGGAAAACGGCGAGAGGCCGGCGAGGTGTCACGGGGCCCGGCAGTCGCCGGACGGAGCGGCGCGAGCGCGCCGCCGGTCAGCGCGCCCGGGTCAGAGCCCGAGGACGCCGGCGAACCAGTCCACCAGCGAGCCGGCCAGGCCGGTGTCGCCGGTGCCCGTCGTTGTGGCCACCGTGCCGGCGGCCACTCCCCGGGTGTGGGTCGGCGTCGTCAGCAGGGCGACCAGCTGCTTGGGGCCGGCCGTGGGCGTGCCCGTCGGCGTCGGCGTAGGCTTGGGCTGCTTGGTCTTGGTGGGCGTGGGCTGCGGCGTCGGCGTCTTGGTCTTGGTCGGCGTCGGCTGCGGATTGATCGTCTTGGTCGGCGTGGCCGTCGGCTTCGCGCTCGTGCTCGCGCTCGGCGACCCCGACGCCGACGGCGACATGGCCTGCATCTTGCCGTGCCACGGGCCGAACGTCCACGGGTACGTCTTGAAGCTCGGATGCGGCTGGTCCTTGAGCGCCGCAGCAAAGAACTTGGCCCACATCGGCGCGCAGTAGTCGCCGCCGTAGGCGCCGTTCATGGGTGAGTTCTTCTCGGCGTCGCCCATCCAGACTGCGGCTGCCAGCTGCGGCGTGTACCCGTCGTACCACACGTCCCAGCCGTTCTCGGTGGTGCCGGTCTTGCCGGCTCGGGGGTAGTTGAAGTAGTACGCCGTCTTCGAGCCGGTGCCGGCGGAGGCCACGCGCTCGAGGCACTGTGTGACGACGCTGGCGACGCCGGCCGGGAGGGCGTGCGTGCCCTTGGTCGTCGGCTTCCAGATGACCCTGCCCCGGTTGTTCTCGACCTTGACGATCGCCTGCGGCCGGTGGTGGATGCCGCCGGCCGCGAGGGTGGCGTAGACGTCGGCCATCTCCAGCGGGGTGACGCCCGACGTGCCGAGCGTGATGGAGGGAACGATCTCGAGTGGGCTGGTGACGCCCATCTTGTGCGCCGTCCGCGCGGTATTCTCCGGACCGACGTCGACGCTCAGCTGCGCGTAGACGACGTTGTCCGACATCGTAGTGGCGGCGGAGACGCTCTCGGGGCCGCCCGGGCCGTCACCGTTGACTATCCACGGGGCGGCATACAGGCCCATGGGGATGACGACGGGACTCTTGGATGAGTAGTAGGTCGTGTCCGGGTTCATGCCCTGCTCGACGGCTGTGGCGAGCACGATGGGCTTCATCGACGAGCCCGCCTGGCGCCTGGCCTGCGAAGCCAGGTTGAACTGCTTCTTCTTGAAGTCGAGGCCGCCGACCATGGTGCGGATGTAGCCGTTGGCCGGGTCGATGGCGACGAGCGCCGCCGACGGCTTGAAGCCGAAGTTCAGCGGGGCCGTGGTCGACTTCAGGATGTCCATGGCTTCCTGTTGCCACTTCATGTCGATGCTCGTATAGACCTTGAGGCCGCCGGCGAACACCTGGGCAGAGCCGAAGCGCTTGGTGAGCACGCTCTGCACGTAGCTGACGAAGTAGTCGGCCATGCTGTTGTTCTGGTTCAGCGGGCGCTGGTACACGTGCAGCTTGGTCTTCATGGCGCGGTCTGCACGATCCTGGGTGATGTAGCCCTGGGTCGCCATGAGCTGCAGCACGAGGTCGCGGCGCTGCTTGGCCATCTTGGCGTCGGTGGTCGGTGTGTACTCGCTGGGGACCTTCGGGATGGCCGCCAGCAACGCGGCCTCCTGGAGGTTGAGCTTGCTCACGTGCTTATGGAAGTACGTGAGCGACGCCGCCTCGACGCCGTAGGCGCCGGCGCCGTAGTACACGGTGTTGAGGTACTCGGTGAGGATCTTGTCTTTGCTCCACTTGTCCTCGAGCTGCCAGGCGAGCACGGCCTCGCGGATCTTGCGCGTGTAGGTGCGCTCGTTGCCCACGTAAGCGTTCTTGACGTATTGCTCGGTGATGGTGGAGCCGCCCTGCACGACGCCGCCGGCACGGATGTTCTCGAGGATCGCGCGGGCCACGCCCTGGAAGTCGACGCCGTGGTGCTCGTAGAAGCGCGAGTCCTCCACGGCGACGGTGGACTCCTTCATCACGTCGGGGATCTGGCTGGGGCCGACGAGCGAGCGGTTCTCGTCGCCGTGCAGCACGGCGATGGTCTGGCCGTGCACGTCGTAGACCACCGTGTTGACCGCCTGCTTGTTTCTGCGCAGGTTCTCGAGCGACGGCAGGTCGCGCGAGAGGGCGTAGATGGCGCCGGCGGCGACCGCGAGCCCGGCGATGAGCGCCAGCAGCAGCGCCACGATGAAGAGCTTCACCACGAGCCAGACGCGGCTCCTGGACTTGGCCTTCTTCTTCTGGCGGTCGCGCCTGCGCCGAGGGATGTCCTCGGGCTCGACGCTGTATCTGTTGTACTCAGCCATGGCTCATCATTCTACCGTGACGAGGGACGCGATGCCCCCGCGCGACGTTCACGCGGGCGCGCGACTGGTGGAATCGTCGCCCTCGTCGCGTGTGTCTTCCACGGCGGCAGCGCTCTCCCTCTTCGGCTGGACGAAGCGGGCGAGGACGACGGAGACCTCGTAGAGCACGTAGAGCGGGATGAACATCGCCAGCATGCTGAACGCGTCCTGGCTCGGCGTGATCACCGCCGCCGCCACGGCGAGGACGACGATCGCCCAGCGGCGATTCTTCTTCAGGAACTTGTCGTCGATCACGCCGACCTTGGCAAGCAGCACCAGCACCACCGGCAGCTCGAACACCACGCCGAAGGCGAGGATGAAGAGCGCCATGAAGGTGAAGTAGTCGCTCGCGCGCAGCTGGACGTTGAAGTACCCCTTGCTGAACCCAAGGAGCCAGCCGAGGCCCTTGGGGAGGATGACGAAGTAGGCGAGGGCGACCCCGGCGAAGAAGAGCGCCGTCGAGGCGAAGATCACGGGGAAGAAGTAGCGCTTCTCCCCTTCGGTGAACGCCGGCGCGAGGAACGCCCACAGCTGCCAGATGAGGATGGGCGCGGCGAGGATGAGGCCGCCGACCACCCACACCTTGAGGCTGACCATGAACGGCTCGGCCGGGCTGAACGTGGTGATCTTGGTGGCCGACGCCGGCAGGTTGGGGATCTCGCGCACCGGGTGCAGCAGCACGTCGAACATGAAGCCGTTGAAGATCGCCGCGACGAGCACGCCGACGGTCACGGCGATGATGGCGATCATGAGCCGCCTGCGCAGCTCGTCGAGGTGCTCGAACAGCGTCAGGCGGTCTTCGGGCGTCAGCGCCACGCGATCAGGCTCCGGCGGAGGGGCTCGCGGACGAGCCGGCGGCGACGGCGCCGTCCGGCGACTCGGGCGCGGCCGGCGCCTCTGTGGCCTCCGGCTGCTCCGGCGTCTGCGGCACGTCGCTGAACCCCGTCTGCGGCGCGGCCTCCGGCTGCTCCGGCGCGGCCGGCGCCGCCTGCGGCACGTCGGCGAAGGCGGTCTGCGGCGTGATCGCCGGCGTCTCCGGCCCCTCGTCGACGGCGACGGCGACGGCGCCGGGATAGCTCGGGACGCCGACGGCCGGCACTGCGGCCGCGCCGGCGACCGCGGTGGCTGCGACCGGCGCCTCGATCGCGCTCTTGAGGTCGACCGACGACTTGAGGTCGTCGAGGGTGCCGGTGACGCCCTTGAGCGGCTCGGTGAACGTCGCCTTCACCTCGTTGATCTGGTCGGTGACGCCGTCGAGGCCGAGCTCGGTCTTGGCCGTCTCGGCCGCCTTGCGGAACTCGCGCACGCCCTTGCCCAGGGACTTGCCCATCTGCGGCAGCCGCTTGGGCCCGAAGACGAGGAGGGCGATGACGAGGACGATGATGATCTCGGCGGGGCCGATGCTCACGTGGGGGTCACCTCTGATGCGGGGGGTAGCGTGCCACTCCATCGTACGAGCCGCGGCCCCGAAGTGCAACGCGGCCCCACGGGGCCCGCCCGCGCTCGCGCTCGCCGCCGCCCCCGCGCTCCGCGCGCGAGGCCAAAATGCCTGCAAATCGGTGAGAGTCCCGTATACCCCCACCGGTTCATATTCAGGTTTGCTTCTGAGGAATGCGCTTTGGTACAGTACGCGAGGCGTCCGGGGGCTCCCAGGGGGGGAGCGCGGGCGTCTCATCGTATGACGAATGCATATCTCACAGACTGGCTCTACGTCTGGCTCTTCATCGTCGCCGGAGCGGCGCTGGTCGTCGTCATCCTGCTCTTCTCCAAGCTCATCAACCCGAGCCACCTCACGCCCGAGAAGCTGCAGCCCTACGAGTGCGGCATCCCGCCGGTGGGCAACCCCTGGCAGCCGTTCGCGGTGCGCTACTTCGTCTTCGGCCTCCTCTTCCTCGTCTTCGACGTGGAGTCGGCCTTCCTGTTCCCGTGGGCGCTCGTCTTCCGCGGCCTGGGGCGCGCCGGGTTCATCGAGATGCTGCTGTTCATCGCCGTGCTGGCCCTCGGGCTGCTGTACGCCTGGCG
>Ga0302322_100005229_pt1 | contig 11374 bp, 4 predicted proteins | sample Fen_T0_2_FD_203757 | JGI IMG/M metagenome (GOLD analysis project Ga0302322, IMG submission 203757) | Peat permafrost microbial communities from Stordalen Mire near Abisko, Sweden - Fen_T0_2 | ecosystem: Environmental > Terrestrial > Soil > Wetlands > Permafrost | place: Sweden: Abisko... | reverse complement strand
CTCACCAGATGAACGATGAGCGGTGGGAGACGAGGGAAGCATGAAGAAGTCAGGAAAGAATATTGAGAAGGCGCGCAAGGCAGTAGAAGCGCGTCCTTACACGCTGCAGGAAGCAGTTCCACTTCTGCAGAAAGTGAAATACGCAAAATTCGACGAGACTGTTGAGGTCACGCTGCGCTTGGGCGTAGATCCGAAGCATGCGGACCAGATGGTGCGCGGCACCGTTGTTTTGCCGCACGGGCTGGGCAAGTCAAAAAAAGTTCTCGTCATCGCGACCGGTGAAAAACTTCGCGAAGCCGAGGCGGCAGGCGCGGATTTCGTTGGCGGCGAAGACATGGTCGAGAAGATCACCAAAGAAAACTGGACCGACTTCGACGCTCTGATTGCTACGCCCGACATGATGAAATCGGTAGGTCGTCTGGGTAAGGTGCTTGGTCCTAAAGGACTGATGCCCAATCCAAAGACGGGCACGGTCACCATGGATGTCGCGAAGGCAGTGCAGGAAGTGAAGGCCGGTAAGGTCGAATTCCGCACGGACAAGACGGCGCTGGTGCACGTACCGGTGGGCAAGATTTCGTTCACTCCCGACAAACTGGTGGAGAATGCGACGGTGCTGATTTCGAGCGTGATTAAGGCCAAGCCGGCTGTCGCTAAGGGCAAGTACATCAAGGGCTGCTATCTCAGCTCTTCGATGGGCCCGGGTATTCCGCTGGATACGACTCCAATCGAGACAGCGGCGAAGGCATAAGACCGTCGTTCGTCGATGGTCGTTCGGTGAGCATGGATGGCACCCGACGACGCAAACGACCAACGACCAACGACTTTTTGAAAGGGTTCGAATATGGCGGTTACCAGAGCAAAGAAAGTTGAGCAGGTTGAAAAACTCAGCGGCGATCTGAAGAACGTTTCGAACGTGATTGTCGCTACCTACACCAAGCTGACCGTGGCGCAGGATTTTGAACTGCGGAAAGCGCTACGATCCAGCGGCGCAAAGTATCGCGTCGTGAAGAACACACTGGCAGAGCGCGCGGGGAAAGGCACCAAGATTGCCGAAGCCCTGAAAAATCTCGAGGGCGTGACTTCGATTGCGTACACCGAAGGCGATCCTGTCGCGATGGCGAAAGCGCTTGCGAAGTACGCGAAAGATCATCCTGAGTTCACTTTCAAGACTGGCGTTGTCGAAGGCCGCGTGATCTCCGTAAAAGAGATCGAGTCGTTGGCCAGCATGCCGTCGAAGGAAGAGCTCTACGCCAAGCTTCTGTTCATGCTCAATGCTCCCGCGCAGCGACTGGCAACGGTGGTCGCTACGGTTGGACGCAACCTGGCGGTGGTCGTCAACCAGGGTGTGCAGGAAAAGAAATTCAAAGAAGCGTAGGAATTTGGGATTGGGAAATTCGTAGTTGGTAATTTGAAAACCAAAATCGCGATCAGCGTTGCGGGGTTCGATTACAAATTACAAATCACCAATTACAAATCAACAAGAGTTTCTGGGCAGCGAGTCTGCTCGAAAAAAGATTTGGTTATCTCGACGTGGGGGTTGCGCGGCTGAGACTTGGCGTTGTCTGGCGCTGAGCGGAGGCCTGGTCGCACTGGAAACCTGACGGCGCGGTAACGAAATCGCAAATCTGAAATAGCGGAGAAACAACATGGCGGATCTACAGCAGTTGGAAGAGTCAATCGTAGGCTTGTCGCTCCTGGAAGCGGCGGAATTGGTCAAGAAGCTGGAATCGCGTCTTGGCGTCTCGGCGGCGGCAGCGGCCCCGGTGATGGTTGCTGGCGGCGCGGCGGCGGGCGGAGCGGCACCGGCGGAAGAAAAGACTGAATTCACCGTCGTCCTGAAAGAGGTGGGCGCCAATAAGATCAATGTGATCAAGGCTGTACGCGAGGTCACGAGCCTGGGTCTGAAGGAAGCCAAGGACCTGGTGGACGGCGCTCCCAAGAACATCAAGGAAGGTGTTTCGAAGGACGAAGCCGAGACCATCAAGAAGAAGTTTGCCGAAGCTGGCGCCACTGTCGAAGTGAAATAGTTGCAGGGCAGAGGGCGGTCCCACCGGACTGGGTTCGTCCCCGGTTGTGGGAATCGCCCCGCTTGCAATTTTTTGACCGAACACTGGCTGAATCCCGGGTGCGTGTGTTAATATCTTAAAAATAACCCGCTTACCCTGGCTTCATCTGAGGCGACAGCGATCCGTGTCCTCCGAAATATTCCCAGGGTGCGGAACCAGGATCGCTGGAAAAATAGTTTTGGCAGCCGGTCCCGCGGGCGGCGGGATGGAACAGGCCTTTTGAACTGGCGCGGAATTTTACAATTTATTCAAGATTAAGCGTTGCCGACGGCGCCTGCGGACAGTCATGTCCCTGCAGGTGCCCGCACTTTTGTCCCGCGTTTACCGCTCGTTTCTTGCGACCCTAGCTCCACTTTGGCGCCACTTTTTGCGCCCTTCATTCCGCGCTGTATCGCAGCCCCAGGCTGCTTGAAAGCAGGAGTTCCATAGAATGGCAAAGAATAATATCCACCGCAAACGTTTTGACTTTTCCAAAATTCCAGCGACCATCCAGATCCCGAACCTGATCGAGGTTCAGAAGCGTTCGTACGACCGCTTCCTGCAGATGGACAAACTGCCCAGCGAACGCGAAGACGGCGGATTGCAGGCCGTATTCCAGTCGGTATTTCCCATCACCGATTTCCGCAACGTATCACAACTTGAGTTTGTGGATTACGCCATTGGTAACTGGGAGTGCAAGTGCGGCCACCTCAAAGGGCTGCACCACCTCCGTACCACTTGTAAGAGCTGCGGCTCCACGGTCATCACGGATCCCTTCCATCCGGGCGAAGTGCTCTGCCATAAGTGCGGCACCTACAACGCGAACACCCCCGATTTTTGTAACAAGTGCGGCGACCCGGTTGGATTGCAGTTGAAATACGACGTGGCCGAGTGCGAAGAGCGCGGTATGACCTACTCCGCGCCGCTCAAGGTCACGATGCGCCTCACTATCTGGGACAAGGATGTCGAGACCGGCAACCGTTCGATTCGCGACATCAAAGAACAGGAAGTTTTCTTCGGCGATGTTCCGCTGATGACGCAGAACGGCACCTTCATTATTAACGGCACCGAGCGCGTGATCGTCAGCCAGTTGCACCGCTCGCCTGGCGTGTTCTTCGAGACTGCGAACAACCGCACCTACTTCCTCGGCAAGATCATTCCGTACCGCGGATCGTGGGTGGAGTTCGAGTACGACCAGAAGAACGTGCTGTATGTCCGCATCGACCGCAAGCGCAAATTCCTGGGTACCATTTTCCTGCGCGCCCTTGGCCTGCGTTCCGGTGAAGACATTCTGAAGACGTTCTACACCACGGACCGTCTGGTGGTTCGTGACAAGAAGCTTTTCTGGACGCTGGACCCCACGGCTGACAAGCAGACAAACCTCGTCGGCATGAAACTGGCGCACAGCATTAAGTCGAAGTCTGGTGAAGAAGTCGCACACTCGGGCCGCAAAATATCCACGGCGATTCTGAAGGAAATTCAGAAGGCCAAGATTGCCGAAATCGAAATCGACACCACGGACCTCGAAGGCTCGTGGGCGGCGAGCGATATCGTTGACACGACCACGGGCGATGTTCTGCTCGAAGCCAACTCGGAAATCACCGCTGACAAGGTTGCGAAGATTCTCGAGTCTGGCGTCGTTGAGATGAACGTGTTCTTCCCCGAGCGCGACGACGTAGGCACGGTAATCAGCCAGACGTTGCGGCGCGATTCGGTCACAACTCCTTCGGAGGCGCTGATCGAGATCTACCGCAAACTGCGTCCCGGTGATCCGCCGACGCTCGATACGGCAACGGCGTTGTTCCAAGGAATGTTCTTTGACCCGCGCAAGTACGACTTCTCTCGCGTGGGCCGGTTGAAGTTCAACATCAAGTTGTTCGAAAACCAGGAAGCGACGAGCCTCGAGCAGCGCACGCTGGACCCGGATGATTTCTATGCGACGATCCGGTACCTGCTGAAGCTGCGCAAGAACATCGGCGCGGTGGACGATATCGATCACCTCGGTAACCGCCGCGTACGCGCGGTCGGCGAGTTGATGGAAAACCAGTTCCGTATCGGCCTGGTCCGCATGGAACGCGCCATCAAGGAAAAGATGAGCGTGTACCAGGAAATGTCCACGGCGATGCCGCACGATCTGGTCAACGCGAAGCCGGTGATGGCTGCAATCCGCGAATTCTTCGGATCGTCACAGCTATCGCAGTTCATGGATCAGACCAACCCGCTGTCGGAAATTACACACAAGCGCCGTCTATCGGCTCTTGGGCCGGGTGGTTTGTCGCGCGAACGTGCCGGATTCGAAGTCCGCGACGTTCACCCGACGCACTACGGCCGCATCTGCCCGATTGAAACGCCGGAAGGTCCGAATATCGGACTGATCTCGTCGTTGAGCTGTTTTGCTCGTATCAACGACTACGGCTTTATTGAATCGCCCTACCGCAAGGTCAAAGGCGCTCGCGTCGTGGATTACGTGCAGGTGGTCAATTCCGGGGACAGCGATTACAAAGTCGGTGATCACGCCGAGAAGGCCGAGCTCGAGAAGGTAAATGCGGATCTGAAAGAGCGCCGCAAGAAGCCGGTCGAGATCGATCCTTTCTCGTTTTACCTGTCGGCGTGGGAAGAAGATCGCCACGTCATCGCGCAGGCCAACGTCGAACTCGACGAAAAGGGCCGAATCGCTTCCGAACTCGTGAATGCCCGTAAACAGGGCAACTTCGTGCTCGTGAATCGTGACGAAGTGGACTACGTGGACGTCAGCCCGAAGCAGCTCGTTTCGGTTGCCGCCTCCCTCGTCCCCTTCCTTGAGCATGACGACGCGAACCGCGCATTGATGGGTGCGAACATGCAACGTCAGTCCGTGCCGCTGCTCCGAGCGCAGGCTCCAATCGTCGGAACTGGCATGGAAGGTGTGACCGCGCGCGATTCCGGTGCTGTCATTCTTGCAAAGCGCAACGGCATCATTGATTCCGTTGACTCCGAGCGCATCATCGTTCGCGTTGAAGGCGAGCATCACCCGATGCAGCTTTCCCGCGAAGTGGGCAGCGACATTTATCAGCTCACCAAATTCAAGCGCTCGAACCAGAACACTTGTATCAACCAGAAGCCGATCGTGAAGAAAGGTCAGCGTGTTGTGAAGGGCCAGGTCATTGCCGACGGTCCTTGCACGGACTTCGGCGAGTTGGCTCTGGGGCGTAACGTCCTCGTGGCCTTCATGCCGTGGCGCGGCTACAACTTCGAAGACGCAATCCTCGTTTCCGAAAAGATGGTGAAAGAGGATTACTACACCTCTGTTCACATCGAGGAATTTGAACTCGAAGCCCGCGACACCAAGCTCGGTCCAGAAGAAGTTACCCGTGATATTCCAAACGTCAGCGAATCCACGCTGCGCAATCTGGACGAAGCTGGTGTCATCCGCATCGGCGCCAGCATCAAGCAGGGCGACATCATCGTCGGCAAGGTCACGCCGAAAGGTGAAACCCAGCTCACGCCGGAAGAGAAACTGTTGCGCGCCATCTTCGGTGAAAAAGCCGGCGACGTGCGTGACGCTTCGCTCTACTGCCCGCCCGGAATCGAAGGCGTGGTCGTTGATGTGAAGATCTTCTCGCGCAAGGGCCAGGAAAAAGACGAACGCGCGAAGACGATCGAAGCCAATCAGGTGGCGAAGCTCGAAAAGAACCTTTCGGATGAAATCCGAATTCTGACTGACGAGCGTCTGAAGCGTCTCGAAGCCTTGCTGGGCGGCAAAGAAGTTCAGGCCGACTTGCACGACGAGCGCACCAACAAGCGCCTTCTGACCAAGGACGCGATTCTCGACCGCGACACCATCGAGCGTATCTCGACGCGCAATCTGAAGCGCATCAAGTTCGCCGATAAGGATCCGCGCGTCAATGAGCAGATCGACGAGATCGAGGAAATGACCTCGCGCCAGATCGACGTGCTCAAGAAGATCGTCAACGAAAAGAAGGACAAGCTCACCAAGGGTGATGAACTGCCGCCGGGCGTAATCAAGCTCGTGAAGGTTTACATCGCCATGAAGCGCAAACTGAGCGTCGGCGACAAGATGGCCGGACGTCACGGTAATAAGGGTGTCATCGCCCGCGTTCTCCCTGAAGAGGATATGCCGTACCTCGAGGATGGAACGCCGGTCGAAATCGTCCTGAATCCACTCGGCGTACCAAGCCGTATGAACGTCGGACAGATTCTCGAAACGCACCTCGGTTGGGCCGGTTTCGAACTGGGCAAGAAGATCACGAAGCTCCTGGCGCAGAACACTCGCTCGGAAGCAATTCGCCGCGATCTCAAAGCCTTGTTCAAAGACACGGTACTTTCCGAAACCATTGCTGACATGAGTGAAGACGAACTCGAAGCCGTCGCTCCAACGTTGGCGAAGGGCGTGTTCATGGGTTCCGCCGTATTCGACGGAGCTCGCGAAACGGAAATCAAGGCATTGCTTTTGAGCGCGGGCCTGCCCAGTTCGGGCAAGACCACGCTGCGCGACGGCATGACCGGCGATACGTTCGAACAGCCGGTTACGGTCGGCTACATCTACATGTTGAAGCTGTCGCACTTGGTGGACGACAAGATTCACGCTCGTTCCATCGGACCGTACTCGCTCATCACGCAGCAACCGCTGGGTGGCAAGGCGCAGTTCGGTGGCCAGCGTTTCGGAGAAATGGAAGTTTGGGCTCTGGAAGCGTACGGCGCGGCGTTCATCTTGCAGGAACTGCTCACCGCGAAGTCGGACGACGTTTACGGACGTACCAAGATCTACGAGGCCATCGTCAAAGGCGAGGCCGCGATGGAACCTGGTGTCCCGGAATCGTTCAACGTTCTGATTCGCGAGTTGCAGGCACTCTGCCTGGATGTCGAATTGATCAAGGCCTCGGAGAAGAAGCCGGTGGCCGTAGCAGCAGATTAGTTCTTAGTTCCCGGTTCTCAGTTCTCAGTCAGAACCTCTGAGAACTGAGCCGGGGCTGATGACACGATTTCAAAGTAATTAGCCATCGCGGCATTCGCTCTCAGCGCCGCGATCGGCAAAGACTCAAACCGGTTCGCACTGAGAACTAGGAACCGGGAACTGAGAACTGTACTAGGGAGCCGCGCGCGGCGGCGTATAGCCGAGGAAAGCGGAGGCACATGTTTCGTTCGAGCCCGTTTGACATGGCAAATCCCGTTGCTGACTTCGATGCCATTCGCATCAGCCTGGCGTCGCCCGAGAAGATCCGGAGCTGGTCGCACGGAGAAGTAACCAAGCCGGAAACCATCAACTACCGTACCTTCAAGCCGGAGCGCGATGGACTTTTCTGCGCCCGCATCTTTGGTCCGGTCACTGACTGGGAGTGCCTCTGCGGCAAGTACAAGCGCATGAAGCATCGCGGTGTGATTTGCGACAAGTGCGGCGTGGAAGTCACGCTCTCGAAGGTTCGTCGCGAACGCCTCGGCCACATTGAGCTTGCGTATCCGTGTTCCCACGTCTGGTTCTTTAAAGGCCTCCCCAGCCGTATCGGCCACCTTCTCGATATTTCGCTGCGCGACCTCGAAGCCATTCTTTACTTCGAAGCCTATGTCGTGGTCGATCCCGGCGATGCTGCCGTAAAGGACCGCGAGGTCATCAAGGACGAAGCGAAGTTCCGCGAACTTGATCAGCAGTTCCGTCCCACTGGCTTCAAGGCCATGATGGGCGCGGAAGCAATCAAGGAACTTCTCAAGCGCATTGAAGTTGACGGGCTTTCCGTCGAACTGCGCGAGAAGATGAAGAACGAGTCTTCTCTCCAGAAGCGCCTGAAGTACGCCAAGCGGCTGAAGGTTGTCGAAGCATTCCGCAAGAGCGGCAACAAGCCGCAGTGGATGATTCTCGACGTGCTCCCGGTGATTCCACCCGAGTTGCGCCCCTTGGTTCCACTCGATGGCGGCCGTTTTGCCACGTCCGATTTGAACGATCTCTATCGCCGCGTCATCAACCGTAACAACCGGTTGAAGAAGCTGATGGACTTGCATGCTCCCGAAGTCATCGTGCGCAACGAAAAGCGCATGCTGCAGGAAGCTGTTGACGCGCTGTTCGATAACGGACGCCGTGGCCGCGTACTGCGTGGAGCCAACAATCGTCCGCTCAAGTCGCTGTCCGATACGCTCAAGGGTAAGCAAGGCCGTTTCCGTCAGAACCTGCTCGGTAAGCGCGTCGACTACTCCGGACGTTCCGTCATCGTGGTCGGCCCTGAACTCAAGCTGCATCAGTGCGGTCTGCCAAAGAAGATGGCGCTCGAACTGTTCAAGCCGTTCATCTATCACCGCCTCGAACAGACGGGCAACTGCACCACCATCAAGCAAGCGAAGGAAATGGTGGAGCAGCAGGAGCCCATCGTCTGGGACATCCTTGAAGAGGTGATTAAGGATCACCCGGTTCTTCTGAACCGCGCTCCTACACTTCACCGCTTGGGCATTCAGGCTTTCGAACCGGTGCTCGTCGAAGGCAAGGCCATCAAGATTCACCCGCTCGTTTGTACGGCGTTCAACGCCGACTTCGACGGCGATCAGATGGCGGTGCACATTCCGCTGTCTCCGGAAGCGCAGGTGGAAGCGAGCGTCCTGATGCTGTCTTCGCACAACATTCTGTCGCCGGCATCTGGTCAGCCGATCACCGTGCCTACGCAGGACATGGTCCTTGGTCTTTATTACCTGACCAAAGGCAAGCCCGGTGCGAAGGGTGAAGGCCGTTCGTTCGCCAACATTGACGACGTGATCATCGCGCTCGAAATGGGCGAGGTCGAAACACTGAGTCCGATTCGTCTGCGCTATACGGGCGAGGTCATTGACCTTACCCAGGCCTATGACGATCAGGACGTCAGCCACACCGATTCGATTCACATCAATCGGGAATATCTGAACACGACCGTTGGCCGCGCGATTCTGAACGACCATCTGCCGAAAGCTCTCGGCGATCGCGAAGCGATGCCGTACATCAACGGTCTGCTCAAGAAAAAGGGTATTGGCCAGTTGGTGAACTACTGCTACCTGCGCTATGGCCTCGAAACCACGGTCAAGATGCTCGACGAGATCAAGTCGCTTGGCTTCAAATATGCCACCAAGTCCGGCCTCTCGATCGGCATTGACGACATGGTGATTCCGGACAACAAGAAGACCCTGGTGAAAGATGCGGACAAGTCGGTAATCTCAGTTCAGCAGCAGTATCTGGACGGTGCGATTACCAACGGCGAACGCTATAACAAGGTCATCGAAATCTGGTCGGCGATTACGGAAAAAGTTGCCGATGAAATGTTCGGCCAGATGCAGCGACGGGATAAGGAAGGCCAGCTCAATCCGATTTACGTCATGGCTGACTCCGGCGCTCGTGGATCGAAACAGCAGATTCGCCAGCTCTCCGGCATGCGCGGACTGATGGCTAAGCCGACTGGTGAAATTATCGAGACGCCGATCACGGCAAACTTCCGTGAAGGTCTGACGGTGCTCGAATACTTCATCTCGACGCACGGCGCCCGTAAGGGATTGGCCGATACGGCGTTGAAGACCGCTGACTCGGGCTATCTGACGCGGCGTTTGGTCGACGTGGCGCAAGACGTAATCATCAGCGAATATGACTGCGGCACCGTGGACGGCATCTACGTCTCCGGTATCGTCGAAGCTGGCGAAATCATCGAGCCGTTGCGCGACCGTATTGTCGGCCGCGTGTCGCTCGAAAAGATCAAAGACTACGAAGGTCAAGTCGTGGTCGATATTAACCAGGAAATTACCGAGGATCTGGCTGGCTCGATTCAGGCTGCCGGCATTGAGCGCGTCAAGATTCGCTCCGTGCTGACTTGCGAATCAAAGCGTGGCGTTTGCGTCATGTGCTACGGACGTAACCTCGCCTCCGGCCGTCTGGTCGAACTCGGCGAAGCCACCGGTGTCATCGCAGCGCAATCCATCGGCGAACCTGGAACTCAGCTCACGATGCGTACCTTCCACATCGGCGGTACGGCGTCACGAGTTTCGGAACAGTCGCGCCTCGATGCCAAGAGCAACGGTCTGGTGCGCTTCATTAACCTGCAAACCGTTAAGTCGAAAACTGGCGATCTGGTCGTCATGAATCGCCAGGGTTCGATCGCGGTCGTGGACGAAAAGGGCCGCGAACGCGAGCGTTACGCAGTCGTTTACGGCGCCAAAGTAAAAGTCACCGAAGGCGGTCCGGTGCAACTCGGCCAGGCTCTTGTCGAATGGGATCCATACACGTTCGCGATCCTTACCGAAATTGGCGGCACCGCGCAGTTCAAGGACTTGCAGGAAGGCATCACGCTCCACGAAGAAGTGGACGAGGTTACCGGCCTGTCGCGTCACGTCGTTGCCGATTCGCCGGACGAGAAGCGTCAGCCTGCGGTCGTCATCAAAGGCAAGGCTAGCAAGCGCTACTTGATGCCGTCTCGTGCTCACCTCATGGTGCAGGACGGGGACACCGTTCACCCCGGCGACGTGCTGGCGAAGATCCCGCGCGAAACCACCAAGACCAAGGACATCACGGGCGGTCTGCCGCGTGTGGTGGAATTGTTCGAAGCCCGCAAGCCGCGCGAAACCGCAGTCATCAGTGAAATCGATGGCGTGGTCCGCTTCGGTGAAGTTGCGAAAGGTCAGCGCAAACTCTACGTCACGGCCGACAACGGTACCGAAAAAGAATACTCGGTTCCACGCGGCGTTCACATCAATGTGCAGGAAGGCGAGCGCGTGAAGGCAGGCGAACCGCTGATGGATGGCCCGCTCAACCCGCACGACATTCTCGCTGTGCTCGGCGAAAAGGAACTGCAGGCGTACCTGGTCAACGAAATCCAGGAAGTTTATCGCTTGCAGGGTGTCAACATCTCCGACAAGCACATCGAAGTCATCGTTCGTCAGATGATGCGCTGGGTGAAGGTCGAAGACGTGGGTGATACGACGTTCCTGCTCGAACAGCAAATCGACAAGTTCCGCTTCCACGAGGAGAACGAGCGTGTTATCGCGCAAGGCGGTAAGCCGGCTACCGGTCGTCCGCTGTTGCTCGGTATCACCAAGGCGTCGCTCTCTACCGATTCGTTTATCTCTGCTGCCTCCTTCCAGGAGACAACGCGTGTGCTGACCGAAGCTTCCATCCAGGGAGCTGTCGATCATCTCCGCGGGCTGAAGGAAAACGTCATCGTGGGTCGCTTGATTCCCGCCGGCACTGGCATGGAGTACTACCGCAACGTGCGTCTCTCTCCAGAAATGGAAGAAGCCGCCAGCAAGGTGCAGGAGGAAGTCTCGCAAGCCTACGAGGAAGCAGAGCGCGCGCTCGAACTCATGCGGCATGAAGGCGAGACCGAAGAGCTTGC
>Ga0302322_100005228_pt1 | contig 11376 bp, 10 predicted proteins | sample Fen_T0_2_FD_203757 | JGI IMG/M metagenome (GOLD analysis project Ga0302322, IMG submission 203757) | Peat permafrost microbial communities from Stordalen Mire near Abisko, Sweden - Fen_T0_2 | ecosystem: Environmental > Terrestrial > Soil > Wetlands > Permafrost | place: Sweden: Abisko... | reverse complement strand
CCGGCGCACCGCTCGCCACCGCCGCCAGCACCACCTGGCGCACATTGCGGACGTGGTTGTAGACCGGAATCACAAACCCAAAAGCCGCCCCACTGCCGCCGAAGCGCGCGCGCAGGGCTGGCCACGACGGGGCATCCATTACGATGGTGCGCGGAAGATCAGCGAGGTGTTGATTCCGCCGAACGCGAAGTTGTTGTTCATGGCGATGGTGATGGGCCCCTGGCGCGCGCTCCCCAGCACGTGATCGAGGGGCGGCAAGGCGGGATCGGGCTCGTCGAGGTTCTTCGACACCGCCATGAACCCGTGCTTCATCATCTCGATGGAGGCAATCGATTCGAGGGCCCCGCTGGCGCCGAGGGTGTGGCTGATGTAGCCCTTGAGCGCGCTGACCGGAACCTTGGCGCCGAAGATGCGATGAACCGCCACGGCCTCGGCGGCATCGCCCACATCGGTGCCCGTGGCATGCGCGTTGATATGCTGGATGTCCGACGGCGCCAGCTCGGCGTCGCGCAGGGCCAGGTTAATGGCGATGCAGATGCCGTCCGGGTCGGAATTGGTTGGGTGCGTGCCGTTGCAGCCCTGGCCGTAGCCGACGATCTCGGCGTGGATGGTGGCACCGCGCTTGCGCGCGTGCTCGTACTCTTCCAGCACCAGGCAGCCCGCGCCCTCGCCCACCACCAGGCCGTCGCGCCGACGATCGAAGGGGCGCGGTGTTCGCTCGGGCGTATCGTTGTGGCCCGCCGAGGTGGCGCGCATGATGTCGAAGATCCCGGCGTGCAGGACGTGCAATTCCTCGGCGCCGCCGCCCAGGCAAATGGGAACCCGGCCAAAACGCACCTGTTCGTAGGCGAGGCCGATGCCCTGCGACCCCGAAGTGCACGCCGTGCACGAGGCGATGACCGGGCCCTTGCAGCCGAACATCATGGCGATGTTGGCGGCACAGGTGTGGCTCATGAACTGCAAGAAAGACGACGCTAATAACCCCCGAATCGACGACTGGGTCAGGATGGGTCGCAAGAATTCCTCCTGCGCCACCGAGCTGCCTGTGGTCGACCCATACGCCACGCCACAGTCTGGTGAGGCGATGAGGTCATTCGACAAACCGGCATCGGCGATGGCATCGCGCACGGACAGCGCGGCCAGCACCCCGACCCGCCCCATGGTGCGGCTGTACTTGCGCGGGATTTCGCTGGCATCGATGCCGTCGCAGGGCGCTCCCACGCGCGTGCGCAGGCCGTCCAGCCCTTCCCAGCCAGCCATGGCGCGAATACCGCTGCGACCGGTCAGCAGGCCCTCACGCATGGCCGCGGGCGTGTGTCCGAGCGGCGAACGCAGGCCCATTCCAGTGACGACGACGCGATTTCCTCGACTACTCATATGCGCGCCAAGAATGCCAGGGGTCGGGTGCTCCTGTCACGTGCCTTGAGCTCTCTAGTACAAGCCAAGCTCTGCGATGCTTGCCGACAAGATCTCGGCCGAGCGGGTCAGCTTGTCGAGCTCGCCGGCATCCAGGTCGAGCTGCAAGACCCGGGCGACGCCGCGGCGGTTGATCACGGTGGGCAGGCTAAGGCAGACGTTGGACAGGCCGTACTGGCCGCTGAGCAGGCTGGATGCGGAAAGCACGGTGCTCTGGTCGCGCACGATGGCCTCGACGATGCGCAGAAGTCCCGAGGCGACGGCGTAGTAGGTCGCGCCCTTGCGCTCGATGATGTGGTAGGCGGCGTCGCGCGTCTTGAGGAAGATTTCCTCCATAGCCTTGGGTTCGTACTTGGGCCAGCCCTCGCCGCCCAGATCGGCCAGGCGAACGCCCGCGATGTTGGCCAACGACCACACCGGGACCTCGCTGTCGCCGTGCTCGCCGATGATGTGCGCGTGCAGGCTGCGCGGATCAACGTCGAAGTGGTTGGCTAGCAAGGTGCGAAAGCGGGCGGTGTCGAGGATGGTGCCCGAACCGAACACACGGCGGCGGCTGAGGCCGGAGATTTTGTAGGCCGCGTAGGTCAGGACGTCCACCGGGTTGGTGGCGACCAGGATGATGCCTTCCGGGTTGACCGCGGCGATTTCGCCGATCACCTCGCGAAAGACGGCGATGTTGCGCTTGAGCAAATCCAGCCGGCTTTCGCCCGGCCGCTGGCTGGCGCCCGCGGAAACCATGGTGACGAGCGCGCCCTTGCAGTCTTCGTAGCCTCCCGCCCACACCCGCACCGGCTGGTTGAAGGGAACGGCGTGGTCCAGATCCATGGCCTGGCCCTCGGCGCGCGCCCTGTCCGCGTCGAGCAGAACGATCTCGCTGGCCAGGCCGCTGAGCATGACGGAATAGGCAAAGGTAGCGCCGACGTTGCCGGCGCCCACGACGGCGATACGAACGGGTTCATTCATGGCCGGCAAGTCTACGTGCTAGTTTTCCTGAAGCCATGCTCGTCGGTGTTGTTGTCCTATTCGCGTTTCACTTTGGAGCGGATTGGCTTGCCCGCCGCTTCCACCTGCCGCTGTCCGGCCCGGTCTTGGGCATGGCCTCGCTGACAGTCGCACTCGCCCTGCGCGGACAAACGCCGCGGGGCCTCGACCGCGCGTCGAACCTGCTGCTCAAGGCCATGCCGCTTTTCTTCATCCCAGCCGGCGTGGGCGTGATGGTTCTGTCCGAACAGTTTCGCGCCGCCTGGTTGCCCATCAGCGCGGCCCTGCTTGGCAGCACCCTACTGGCCATGGCGACGACGGCAATCGTCATGAAGGCGGTGACCAAACGGCTGACCCGTCCCGAAGTGAAGCCACAACGATGAACGACCTTTGGACGACTCCCGTACCGGGCATCCTAGTTACGGTCTTGGCCTACGCCCTGTGCGTACGCCTGCAGCGACGCGCGCGCGGGCATGCACTGACCAATCCGGTGGCCACGTCCATCGTGCTCTTGGTCGTCTTTCTTGCGGTGACGAGACTGCCCTATCCCACCTACTTTGCCAGCGCCCGGCTGCTGCACTTTCTTTTGGGCCCCGCCACCGTGGCCCTGGCCGTTCCGCTCGCGCGGGAGCTGCCGCGCCTGCGACGACTGCTATGGCCCGTGGGCGCCGGCTTGCTGGCCGGCAACCTGGCGGCTGCGTGCAGTGCCATCTTTGTGGCCAAGATCCTGGGCGCCAGCAGACAGGTCACACTTTCGCTGGCGCCGAAGTCCGTCACAACGCCCATTGCCATGGGCATTTCCGAAAAGATCGGCGGCCTGCCGTCCTTGACCGCGGTGCTGGTCATCACCACCGGCGTGATCGGCGCCGTGCTGGGCCCGTGGTTTCTCGATCGTCTGGGCATCGACGATCCCACCGTTCGCGGCACCGCCATGGGCGTCAGCGCACACGGCCTCGGCACCGCCGCCATCTACCAAGAATCAAGCGAAGCCGGCGCCTTCTCGGGCCTGGCCATGGGCCTGTCGGGCCTCATCACGGCGCTGACCTTACCGGCGCTGGTCGCGATGTTCGGGCTGTAGACAATATCGCCATCTACTTCCTTGAGCCGGCCGAGTTTGCCCAGCCGCGCCTGCTCGCGCTGCACATGATCCAGCGCCCGGCGCCGCTCACGTGAGGCCGATTCGGCGCAGAAGCATCGAATCTTCGCGATTTCCATTGGCCCGCATCGTGATATTTTGCGACGCGTGGTGGACTACTGGCGAAGGAGGCCTTGCGACTATGCTCGATGACATCGACAAGAGGGTTCGCGCAGTTGAAAGGTTGACACGGCTGTTTCGAGCGGAGCGTTTCGTGTACCTCTCAGTTACATTCCTCTCGCTCGCACTACTTCTCACGGCCGCAGCGCTAATGATCAGGGAGAAACAGGCGGGTTCAGTTGAATTGACCCTGATGTTTGGGTCCTCGGGACTCGTGACCTACACGGCGGGACGACTCCTGAGTATGTGGAACCAAGCCATGAAGCTCATCGTGCCTGCGGGCGAAGGCAAGGAGAACGCGCCATGAGTCTGCCCACTGAGGCCGGCCATGAAACTCTTGCTCGCACCTCCAGCCGGACAGCGCTCGCAACCGCCTTAAGTGCGTCGCTAGTGGTCGCGGCAATAGCGTATTCGTCACTTCGGCTGTATCAGGTCAAAGCTGAGGTTGATCGAAAGAACGAACAGGTGAAGGTTCTCGATAGGGAGAAGGCCGCCATAGCGAAAGAGGTTGCGAAGCTCCGAACTGAAGCGGCCGAAAAATCGAAACAGGTCGAACTTCTCACAAGCACCCAAGGAGATCTCCTCAAATTTTTGGGAGGCGTTACTGAGAAGGAGAAAATTCGTCTGATCCGCGAAGATGTAGACTGGCCGAGGATCAGCAAAGGAATACAGGAACTGCCTCCGGGCCGACGGAAGCAGGCTGTCTTGGGGGCAATCCTGCTCGCTTGGCAAAACATACCGTTCGCGCTCGGAGGACAATCTGCGGCAAAGGGCTTCGACTCCACTGGGTTCGTTCAGTTTCTTCTGGGCCGAGTCGGCATCCCAGTGACAAAAGACCCAAGCGAGCGATTGTCGGTTGCCCTGATGCGGATGTTTGCGCGTGTAGACTCGCCTCAACCTGGCGATCTCATGTTCTACAAGGGCAATGTCGGCAATTTCGTGATGATGTATCTGGGCCCCGGCTCGCAGATGGGTCGTGGCGTCTGCATAGGAACCTTCGAATCCGGCCAGCCAGTTCAGGTTATGGATTCGGCCAACTTCATGACGTCTGTCTACCCGTTCATCGGCTACTTCAGGGTGACATACTAACCAGGGGCAACGGTCTCGTTTTGGCTGGTCCCGAGTCCCCAACCGGGGCACGAAGGTGCGCTCATGACATTCAATAGGACCATTTCGCGTGGGCCAGCGGAGCCGCGTTGAGTTCTCTTCGAATCTGCCTCCACCTGGGGAAATGCCGATCCATCAGCGCATGGAATTGGTCGTCGTGATGGCGCACGAGCAGGTGCACCAGCTCGTGGACGACGATGTATTCGAGGCACTCGGGGGGCTTCTTGGCCAAGTCGAGGTTCAACCAGATCCGCCTCGCCCGCGGGTTGCACGTTCCCCATTTGGTTTTCATGGCCTTGATGCCCCAAGTGGCGACTCGCACGCCTAGCGTCGCTTCCCACTTTGCCACCAGCGGCGACACCAATTCACGCAGGCGCTCGCGATACCAGCGCGCAAGCACGCGCTCGCGGTGATGAATATCGCCCGTTGGGCGGACGTGAATTTCCATGACCTTGCGGTTGCGTAGGACCACGTCGCATCGGCCGCGGGTCGGAACCAGGGTCAGGCGATAGCGCTTGCCCAGAAAGAAGTGGCTCTCGCCCGGCACCATCTGGCGCTGGGGTTGGCGGGCCTGGTTGTCAAACGCGGCTTGCTGGCGCCGAATCCAGCGAAGCTTGCCGATGACTGCCACCCGCACCGCCGAATCGGACACGGCCAACGGCACGGCCACGCGCACGCGGCCATCAGGCGGATAGACGCCGAGGTGCAGGTTCTTGATCTCCTTGCGTACCACCTCGACCGTCACCCCGCTGACCGTCAGGGCATGCGACCTAGTATTCATGCTGACTCTTGGCCAGCTCCACGACCTTGTCGATGCGATCATCCACTCCGGTCAAGACCTCGCGAATCGCTAGCCACACCTTGCGGGTCTTCATCTTATTGCCGCGCCAACCGTCCTGCAGATTGCCGCGCACCACCCGGTCCACGGTCAAGGCCAACGCCTCGTCCTTATCCAGGTTGTCGAAAAGCGCCCGTTTGGCTGGGCTGTCGAGCGACTTCGGATAGGCGCCCGCGTCCGGTCCGTTCTTCGCCCGGCGAGTAAGCTCGACGATCTTCTGCAGGTACTTCTGGTAGTCGAGGGCGTCCTGCTTTCGTTGCGCAATCAAGGCATCGAGCAGCTCGGACATCGTCTCGTAGTACTTGGGGTTGATGGGCGACTCGTCGAGGATCAGCCGGCGCACGTTGTTCTCGATGGTCTCCGCCGCGGCTTGCTTATTCTTGCGAATGGCGGCGGGCAGCGCCTGCAATGCCTCGGCGCCACGCTCGACGATGAGCTGCACCAGCGACAGGTCATCGAAGGCCGAGACCTTCTCGCTCTCGCCCGCCTGGATGTAACTGTCGATCAGATGCCGCATGGCCGGCTCGTACTGCTTGAGATCGATGGCGTCGCCACTGTGCAGTTTGATCTGGCCGCGCAGGTTCTCGTAAAAGGTCACCTCTTGCTGGATCGCCGCCGTCGCCGGCTGGGAATAGCCGGCCTCCTCCATCTCGCTGGCGATGTTGGCCCAGGCACGAACCAAGGACGCGACGTGTTTGTACAGGGCCAGGCGTTGCGGCTCGTTGGCCTTCAGTTGCGCCGCATTGCCGTGCTCGCGCGAGGAAAAGTAGCGGTAGTAGGCCTGGTCGTCCTTGGGCGGCTCCACCGGCTCGCACAGCGCCCGCACGGCTTCCAGTGCGTCTTCAAGCCGCTCGCTGGCTTTTTCCAGCCGGTCTTCCAGCAGGCCCGCCACGTCCTCCTTGTCGTACCCGTCGAGCGCGCCCGAGGTGTAGTCCTTCACCGCGCCCTCAAGACAGTTGAACAAGTCCTTGTAGTCGACGATATAGCCGAATTCCTTGTCGTCGCCGTCTAACCGATTCACGCGGCAGATGGCCTGGAACAGGCCGTGGTCGCGCATCTGCTTGTCGATGTAGAGGTACGTCGCCGGTGGTGCGTCGAACCCGGTCAGCAGCTTATCGACCACGATCAACAGCTTCATCTGGCCGGGCTGCGCGATGAACTGCTTCTTCACCGCCTTCTCGAACTCTTCGATACGCTTCACTGCCTCGTCGGCGTCCTCGTCGAACCAGTCGGCCAGCATCTGCCGGTAGGTCTTGTACTTCTCCAGCCTCTCGGTGTCGCCCTCGCCGCTGGTTTCACCCTTGATCGTCGCCACGCTGGGAACGTAGGAGGTCACGATGGCGCACTTGCCGTTGAAGCCCGCCTTGCAGAACAGCTCGTAGAACCTGCACGCCTCATACACGCTGCCCGCCACCAACATGGCGTTGCCGCGCCCGCTGCGCAGGCGATCGCAGTTCTCCATGTCCAGCAGGATGTCGCCCACGATCTTGTCCAGGCGCGATTGGCTGGACAGCACCTTCTGCATCGTCCCCCAGCGCGCCTTCAGCTGCGCCTTGGCAAGCGGAGTCAGCCCGCGCGTCTTGGCCTCGAACCACTGGTCGATCTTGGTCTGCGAGGTGATGGTCTGATCGATGTCGCGCGCCTCGTAGCGCAGGTCCAGGACCACGCCGTCCTTGACCGCCTCGTCGAACTTGTAGGTGTGGATGTAGCGGCCGAAGATCTCGATGCTCTTCTTCTTGTCGGTTTTGAGCAGCGGAGTTCCGGTGAAACCCATGAAGACTGCTCCCGGCAGGATCGCCTGCATGGCGTCGTGCAGATCACCCGACTGGGTGCGGTGGCACTCGTCGATGAAGACGAAGATGTTGCCCTTGGGACGGAAGCCCTTGGGCAAGGCCCGCTTCACCTCGGCCAGGAACCCCTCCACGTCATCGCGCGCCTCGCTGTCGTCCTTGCCCCCGAACTTGTGAATCAGCGAGCACAGCAGCCACTTGTCGGCCGCGTTGAGCTGGGCGATGAGATCCGCGCCCGACCGCGTGCGATGGATCTTCTCCGCAACCCCGAGGAACACGCCCTCGATCTGCTGGTCCAGCTCGGTGCGGTCGGTGATGATGAGAACCCGAGCGTCCGCGACGTTCTCGCGAATCCACTTGGCCAGCCACACCATGGTCAGGCTTTTGCCCGACCCCTGGGTGTGCCAGATGATGCCGCCCTCGCGCCGCCGCACGAATTCCTGCGCCGCCTTGACCCCGAAGAACTGGTTGTGGCGGCACAGCTTCTTGATGCCGCCATCGAAGACGATGAAGTCGTGGATCAGTTCCAGGAAGCGCGCCTTGGCACAAAGCTGGCGCAGGGCCTGGTCCAGGGGATTGCCCTCAGGCGCCTCTTCCTTCCACGTCAGGTAGTATTTCTCTTTCGTCTCGATGGTGCCGTAGCGCAGCCCCTCGGTGTCGTTACCCGCCATCACGAGTTGCATGGTTGCGAAGAACGGCTCGATGAACTCCTTCTTCTGGTTGTCCAGGTTCTGCCGAATGCCAGCGGCCACCGATACCGTCGAACGCTTCAGCTCCAGCACGCCCAGCGCGATGCCGTTCACGTACAGCACCACATCCGGGCGCTTGGTATGCGCGCGGGCATCGCGACCCTTGACCGTGACCTCTTCAGCAACGGCGAAACGGTTGCGCTCGGGATGGTCCCAGTCGATGAAGTTCACCGTCTTCTTGGTTTCCCCCACCGCGACCTTGACCGGCAGGCCGTAACGGAGGAGCTGGTAGACCTCTTTGTTGCGGTCGTGCAGCCGCAAGCTGGTGTTCCCCGCGACCTTGACCAATTCCGCCACCGCCCGCCGGACTAGCTCGGGCCCGTCCTCGCGTTCGTCGTATCCCTGATAGGCATACAAGAAGTGTTCGAGCTGCCCTTCGATGATGTTGTGGTTGTCGCCTTCGCAGAGATCGCCCAGGTATTCGTAGCCAAGCTGGTCGCAGAACAGCCGGACGACACGGCACTGGGTTGCCCGCTCGCGCTCTCCGATGTCGGTCATCGTAGGGCCTTTGCGTGTGGCGATGATTCGGGAACCAGGCGGTACTTCTGCAGCCGGCTGTTGGGCTTATCGGGAATCGTGAATTCGATGCGGCGCTGGGCGAGGAGTTGGAGGATGACCTTCTTCAGTTGTCCGGGAACCCCCTTCTGACCGAGGCCGGATGCGATTTCCCCTTTGCTCAAGACCTGTCCTGCAAGCAATTTGATGATTCGAGCGTCAAGCGACTCTGGCTGTGACTCTAGCTGCGACTCGGGCCGCGACTCGGGCCGTGACTCGGGCCGCGACTCGGGCCGCGACTCGGGCCGCGTCATTTCTACCGGCGTTTTAGCCCGCGTTTCTACCGGCGTTCTAACCCGCGTTTGTACCGGCGTTTCTACCGGCGCCATGGCCTTGGCGTAGCCGAAGTCCGCCCACAGGCCAGACTGCTCGCTGCGGAATTCAGGCAGGGGCGAGCCGCTGCGCCGGCAGGCCTGGAAGATGCGCTCGATGCCGCGGCCCCAGGATTCGATCATGCCGGCGCGGAAGAAGGCGTTGGCGGTGTCGGGGTTAAACGGTTGCGAGGGGTGCTTGCGCTTGAGCCGCTCCACCGTCCAGGTGTCGGGCAGCTCGCCAGGGTTCCACAGCATCAAGCGGTCCGGGTACACGCTGATCTGGATCGGCGTGTTGCTTCCGTAGTCCTTGTGGATGACGGCGTTCAGCAGGGCCTCGCGCAGGGCCTCCTCGGGCACCGGGAAGGTCTCGACCCGCTGCAGGCCGCGGTAGGAAATGCCGGCGCGCAGGTACTTGGTCAGCAGCAGGTCCATGGCCTTGTCGACCTGGGTGAAAAGATCGCCGTGGATCTCGTCCTGGTACAGCAGATCCGCATCGTTCTGGAAGTACCCGATCTTGATGTATGCCCCGGTGCAGATGCGCTCGGGATCGGCGTGGAACAGCAGCACCGCCGCGCGCTTGAGGTACTTGCCGTCGAGCAAATGCAGCTTCTCGACCAACGCCGGCAGCGCCTCGCGCAGGATCTCCGGTGCCAGCCGCTTGCTCTCGCGGGCGCGCTTGCGGAAGGCATCCACAGCCGCCCGCGACAGTTGCTTGACCGCCACTTGCGGCACCGGCACGCCATCCCAGTGCCGCCCCTGCTTGCGCAGCAGGAACTGGTCCAGGGCCGCGCCCTTCAGCTCTTGCTTGGTGGCGCCGCTGCGGTAGTGGTACTCGCCCCGGTAGCTGATGGGGTACGGGTACGGCGCGACCACGATCTCGACCAGCTCGTGCCCCTTGCTGCGCTTGAGGTTGACGTCGACCATGATGCCCAGGGTGTCGCGCACCTTGTTGGGGAGCTCTTCCAGCAGCTTGCGCGCCTGCTTGACGCCCACCGCGGTGCCGCGGTCGTTTTTGCCGATGAGCAGGGTTCCGCCCTTGGCGTTGGCGAAGCCGCAGATCCAGCGCAGGTAATCGTCCCGCCACGACTCCTTCCATTCCAGGTTCTGGTGCTCGCTCATGAAAGGCGGGTCCTACCGGTTAGCAGTTCTTGCATCATGCCTTGCTTGAGATGGTGGGTCTTGTCGCGCCGTCTTTGAAGTGCCGAGAGCTCAGAGTCCATGTCGGAGAGCACAGAGGCTATGGCGGTTTGCTCGGGGAGAGGTGGCATCGCGATTGCCGTCTCGCCAAACTGGCTCTTGTTGATGATTGGAACCGCTTGCTCGCTGGCCAGTGCCCTTATCCGCGGCGCGGCTAGGCTGACGGCGTAGTAAAGGAACTCAGGCGAAAAACTCGGCGAAGAAAGGATGGCATTGATTTGCTGATTTGAAGTCGATTCAATTTGTGCCAGCGCGCATTTGCCGATCGTCGACCCGATGCAGACGAAGAGTACGGAATTTCTGGGAAGTCGACGGGACATGGTGAAACCCTTATGTGAAAGCTTCTTCTCGGTATTCCTCACGTACTTCGCATCAGCGATGTCACCTGGGCTAACGAACAGGAACTCATCGCCATAGTTGCTCGCATCGGCCGTGGGCGGAGTGTTTCCAGTGACAATGGTCGCAATGTCATGGAGGGAACTAACCACCCAAGCTTCCGGAATGACACCGACCTCGGTCTGCCTGTTTCCTCGCCCAGAATCGAAACCAGGCAGGCGGGTTTGGCCGGTGAGGAGCTGTTGCATGGCGGCCTGCTTGAGGTCGCGCTTCTTGGCGATGAGCCGGTCGAGCGCCCCAATCAACGCATCCACATCCCCCAACACCCCCGCAATCGCTTCTTGTTCGGGGAGACCCGGAAGCGAAAGTGGAAATGACTCAAGAATCGCACGGTCGATCTTGACCATGGAACTGCTTGAGCCTCGTGCAGACTCGGCGAAGAACTTTCGCCCTCGATGGGACAGGAGTTGGACAAGCAGGAAATCGGGCTTGAGAGCAGGTGATGTGCGGACCCTCATCAGCAGATCGGAATAAGCACAAGGCTTCGGCCTTCCCCGATAAATTCCGGCGAGACCAACACGCTCTGGCGTGTTTGATCGGCTTACAACGATGTCCCCGGCCAAGAGCAGATTGTCGAGGACCCTGGCGTCACCAATTGGCGCAGGCTTCACACCGTCCTCATTGAAGCCGTTCTCTGTTACGGCAGAGAGCGAAAGGATCCATGTTCCTGTAGGGGACGTGGGGCAGACGGGGCTGTACCCGTTGCGAATCGGAGCCCGTAGATTTTGACCGAGAGTTGATTTTGGAATTCCCCCCACCTCGGGTTGCTTGTAGCCGC
>Ga0302322_100005227_pt1 | contig 11376 bp, 10 predicted proteins | sample Fen_T0_2_FD_203757 | JGI IMG/M metagenome (GOLD analysis project Ga0302322, IMG submission 203757) | Peat permafrost microbial communities from Stordalen Mire near Abisko, Sweden - Fen_T0_2 | ecosystem: Environmental > Terrestrial > Soil > Wetlands > Permafrost | place: Sweden: Abisko... | reverse complement strand
GTGGGTGCCGAACGGCTCCGGCCCGGCCGAGGGCACCTACGTGCGCTACGACCACGAGGCGCTCGTCGGGATCCTCGCGCTGGAGGCCCACCGGGCGGGGGCGGTCGTCATCGGCGAGGACCTGGGGACGGTCGAGCCGTGGGTGCGCGACTACCTGCGTGAGCGCGGCCTGCTGGGGACGTCGATCCTGTGGTGGGAGCGCGACTCGGCCGGGCGCCCGCTGCGTCCAGAGGCCTGGCGGGAGCTGTCGCTGGCCACGGTCACCACGCACGACCTGCCGCCGACCGCCGGGTACCTGGCGGGCGAGCACATCGCGCTGCGGGCGCGGCTCGGGCTGCTCACCCGCTCGGTGGAGGAGGAGACGGCCGTCGACGAGGCCGACCGGGACGCCGTCCTGGCCCAGCTGGTGGAGCTCGGCCTGCTGCGCCCGGACGCCGGGGAGCGCGAGCAGGTCGAGGCGCTGCACCGGTTCCTCACCCTGACGCCCGCGCACCTGCTCGGGGTGGCGCTCGCGGACGCCACCGGCGACCGGCGGGCGATGAACCAGCCCGGTACCAACGACGAGTACCCGAACTGGCGGCTGCCTCTGGCCGACGGCGCGGGCAACCCGGTGCTGCTGGAGGAGGTCATGGGCTCGGGCCGCGCCGAGGGCCTGGCCGACACGGTGACGCCCTAGCCCTGTCGCCGGACTGCCTGATCACGCCTGCCTCCAGGTGGGCGTGATCAGGCGATCCGGGACGGTCAGCGGTCGCGGTCCTGGGCGCGCAGGGCGCGGACGACGCCGTCCCGGTTCTCCAGCACCATGCGGCGCAGGGCGGCCGGGGCGTCGGGGTTGTCGGCGAGCCAGCGTCCGGTGCGCTCCACCAGGGCGGGCGAGGCCAGCGCGGCCGGGTACAGGCCGACGGCGACCTGCTGGGCCATCTCGCTGGTGCGGGTGCGCGTGATCGGCAGCAGCGCCTCGAAGTAGGGCTCGACGAACGGCTCCAGCAGCGCCGGGTCGTCCACGCGCCCGAACCCGCCGATCACCCCGGCCTGGACGACGTTCGGCAGCGCCCCCTCGACGACCACCTGCCGCCACGCCTCGGCCTTCGCCTCCGCCGTGGGGACGGCGGCGCGCTCGGCGGCGGCGTGCACCCGCCCCGAGGAGGTGTCGTCGCGGGCCAGCTCGGCCGCGATCTCCGCCTCGCCCGCGACCCCGCCGGTGACGAGCGCGTCCAGCAGCGTCCAGCGCATCTCGGTGTCGACGGCGAGACCCTCCAGCACCCGCGTGCCGTCGAGCAGCTCGCGCACCACCTGCCGCTGCGCCGGCGTCAGGGCCTGGGCGCTGAACGCGCGGGCGAACAGCAACTGCTGGTCGCTGCCGGGCGCGGCGGCCTCGAGCAGGGCGAGCAGCCGGTCGGCGGCCGCCGCCCGGGTGGCGTCGCGGTGCTCGGGCGCGACGAACGACAGCAACGTCCCGCCGAGCTGGCGCAGCAGCGTCGCGCTGACGCTCGGGTCGCTCACCGCCGCGATGTTGGTGAGCACCAGGTCGACGAACACCCGGGCGCCCAGCTCGCCGTCGCGGGTCATGTCCCACGCCGCGCCCCACACGAGCGTCGCGGGCAGCGGCTCGGCGAAGGCGGACAGGTGCTCCACCGCCGTGGCCAGCGAGTGCGGGTCGAGGCGGATCTTCGCGTAGGCGAGGTCGTCGTCGTTGACCAGCAGCAGGTCCGGGCGCGGCGTGCCGACCAGGTCGGGCACCGGCGTCGCCGGGCCGGCGACGTCCAGCTCGACCCGCCGGGTGCGCACCAGGACGCCGTCCACCAGCTGGTAGGTGCCGATCGCGAGGCGGTGCGGGCGCAGCACCGGGTGCTCGTCGGGCGCCTCCTGCACCACCGTGATGTCGGTCAGCAGGCCCTCGCCGTCCACCTCCAGCTGCGGGCGCAACGTCGTCACGCCCGCCTGCTGCAGCCACGCCTTCGACCACGCCTCCAGGTCGCGCCCGCTGGTGGCCTCCAGCTCGGCCATCAGGTCGCGCAGGGTCGTGTTGCCCCAGGCGTAGCGGCGGAAGTAGGTGCGCAGCCCGGCGTCGAACGACTCCTCCCCGACCCAGCTCACCAGCTGCTTGAGCACCGAGGCGCCCTTGGCGTAGGTGATGCCGTCGAAGTTGACCTCGACGTCGTCCAGGTCGCGGATGTCGGCGACGATCGGGTGCGTGGACGACAGCTGGTCCTGGCGGTAGGCCCACGCCTTCTCGGAGGACAGGAACGTCGTCCAGGCCGTGCGCCAGCGCGTGGAGAGGGCCTGGCAGCGGGTGCTGGCGAACTCGGCGAAGGACTCGTTCAGCCACAGGTCGTCCCACCAGCGCATGGTGACCAGGTCGCCGAACCACATGTGGGCCAGCTCGTGCAGGATCGTCAGGCCGCGCCGCTCGACGAGCGCCTCGGGCACCTTGGAGCGGAAGACGTAGGTGTCGGTGATGGTCACCGCACCGGCGTTCTCCATCGCGCCGGCGTTGAACTCGGGCACGAACAGCTGGTCGTACTTGGCGAAGGGGTAGGCGCGGTCGAACCGCTCCTCGAAGTGGGTGAAGCCGGCCCGGGTGATGTCCAGCACCTCGTCGGCGTCCAGGTGCTCGGCGAGCGAGGCGCGGCAGAACACCCCCAGCGGGACCGTGCGCCCGTCCCGGCTCACCAGCTCCGAGCGCACCGCGTGGTAGGGCCCGGCGATCAGGGCCATCAGGTAGGTCGACAGGCGCGGCGTCGGCTCGAACCGCCACGTCGAGACGCCGTCCGTGCCGGCCTCGGGGGCGGGCGTGGGCGAGACGGACACCACCTGCCATCCGGACGGCGCCACGACGGTGAGCTCGTGGACGGCCTTCAGGTCGGGCTGGTCGAAGCAGGCGAACACCCGCCGCGCGTCCGCGACCTCGAACTGGCTGTACAGGTACACGCGGTCGTCGACCGGGTCGACGAAGCGGTGCAGGCCCTCGCCGGTGTGCATGAACGCGCCGTCCGCCACCACGGTCAGCTCGTTGTCGGCGGCCAGGCCCGGCAGCTCGATCCGGCCCTCCGACACCACGGCGTCCACGTCCAGCGCGTGGCCGTTGAGCACGACCTCGCGGACCGCGGGGGCGATGAGGTCGATGAACGTCGAGGCGCCCTCCTCGCGGGCGGCGAACCGGACGGTCGACACGGTCCGGAACGTCTCCGCGCCCCCGGTGACGTCGAGGGTGACGGTATAGCTCGTGACGTCGAGCAGCTCCGCCCGGGCGGCGGCCTCGTCGCGGGTCAGGTTCGTGCCTGGCACAACGTCTCCTTCGGGTCGCCCCGGCCTGCGTGTGGCCGTCGGTGTCGGTGTGGCCGCTGGTGGCGGTGAACGCATCCTGCCATCCGACCTCTCCCGCGTCCCGGCGGACACCGGTGCACCACCCCACATGATCGCCCCGCCGGGCCCCCGCACAGGGGGTGCGGGAAGGAACTGAACGGTGTCACCGTTGGCCCGGGGAGAGCCGACCCCGACCCGAAACGCCCCCGACGAGAGGGACCTCTGGTGAGCGAGCGCGACACCGTCGACTTCTGGTTCGATCCCATCTGCCCCTGGGCCTGGATGACCTCCCGCTGGATCATGGAGGTGGAGAAGGTCCGGCCGGTCGACGTCCGCTGGCACGTGATGAGCCTGTCGGTGCTCAACGAAGGCCGGGACCTGCCGGAGAACTACCGGGAGATGATGGACCGCGGCTGGGGCCCGGTCCGGGTGGTCGTCGCCGCCCGCGAGCTGCACGGCGAGCACTACGTGAAGCCGCTCTACGACGCGCTCGGCACCCGCATCCACCCCGGCGGCAACGGCGACTGGCCCGCCGTCATCGCCGAGGCGCTCGCCGAGGTGGGGCTGCCCGCCGAGCTCGCCGACCTGGCGGGCAAGGACACCTACGACGAGCAGCTGCGCGCCAGCCACCACGAGGGCATCAGCCAGGTCGGCATGGACGTCGGCACGCCGATCGTCGCCGTGAACGGCGTCGCGTTCTTCGGCCCGGTCGTCACCCCCGCCCCCAAGGGCGAGGCGGCGGGCCGGCTGTGGGACGGCGCGGTGCTGGTGGCGAGCACGCCGGGCTTCTACGAGCTGAAGCGCACCCGCACCCAGGGCCCGATCTTCGACTGACCCGTGGTATCACGATCACGCCCGGGCCCGGCCGCGCTCAGCAGTCGAACACCGACCAGCACAGGGCGTTGCGCAGCCGCTGGTCGTCGAGCACCAGGTCGCGGACGGCGTCGGGCAACCGGTCACGTTGCCAGCGGCACTCCTCCTGCCCGGCCCGGACCTGCTGCCCGGCGGGGGCCGAGGCGCGCGCCGCCTTGATCGCGTAGGCGGCCGCGCCGAGCTCGTGCGCGGCGACGTGCGCGACGACCGCGGCCTGGCCGGCGGCGTAGGCGGCATGGCGCGGCGCGCCGGTCAGGTCGCGCGCCGCGCCCATCGCGTGGCCGCCCGCCGTCCGCGCCTGCGTCATGGTGATCTCGCCGCGGGTCCAGGCGCGGGCCTGCTCGACGGCGTGGCGTGGCCGCGGATCGTCGGGCCGGGCCGCCTCGAACCGGTCCAGGACGTGCTCGGCGCAGGCCGCCGCCCAGAGGGCCAGCAGGTGATGGTCGGCGTCGGTGAGGGTGCCGCCCCGGCGGACCGTCACGAACCGCGGATCGCGGACCTTCGGCAGGATCACGGCCGGTGCCCTCCTTCAGGGGCGCTGCGTCGCGCCCGCGGTTCAGACGACGATCCGCATCGGCAGGCCGCGGGCGTCCGGGTTCCCGCCGAGGGTCAGGGCCGTCCCGGTCGCCCACCGGTGCGCCGACCAGGCCGCGGCGAGCGCGTCCAGGTGGTCGTCGCCCGCGGGCGGGTCGAGGGCGAGCCCCGGCACGGCCCATCGTCCCAGAGCCGCCACCCGGGCCGCCCGCCCCTCGGGCGTCTTCTTGGGCGGCAGCGCGCCCGGCGGCCCCGCGCCCGGATCGGTCGGCGGGTCGGCCGGCGGGTCCGCGGCCAGTTCCGCGAACGACAGTTCCGGGTGCACCTCGACGACGTCCGGGGCGCCCGCAGCCGGGCCCGCGAGGAGGGCGTCGACCGCCAGGACCATCGCGCGCAGCCCGTGGACCTGGCGGCTGATCCCCCGGCCCGCGGGCAGCGCCCGGGCGACGGCGAGGGCCGTGCGCCAGTCCAGCGCCGCCAGCCGCCCGGCGGGGTCGACACCGGCCACCGCGACCGCCCACCCGCCCCGGCGCCCGTCCACCCCCACCACGGTGACCGCACCCACCGTCCCAGTCTGGACCCCGCCCGGACCCGCCCGGTCGGGCCGCCAGGAAGGGCCCGTCCGGGCGACCCGAGGACCCCGTGCCGCGCGGCCCGCGGACCCACCTGGCAGACTGCGGGGTCATGCGCGTGCACCTGGGATCGGACCATGCCGGTTTCGACCTCAAGAAGCATCTCGTCGTCGCGCTCGGCGACGCCGGCCACGAGGTCGTGGACCACGGACCCGTGGCGTACGACCCGCAGGACGACTACCCGCCCTACTGCCTGGCCACGGCCGCCGCGGTGGTCGCGGACCCGGGCAGCCTCGGCGTCGTCATCGGCGGGTCCGGCAACGGCGAGCAGATCGCGGCGAACAAGGTGCCCGGGGTGCGCTGCGCCCTGGCCTGGAGCCCCGACACCGCCCGGCTCGGGCGCGCCCACAACGACGCGAACGTCGTCGCCGTGGGCGCCCGGCAGCACTCCCTCGACGAGGCGACGGCGCTGGTGACGGCGTTCCTCGCCGAGCCGTTCAGCCACGACCCGCGCCACCAGCGCCGGATCGACATGCTGAGCGCCTACGAGTCGACGGGCGACCTGCCGCCGCTGCCCGTCTGACGCCGTACCGACGCCGCACGCGACGACCCGCTGATGACCCGCCCGATGACCCGCTGATGCCTGAGGGCCACACCGTCCACCGCCTCGCCCGCCAGCACCTGACCACGTTCGGGCAGCACCCCGTGGCCGTGACCAGCCCGCAGGGCCGCTTCACCGGCGCCGCGCTGCTCGACGGGCAGGTGCTGCTCGGCGCGCAGGCCCACGGCAAGCACGAGTTCCTGCACTTCGGCGCGGGCCGCTGGCTGCACGTGCACCTCGGTCTCTACGGGAAGTGGACGTTCGGCACGGGCGACCCGCCGCCCCCGCGCGGCGCCGTCCGCGTGCGCCTGGCCGGGGCGGGTGCCTGGGCCGACCTGCGCGGCCCGATCGAGTGCGCGGTGATCGACGACGGCGAGGTGGCCGCCGTCCGGGCCCGCCTGGGCGCCGACCCGCTGCGCCGCGACGGCGACCCCGCCGCCGCGGGGGCACGGGTGCGCCGGTCGGGCAAGTCGCTCGGTGCGCTGCTCATGGAGCAGGACGTGATCGCCGGGGTCGGGAACGTCTACCGGGCCGAGGCGCTGTTCCGCGGGCGCCTGGACCCCTGGCGGCCCGGCCGCGACCTGGACCCCGACCGCTGGCTCGCGCTGTGGACCGACCTGGTCGTGCTGCTGCGCGACGGCGTCCGGCGCGGCCGGATCGTGACGACGGCACCGGCCGACCGCAGCCGCCGCGGCGGAGCGGTCCTCGCCGAGGACGCCTGCTACGTCTACCGGCGCGCGGGCCTGCCCTGCCGGGTCTGCGGGACGGCGGTGCTCGCCGAGCCGATGGCCGGGCGGACCCTGTACCGCTGCCCGCACTGCCAGCGGGACTGACCGCTCGGAGGATGCGGTCCGCCTCGGCAGGACGGTGGCCGCACGGGTCGGCTAAGGTCCGGCAAATGGCGGTTCCGAGCACGTCGGCGTGGGCGTCGACCCGCCTCCGCCGCCGTCCGGTACCCCGCCAGCCGGCGCTGCTCGGCACGCTGACGCTCGTCGCCGTCCTCTACTCCGTGGGCGCGGTGTGGGCGCCCGCCTGGTTCCCGATCGCCACCGCCGTGCTGTGGCTCATGCTCGGCGGGTTCTTCCTGCGCGTGGTGTACCTGCTCGCCTACTTCGTCGTCGTCGGGGTGGCGGTCGTCGTCGGGGCGAACCTGCGCCACACCGGTGCCCCCCAACCGGGCGTCGTCCTCACCCTCGTCGTGGCGAGCGTCCTGGTGTTCGCCTACGCGCGCAGCCGCGAGCGGGTCGGCATCCAGGGCTCGCAGGGCGCGTCGATGCTCGTGGACCTGCGCGACCGGCTGCTGGCCCACGGCCGGGTGCCGCCGCTCGACCCGGGCTGGGGGGTGGAGACCGAGCTGCGGGCCGCCTACGGCGACAGCTTCTCGGGCGACTTCCTGGTGGCCTCGCGCGGTCACGTCGGCGACCCGGCGCTGCGCAGCCTGCTGGAGCTTGCGCTGGTCGACGTGTCGGGCAAGGGGCAGGCCGCGGGCACCCGCTCGCTGCTGCTGTCGGGCGCGTTCGGGGGCCTGCTCGGGGCGATGCCGGCGGCCGGGTTCCTGCCCGCCGCCAACCGCTACCTGCTGCGACAGGGCTGGGACGAGGGTTTCGCGACCGCCGTGCACGTCGCCGTCGACCTGCGCAGCGGCGCCTACCAGGTGCGCACGGCCGGGCATCCGCCGGCCGCGCACTACCACCACGGCTCGGGGGTCTGGGAGCTGCTGACCGACCGCGGCGGCCCCCTGCTCGGCGTCCTGGACGAGCCGGAGTTCCCCCACCACACCGGGCACCTGCAGTCCGGGGACGCACTGCTGCTCTACACCGACGGGCTCGTCGAGACCGGCGGCCGCGACATCGCCTTCGGCATCGACCGGCTCGTCGGTGCGGCCGAACGGGCGGCGCCGCACGGGTTCCGGGGCGCCGCCGGGCGCATCCTGGAGGGCGCGCGGGCCGGGGACGGCGACGACCGAGCCCTGGTCGTCGTCTGGCGCGCCTGAACGCCCTCGAACGCTCCTGACCGCGTACCGGACGGGGAGGAGAATGCGTCCGTGCTCCTCACCCCCACCGAACGGGACCGGCTGCTGCTGTTCACCGCCGCCGAGCTGGCCCGGGCCCGCCGGGCGCGAGGGCTGCGCCTGAACGTGCCCGAAACGATCGCACTGGTCGCGGACACGGTCTGCGAGGCCGCCCGCGACGGCGCCCGGCACGCCGCGGCGCTCGCCGCAGGCCAGGCCGTGCTCGGCCCGGACGACGTCCTGCCGGGCGTGGCCGACATCGTGGCGCAGGTGAGCGTCGAGGCGGTGTTCGACGACGGCACGCGCCTGGTCGTCGTCCCGGACCCGGTGGGGGCCGGTCACCCGGACGGCGCGGGCCGCCTCGGCGACGAGGCGCCGGGCGCGCTGCTGCGCGCCGGACCCGCCCCGGAGCCGGAGCCCGCGGACCTGGTGCACCTGCGCGTCATCAACACCGCGGCGGTCCCGGTCTCGGTGAGCAGCCACTTCCACTTCTTCGAGGCCAACCCGCGCCTGGCGTTCGACCGGGGGCTCGCCTACGGGCGGCACCTGTGGATCGAGGCCGGGACGACGGTCCGGTTCGACCCGGGCGTGCCCACCGACGTCGCGCTGGTGCCCCTCGGGGGTGCGCGTGTCGTCGTCGGGTTCTCCGGGCTCGTCGACGGGCCGCTCGACGCCCCCGGCGCCCGCGCCGCGGCGCTGGACCGGGCGCGCGAGTTCGGCTACCTGAGCGCCACCGACGGCGCCACCGCCGACTCTGACTCCGACGGCCGGCCGGGGGCGGGCTCGTGAGCGCCCGTCCGGAGGCGGGACCGGCCGGCCTGGCGCGGCCGGGGGACCGGGTGCGCCTGGGCGACACCGGCCTCGTCGTCCAGGTCGAGCCGTCGCCCGAGCCGCGCGACGGCTGGGCGCTGCTCACCGGGTTCGGCAAGACCGCGCGCGACGGCATCGGGATCCGGGCCGTGCCGACGCGCGAGTCCTGCGACCTGGTGATCAGCAACGTCCTGGTCCTCGACCCGGTGCTGGGCGTGCGGACGGCGAGCATCGGCGTGCGCGAGGGCCGGATCAGCGCCGTCGGCCGCGCGGGCAACCCCGACACCACCGACGGCGTGGACGTCGTCGTCGGCGGGTCCACGATGATCGTGCCGGGGGAGGGGCTGATCGCCACCCCGGGCGCGGTCGACACGCATGTGCACCTGCTCAGCCCGCGCATCTGCGAGGCGGCGCTGGCCGCCGGCGTGACGACCCTGCTGGGCCAGGAGTTCGGGCCGTTCTGGGGGCCGGGCGTGAACTCGCCGTGGGGGCTGCGGGCGGCCTACCGGGCGTTCGACGCGTGGCCGGTCAACATCGGGTTCCTCGGCCGGGCGTCGGCGTCGCGGCCGGGTCCGCTGCACGAGGCGCTGGACGCGGGGGTGTGCGCCTTCAAGGTGCACGAGGACCTCGGCGCGCACCGGCGAACCCTGGACACCGCGCTCACCGTCGCCGACGCGCACGACGTCCAGGTGTGCCTGCACACCGACGGGCTCAACGAGAACCTGGCGCTCGCCGACACCCTGGCCGTGGTCGGCGGGCGGACCGTGCACGCGTTCCACGTCGAGGGGTGCGGCGGGGGGCACGTGCCCGACGTCCTGGAACTGGCCGGGGTCGCCCACGTCATCGGCTCGTCGACCAACCCGACCCTGCCCTACGGGCGGGACGCCGTCGCCGAGCACGAGGCCATGATCATCGCCGTGCACGGCCTGCACGCCGACGAGGTGCGCCTGGCCCACGACCGGGTGCGCGGCGCGACCATGGCCGCCGAGACGCTGCTGCACGACCTCGGCGTCATCCCGGTGACGTCGTCGGACGCCCAGGGCATGGGCCGGGTGGGCGAGACGGTCCGGCGCACGTTCGCGATGGCCGCGGTCAACCGGGCCACCCGCGGCCCGGAGGACTCCTCGGGCCACGACAACGCCCGCGTCCTGCGCTACCTGGCCAAGCTGACGATCAACCCGGCGATCACCCACGGGCTCGCCCACGAGGTGGGGTCGCTGGAACCGGGCCGCCTCGCCGACGTCGTGCTGTGGCGCCCGGAACTGTTCGGCGCCAAGCCGTCGCTCGTCGTCAAGGGCGGGCTGCCCGCCTGGGGCGCGGTCGGCGACCCGAACGCCTCCGTCGACACCGCCGAGCCGCTGGTGCTCGGCCCGCAGTTCGCCGGGTCGGGCGCCGCACCCGCCGACGTCGCCGTCGTCTTCGTCAACGCCGGCGCCGTGCAGGCCACGGACGACACCATCCCCACCCGGCGCCGCCGCGTCGCCGTCCGCGGGACGCGCGGGATCGGGCTGGCGTCGATGCGTCGCGGCAACGACCGCTCGGGCCGCGTCGAGGTCCGCGCGCGCCCGGACGGCGAGGTCGCGGTGACCCTGGACGGCGAGCTGCTGCGGGGCGAGCCCGCCGACCGGGTCCCGCTGACCCGGCTGTACCACCTGTGACGCCGCCCCTGACAACCCCATGCGCCGCCGCCGGTGTGAGGGCCGCCACCCGCTCGGGGCTGTGAGCTGGGACTCCCGTCCTGTCCACCGGACGGATGATCCGCTAAGGTGTACGCCTAGGGGTATCCGACGGCACGCCTGCAGGGGGACGCAGGGCGGCGGTCGGCGGCGGCAGGAGGCCGAGAAGTGGAACTGGACGAGCAGGCTGCCAAGGAGATCACGAACCGGTTGCGGCGTGCGCGCGGCCAGATCGACGGCATCATCAACATGATCGAGGCGGGCCGGCCCTGCCGGGACGTCGTCACCCAGCTCGCCGCGGCGTCGCGCGCCCTCGACCGGGCCGGATTCAAGATCGTGGCCTGCGGGCTGCGGCAGTGCCTGGAGGCGGAGGAGGGCGACGGCGAGATGTCGACCGACGAGCTGGAGAAGCTCTTCCTGTCGCTGGCCTGACGCGCGCCCGAGCGGGTCGGATTTCGCTCCGCGGCCGACGGTGGAGTATCTACTCGGAGCATGGATCCCGTGGAGCCCTTCCCGTCGGCGCCGGCCCCGCCGGTGGCGGTGGGCCCGGCTGCCGTGCCGGTCGCCGCGCCGGTCGCCGCGCCGGTCGCCGTGGGGTCACGGCGGGTGCGGGCGCCGCGGCGCGGCGCCACCGCGGCGTCCAACCCCACCCGGCGGCGGATCCTGGACGCCGCGCTCGCCCTGTTCAACGAGCAGGGCACGGCCCAGGTGACGACCAACCACGTCGCCGCCGCGGCAGGGCTGTCCCCGGGCAACCTCTACTACTGGTTCCGCGACAAGCGCGACCTCGTCCGGGCCCTCGTGGAGCCCTGGTTGAAGGAGCTGGAGCGCCAGGGCGCGGAGGTGCACGACCTGCCCGCCAACGTGCACGCTCTCTGGGAGGATCTGGGCCGCACGGCCGCCCTCAACCGCCGCTACCGGTTCGCGGCCCGCGAGCTGCTCGCCCTCGTGCACGACGACGCCGACCTCGCCCGGACCGTCCGCGCCTCCTAC
>Ga0302322_100005226_pt1 | contig 11377 bp, 8 predicted proteins | sample Fen_T0_2_FD_203757 | JGI IMG/M metagenome (GOLD analysis project Ga0302322, IMG submission 203757) | Peat permafrost microbial communities from Stordalen Mire near Abisko, Sweden - Fen_T0_2 | ecosystem: Environmental > Terrestrial > Soil > Wetlands > Permafrost | place: Sweden: Abisko... | reverse complement strand
GACGGCGCGCACCGGGGTCTGCATGTCCAGCGCCTCGAGGCTGTCGGTGGTCCGGGCGCCGGCGACCACGCTGACTCCCTCGGCCGACAGCGCCCGGGTGACGGCCAACCCGATGCCCTTCGAGGCGCCGGTGACGACGGCGATCTTGCCGTCCAGATGAAGGTCCATGGCGCGCTCCTCGGGACAGATGGCGTCCGTCCGTCGGGAGGGACGCAGGTGTTTCATCATGGCCGACCCACGCCGACCCCGCCCCGGGCGGTTCGGCAGCTCCCCGCCGTGATCCGATCGGTCGACTGCCGTTCCCGGCGATATCGCCGTGGATCCGGGCGGGCCGGGCTTCGTACCATCGCCTGATGGGCGACCAGCGACGGCGCGGACGGTGACGGCCGCGGCCACCGGGCGTCCGGCGTTCGTCCTGCACGAGCACAACGCACCCCGACACCATTTCGACCTGCGGCTCGAGGAGGGTGGGGTGCTCCGTTCGTGGGCGGTACCCAGGGGACTGCCCGAGCAGCCGGGCGAAAGCCGGCTCGCGGTGAGCGTCCCGGATCACGACCTGGACCAACTGACCTATACCGACCAGGACAAGACCATCGCGGACGCGGGGTGGTGGGAGGAACATGATCGCACCGAGCACCGGATGATCTTCACCCTGCACGGTCGGCACGACACCGGCCGTTACGCGCTGATCCGTACCTCCCGTGATTGGCTGCTGCACCGGATGAACGTGTAGCCGGGACCGGCCCCCGCCGACGTGCCCGGCGATGCCGGGGCCCAGACCGGCGCGGGCTTCGGCCCGGGTCGATGCCACCGGGCCGCGCCGCCACCGCGTCGGCGTGCTCGTCGACCGCTTGCTCGTCCAGTGCATCGATTTCCGCCGTCTCGGCGACCCCGCCCGCGGCCCGGATGTCCGCGGCGACCGTCTGCAGCGCGGCCCGGGCGCGGCCGGCGAGGAACACTCTGGCCCCCTCCCGGGCGAAGGCTCGGGCCGCCGCACCGCCGATCGACCCGCCCGCTCCGTGGATCACCGCGTTCTTGTTCTCCAGCAACATCGCGAACCTCCCGTGGTCGGTGTTCCGGGTGGCAGCCGTGGCATCGTCCGGCTGCCGGGTAGGACCGCGAGGCACCGGCGAACTCACCGGTCAGGCTCGTCGGTCGCCCGCCGTTTACCGCCCGGCGCGCAGGACCACTCCCAGAAAGGCGGCCACGTGGGCGATTTCGTCGAGTGAGACGCTGTGCCCCATGCCGGGGTAGCTGTGTTCCTGCAGTGCCGTGTGGGTGCGCAGGTAGGTAAGGGCCCAGCGGTTGGCCACGGCCGGGATCTGCGGATCGACGTGGTCGTAGCCGACGAATGCCGGTACCCCGCGGCCGGCCGCTGCGCTGCCGGCCAGGTGGGCATCGCCGGGCTGGTCGTCGTCGAACATGAAACCGCTGAGCCCGACGAGGCCGGTGACCAGGTCGGGGTGCCGGCGCAGCACGGTGATGGCGGTGCACATGCCCTGGGAGAAGCCGAGAACCACCGCCCGGTTGCTGTACCGGCGGATGAGGGTGGCGACCCGGTCGGCGACCTGGGCCACCTCGGCCGCGCTGGGCTGCGACACAACGGAGCCGGGGAACCAGGAGAAACCACCCGCCCGCCCGGGTGCCGGGAACGCTCCGCGGATGGCCAGCACCCGGGCCGCCATGCCGGGCAGGAACGCCTGCATCGCCGGCACCAGGGAGATCAGGTTCTGCTCGTTGGACCCGTACCCGTGCAGCAGCACCAGGGTGGGCACGTCCCTGCTGTCGGGCTGCGGGGAGCCGAGCCAGGCGATCCGGTAGTCCGCCGGCGCTCTTGTATTGGCAGTGTCGGCGGTGTCGGCGGGGTGGGCCATGAACGACACGGTAAGCTTCGCCGGCCGTCGGTCGCCGCGTGCGACGGTGGTCCGTCCCGCGCAGAACGCACCCGTCGGGCGGTCTGTCGGCCTGCCCCGGCCCGCCCGGCTCGCAGAAACGGCGCCTGATGGATTCTCCGGGCGCCGCTTCTGCCTACCCCTCGTCAGGTGAAGGACAATTCATATTCTCTCAACCAGCACCCGACCAGGATCTCCCGACCCGTCCCGCCGACGGCCCCACAGAGCGGCGAAGAAAGAGCGAAAACTCGGAAATGCTCGGACGGGGCGGAAAGACCGGCAATCGAGAAACGGACTGTGAGTCGCCCTCATTGACTATGCTCTTGAATGCGGCCGGGACCTGCCGATTGCCATGTGAGGAATCTCCGGTGGGCAGCGAGTGTGTCGCTGGTCACGTAGACCGTCGCGAGTGTCGGACGTCACTATTGCGCTGATCAGGCCCACCCGCCTGGGCGGGCATTCGGGCCCGCGAAAATCTGGTCGCAGCGCCGCGGGCCCAGCGTGCTACCCCGGCCGCCGGTAGAAGCCTGCTGGCCCTTGCCATCGTGGATGTCGTGCGCGGCTCGAACCGTCATCGGGGTGGGGCGCCGCGCCAACGGAGGGAAGCCCGCCATCACCACCGGGGTACACCGCGCGTCGGAGCGCAACCCGAACGGGTTAAACTCGTCACCGAGATGAGTTCGTCGCGACCGCCATTTGATTCTTCATCATCAAGATCTGTCAAATGAATTCGTGCGATGCCCACATATTTACCCTGGGTGCACCGCATATCCGGACTGAAGAGGCTCCCGATGGCGATCACCGTCCCACGATGACTGCAGTGTCGCGGCCAAGGCGCACCGTCCTCGTCCGGCCATGCGGGCGGCTCTCAGAATCGGGCCACCGCGCCGTCCGTCGGCACACTCGAACAACCTCCCGGAAAGGAACTCCATGCGGGAGGTAGCAGCGCCCCCCACCACGCTCGCCAATTGGCAGGATCCGCCCGTCAATCGGTGGAGTTTCCTGCACGTCGATGAGGTGCTGCCGACGTCGGCGGTCACCAGGCAGGGCGCGGCCGCCGAGCCGTTCGTCAGCGCCGAGCGACCCATCCTCGATCTGCGGGTGCCCAGGATGTCCGGGGGGTCGGACAGGACGGTGTCGGACCTTCTCGCCGCCACCGAGACGGACGCCTTCCTCGTCCTGCACGACGGGGCGCTGGTCCACGAGAGCTACGCGCCGACGATGGGGCCAGATTCGCGGCACCTGTTGATGTCGGTCACGAAGTCCTTCGTCGGTGCCGTCGCCGGGATCCTCGCCGAACGGGGCGTCTTGGACCTCGACGGTCCGATCGCCGAGCACCTGCCCGAGGTGATCGGATTCGGCTACCAGGGTGCCACCGTTCGGCATCTGCTCGACATGCGGTCCGGTATCGCCTTCTCCGAGGCCTACCTCGACCCGGCTTCCGATATCCGGCTGCTCGAGCACGTCGCGAGTTGGCGTCCGCACATCTCGGGGTTGCCCACCTCGATCTACGAATACCTGTCGCGGCTGCCGGCCGACGGACCGCACGGCGGGGGATTCCGGTACCGCTCCGGCGAGACCGACATGCTGGGTTGGGTCTGCGAACGGGCCAGCGGCATGGACATGGCGACCCTGCTCTCGGAGCTGATCTGGCAGCGATTGGGCATGGAGCACGATGCGTACATCGCGGTCGATGGGACGGGGGCGGCGGTTCACGACGGCGGCCTGTGCGCCACCGTAGGTGACGTCGCCCGTTTCGGGCAGTTGCTGCTCGATGACGGTCGAGCGCGGTCGGGCGCGCAGATCCTGCCGCCGTGGTGGACGCAGGATGTGCTGACCGGCGCAGCGGACGCGAAGGATGCCTTCGCGGCCACCAGCAGCTTCGAAACCGGAATGCCGGGCGGGCACTACCGGCACCAGCTCTGGGTGCCGTTCGCCGACGGTCAGGTCCTGCTCGCGCTCGGCATCTACGGGCAGATGGTCTACGTCGATCAGGCCAGCCGGACGGTCGGCGTCAAGCTCTCGACGTGGCCTGCCGCGCAGAGCCCGGTCCGCTTCCACGACACCCTTGCGGCATTCGGCGTGATCGCCGCCCACCTCACCGATGCCCCCGCCGCAGCCACCGATCCAGGCCCAGCTCAGGAGATGCCATGACCGCACAACGCCGCACACTGCGCAATATCGCCGAGATCCGAACCTTCTTCCGGACGAACGACGAACCCGTCTACTTCGTCGGCCCGACGGGTTTCAACCTCCTCGGGCTCGACCGCTGGGTACGGCACTTCAACTACATCACCTACTACGACGCGTGGGACGGGGCCCACCCGCGGATGATCACACCGCGGCTCGGACGCGAGGCCGAGTTCACCTCGTCGGAGGACATCGTCAACTTCCTGCTCCGTCACCCCGAGGTACAGGCGCGGCTCAAGGCCGACGGCGGCCGGCCCCGGATCGCCTCGGTGTTCTTCGACGAGGAGACCGAAGCGATCTGCGAGGAACTCGGCTACCAGCTCATCCTGCCGTCGCACGCGCTGCGCACCCGGCTCGACTCCAAGATCACCACCACCCGGCTGGGCAACGAGGCCGGGGCACCCAGCGTGCCGAACGCGCTCGCCGTGGCCTGGACCTACGACGAACTGCTGCGCATCACCGCCGGGGCGGGCCTCGGCGACGACCTGGTGATCCAGCTGCCCTACGGCGACTCCGGGAAGACCACGTTCTTCGTCGCCACCGAAGCCGATTGGGACCGCCACGCCGACGTCATCGCCGGCCACGAAGCGAAGATCATGAAACGCATCGCGCGGAACACGGCGATCGCGGTCGAGGCCGTGATCACCCGACACGGAACCATCGTCGGCCCGTTCATGACGGACCTGACCGGCTACGCCGAGCTGACCCCCTACCACGGCGGCTGGTGCGGCAACGACCTATTCCCGGACGCGCTGAGCCCAGACCATCGCGCCAAGGCCATCGACCTGGTGCGGCGGCTGGGGGACCGGCTCGCCCACGAGGGATACCTGGGCTTCTTCGAGGTCGACATCCTGGTGGATCTGGACGCCGACGAGGTCTACCTGGGCGAGCTGAACCCACGGATCTCCGGGGCGTCGTCGATGACCAATGTGACCGCGGGGGCCTATGCCGACATCCCGCTGTTCCTGTTCCACCTGCTGGAGTACATGGACGTGGACTACGACATCGACGTCGAAGAGATCAACGAGCGGTGGCGCGAACTCGCGGCGGTGGACGTCTGGAGCCAGCTGATCATGAAGGAGCCGTCAGGCCCGGTGGAAACCATCCTGAGCGCACCACCGACCGGGCAATGGAAGATCGAGAAGGACGGCACGTTGACCTTCCGGCGAGCCGCGCTGGACTGGCACGGTTTGCAGGACGAGAGCGAATTCTTCTTCCTCCGGGTGTACGGGCCGGGCGATTACCGTTTCAAGGGCGCGGATCTGGGGGTACTGGTCACCAAGGGCCGGCTGCAGACCGATGATCCCAAGGACCTCACCCCGCGGTGCCGGACGTTCATCGACGGGATTCGGGCCCGGTTCGTCAGCCAACCGCTCTTCGACACCACGCCGGCGCTGCCGCCGATCAGTCTCACCGCATCGGCCCTGTGATCCGGGTGACCGGCGAGCCGGATGACTGGGATCCGGATGGCCGGCGCGCCGGGGTGACGGCCGCCCTGCGTTCGTGGACGCGCCGCGCAAGGAAGGAAGGCGCAAGGAAGGAAGGCGCAAGGAAGGAAGGCGCAAGGAAGGAAGGCGCAAGGAGGAAGGACGCAAGGAAGGAAGGAAAGGAAGGAAAGGAAGGAAGGGTGCGATGGCGGTCAGCGTGTCGGTGCGCTGGCTGACCGAGCAGCGTCCGCTCGCCCTGGTGGTGCTGGCCGGCGCGCCGGCGCTGGATCGGCGCATCGAGTGGGCGCACAGCATCGAACTGGCCGACCCGACGCCCTGGCTCCGCGGCGGGGAACTCCTGTTGACGACCGGGTTGCGGCTCCCGCCGGCCGACGAGACCGAGCAGCGCGGCTACGTCGAGCGGCTGGACGCGGCGGGTGTTGCCGCCTTGGGCTTCGGAGTCGGGTTGTCCCATCCGCACGTTCCGCCCGCGGTGGTGGCGGCCGCCGAGGCGGCCGGGCTGCCGCTGCTGCAGGTGCCGCTGCCGACCCCGTTCATCGCGGTGATCCGCGCGGTGACCGAGCGGATCGCGGAGCAGCAGTACGAGGGGGTGACCCGGGCGTCCCAGGTCCAGCCCAGAATGACCCGCGCGGCTCTGCAGGGCGGCAGCCGGGCGGTGGTCCGGGAGTTGGCGACCGCGACCGGGGGTAGCGTGCTGCTGCTGGGAGACGACGGCGCCGTCACGGCCGCCCATCCGGCGGGAGCCCGCGACCTCACCCGGCGCGTCATCGAGGTGCTGCGGGTGGCCGCTGGAGCCACGACCTGCGTCGGCTCCAGCAACGGGATCGCCAGCATCGCCAGCGCCGGACCCGGCGGGGTGGTCACGGCGCAGCGACTGCGGGTCGGCCGTCGGGCTCACGGCCACCTCGCCCTGGTCACGGCCCAGGCGCCGACGCCGGTCGATCACCTGCTGCTCGGTCACGCCGTCTCGCTGATCGCGCTCGACGCGGAAAAGCCGTTGCGGCTGCGGGAAACGCAGAACCGATTCAACGAAATGCTGGTCGGGCTGCTGCTGGAGGACAAGCTGAGCCCTCGGCAGACCGCGGAGCAGCTGCGGATCGCCGGCCTGTCGGTGCAAGACGGCGTCGTCGCGCTCGGACTGGGCGGCCCCGGCCCGCGCTCGGCACTGGCCGCGCTCGATCGCGCGCTACTCGAGCACGACCTGCCGTGCGTCGGCGCGGTGGGCGATTCTCACGCGCTCGTGCTGCTGCCGGCGGAGCCGACCGGGCTCGCGCCAGACCTTCTCGATGCGGTCGCCCGCTCCCGGCATCCTGGCCGGGTGCCCGCGGGTATCGCCCGGGCGAGCGGACCCGACGACGTTGCCGGTGCGCTGCGCCGCTGCGTGACGGCGGCCCGGGTGGCCCTCTTGCAGGACGTCGCGTGTGTCGATGCCGAGTCGATGGCCGGCCACGTGCTGGTGGCCGCACCCGCGGCGCGGGCCGTGCTCGCCGAACTCGCCGAGGCCCGGTTACGTCCGCTGGCCGACCACGACCTGCAGACCGACGCCAACCTGATCGCCACGTTGCGGGCATTCCTGGAGCATCACGGGCATTGGGAAGCCGCTTCAGCCGTGCTCGGAATCCACCGGCACACCCTGCGGAATCGGATCGACCGCATTCAGACGTTGATCGGGGTGGACCTCGAATCCGCGCACGTGCGCGCCGAACTGCTGCTGTCGCTGGTCGTCTGGTCCGGCTGACCCGGGATGTCCGGTGCGCCGGGTAGCTGCCCGTTACGCGTCGGCGGCCAGGGCCTCGCCCAGCACCTGGAGACCCTCGTCCAACAGGGCATTGGGGATCGACAACGGCGGCAGGAACCGCAGCACGTTTCCCCAGCTCCCCGCCGTCAGCACGAGCAACCCCTGCTGGTGACATTGCCGCGCAATACGGCCGGTCAGCTCGGCATCCGGGCTGGGGTCGCCACCACCCTTGACCAGTTCGATGGCCATCATGGCGCCCCGGCCGCGGACGTCGCCGACGACGTCGTGCCGGCGTTGCAGGTCAAGCAGCGCGGCGCGCATCACCCGGCCAACCTCGATGGCGCGGGCTCGCAGGTCGTGTCGCTCGATCTCCTCGAACACCCCGAGTGCGGCCTCGCAGGCCACCGGATTGCCGCTGAACGTGCCACCCAGCCCGCCGGGCGGCACCGCATCCATCAGTTCGGTCCGTCCGGTCAGCGCCGCGATCGGAAGTCCGCCACCGAGCCCCTTGGCCATGGTGACCAGGTCGGGCCGCAGACCTTCGTGCTCGCAAGCGAACCAGTCACCGGTACGCGCGATGCCGGCCTGCACCTCGTCGGCGATCAGCAGGATGCCGCGCTCCGTGCAGGCCCGCGCCACCGCCGGCAGAAAACCCGGAGCGGGAACCACGCAGCCACCTTCGCCCTGGATCGGCTCGACGAGCACCGCGGCGACGTTCTCCGCCCCGATCTGCCGGTCCAGCAGATCGGTCAGCAGGTCCGCGGCCTCCCGCGCGCAGTTCTCCGGCCCGGCCGGCCACCGGTACGGGTAGGCCATCGGCGCCCGGTAGACCTCGGGGGCGAAAGGCCCGAAGCCGTGCTTGTAGGGCCGGTTCTTCGCGGTCAGCGACATCGTCAGCAGGGTCCGCCCGTGGTAGGCATGGTCGAGACCGACGATCGCGGGCCGCCCCGTCACCGTGCGCGCGACCTTGATCGCGTTCTCCACGGCCTCCGAGCCGGTGTTGAACAGCACGGTCCTGGCCGGCCCCGCGATTGGCGCCAGCCGGTTGAGTTGCTCGCAGACCGCGATGTAGGACTCGTAGGGGTTGACCAGGAAGCAGGTGTGGGTGAAGCGCTGCAGCTGGCCGACGGCGCGCTGCACGACCCTCGGCGCCGCGTTGCCGACGGTGGTGACCGCGATCCCGCTGCCGAAGTCGATGAACGAGTTGTCGTCGGCGTCCACGACGACGCCACCACCGGCCGCCTCGACGAAGACGGGCAGCACCGAACCGACGCCGGCCGGCAGCGCCGCCCTTTGACGCTCCAGCAGCGCCCGGGAGCGCGGACCGGGGATCGAGGTGCGTACCTTCCGCATCTGCGGCAGGTCAGGGCCGCCGACGGCGCGGTCGGTCTCGTCGAGAGCAAGAGTCATACCGATCTCCGGATTCAGTGTGCTGAAGGGCGTGGGGAAGGGGTTTGGTGACAGGGTTGCTGGGTGCTGCCAGGTAACCAGGACCGGTACGGCCGCATCGATGGCCGGTTCGGCGTTCGCGGCGGGCAGATCGGGCCGTTTCGTCCACTGCGTTGCCCGCCCGCCCCGGCGCACGATCGTTGGGTATGCGCCGGACGCCAGGGTGCCGACGGCGCCGCGTACAGATGGGGGCATTCGGTGACACAGACCGCGAACACAATTCCCCGGCCGACGGCCGAGAAACGCCGTTCCGCCGAACCGCGTCCGCTGCGGCATCTGGTTGGCGGCCGATGGCGCACCGGCGAGGGCGCGGAGTTGCTGGACATCAATCCCGCGCGGTTGGACGAGGTGGTGGCCACCGCGAGCCTGGCCCAGGCTCACGATGTCGACGACGCCGTCGCCGGCGCCCGGAGGGCCTACCCGGCCTGGGCCGCGACACCGTACGCCGTTCGCGGCGAGATCCTCGCCCGGACGGCCGATGTGCTGGCCGGCAACGCCGACGCGTGGGGCGAGGAACTCGCCCGCGAAGAGGGCAAGACCAGGGCCGAGGGCGTGGGCGAGGTCCGTCGCGCCGCGGACATCTTCCGTTTCTACGCCGCGGAATCCACCCGGCCGATGGGCGATGTCTACGCGTCACCGCGACCCGGTGAGCAGATTCAGTTGGTGCACCGTCCGGTGGGTGCCATCGCCGTCATCACGCCGTTCAACTTCCCGATCGCGATCCCGGCATGGAAGATCGCGCCGGCCCTGACCTATGGCAACACCGTGGTCTGGAAGCCGTCGAGCACGGTTCCGTTGTTGGCCGTTCGACTGACGGAGGCCCTGGTGCAGGCCGGGTTGCCGGACGGTGTGCTGTCGTTGCTGCTCACGTGGGGCGCCGCGGCCACCCGGCTCGTCGAGCACCCGGGCATCGACGCCGTCACCTTCACCGGTTCCACCTCGGTCGGGCGGCGACTGATCGCGACCTGCGGCGGGCTGGCCCGCCCCATCCAGACCGAGATGGGCGGCAAGAACGCCGCCGCGGTGCTCGTCGATGCCGACCTCGAGCTGGCCGTCACCGAGGTCATGGCGGGGGCGTTCCGGTCGACGGGCCAGAAATGCACGTCAACCTCACGACTGATCCTGAACGACCGGATCGCCGACGATTTCCTCTCAGTGCTGGTCGAACGGGCCGAGACACTGCGAGTGGGCGACCCGCTGAACCCGGCGACCCAGATGGGCCCGGTCGTCACCACCCGGGCCCGCGAGGACATCGAGGCGGCGGTGCGCGACGGGCTCGGCCGGGACCAGGTACGGCTGCTCGCGGGTGGGCAGCGCTTTCCGGACGACGAGCGGGCGGTCGGCGCCTACCTCGCGCCGACGGTGCTGGAGATCAGCGGCCCGCTGTCGCGGGACGCCCTGTCGCAGGAGGCCCTGTGGCGGGACGAACTATTCGGGCCCGTCCTGACGGTCAGGCGGGCCGGGGACGATCGCGAGGCACTCGACCTGATCAATGCGAGCCCGTTCGGCCTGTCGGCGGCCGTGTTCACCGACAACTTGCGGGCCGTGGCCGCGGCGATGGAATCCGTCGAGGTCGGCGTGCTGCACATCAATTCCGAGACCGCGGGAGCCGATCCGCACGTGCCGTTCGGCGGGGTCAAGCAGAGCGGCTTCGGACCGAAGGAACAAGGTGGCGCCGCCCGGGAGTTCTTCACCACGACCAAGACCGTGTACCTGCGTGCGTCCGGCTCCTCGAGTCGATGACCGCTCGCGGGGTGCAGCCCCTGACCGGGGTGCTGGTCGCCGATTTCAGCCGGGTGCTCGCCGCCCCGTACGCCACCATGTTGTTCGGTGATCTCGGCGCGGACGTCGTCAAGGTCGAGCAGCCGGAGACCGGCGACGACACCCGCTCCTGGGGGCCACCTTTCGCCGACGGCGAGGCGACCTACTTTCTGTCGGTCAATCGCAACAAGCGGTCAATGGCCGCCGATCTGCGCGACCCCACGAGCCGGCAGCGGGTGGTCGAACTCGTCCGTCGCGCCGACGTGCTGATCGAGAACTTCCGGCCCGGCACGATGGGCAAATTCGGTCTGTCCTACGACGAGGCGCGGGTCATCAACCCGCGGCTGGTGTACTGCTCGATCACCGGGTTCGGTTCCGGAAAGGGTGCCGCCCTCCCGGGTTACGACCTGCTGGTGCAGGCGGTGGGTGGATTGATGAGCATCACCGGCCCGGGACCAGGCCAGCCGGTCAAGGTCGGGGTGGCCCTGGTCGACGTGCTGGCCGGCCTGCACGCCGCGGTCGGCGTGCTGGCCGCCCTGCGAGCCCGCGAGAGCACCGGGGAAGGTCAGCTGGTCGAGGTGAACCTGTTGAACACCCTGCTGTCCAGCCTGGTGAATCAGAGCGCCGGATACACCGCGGCGGGAGCGGTGCCACGGATCATGGGGAACCGGCACCCGTCCATCGCACCGTACGAGGTGTTCCCGACCGCGGACCGGCCGATGGTGGTGGCGGTGGGCAACGACCGGCAATTCGCCGCGTTGGCTCAGGGTATGGGTTTGCCGGACATCGCTGGTGACGATCGATTCCTGACCAACACCGACCGGGTCGCGCACGTCGACGAGCTCTTTGCCGTGCTCACGCGCCGGTTGATGAGAAGGTCCGCGGCCCAGTGGTTCGAC
>Ga0302322_100005225_pt1 | contig 11377 bp, 6 predicted proteins | sample Fen_T0_2_FD_203757 | JGI IMG/M metagenome (GOLD analysis project Ga0302322, IMG submission 203757) | Peat permafrost microbial communities from Stordalen Mire near Abisko, Sweden - Fen_T0_2 | ecosystem: Environmental > Terrestrial > Soil > Wetlands > Permafrost | place: Sweden: Abisko... | reverse complement strand
TGAGGTAAGCCATCACCTGCGCGACCTGACGAAATCGGTGCGAGCGCGAGCGATAGTGTAGGTGCATCGTCACGATCGGGACGCGGCTGCCATGCACGTCGAGCTCCGCAAAAAGAAAACCTTTTTCACCCAAGCGGCGCTGGCCAAATGCAATATTTTCCCACTCGACGATCGGATGGCGCGAGAGGATGGCGTTGCCGTAATTGAGCTTAAGGAGTCCGTTGCGGCGGTTGTTGACGCCGAAAACGGCATGCGGGAAGCCGGCGAACTCGCGAAGGAATTCCAATTGATCGAAACTGCCCGCCCACATCGAGTCCTGATCGATCTCCTGAAGCGCGACGACGTCGGGGTTGAGTTTCTCGATGAGCTTGGCGATCCGCAGGAGAATCGACCGAATGCGCCGACGCGAAGTCAGGCCTTGGATCGGCTGGAGACCGCGCCCGTGGGCAATATTATACGTGACGATACGCAACCGCTGCATGGCAGAAACAGACCAGCATCGGCCCTGATCGCGCTTAATCAACGGGAAATGGCCTGTTTACAAGGCGGTGCAAGACAGCCCCAAGAAGGGATTGACAGCGCCGGGGGCGGACGTGAGATTCGCCGACCCTTTACGGCGGTCATAGCTCAGTTGGTTAGAGCACAAGATTGTGAATCTTGGGGTCGCGGGTTCGAGTCCCGTTGGCCGCCCCATTTTGGCTGGGAGGGACTTACAAAAGTGGAGGGCGTTAGTGGCAACGTCCAGTGGCAACACGGCGCCCTAAATTCACCAATGTTCACCGGCATATATCGTATCAAACGACTGAACTTGTCTCATCCGAACATTCGACGCTCGCATCGCGCAAACTCGTCCTAACCCAAGGCAAGTTCAATACCGATGGATGCCAATTTAATAAGTCTCTATTTTCCAGCCTCCGTCATCGCCTCGTAGGTCTGGCGCTTGATATCCTGTCCCAGTACTTCGTTGAGCGGAGCACCTTCAAATGGAAACCGCTGGGCCATGAAAATACCGATCACCTCAGCCTCAGGATCGACCCAGAAGACAGTGTAGAAAGCGCCGCTCCAGAAATACGCGCCGACACGCGCGGATTTTTGCACCCCGTCCTTTCCCGTCGCAGTCGCGACACCGACCCCGTAGCCCATGGCGTTACTGCTATTCAATAGACGAAGTTCACCGACTTGGTTTCGCGTGATCCGGTCCACCGTATCCGGTTTGAGCACGCGGGTTCCGTCCAATTTGCCTTGGTTGAGCAGCATTTGGCAGAAGCGGAAATAGTCGCCGAGGGTCGAAACCAGCCCAGCGCCGCCCGAATAGTAGCGGCCGTCCTCGTGCAACGGAACTGAAGCTGAATAGACAAAAGATTCCGCCGCGATCGGCTCCGCCCCGAGTTGTGTGAGCGTTTGGTCGGGACCCGGTGTGTACAGCGCCGACAGCCGCGGCCATTTCTCCTTCGTCAGGAAGAAGCCGGTGTCCTCCATTTTGAGCGGCCCGAAGATTCGCTCACGGCAGAACTCAGCCAACGATTTCCCCGATGCCACTTCGACCACCCGTCCGAGAACGTCGAAGCTGAGTCCATATTCCCACGCCGCACCCGGCTGGCAAACCAACGGAAGTTTGGCGAGTTTGCGCACGTTGTCTCCAATCGTGCCCGGCGTCTCCACCAGTCCGTCCGAGACTCCCGCTGCAACATACATCTGACCGACAAATGGCTTGTCGAAGAAACGATAGGTAAGGCCCGAGGTGTGGGTGAGCAGATCGTGAAGCGTGATCTCCCGAGCCGCCTTGAGAATTTCGTACGACTTGCCGTCCTTCGACGGCACCAGGACCGTCATGTCTTTGAATTCCGGCAGGTACCTGGAGAGTGGATCGGTCACTCTCAACTTTCCGTCATCGACCAGGATCATGATAGCAACCGCAGTGATCGGTTTAGTCATGGAGGCGATGCGGAAAATGGTCGAAGCAGTCAGCGGCACTTTGTCTTTCACGTTTTGCATGCCCACCGCTTGGAGGTAGGCGATCTTACCGTGGCGCGCGATCAGCGCAGCTCCACCCGCAATCCGCTTCTGGTCCACGGCATCTTGCATGAGCTGCGTGATGCGTTCTAGTTTCTCGGGCGCGAAGTTCCTAGGAGCGTCTTGCCCGCGTGTCACGGCGACCGGACAAGCGAGATAAACAAAGCACGGGGCCAAGAGGGCGAGCGAGTGCCGAAGGACATTGGGAAGTGTGTTCATTTTAAGTTTCTGGTTTCAGAGCGTCCGGAGAAATGCGATCAGCGCCTCACATTCGTCTTTCGTAAGATCGAGGCCGAATTCGTGACCTTTCACGGCGCGTGCCGTTGTTCCCGCGGGACCTTTCCATCCCGTCGGGACGTAGTTGTCATCGAGTCGTTGCGGATCGAACAAGTCTTCGAGCGTCGCGACGGAACCGTTGTGTTCGAATGGCCCTCGATACCACAGGCCGAGGAGCGAGGGCACCTTGTAGAATCCGGTGCCGCGCCGTGTGGTGAGCGTCATCTTTCCGTCCGTATTCACCCGAAGGTTCATGATGTTGGCCCTTTCGGGATGATCGGGCGGCACGACAAAACCCGGAGCAGCGATCAGTTTGTTATTCGTGAAGCCTTGCTTCGGATCGTGGCACTTCGCGCAACCTTCGTCGGCGAAGACTTGCCTGCCGCGCGCCGCTTTGGCGTCGACGGCGTTCGGATTCGGCGGCGGTTTGAGCGAATAGACGAAGCGCGCGAGCGCGTAAAGTTGTTCGTCCGAGTAGCGTTCGATCGCCCCCGGTGGCGCGTCTTTCGGATCTTCCGGAAGCGGACGGCCGTCCAAAATTTCGGTCAGGGGAACCCAACCACCTGCCGAAGCAAGGAAGTCAGCGCCTTGGTTGAGCGCTGCATAGCGCATGAGATCGGCGATGTCGCGATGACGTTGGAGTCCGGAGCGGTCGAGGTAATGCCGACCTTGGACACCGATGAGATCAGGAATCTGCACCGGTTCGTCCGGGCGCAGTCGATGGCGGGCGATCACGCTGGGGGGGATCAGGTTAAGGAACGCCGCAAATTCATCGGAGGTCAGGCCGTCCTGCGCGGCGAGCGGATCGGGATTAAGCCAAGGGGTGCGGTACAGCAGTCGGGTGCCTGCGCGAGCCGCTTCGATCATGATTGGGGTGGTGCTTGGGTCCGAACGAACATCTTCGGCGAATGCTTGGTTAAACGGGAAATTGCCTTGCGCACCTTTGACGACCACGCCGCCAGGCATAATGCGCGTGTGACACATCGCGCACGAAAGTGTGCCGATCTCGATCTTACCCTTCTCACGAATCACATAGCTATAAAAAGGAACCTTGCCTTCGATAGTAACGGGCATGCCGGTGCGTTGGTACCAAGTCGGATCGCGGAGGAAATTGTCTGCGTTGCTCGACCCCGACATACGCCCGTTACTGACATTAATGGCCGCGTCGAAAACCAACTCGCCCGCGCGCAGCCAATCCGCCTCGGTATGCAATTCCGGCCGGTGATCTTTGTCGTCCCACAAAATCTCCGGCTCCTTTTGGAGCAAGCCCTCGTAGTAACCCTTTGGCTCTTTGTCCGGCCGGTAAACCGGGTAACTGCGATAGATCGGCCGAACTGGGATGCGATAATAATAGTCGGCTTTGATTTGTTTCGGCGTGTAGGCCGGCTCGACGGACGGCAGCTCCAAGGTCGGCATGATTGCGTCGTCCCACACTCGCGGGACGACCGGCGTGACCGCAAACAGTGCCATGGGGACGAAACCAAACGCAGCGGCAAATATACATTTGGGAAGATTCATTGCGATTTTTTAACGGAGGACTCCGTCAGCTCCTGGTTTGCGGTTTTGTGGTTCAATTGAGTTGCCGACTTAACTTCGAAACGGGTGCGATCGCCGTAGTGGATGGTGATTTCGTAGGACTTGCCCGCCTCGACTTCGACGGGGGCGCAGACGGACTGGTTGCCGTTCACATTCACGATCTCGAGGCGCATGCGACCCGGTGGCCGCGTCCACCTAAGGATTCCATGCGCGTCAAATTTCCCAACGAGCGCGGTGTTAGGCTCAAGATTCGGGCGCAGACTGCGACCGATGATGACAGCCGAACCGGTTTGAATGGAGGAATTCGGCGGGAGCGCCTCCGGTCGCCTCGACGAGAAATACACCACGTTCCGTGGGATACAAAAATCCCCCACGTTTTCGGGGAATGGGGTCTCTTCCACAATAGTCGCATTACGAACCATGCCCGCGCCACGATCGATCACGTAGCGCGTGCCGTCCTGTCCGAACAGACCCGGGCGGCGTTTCACAACGATGGTCGCTTGATTTCTTCCGGGCGCGATCTGCGTGGCTGTAACCTCCGTCGATACTTGTGCAAACACGCTGCCCATCAGACTCGCAACGAACCAGGCGGACACGCCAAACCGGAATCGAAAAACGCTCGAGAGCCGACGGAGATTGGAATTTTGCAGCGATTTCACGAGAGTGTGGATGTCCCTCGGTCTTGGCTGGCGGTCCGCGGGCAAAATGTACTCAACCGCTTGAACCTGTAGCACAGTTGATTGGCCTGCGGCGCCGAGCGCGCTTCGGCGTTCGTTCGAGGAGCAACTCGGGCGCTTCGTGGAGGACAGGTTCTCCTCCTACTGTGGTCCTCATTCTTTTCCGGAAAGATCGATGCCAAAATAATAATGCCTGCCCTCAGCGAAACCGGGAGGGCAAGGACAACGAAAAAGAGCTGGGTGTTGGTCATGGTAGGGTTACGCTTTTCTGTACGAGGAATCCGGCGCAATATCACAGGCCATCGAGATGTTACTTTCGAATTGCCGCTCACGCTCCAGGTGACGCAGCGACGGCGGGCGTTTCGGTTGACGCAGTCGGCGTGCTCGTCTTCTCGGGCAGTGCGGCTGGCCAGGGTGCACCGGCGTCGATCCAGGTGTGAAGGCGTTCGATCTCGTCGGCTGAAAGCGCTGGGTATTTGTTGCGCTTTCGCAGCGGCGGCATTTCGAGATCCTCAACCTTGTCCGAGACGAATTGGATCAATTGACTGTCATCGGCATAACCCGGGACGACGGCGGGGTCGCCGCTTTGGCCGCCCTTGAGCAACGAGTCTCGCGAAGTTAGACTGAAAGAACCTTTCGGGCGCTCGCCGCTGTGGCAATCGATGCAGGAACGCTTCAAGATCGGTTGGACGTCGCGCGTAAAATCGATCGTGCCAGTGGCACCCGTGGTCGTTGGCTTCGCTTCGCTTGACGCTAACATATCCTTCGCCGTCTTTTCCGGAGGTGCAGCTTCGAAGGCGGCGATTAATTCTTTGGCAGATTTCAGCTTGGTCGGGTCCACCGTCGGGTCGAGTGTGAGCAGGAGCGCGGTCATGGCCCATGACGTACCGGCGGCGGAAATCCATTGGTCTTTCCCATGCGGGAAATTACCGTTGAAGTGCGGTTGGAACGGAATGGTCCGACTGTGGACCCACCAAGAACCATCGTCAAATTGGGTGCGCAGAAGAAATTCCACGCCGCGTTGATAGGCGGGGTGAGTCGTGGGAATGCCGGCTTGGTGTAGTGCGACGAGCGCCGAGCCGGTGGTCCAAGCATCTCCCTCCAATCCTGGGAACTGCGCCCAGCCGCCATCGGGGCTTTGTAGCACAATCACTTGTTCGGCTAGCGCCCGCAAGTGTTCGGGCGCGTCTTTTGTCGCAGTCAGGCCGAACAGTTGGAAAATGCGATCATTGAGATCACGCGTCTTTTGGGCCGTGAGCCACGAGCGCGTGCGCTCGAGCGAGCGGGCGACCTCAGGCTCCATTCCTGTCGGCGGATATAAGTGCAACGCCCGCGCGGCCGAGGCGGTGGCAAACAGCGGACCGTCTTCCATGGGCGGACGCCGGACCGGGGCCCACCAGGAGCCATCCGCACGTTGGTGCGTGAGTAGCGCGCGGGAAATTGCGTCGGTCGCTGCCGTGGATGCGTAGTGGAAAGCATGCAGGGCGGCGAAATCGAAACCGAATCGCACAGTAATCATTGGTGGGAAGGCGGGGCCGATCTGGCGGACGATCTCGATCCCGGCGGTGTACTCGGCGTTGATCGCAGCCAGCGTACGGCCCAACTCGTATTCGTCTACGCGGAGTCCGCGTTCGCGCGCGAGGCTGAGGGCGACATTGGGCAACTGCTGTTGGTGGCAGGAGGTGCATTTTTGCTGATCATGCACCAAGGGAACCTGAAGGAATGCCTTTGAGCTGGGTTGCACGCGATCGATCGCGCGTTGTACGCTCGTACGGATCATCGCCTGCCGAGCGGCTGGTTCGGTCGGCAACGTACGTGACGACACGGTCTTTGTGCGCCGCGGTGTCATCGACTCTTTGGCACCGGCTTCGCGTAGAAACGCAACCAGCGGACTGGCTGAGCCGCGTTTGAGCGCGTAGGACAACGCAGTTTCGCCATTGTCGTCAGCGGCGTTGATGTCGACGCCGCGCGCAACCAACAGGCGCGCGATGGCCGGATCGCGAGTGTCGTCATAAGCGCTCAGAACCATGACTGGCGGGCGCGCGCTGAACGGGATGCGGACCGTGAGGTCGGCGCCGCATTCGATGAGCAACCGGGCCGCGTTGAGTTGGTTCCAGGCTAGGGCGATGCTGAGTGGTTGCGCGTCCACGGCAGCGTTGCGGCAATTCACCGTCGCACCATGGGCTTGCAAGAGCCTTATCATCTCGGTGTCACCGGAGAACGCAGCGGTGACCATGGGCAAATCACCGGTGGCAGGATTTACGTCCGCGCCGTGCTTCAGCAATAATTCGACGGTGCGGCGATCACCGCCCGTGATCGCCAGACAGAGCACCACGCTAATTTCATCGCCGATGCGGTATTTGGCGTCAGCGCCGGCTTCGATCAGGCGTGACGCGACTGCGTACGAATCCGGATGGAGCACGGTCAACGACAACGGAGTGTGGGCTAACTTTGAAACGGCATTCACCGGCGCGCCGTGAGCGAGCAGTGCGGTGACGATGCGTTCGTTAGCGGTGGCGTAGTGAAGCGGTGTCGCCCCTGCGGCATTGGCCGCGGTTGCATCGGCTCCGGCTTTGAGCAATTCCTCTACCGTGGCGGCGTCACCGCGTAAAACAGCGAGGTGCAGAGGCGTGTTGCCGTCGACATCGACTGTCTTAGCGGCCGGTGCGGCCGGAGTTGTTTCAGTGGCAAACACAGTCGGGAATGTGAAAGCCAAAATTGCGGAGAAGAGAAACCCAGTGATGCGATTCATTATCATGACAGGTGTGAATGGACAGGCGTGGAAATGGCTGCGGAATGATTCCCTCACACTGATAACGAAATTCTGTGTCCAAAACTCTCACGCGCCGATTTAGCAGAGCCCTTTTGAGCGTAACTTGGCATGACCGAGGTATTTTTGTGAATGCGATCGAATTTAAGAAAACTCCGATAAGTAGTATTCTCCCGAACCTATCTCACCGTGCCAATGGCTTATCGCTCAGGCACAGGACATCGAACGTCATGAGACCTGCGACCACAGCGGGATCAGCGATGGCAAGTTGTTCGGCTTCTTTTCTGTCGTGCACATTCAGGCCGATGTTTGAGAAGGTCTGCCCACTGCCATCGGGCGTGCGGCCTTCCACCAGGATTTTCTTTTCCTTCACCAGATCGTCGAGCCGCTGCCGGTGACGGTGCATCACGTCTTGTTGAGCGGGAGTCCAGAGAGCCTCGGCCTTGAGTTTGTCGGTCGGATTAAAATGGATCACATAAAAGTCCTTCGCCATTGAGGGAGCCCACTCCGCCGAAATTCCGTGTTCCGGCGCGATCGGTTCGCAGACGTTTTGCAGTCCTTCGACATATCCTTGCGCGATAGCACCACAATGCCGCATTGCCTCGATGGTGTGGAAACGATATCCACCTTTCAGGTAGCTTCGCGTAGCTAGCCGCTGGTTAAACAAAATCATTTCATTTTGGTACGAGGGAGCTTCAAACCCACCGACAGAGACAAAAACCTTCGCATCGATGCTTTGACCAGAACGGGCGAATTCCTCTTCATATTGCCACAGAGTCGAAATATTGGGGCTGGCCGCCACGTAGCCGTGGAAGAGCTTGGGTTTCGTATAGAGAGCATAGAGCGTGAAGCCTCCACCGAGTGAGCCTCCCATTAGCACACGATGTTGCGGGTCGGCCCGATATTCCTGTTCCAGCAGAGGGATTGCGACCGTCTCGATGAGGTGGAGAAATTGATCGGCTTGACCAGAAAACATGCCCGCCTCAAAAGCGTTACGACTCTCGAGCGGTGGGCTAAGATCGGAACCTCGGAGACTTACGTAGTCCAGGTTTTCACCGGCATACCCGATGCCGACGATAATGATTTCCGGAAGCGTCTTGTCGTAGAGCAGGCCCCAGTAGAGTCCCCGGATGGTCGAAAAATCCCAATAACCGTCGGTAACATAAACGACCGGATACTTCTTGCCCGGATCTTTTCCGTACAAGGCGGGCAACCCGATATAAAGTTGGTATTGACGGTCCGGGCGTGTACGCGGCAGCACGCGAATTTCCCCATCGGTTTTGATGTAAGGGATCGCGGCGGATGGAGATTCAGCGGCAAGAGCAACCGGGAGCAACCCCGCGATCATAGCTCCGAAGATACATTGAGTGACGTTATTCATGTTCAGGATTCGAATCGTACAGGAGGTCGAAAAACGCGGGCTGCTGGATCCGCTCACTCTGATAAACGCAATCTGCCGCCGAAAACTTTCACTCATTCGCAAAAAAGGCCCAACTGCTCTAACCTCATGACGTGAACGAAATCACGCGACAACTCGAGTTGATGGCGGACGGAGACGCGGGAGCGGCCGAGCGCTTGATTGAGCTGGCCTATACCGAACTGCGCCAGATGGCGGCTCGAAGAATTTCGCCTTCGAGCGCGGACCAAACCCTACAACCGACCGCTCTTGTGCATGAGGCGTGGTTGCGGCTCGGCGGCGACCAGATGCGCAACTGGAACAATCGCTCGCATTTTTTCGCCGCAGCTGCGACGGCCATGCGTTCAATCCTTGTAGACCGCGCGCGGCGGAGGATGTCGCTGCGCCACGGTGGCGGGCAGGAGCGTGTCTCGATCGACCAAATCGATCTCGCAAACGGCGACGCCTGCGATGAACAGGTCCTCGCCGTGCACGACGCACTGGACAAACTCGCAAGCGAAGATCCGCAAAAGGCCGAGCTAGTAAAACTGCGCTATTTTGCCGGACTTTCGGTGGACGAGGCCGCCGAGGTGCTGGGGGTTTCCGCCGCCACAGTGAATCGCTGGTGGGTGTATGCTCGCGCCTGGCTCGGCCGCGAAATCAAGTTCTGACTTTTGCGGCATGAGACTTTCTGCGGCGCAATCTCGTTTACCTTTGTAGCGACCTGATGCGTCAATCGTTTGAACAACCGATCTACATTCGAAGAAGAGCTTTTAGTCGAGGCGCTCGCCCTGCCGACCGGCACGCGGCGCGCCTTCATCGAGAGCCGTTGCGGGTCGGACAATGATACTGCCGGCCGCCTGATCGCGCTCCTGCAGGGCTATCAGGAAAACAGCGCGTTCCTCGAGACGCCGGCCGCGGCGACGGTGCTGCAGAGCGCAGGCCACACCTTCGCCGCGAGTTGCCCCGAGCCGGTGCCCGGTGACCGAATCAATCGTTATCACCTAATGGAGCGAATCGGCGAAGGCGGCTTCGGGGTGGTCTATCTGGCCGAACAGGAGGAGCCGGTGCGGCGACTCGTCGCGCTCAAGATCATCCGGATCGGCCTCGACACCCGGGAGTTCATCGCACGTTTCGAAGCGGAACGCCAGGCGCTCGCCTTAATGGATCATGCCAACATCGCCCGCGTATTCGACGCAGGTGCCACCGATAAAGGCCGGCCGTATTTGGTGATGGAGTTAATCCGTGGCATTCCCATTACGACCTATTGCGACGAATATCGGCTGCCCGTGACCGCGCGGCTCAGGTTGTTTCTGCAGGTGTGCAGTGCGATTCAACACGCGCACCAAAAGGGCGTCATCCACCGAGATCTCAAACCATCCAACATCCTAATCGAACGGCACGATTCTCCCGAAGCGGGTTGCCCCAAGGTGATCGATTTCGGCATCGCCAAAGCCACCCGCGGTCCCCTGACGGAAAAGACGCTTTTCACCCGTGTCCACGCGTTGATCGGCACGCCGGCCTACACGAGCCCGGAGCAAATGGAGCTGAGCGGCCTCGACGTCGACACACGCAGCGACATCTATTCGCTCGGCGTGCTGTTGTATGAACTCCTCACCGGACACCAGCCGTTCAGTCCTGATGTACTGGAGAATGCGAGTCTCGAAGAGATGCGTCGAGTGATTCGCGAAGTGGATCCACCGCGGCCCTCGGCGCGGGTCAGCTCGCTCGAAGCCGACGAGCGCGAACGCGTCGAGCAACGCCGCGACGTCGAGCCGGAAAAACTGGCGGCTCTGCTGCGAAGCGATCTCGACTGGATCGTCATGCGCTGTCTGGAGAAAGATCGCACACGCCGCTACGAGACGGCGAACGGGCTGGCGATGGATCTCCGGCGTTATCTCGAAAACGAACCGGTCGTCGCCCGGCCGCCGAGTCGTACCTACAAACTCCATAAATTTGTGCGGCGCAACCGCACCTGGGTGATTGCCGGCAGCACGATCGCGCTGGCTCTGATCGTTGGCCTGACGCTCGCTTCGGTCGGTTTGGCGCGCGCCAGGATGCAGCGGCACGCCACCGAGACCGCCCGCCGCGAAGCGGAGGACTTGGTCAGTTTCATGGTCAAGGATCTGAAGCCGGAGTTGCAGCGTGCCGGGCGCTCGCCGCTCACTGCCAAGGTGGCGGAACGGGCGGTAGGTTATTTTACAAACCTTCCGCCTGATCTCAATACCGCGCCAACCGAACGTAATCGGGCGATTGCACTCGAAGCCCTCGCTTATGTGCGATCTTTCGCCGGCGACACCGAAGAGGCGGTCGCGTTATGGCATGAAGCACTCGCGGCCCGCCGGCGCGCGGCCGCCGGCGCGCCCAGCGATCCACTCATCGCGGTCGAACTCGACCTAACAGAATTCGTCGATGTGTCGCGAGGCTGGCCCTTGACCTTATCGGAGGGACCAGGGAATCCCGAATCCCCGGAAATCGCCGCGCGCTTGGACGGAATCGTGAATCGGGCGCGACAAGTGTATCAGAGCCACCCGGACAATTGCGAAGTCTCCCGGATTTTTGCCCAACTACTCACCTTCGAGAATCGTTATCTCAATACGAACACAAGTCGCACTGAAGAAGCACTGGCGACCGGCCGAGAAGCGGAAAAGCTCTATCGTGATTTCCTCGTGCAGAATCCGGAAGACACAACATTGGGATCTGAGTTCG
>Ga0302322_100005224_pt1 | contig 11377 bp, 12 predicted proteins | sample Fen_T0_2_FD_203757 | JGI IMG/M metagenome (GOLD analysis project Ga0302322, IMG submission 203757) | Peat permafrost microbial communities from Stordalen Mire near Abisko, Sweden - Fen_T0_2 | ecosystem: Environmental > Terrestrial > Soil > Wetlands > Permafrost | place: Sweden: Abisko... | reverse complement strand
CCCTCGCCACGCTGGCGACCTGGCTGGTCACCACGGGCGACGTGCAGGCCGCCTTCACCGCCGCCGTCGCCGTCCTGGTGATCGCCTGCCCCTGCGCGCTCGGGCTCGCGACCCCCACGGCGCTGCTCGTCGGCACCGGGCGCGGCGCCCAGCTCGGCATCCTGATCAAGGGGCCGGAGGTGCTGGAGCAGACCCGCCGGGCCGACACCGTCGTCCTCGACAAGACCGGCACCGTCACCGAGGGCCGGATGAGCCTGGTGTCCGTGACCGTCGACGACACCGACGACGGCCCGGACGGTCCCGGGAGCGAGGACGTGGTGCTGCGGCTCGCGGGCGCGGTCGAGGCGGGCAGCGAGCACCCCGTCGGGGTCGCGGTCACCGCCGCGGCCCGGGCCCGCACCGGCACCCTGCCCCCGGTCACCCGGTTCACCGCGGAGCAGGGCCTCGGCGTGCGCGGCATGGTCGCCGGGCCGGACGGCGTCCCCGTCGAGGTCCGGGTCGGGCGCCCGTCGTGGGTGGCGGACCCGGAGCCCTCGGGCGCGCCGGCCCGGGCCCTGGCCGACGCCGAGGCCGCCGGGCGCACCGCCGTCGCCGTCGGCTGGGACGGGCGCGTCCGCGGCGTCCTGGCGGTCGCCGACACGGTGAAGCCGGGCTCGGCGCGCGCCGTCCGTCGGCTGCGCGAGCTGGGCCTGCGGCCCGTGCTGCTCACCGGCGACAACGAGCGCGCCGCCGCCGCCGTGGCCGCGACCGTCGGGATCGACCCCGCCGACGTGATCTCCGGCGTGCTCCCCGAGGGCAAGGTGGACGTCGTCCGGCGGCTGCAGGGCGAGGGCCGGGTCGTGGCGATGGTCGGGGACGGCGTCAACGACGCGGCGGCCCTCGCCCAGGCCGACCTCGGGCTGGCCATGGGCACGGGCACGGACGTCGCCATCGAGGCGAGCGACCTGACCCTGGTCCGGGCCGACCTCGCCTCGGCCGTGGACGCCGTCCGGCTCTCCCGGCGCACCCTGGCGACGATCAAGGGCAACCTGTTCTGGGCCTTCGCCTACAACGTGGCGGCGATCCCGCTCGCCGCGACGGGCGTGCTCAGCCCGCTGATCTCGGGCGGGGCGATGGCCTTCTCCAGCGTGTTCGTCGTGACGAACAGCCTGCGGCTGCGCGGCTTCGCGCCGGACGACCGCGGTGATCGCGACGACCGTGATGACCGCGGTGATCGCGGTGATCGCGATCGGGGCGTATCCGCTGCGCGGGAGGCGTGAGGCGCGGCACGATGGGTGGATGACGACCACCGCCGACGGGCGCACGATCGAGCTGAGCCGCGACGACGAGGACGCCCGCTACGCGGCGAGGATCGACGGCGCGCTCATCGGCGAGGCCGACTTCGTGCTGTCCCCCGGCCTCGTCGTCTTCACCCACACGATCATCGACCCCGCCCTCGAGGGCCAGGGCATCGGGACGGCCCTGGTGCGCTTCGCCCTGGACGACGTCCGGGCGAGCGGGGTCCTGGCGCTGCCGTACTGCCCGTTCGTGCGGGCGTTCGTCAAGCGGCACGCCGACGAGTACGGCGACCTGGTCTACCGCCCGCCGGCGGGCGCGGCCGAGGGATTCTGAGCGGCCCGGCCCAGCCGGCGCCCGGCCCGCGCGGCCAGGTCCCCCACCGAGGCGCGCGCCATCGGCAGCAGCGGTGCCGTGGACATGAGGAGCAGTTCCTCCCACGGCGCCGTGCGGCCGTCGAGGAAGCGCAGCACCCGGTCGGGCGGGTTGTGGTCGAAGATCCCGGTGAGCAGTTCCGGCCCGGGGGCGAGCCCGCGGTCCAGGGCCCGCAGCAGGACCGCGTCCATCCACCGATGGCGGCGCGGGTAGGCGGGCGGGGGTGCAGGGTCGCGCCCGGCGAGCAGGTCGGCCGCCACGGCCGCGGCCTGTCGCTGCACCGCGGCGAAGGTGTAGCCGGTCGACCCGCGGGTGGCGCCCCCCGCCGTCCCGGCGCGCAGCAGGCGGGGGCCGGGACGCCCGTCGTGCACGGCGTCGGTCATCGGGATCGCGCCGTCCTCGACGCGCTCGAGGACGGCACCCCCGGCGCCGACGGCCGTCCTGTAGCGGCGCAGCAGGTAGGCGCGCAGGGCGCGGTCGTAGTCGGCCTCCGGGAGCCGGGCGCGGGAGAACTCGGTGTACTCCACGAGCGCCCGCCGCGGACCCGTCGGCAGCACGTAGCCGAAGGCGACCCCCTGGCGCGGCTGCGGCACCGAGAAGTCCATGAGCACCGGCAGGTCGGGGTCGAACGCGTCGTGCGGCAGCCGGACCACCCAGCCGCGGAAGTGCTGCAGCACGGCCGTGTTCGCCCGCAACCGCGGGGGCGCCGGGCGCGAGTCGACGATCCACCGGGCGCGCACCAGCCGGCCGCCCGCGCGGACGGCGCCGTCGGTCACCTCGTCGGCGGGGGCCGTCACCCGGACCGCGCCGAGCCGGGACGCCGCCGCGTCGGCGAGCGCGTAGAAGTCCGACGACCGGACCAGCGCGTACCGCAGCGGCCCGAGGTCGAGCACCCGGGAGCGGCCCGCCCGGTCGACCAGCTCGACGCGGCGCCACGACCGCTCGACCGCCTCCTCCACCGGGGAGGTCCCGGCGTCCCAGAAGCACCAGGTGCGGTCGTCGCCGCGCCGGTGCACCGGGTCGACGAGCGCCAGCGAGGGCGCCGCGGCACCGGGCCGGGCGCGCACGAGCCGGTCCAGGTGGACGGCGAGGCTCAGCCCGGCGGCGCCCGCCCCCACCACCGCGCAGTCGACGTCCAGCACCTCGCCGTCGCGGTCCGTCACCCCTGGGTCCACGCCTCCCAGCCTGCCGTGCCGCCGTCCGCGGCGCGCGGCGGCGGGCCGCCGGTCCGGCGGAACCGCACCGGCCGGCCCGGACGGGCCTGGGCGAGCCGGTCGGTGTCCGCGTCGAGGACGACGGCCGCCACCGGGTAGCCGCCCGTGACCGGGTGGTCAGCCAGGAAGATCACCGGCTGCCCGCCCGGCGGCACCTGGACGGCGCCCCGGACGAGCGGCTCGCTGGGCAGGCCCGCGGCGGCCTCGGGGTCGAGGTCGAGCGGCGGCCCGTCCAGCCGGACGCCGACCCGGTCGCTCGCCGTCGCGACGGCCCACCGCGTCCGCCACAGCGCGAGCGCGGCCCGCGACGTCAACCGGTCGAGCCGCGGGCCGGGGACGGCCCGGAGCGTCAGCACGTCTTGCAGTCCCGGCAGCGGGCCCACCGGGGCGACGTCGAGCACCGGCCACCCGCCGACGTCCGGGCCCGCCCCCGGACCGGACGGGCCCACGGGGACGGTGTCGCCGGGCACCAGGGGTTGTGGTCCCAGGGCGGCGAGCGTGTCCCGGGACCGCGAGCCGAGCTCGGGCGGCACGGCCACGCCACCCCGGACGGCGAGGTACGCGCGCAGCCCGGCGGTCGCCGTCCCGAGGCAGAGGCGCGCCCCCGGCGGCAGGTCGAGCACGGCGTCGCGGGGGACGGGCCGCCCGTCGACGGCGAGCGGGCACTCGGCCCCGCTGACCGCCACCACGAGGTGGGCGGTCGCCCGCACGTGCAGGCCGCCGAGGAGCACCTCCAGACCGGCGGCGGAGGAGGTGTTGCCGACGAGCAGGTTCGCCCGCAGCAGCGACCGGCGGTCCGCGGCGCCCGACCGGCTGACGCCCGAGCGCGCCCAGCCCGGACGGCCGCGGTCCTGCACGGTGACCAGCGGGCCCGTCCGCTCGACGGCGAGGGCCCGTCCCCCGGGCGGGACGCCCGTCACGGCACGGCCGTGAAGCGCACCCGCAGGCCCGGGCGCAGCAGGGCCGGCGGGTCGCGGTGGACGTCCCAGACCGGCGTCAGGGCGGTCCCCACCAGGCGCCACCCGCCCGGCGAGGCGCGGGGGTAGACGCCGCTGTACGAGCCCGCGAGCGCGACCGCACCGGGCGGCACGCGGGTGCGGGGGACCGGCAGGCGCGGGACGGCGAGGCTCGGGTCGCCGTCGACCAGGTAGGCGAACCCCGGGGCGAATCCGGTGAACGCGACTGTCCACTCCCGGCCCGTGTGCGCCGCGACGACCCCGTCGGGGCCGAGACCGGTCAGGCGGCCGACGTCGGCGAGGTCCTCGCCGTCGTAGCGCACGGGGATCTCGACGGGCTCGGGGGCCGCACCCGTCAGGGCGGCGCCGGTGCCCGGGCGAGCCACGGCGGTGGCGGCCCACGCCCGCACCTCGCCCGCCGACGTCACCCGGGGGTCGAAGCGCACGAGCAGGGTCCGCTCGGCAGGCACCAGCTCCTCGACGGCGGGCCCGCGGCCGGCGTCCAGGTCGGCGTCGAGCGCCGCGAGCAGGGCGAGGACGGCGCCCAGGTCGGGCAGCTCGACGAGCACGCCCGTGTCCCCCAGGTCGAACAGCCGGCGCGGGGGGCCCGCGGCCCGGCCGGAGGGGTCAGGGAGCGAAGGGGGACAGCTCGACACCGGCGCTCTCCAGCGCCGTCCGCACGGTACGGGCGATCTCGACGGCGCCGGGCGTGTCGCCGTGCACGCAGATCGACTCCGTGGTCACGAGGACGACGGACCCGTCGTCCGTGGCGACCTCACCCTTCACGGCCATCCGGACGGCACGCTCCGCGACGGCGGCCAGGTCGGTGACGAGGGCACCGGGCGCGTCCCGGGGCAGCAGCTGGCCCGAGGTGTCGTACCCGCGGTCGGCGAAGGCCTCCCGCACGGTCCGCAGACCGGCCTTGTCGGCGGCCGTCAGCAGGGCCGAGCCGGGCTGGCCGAGCAGGGCGATCTCGTCGCCCGTCGCGCGCGAGTAGGCGGTGACGGCGTCGACGACGGCCGCCGCCTGCTCCTCGTGCTGCACCACGGCGTGGTAGAGCGCGCCGTGCGGCTTGACGTAGGTGACCCGGCGCCCGGTGATCCGGGTGAAGCCGTCGAGGGCGCCCAGCTGGTAGGTGATGTCGTCCCGCAGCTCCCGCGGCCGCACGTCCATGAACCGGCGGCCGAAGCCGACCAGGTCGCGGTAGGAGACCTGTGCCCCCACGGAGACCCCCAGCTCCGCCGCGCGTTCCGTGGTGCGGCGGAGGATGGACGGGTCGCCGGCATGGAAGCCACAGGCCACGTTGGCACTGGTGACCAACGACAGCAGCGTGTCGTCGTCCCCCAGTGTCCAGAGCCCGAAGGACTCCCCCACATCGGCATTCAGGTCCATGACTCCGTCATCACGGGTAGGCGGCGGTGGACATGCGCAAGCGGCGCAGCATCCGGCCCGTGACGACCCGGAAGCTTCGCCGCTGACCGTTGCAGGAGTGAGCCTACTCGACCCGCCGCTGCCTGCCGAGACCCGAGCGGGGTCGAGACCCCTCGGGCACGCCGTCCCAGGCCCGGCCGGACCCTCAGTCGTCCGTCGCGTCCCGCGCCATCCGCGCGCGCAGCTTGGTGAGCGCGTAGTCGTGCAGCGCGGCGGCGTCCCACGAGGTCAGCCCATCGGAGACCATCCGCCAGACGCACCGCTTCCCGTCGACGTCGAGGGTCTCGACGACGGCCACCCAGCGGGTCGGCATGTCGCCGTCCTTGCCGACAGCGGTGGCTATTCCGTCCGCCATCAGGTCCATCACCGTTCTCGAACGCTCCATCTCTTCTTCCTCGCCGTCATCCGTGCGCGCGTCCGCCGATCGGTGCGCCCGGGATCCAGCGTGGGTTGCGGTCGCCGGTCCGGGGAGAGGTACCGGGAATCGGGGGGCCTGATACGTGAGACCGCTAACAGATCGCCCGCGCGGGCGCCAGGGGTCCAGGGGCTGGAGCAGGGCGGCAGGGGCGCTGCAACACCTTCACATCCACGGCTAGGTGCCCAGAGCAACCGATACCCCGAAGGGTCCGGTCCGGCAGGCAGGTCGGGACGAATCATCCCATCACCCACCGTATTTCGTCACCAAAAGTAATGCCGTGGGTACTCAGTGACACGCCAGGCCATTCTTTGCGGCAACGATTGTAGCAACTGGCGCGACATACCCGGAAAACCGCTTTGAGCCTTTCAGTTTTGGGGGTGATCGCTATTAGGCTCCCCACGTGGTGACAGGCAAACCGCACGCGACCCGAGGGGTTGCGTACGATGAACTGGAGCATGAACTCGCCGTGGTGATGCGGCGGGCTCGGGGGCTATCCGGTGCGCTGGCTCGCGACGTCCATCCCGAACTGGACGCCGCGGCCTACGGCCTGCTCGCGCGGATCGACGAGGTGGGCACCGTGAGGGTGACCGACCTCGCCAGCTACTTCAGTGTCGGCAAACCGACGGTGAGCCGTCAGGTGGCCCTGCTGGAGCAGCTGCAACTCGTTCGGCGGACGCAGAACGAGGAGGACGCACGAAGTCGGCACCTGTCGCTCACGGACGCCGGACGGGCCTTGCTCGACAAGGCCCGTGAGGCGCGCCGCGAGCGCACTCGCGCCACGCTGGACTCGTGGAGCACGGAGGAGGTCGCGACCTTCGCGACCCTCCTGCGCCGCTACAACGAGGCCAGCTGACCCCCGCCCCATCACCTCCGACCGGACCGGCCCAGACCCCGCTGGCTCCGACCCCCCACCCCGACGCGGACGACGGCGTCAGGTGGCCATGTCGACGAAGCGGGAGTAGTGCCCCTGGAAGGCCACCACGATGGTGTCCGTGGGCCCGTTGCGATGCTTGGCCACGATGAAGTCCGCCTCCCCGGCCCGGGGGGACTCCTTCTCGTAGACGTCCTCGCGGTGCAGGAGGATGACGACGTCCGCGTCCTGCTCGATCGAGCCGGACTCGCGCAGGTCGGACATCTGCGGCTTCTTGTCGGTGCGCTGCTCGGGACCGCGGTTGAGCTGGCTCAGCGCGATCACCGGGACCTCCAGCTCCTTGGCGAGCAGCTTCAACGCCCGGGAGAACTCCGAGACCTCCTGCTGGCGGCTCTCGACCCGCTTGCCCGAGCTCATGAGCTGCAGGTAGTCGATGACGACGAGCCGTAGCCCGTGGCGCTGCTTGAGCCGGCGGCACTTGGCCCGGATCTCCATGAGGGACATGTTCGGGCTGTCGTCGATGTAGAGGGGCGCCTCGCTGATGTCGCCCATCGTCCGGGCGAGCCGTGTCCAGTCCTCCTCGCGCATGGTGCCCTTGCGCATGTTCTGGAGCGGGATCTTCGCCTCGGCCGAGAGCAGGCGCATCGTGATCTCGTTCTTGCCCATCTCCAAGCTGAAGATCACCGCAGGCAGGTTGTGGTGGATCGACGCCGAGCGGGCGATGTCCAGGGCGACCGTCGACTTGCCCATCGCAGGCCGCGCGGCGATGACGATCATCTGCCCGGCGTGCAGCCCGTTGGTCAGCCGGTCCAGGTCGGCGAAGCCCGTGGGCACGCCCGTCAACCCGTCGCCGCGGCTGCTCGACGCCTCGATCTCGTCGATGGCGCCCTCGATGATGTCGCCGAGGGCCGCGTAGTCCTCCGAGGCCCGCCGCTCGCTGACCTTGTAGATCTCCGACTGGGCGGCGTTGACGATCTCGTCGACGTCGCCGCCGTCCGTGGCGTAGCCGAGTTGGACGATCTTGGTGCCGGCCTGGACGAGCCGGCGGAGCACGGCCCGCTCGTGCACGATCCGTGCGTAGTAGCCGGCGTTCGCGGCCGTGGGCACCGACGACAGCAGGGTGTGCAGGTAGGCGGGACCGCCGATCCGGCCGAGCTCGCCCCGCTTGGTCAGCTCGTCGGCCACCGTGACGGCGTCCGCGGGCTCGCCCCGCCCGTACAGGTCGAGGACCGCCTCGTAGACGAGCTCGTGGGCGGGCCGGTAGAAGTCGTTGCCGTTCAGGACCTCGACGACGTCCGCGATGGCGTCCTTGGAGAGGAGCATCCCGCCCAGGACGCTCTGCTCGGCGGCCAGGTCCTGCGGAGGCGTCCGCCCGAAGTCCTCGGACGGGCCCGCCCCGGTCAGCTCGAGATCCGTCAAGGACACGCGTCACCCCTCCTGCACTCGTCCCGGCCACCCGGACCGGTCCGGCGGCGCCACCGGCGCCCTGCGAACAGGTGTACAGCCCGCCACCGACACAATCCCGCCGCCGTGCCCGGTGCCCCCGCCGCCCCGGGCGGACGGTCGTGCCCGACGGTCGGAGGAGCGACGCTAGGGGGCCCGGAGGGGTCCCATCAAGCGGGGGTGTGCACCGATTGGGTACAACCCGCCCCCCGGTGTGGACAACCGGTGGACAAGCCGCGGGGCCTACCCACAGAGTGTGGAAAAACCTGGGGAAACCCCTCCTGCGGGGACGCCGTCACCGCAGGTCAGAACCGGTTTTCTGGATCCACGGGATGTGGAGGAGAAGTCGTCCGCGTGTCGCGGGTTCGCGTGTCGCGGTCCTCCGCCGACCGGCCGATGCCCGTCGTCGTGCGTTCGTAGAGTGTCACGCGCAGCAAGCCGACGTCGAGAGGGAGCCCCATGCTCTTCGCACCCCGGGACCGGGAGATCCTCGCCCTCGCCGTCCCGGCGCTGTTCGCCCTCGTCTGCGAACCCCTCTTCCTGCTCGTCGACACCGCTGTCGTGGGGTCGCTCGGGACCGTTCCCCAGGCCGGCCTCGGCATCGCCGCCGCCGTCCTGGCGACCGCCGTCAACCTGTTCGTCTTCCTCGCCTACGCCACCACCGCCTCGGTCGCCCGCACGCTCGGCGCCGGCGACCTGCGGGGGGCCCTCGCCCGCGGCGTCGACGGCCTGTGGCTCGCCGCTGGCCTGGGGATCGCGGCGGCACTCGTCACCGGGCTCGGGGCGCCCGCCCTGGTGAACCTGTTCGGCGCCGGGCCGGAGGTGTCCCACCAGGCCGTCACCTACCTGGCGTGGTCGGCCCCCGGCGTGCCCGCGATGCTCGTCGTCCTGGCGGCGACCGGCGTCCTGCGCGGCCTGCAGGACACCCGCACGCCGCTCGCGGTCGCGGCGGGCGGCTCGGTGGTCAACGCCGTCCTCAACCTCGTGCTGGTCCGCGGGACGGGCCTGCGGATCGCGGGATCGGGGCTGGGCACAGCCCTGACCCAGGCCGGGATGGCGGTCGTGACGGTCGCCGTCGTGACGCGCGGGGCGCGGCGCCGCGGGGTGTCGCTGCGGCCCCGCCCGGCGGGCATCCGGGCCGGCGGCGTGGCGGGGCTGCCGCTCCTGGTGCGCACGCTGGCGCTGCGGGCCACCCTCCTGCTGACGACGTACGCCGCGACCCGCCTCGGCGTCGCCCAGTTGGCCGCGCACCAGATCGTCTCGAGCCTGTGGACGCTGCTCGCGCTGACGCTCGACGCCCTCGCCATCGCCGCCCAGGCGCTCACCGGGCGAGCCCTCGGCGCCGGTGACGTGGCCGGCACGCGGGCCGCGACGGCCCGGATGGTGCGGTGGGGGGTCGGCGGCGGTGCGGTGACGGGGGCGGTGCTGCTCGCCGTCCACGGCCTGGTGGAGCCGCTCTTCTCGGCCGACCCGGCGGTCCGCGGGGCGATGGGCGCGGCCGTGGTCGTCGCCGCCGTCATGCAGCCGCTCGCGGGGTTCGTGTTCGTGCTGGACGGCGTCCTGATCGGCGCCGGCGACGGGCGTTACCTGGCCCTGACGGCGCTCGTCCAGCTCGCCGTCTACGCGCCGCTCGTGGGGCTGGTCCTGCGCGAGGGACCGGTCGGCACGGCCGGCCTGGTGTGGCTCTGGATCGCCTTCTCGGGCGGCTGGATGGCCGTCCGGGGGACCTTCCTCGGCCTGCGGGCCAGGGGTGGCACCTGGCTGGTCACCGGCGCCCCCGGCTGAGCCGCGCACCCCTGCCCCCTCGTGGGAGAGGGGGCGGGAGGACGCGGACGGGCCCGGCGCCTGCGGCAGGAACGCCGCGGCGCCGGGCCCGGGACGTGCTCGAAGCGACCGGCCGGAGCGGGAGTCAGCCCGCGACGACCTGGAGCTTCACCTTGGCCTGCACGTCCGGGTGGAGGCGGATGAGCACGGTGTAGTCGCCGAGCGTCTTGATCGGCTGGGCGAGCTCCACCTTGCGCCGGTCGACGGACGAGCCGCCCGCCGCCTTCAGGGCCGACGCGACGTCCGCCGGCGTGACGGCGCCGAACAGGCGCCCGCTGGCACCCGCCTTCGCCGGCAGCTTCACCGTGCGCGCCTCCAGCGAGGCCCGGATCTTCTGGGCCTCCTCGAGGGTCTTCACCTCGCGTGCCTTGCGGGCCGCGCGGATCGAGGCGATCTGCTTCTCGCCGCCCTTGGTCCACTCGACGGCCAGGCCGCGCGGCACCAGGTAGTTGCGCGCGTACCCGTCCTTCACCTCGACCGCGTCGCCGGGCTCACCGAGCCCGGTGACCTCCTGGGTGAGGATCAGCTTCATGTCCTGGTCCCCTCTCTCAGCGGGCCGAGCTCGAGTACGGCAGCAACGCCATCTCGCGCGCGTTCTTGACGGCCTTGGCGATCTCGCGCTGCTGCTGCACGGAGACGCCCGTGACGCGACGGGCGCGGATCTTGCCCCGGTCGGAGATGAACTTGCGCAGGACGTTGACGTCCTTGTAGTCGACCTTCTCGACCCCCGCGGCCTTCAGCGGGTTCTGCTTCTTCTTCGGCTTGCGAACAGGTGGCTTCGCCATCGTGGTGCTCCTCCTCCTGGGGAGCCCGGGCCACGCCCGGGATGGTCATGCCGGTAGGGCACCTGACAGCGGCGCCGGCCGGCTCGTGCACGTCGGATCGGTGTTCAGGTGGTGCAGGGTGCGACCAGCTGAGGCGCTGATCGGGACGAGCGGATCAGAACGGGGGTTCCTCGGCGGACGAGTACCCGCCGCCGCCACCCCCACCGGTGCCACCGCCGCCCGACGGGCCGGTGGCCCACGGGTCGTCGGCGGGCTGGGGGGAGGCGCCGCCGAAGCCGCCGCCGTTCCCGCCCGCGGGGCCGCCGAAGCCGCCACCGCCACCGCCGCCGCTGAAGCCACCCCCGCCACCGCCGCCGCCTCCGCCGAAGCCGCCTCCGCCGCCCCCACGGGACGTCTTGGCGACTTTCGCGGTGGCGTACCGCAGAGAAGGGCCGACCTCGTCGACCTCCATCTCGACGACGGTGCGCTTCTCGCCCTCCTTCGTGTCGTACGTGCGGCTGCGAAGCCGCCCGGACACGAGCACCCGGGTACCGCGCTGCAGCGACTCGGCGACGTTCTCCGCCGCGTCACGCCACACCGAGCACCGCATGAAGAGCGTCTCGCCGTCCTTCCACTCGTTCGACTGGCGGTCGAACGTGCGGGGGGTGGAGGCGACCGTGAAGTTGGCGACCGCGGCCCCGGACGGCGTGAACCGCAACTCGGGGTCGTTGGTCAGGTTGCCGATGATGGTGATGACGGTCTCGCCGGCCATGGCCTCTCCGTTTCCTTGCCGGGTTACTAGCCGG
>Ga0302322_100005223_pt1 | contig 11377 bp, 7 predicted proteins | sample Fen_T0_2_FD_203757 | JGI IMG/M metagenome (GOLD analysis project Ga0302322, IMG submission 203757) | Peat permafrost microbial communities from Stordalen Mire near Abisko, Sweden - Fen_T0_2 | ecosystem: Environmental > Terrestrial > Soil > Wetlands > Permafrost | place: Sweden: Abisko... | reverse complement strand
GCGCGGGAATGACAGGCAGGTCGCGCCGCGCTCCGCTCATTAGACGAGCGCCAGGGCACGGCGGCACGCCTACATGGTCGGGCTGTGAAACTCCCCGCCCAAGGCCACCAGGCCCCAGGTGGCCATCCCGGCATCCCAGTTGAAACCGATGTGCCCGGAGCCCGAATGGGCGTCGCGGAAGTGGCGCTCCAGCGGGTACTTCGTGTACAGGCCGTTGGCGCCGCTCATTTCATGCAGGGTATCGACGGCCTCGGTGGCCAGCTTGCAGGCGAGCGCGACGTTGCGCCGGCAGCGCAGCTTGGTTTCCATGTCCATCACGCGGCCGGCAGCGGCGATCTGCGCGGCTTCCAGGCAGTCGTTGCGGATCGACAGGCGCGCCAGGTCGATTTTCGAACCGGCAATCCCGGTGCGCAGTTGCACGGTCTGGAAGTCCCTCATTCGGGTTGCAGTGTAATTTGTGCTGCGTTCCTTGACCATGGCGATGGTAGCGTCCAGCGCGCCCTGCGCATTGCCGACCATCGCGCCGCCCAGGCAGTGGGTGCCGAGCGCGCCCAGTGAGACCTGGTAGAGCGGGTTGGTATTGAGCTGGTAGCCGGGAAAGGTCGGCCCGCCGCGCGCCGTGTACATGGACAGCGCGCGGTGCTCGGGCACGAACACCTCGGTGACCTTGACCGAGTTGCTGCCGGTGCCGCGCATGCCCATGGTGTCCCAGTCGTTGATGATCTCGTAGTCGGCCGCCGGCAGCAGGCACATGCGGTGGTCGATGACCCTGCTGTTACTTTCGCTGCCGTCGCGCACGATGCAGGCGAGCATGTTCCAGGTGGCCGGGTCCACCGAGGAGGAGAAATTCCACAGGCCCGAGAGCACCACGCCGCCATCGACCTTGCGCGCCTTGCCCTGCGGGTAGGCGATGCCGGAGGCGATCACCGCGTCCGGGTCGTCGGCCCACACCTCCTCCTGCGCCTTCGGGTCGTAGAGCGCCATCATCCAGTGATGCACCGCGACGTTGGCGAAGTTCCAGGCGATCGAGGCATCGGCGCGGCCGAGCACCTCGGGCAGGTCGAAATAGGAGACAAAGGGCAGCTCCATCCCGCCCCAGCGTTTGGGCTGCATGAAGCGCAACAGGCCGCCGTCGTGCAGCAGGTGCTCGATCTCCGGGGTCAGGCGGCGCGCGGCTTCGGAGCCCGCCGAGAGCTGGCGCAGTTCCGGCAGCAGGGCGCGGGCGCGGCGCAGCGCCTCTTCGTAATCGACGTCGGAAAAGTCACGGGTGGCGCGGCCCTCGGCGGTGCCGCGCCGGGTGCCGCTGCCGGCCGCCCCGGGCGGGGCGCCGCCATCGCACGACCCGCGCGGGGCGTCGGCTGGCGTCGATACATCGCGCAAATGGGTGGCCATGGCTGCTCCCGTCTTTAGGGTTTCAGGGACTAGCGCGCGGCTGCGCTGGCATCAGCCTCGGTGACCCGGGGCATCGCCGAGTAGTCCTCGCCGCCCCAGTTCGGCACGTTCTTCAGGCCCATGAAGTTGAGTTCTATGGTCAGGCCGTCGGGGTCGCGCACGAACATCTGGAACAGGTCGAACTGCGGCAGCGCGCGCGACCAGTAATCGCACTTCATGTCCTCGAAGCGCTGGCGGAAGGTCTCCGGCTCGGTGGCCACGAAAGCGATGTGGTCGACCACGCCGGAGTTGCTCACCGCCGCGTCCTTCGGGGTGCCGCGATAGTAGAGCTCGGCATTCGGCACGCCGTGCTGGCCCATGTGTACCCAGATCTTGCCTTCGCGGCCCAGCCAGTAGCCGGGGAAGGGAAAGTCGGGGCGCGGCATCTCTTCCAGGTCGAGCGCCTTGCAGTAGAAATCCTTGGTCTGCTGCACGTTGTTGGCGCGCACGAAATAGTGATTGAGTTCGGTCAACGGCATGCTGCCTCCTTGGGTTGTTGCATATCTTGGGATGCTGCTTACATTGGTTGCCGCGCACCACTGCTTATGTACCTCGGTCACGGCGCTGGCCGGCGGGCCGGTCGCCCGGCCGCTCGCCGTGCCCCACCGTCACGCTGCAACGCGGCGCAATTCAGGCCGGCGACCGCACAAGTACGCGCGAAGCAAAAAACGCCGCGCATCAAAACGCCGCGCATCATTATGCATCGCCAGTCCGGCTGCGACATGTACGTATGCTAGCGCGCCCGGCGTGACATGCCGAGGCGAATCGCGTAAGGTAATGCTTATTATCCCCATTCAAGCCGACACGCGATGCCCGAATTCGATTACGACCTGTTTACCATCGGCGCCGGTTCCGGCGGCGTGCGCGCCAGCCGCTTTGCCGCCCACTTCGGCGCCCGGGTGGCGGTAGCCGAAGAACGCTACCTGGGCGGCACCTGCGTGAACGTCGGCTGCATCCCGAAAAAACTGCTCTCCTACGCAGCGCACTATCATGGTGACTTCGCCGACGCCGCAGGCTTCGGCTGGAGCGCGGGCGAGATCAAGTTTGACTGGGCAACGCTGATCGCGGGCAAGGACCGCGAGATCGCGCGCTTGAACGGCATCTACGAACGCCTGCTCATTTCCGCCGGGGTCACGGTGCTCAACGGCCGCGCGCACCTGGCCGACGCGCACACGGTGGAGATCAACGGCAAGCGCGTCACGGCCAAGCACATCCTGGTGGCCACCGGCGGCTGGCCGGTGCTGCCCGAGGTGCCGGGGGTGGAACACGCCATCACCTCCAACGAGGCCTTTCATCTGAAGGACCTGCCCAAACGCGTGGTGATAGGCGGCGGTGGCTACATCGCCGTGGAGTTCGCCTCGATTTTCAACGGCCTGGGCTGCCGCACCACCGAGTTGGTGCGCAGCAGCCTGCTGCGCGGATTCGATGCCGACCTGGGGGCCTTCCTGGCCGGGGAGATGGGCAAGAAGGGCGTGGACCTGCGCTTCGGGGTGCACCTGGAGCGCATCGCCAAGGCGCCCGATGGCGAGTTGACACTGAGCCTGTCCGACGGCAGCACCCTGGCCTGCGACATGATGATGTATGCCACCGGCCGCGCACCCAACACCAGCAGCCTGGGCCTGGAGCAAGCTGGAGTCAAGCTGTCCGACAACGGCGCGATCGTGGTCGACGACCACTACCAGACCAGCGTGCCATCCATCCACGCGATCGGCGATGCGATCGACCGCATGCAGCTCACCCCGGTGGCGCTGGCCGAAGGCATGGTGGTGGCCGACCGGCTGTTCAACACCGCGACGCGGACCATGAGCTACAACAACGTGCCGACCGCCATTTTCAGCCACCCGAACGTGGGCACCGTGGGGCTCTCGGAAGCGCAGGCGCGCAAGCAGCACGGGGCGGTGAAGATTTTCCGCTCCACCTTCAAGGCCCTCAAGCACACGCTCTCGGGCAATGACGAACGCACGATGATGAAGCTGGTGGTCGACGAGGCCACCGACCGCGTGCTCGGCGCCCACATGGTGGGGCCGGACGCGGGCGAGATCATCCAGGGCTTCGCGGTGGCCCTGAACTGCGGCGCGACCAAGGCGCAGTTCGATGCCACCATCGGCATCCACCCGACCATCGCCGAAGAGATGGTCACGATGCGCGAGCCGGTGGCCGGCTAAGGCGATCAGGGCAAGCCGGCGGCGCCGGCTGGCCGATGGCCCCTGGCTCTTGCGTCGGCCTCGTCTTGCCCCTGCAGGGGCTCCCGCGGGGCTGCTCCCGCAGGCCTCCCCTCCAGGGCCAATCCTCCTGGACTACTCGGCGAGGATGCGGTCTATCGCCTCGATCCAGTGCGCCACCGGGGTCTGCGTGCCGCTTTGCAGGTGGGTCAGGCAGCCGATGTTGGCCGACAGGATCATCTCCGGCCTTTCTGCTTCCAGGTTGACCAGCTTGCGCTGCTTGAGTTGCCCGGCAATTTCCGGGTTGAGCACCGAGTAGGCGCCGGCCGAGCCGCAGCAAAGATGCGATTCGTTCACCGCCGTCAGCTCGAAGCCGGCGGTGCGCAGGATACGTTCGGCGCCACCGCGCAACTGCTGGCCGTGCTGCAGGGTGCAGGGCGGGTGGTAGGCGATGCGTCTGGGCAGGCCCGCGGCGCCGCGCTTTTGCGCCGCCGCTTCCAGCAGGGGCAGCAGTTTCTGTTCCTCGGCCAGCACTACCTGTGTAAGGTCCAGGGTCATGCCAGAAATCCGCGCGGCCCTTTCCGCGTAAGCCGGGTCGTGCGCCAGGTGATGGCCGTACTCCTTGATCATCACCCCGCATCCGGAGGCCGTCATCGCCAGCGCCTCGACCTTGCCGGTGGCTATCAGCGGCCACCAGGCATCGATGTTGCGGCGCATGTCGGCCAGTCCGGCTTCCTGGTAATCGAGGTGAAAGCGCACCGCGCCGCAGCAGCCGGCGCCGCGATCATTGATCAGCGATATCCCCAGCTTGTCGAGCACCCGGGCGGCGGCATTGTTGATGTTGGGCATCATCGCCGGCTGCACGCAGCCTTCCAGCATCAGCATGCGCCGCGCGTGACGCGGCAGCGGGCGCTGCCCGGCGTCCTGGCGCGCCGGCACCTTGGGCTTGAGGGCATCGGGCACCGCCCAGCGCATCGCCTGCCCGAGTTTCATCGCCGGGCCGAACAGCGCGCTGTTCAGTCCCTCGGCGAGCAGCTTGCGTTTTGCCTGCTCGGCAAAAGGCCGCTCGACCTGGCCGGCGACGATCTTGCGGCCGATGTCGATCAGGCGCCCGTACTGCACCCCCGAGGGGCAGGTGGTCTCGCAATTGCGGCAGGTCAGGCAGCGGTCCAGGTGCAGTTGCGTCTTGGCCGTGACGGCTTGGCCTTCGAGCACCTGCTTGATCAGGTAGATGCGCCCGCGTGGGCCGTCGAGCTCGTCGCCGAGCAACTGGTAGGTCGGGCAGGTGGCGGTGCAAAAACCGCAGTGCACGCACTTGCGCAGGATCGCCTCGGCCTCCTGGCCTTCGTGCGTGTGCTTGATGAAATCGGCTAGATTGGTCTGCATCAGAACTCGCGGAACATGCGGCCGGGATTGAAAATGCCGCGCGGGTCAAACGCCTTTTTCAGGTTGGCCTGCAGGCCCGCCAGTACCGGCGGCAGCGGGGTGAACACGTTGACTCCGTCCTTGACCCGGGTGGCGGCGCGAAACAGGGTGGCATGGCCACCGACGGCCGTGGCCGCGGCACGCACTTGCGTCTCGGGGGCGTCGGTCCTGAACCAGCGCTGCGCACCGCCCCACTCGATCAGTTGCCGTCCCGGCAGGGTCAGGGGAGCCGTGGTCGAGGGTAGCGACAGGCGCCACAGCGGCGTATCCCCATCCGCGGAGCCGGCAAAGAAAGTGTCGGTCTGTTCGCGCAAACCCTGCCAGTAGGCATCCGCTTCGGCGTCGCTGACCGCCTCCCCGCCGAGCGTTGCTGCCGCCGATTTGACCGCCGCCGCCGCGCCTTCCAGGCGCAAGGCCAGCACGCCGTCGCACCAGGCGCTGGCGCCTATCGGCAGGGGCTGCCCGCCCCACTCGTTGAGCTTGCGCAAGGCTTGCTGCTCGTCGAGCGCCAGGCGCAAGGTGCGCGTGGCCACCGGGCGCGGCAGCACCTTCAGCGAGACTTCGAGGATCAGGCCCAGCGTGCCCAGGGACCCCGCGAGCACGCGCGAGACGTCGTAGCCCGCCACGTTTTTCATCACCGTGCCGCCGAAAGACAGGGCCACGCCCTCGCCGTTCATCAGCTTGGCACCCAGCACGTGGTCGCGCACCGCGCCGCTGTACAGGCCCTGGGCGGCGCGGCGCGGGCCCGACAGCCCACTGGCCACCACCCCGCCTATGGTCGCGCCCGGGCCGAAATGCGGCGGCTCGAAGGCCAGCATCTGGTTCTTCGCCGCCAGCGCCGCCTCGATCTCGGCAAGTGGCGTGCCGCAGCGTGCGCTGATCACCAGTTCAGTCGGCTCGTAATCGACGATGCCCGCATGGGTGCGCGTATCGAGTACCGCGCCGGCCAGCGCCTGGCCGTAGAAGTCCTTGGTGCCGCCGCCGCGCAGGCGCAGGGGCTTGCCGGCAGCGGCCGCCTGGCGGATGGTTTCGGAAAACTGTTCGGTGCTCAAAAGAGTGTCGATCTGGTTCTAAGGGCTAGCGGCGGGATACAGAGCAGGTTCTCAAAAGCGCGGCAGTTCCGGGTGCGGCAATTGCCCACCATGCACATGCATGCGGCCGAACTCGGCGCAGCGATGCAGGGTGGGAATGTTCTTGTCCGGATTGAGCAGGCCCTTGGCATCGAACGCCTGCTTGAGGGCGCGGAACGCCGCCAGTTCGGCCGGCGCGAACTGCACGCACATCTGGTTGATTTTCTCTATGCCCACGCCGTGCTCGCCGGTGATGGTGCCGCCCAGGGCGATGCATTTTTCCAGCACCTCTCCGGCGAACTCCTCGGTGCGATGCAGCTCGTCCGGGTCGTTGGCGTTGAACAGGATCAGCGGGTGCAGGTTGCCGTCGCCGGCATGGAACACATTCGGGCAGCGCAGGCCGTATTTCTTTTCCAGCCCGGCGATAAACAGAAGGATCTCACCCAGCGACTTGCGCGGGATGGTGCCGTCCATGCAGTAGTAGTCGGGCGAAATGCGCCCCACCGCCGGAAAGGCCGCCTTGCGGCCCGACCAGGCCCGCAGGCGCTCGGCTTCGGATTTTGAAACCGAGAATTTCGTGGCGCCAGACTGGGACAGCACCGCTTCCATGCGGGCGATCTCCTCGGCCACCTCTTCAGCGGTGCCGTCCGACTCGCACAGCAGGATGGCCTCGGCATTCAGGTCGTAGCCGGCGTGCACGTATTCTTCCACCGCGGCGGTGGCGGGCTTGTCCATCATTTCGAGACCGGCGGGGATGATGCCGGCGGCGATCACCGCGGCCACCGCATTGCCGGCCTTCTCGACATTGTCGAACGAGGCCAGGATCACCTGCGCCCGGTCCGGCTTGGGCACCAGCTTGACGGTCACCTCGGTGGTCACCGCCAGCATGCCCTCGGAGCCGATCACCAGGGCGAGCAGGTCGTAGCCCGGGCCATCGAGCGCGGCTGAGCCGAACTCGACGAGTTCGCCCTTGATGGTGTAGCCGCGCACCTTGAGCACGTTGTGCACCGTCAGGCCGTATTTGAGGCAATGCACCCCGCCGGAATTTTCCGCCACGTTGCCGCCTATCGAGCAGGCGATCTGCGAGGACGGGTCGGGCGCGTAGTACAGGCCCAGGTGCGCCACCGCCTCGGAGATCGCCAGGTTGCGCACCCCGGGCTGCACGCGCGCGGTGCGCGCGGCGTGGTCGATGGCGACGATCTTGTTGAACTTGGCCAGCGACAGCAGCACGCCATTGCCCATCGGCAAGGCGCCACCGGAAAGCCCGGTGCCGGCGCCGCGCGGCACCACCGGCACTTCCAGCTCGTAACAGGTGGCGAGGATGCGGCTGACCTGCTCCTCGGTATCCGGCAGGGCCACCACCATCGGCACCTGCCGATAGGCCGACAGGCCGTCGCACTCGTAGGGCCGGGTGTCCTCGGCGGAGTACAGCACCTGGGCGGCGGGCAGGATGGCGCGCAGGCGCGCCACCACCTGTTGCTGGCGGGCGATGTCGATCGCGGGCTTTTCTAGCGGAGCATTCATCGGCGGGGCTGGCAGGCGGATTCGGACTGACGGGGGCGAACACAGGCGGACGGGGGCGAACTTGGACAGCAAGGCAAGGCAACGCAAGGCAACGCAACCAAGGCCAAGCCGGGCACGGGCAGGCCGCGCCCCGGAGCATGAACCCGTCGCCAGGCCCTACAGCGCAATGACCTTCCCGGGATTCATGATGTTGTCCGGGTCCAGGGCCAGCTTGACCATGCGCATCACGTCGACGCTGTCGCCGTGCTCGTCGCGCAGGAATTCCATCTTGCCCATGCCGATGCCGTGCTCGCCGGTGCAGGTGCCTTCCATCGCGATGGCGCGCTGCACCAGGCGGTGGTTCATCTCCTCGGCGATGTGGATATCGGCGGGATTGTCCGGGTCGACGATGATGCACAGGTGGAAATTGCCGTCGCCGATGTGCCCGAGCACCGGCACCATGCGGCCGGAGGCGGCGATGTCCTGCTCGGTCTCGGCCAGGCATTCGGCCAGGCGCGAGATCGGCACGCAAACGTCGGTGGAGATGATGCGACAGCCCGGCTGCAGTTGCAGGCAGGCGAAATAGGCGTCGTGGCGCGCCTGCCAGAGCCGCGAGCGGTCTTCCGGCTTGGTGGCCCAGGTGAAATCCTCGGCGCCGTTCTCGGTGGCGATCTGCTGCACCAGCTCGGCCTGCTCCTTGACGCTGCCCGGGGTGCCATGAAACTCGAAAAACACCGTCGGCACTTCCTTGAGCGTGAGCTTGCTGAACTGGTTGATCGCGCGCACGCACAGCGGGTCGACAAAGTCGCAGCGCGCCACCGGCACGCCCAGCTGGATCGCCTGGATAACCGTGTTGGCGGCGGCCACCATGCTCGGGAAGCAGCAGACAGCGGCGGAGAGTGCTTCCGGCTGCGGGTAGAGCCTGACGGTGACTTCCGTGATCAGGCCCAGGGTCCCTTCGCTACCGACAAACAGACGCGTCAGATCGTAGCCAGCGGACGACTTCTTGGTGCGCCGCCCGGTCTTGACGATGCGGCCGTCGGCCATCACCACCGTCAGGGCCATCACGTTCTCTTTCATGGTGCCATAGCGCACCGCGGCCGTGCCGGAGGCACGGGTCGCGCTCATCCCGCCTATCGAGGCGTCGGCGCCCGGGTCCACGGGGAAAAACAGGCCGGTGTCCTTGATGTGCGCGTTCAGTGCCTTGCGGGTCACCCCGGCCTCGACCACCGCGTCGAGGTCTTCGGAGTGGACTGCCAGCACATGGTTCATCCGCGACACATCCACGCACACTCCGCCGTGAATAGCCAGGATGTGCCCTTCCAGGGAAGTACCGGTGCCATACGGAATCACCGGAAACTTGTGGCTGGCGCAGGCTTTTACAATCTTTGACACTTCCTCGGTGCTCTCCGGAAACACCACCGCGTCGGGCAATGCGTAGGGAAAGGAGGACTCGTCCTTGCCATGGTGTTCGCGCACCGCATGCGCCACCGACACGCGCTCGGCACCGAGGATGGCCTTGAGTTCTTCGAGCAGGGCGGCAGGGAACTGGCGACGCAGGAATTGGGATGCGACCGGCTGATTCATGGGGAAAGCGTCTCCGTGGCGGGTATACCGCGATTTTACTCCGGCGCGCGAGCCCGGGCGGCACCGGCAAGCGGCCCTCCGGGACTGCGGCACAGTCGGCCATTTGCTGGCTGCTTGAGGCCGATGCGCCATTGTGTCCCCAGAACGTTGGCACGTCAATTGCGTAGCTTTTCAGGGTGAAGCAGGACCGGTTTTCATGTTTTGTTGCAACAATGCAAATTTTGGATAATCAGCCGCAAAGATTCCTTGCAGAACGACACTTACTCGGCGCTTAATTCATATTGAGAAAAGTATCGCTTGCAAGGAGTCAACGAGGGAGATATGCGGGACGTTTATTGTTCTTATCCGCAGACCTTTTAATTCAAGAAATAGTCAGCATCTAGTTAATTCCCTGGCCGTCCAGGTCGCCTCGCTAGCGGGGCCCCGGACAGTCAAGCGCTTGCCTAAGGAGCCATCATGGACGTGATCAGCAACTTTACCGCTCGCTATGAACGCACCCGGGAGGAGGAGCTCTCGCTGGAAGAGTTCCTCCAACTGTGCAAGCGCAACAAGATGGCCTACGCCACCGCCGCCGAGCGCATGCTGGCAGCGATCGGCGAACCCGAATACGTGGACACGCGCAACAACCCCACGATGTCGCGCATCTTCGCCAACAAGCTGATCAAGATCTACCCGGCCTTCCGTGAATTCCACGGCACCGAAGAGGTGATCGAGCAGGTGGTCTCCTACTTCCGCCACGCCGCCCAGGGCCTGGAAGAAAGAAAACAGATTCTCTACCTGCTCGGTCCGGTGGGCGGCGGCAAGTCGTCGATCGCCGAGCGCCTCAAGCAGCTGATGGAGCAGGTGCCCTTTTATTGCCTGAAGGGCTCGCCGGTCAACGAGTCCCCGCTCGGCCTGTTCGACCCGGTCGAGGACGGCAAGATCCTGTTCGAGCAATACGGCATTCCGGACCGCTACCTGAACCACATCCTTTCGCCCTGGGCGGTCAAGCGCCTGGAGGAATTCGGCGGCGACATCCGCAAGTTCCGGGTGGTCAAGCGCTTCCCGTCCATCCTCAAGCAGATCGGCGTGGCCAAGACCGAGCCGGGCGACGAAAACAACCAGGACATCTCCTCCCTGGTCGGCAAGGTCGACATCCGCAAGCTGGAAACCTTCGCGCAGGACGACCCTGACGCCTACAGCTACTCCGGCGGCCTGTGCCTGGCCAACCAGGGCCTGCTCGAGTTCGTCGAAATGTTCAAGGCGCCGATCAAGGTGCTGCACCCCCTGCTGACCGCCACCCAGGAAGGCAACTTCAAGGGCACCGAGGGTTTCGGGGCGATCCCTTTTGATGGCATCGTGTTGGCGCACTCCAATGAGAGCGAGTGGAAGGCCTTCCGCAACAACAAGAACAACGAAGCTTTCCTCGACCGCATCTACATCGTCAAGGTGCCCTACTGCCTGCGCGTCTCCGAGGAAGTGCACATCTACGAGAAGCTGATCCGCAATTCCTCGCTGGCCGAGGCGGTGTGCGCCCCCGGCACGCTCAAGATGATGGCGCAATTCGCGATCCTGACGCGTCTGCGCGAGCCGGAGAATTCCAGCACCTACAGCAAGATGCTGGTCTACGACGGCGAGAACCTGAAGGACACCGACCCGAAGGCCAAGAGCTACCAGGAATACCGCGACTACGCCGGCGTCGACGAGGGCATGAGCGGGGTGTCGACCCGCTTCGCCTTCAAGATCCTCTCCAAGGTATTCAATTTCGATCCGGCCGAAGTGGCCGCCAATCCGGTGCACCTGATGTACGTGCTGGAGCAGCAGATCGAGCGCGAGCAGTTCCCCAGCGAGCTGGAGCAGAAGTACCTGGCGTACGTGAAAGAGCAGTTGGCCTCGCGCTATGCCGAATTCATCGGCAAGGAAATCCAGACCGCCTACCTGGAATCGTATTCCGAGTACGGCCAGAACATTTTCGACCGCTACGTCACCTACGCCGACTACTGGATCCAGGACCAGGAATTCCGCGACACCGACACCGGCGAGGTGTTCGACCGCTCGGCCCTGAACGGCGAACTGGAAAAGATCGAAAAGCCGGCCGGGATCAGCAACCCGAAGGACTTCCGCAACGAGATCGTCAATTTCGTGCTGCGCGCGCGCGCCAACAACGGCGGCAAGAACCCGCTCTGGACCAGCTACGAGAAGCTGCGCACGGTGATCGAG